>LUMU01000006.1_pt1:0-10000 | contig 140108 bp, 119 predicted proteins | sample 729751 | NCBI WGS metagenome assembly LUMU01 (sample SAMN03860300, study PRJNA289734) | marine metagenome | biome: seawater column; feature: ocean; material: water; isolation source: Red Sea water column Station 192 - depth 100m | place: Saudi Arabia: Red Sea | collected 2011-10-15...
CTATCGCACTTCCGAAAGCCTCGCGATTGTGCATGGCTATCTCGGCATTTCGGTCGCGCTTGCGGTCGTGGCGGCGACCGTGTGGATGTTCCGCGATCGCCTGAAGGGCGAGCGGCATGAGGCGAGTGCCGCGCTTGCGGGTTTTGACCTGCTGAGGCGTCCGCGTTTCGGCTTCGGCGCTCTCTGCATCTTCCTCTATGTTGGCGCCGAAGTGTCGATCGGGTCGTTGATCGTCAGCTACCTGATGCAGGGGCACGTCCTGGCCCTTCAGGAACAGGCAGCGGGCAAGCTCATCGGACTCTATTGGGGCGGCGCGATGGTGGGCCGGTTTATCGGATCGGCGGTCCTGCGGATTTTCTCGCCGGGCAAGATCCTCGCCTTCAATGCCACCGGCGCGATCCTGCTCATCGTCATCAGCGCCGTCACCAGCGGAACCTTGGCCGGTTACACGCTGCTCGCAGTCGGCCTGATGAATTCGATCATGTTCCCGACCATCTTCTCGCTCGCCTGCGAGAAACTGGGCCCCCGCGCGGCGGACGGATCGGGGATCATCAACGTGGCGATCTTCGGCGGCGCGGTCGTGCCGCTGGCCTTCGGCGCGCTGGCGGATCTTTCGGGCAGCCTTGCCTTCGCGCTGATCCTTCCGGCGATCTGCTACGCGATCATCGCCAGCTTCGGCCTGTTCGCACGGCGACCTGCCTGACCGATACGGTATCCGGGCGGTTTCACGATAATTACGTCCCGCCCGGATCGCCCGATTACCGCACCTTAATCAATTGTCGGTAACGGCCGACATTATGCAAGACTGCACTCTGGCTAGAGCGGAAAAGATAGAGGCTGCCTGGGATGCGTTGACGCAGACCAATCTGTGCGCGCAATTCGGGCTCAATGGTACGATCGTCTGGGCGAACCGCCTCTTTCTCGACGCGATGGGGTATGAACTCGCGGAAATCGCCGGGCGGCACCACAGTCTGTTTTGCAACGAAGACTACGCGGCGTCCGAAGACTATCGCGCCTTCTGGCGAAACCTTGCCGATGGCAAGCCCGATCAGGGGACGTATCGCCGTACGGCCAGGGATGGTTCGATCGTCCGCCTGCGCGCGAATTACAATCCGGTTCGCAGTACCGATGGCACGGTGACCGGTGTGCTGAAAATCGCCACCGACATAACGGCAGAGACGCTCCGCCAATCGCATTTCCAGGCCCTTTCGGACGCTGTGCGCCACTCGCATGCGGTCGTCGAATTCGGTCTCGATGGCGAGATACTGGAAGCCAATGCGATCTTTCTGGACCTGTTCGGCTATCGCCATGACCAGCTGATCGGCCGGCATCACCGGATGCTATGCACGGCGGGTCATTCGCAGAGCGAGGATTATCGCCGGTTCTGGGATCGGTTGAGGGGTGGAAACCATGCTTCGGGGCGGTTCTGCCGCGTCGATCGCAGCGGTCGGGAGATCTGGATCCAGGCGACCTATAATCCGGTGATGGACCTGGAGGGCAAGCCTTTTCGCGTCGTGAAGCTCGCCACCGATATCACGCGCGAGGTCGAGCTGGAAAACGCCGCCCACTCCCAGCTCGCCGACAGCGAATCACTGCGCGAAAAACTCGGGGACCGGAGCGCGGAGCTTGAACGGATGCTGGGCGAGGTCCAGCGCATCGTCACCACGATTTCCGGCATCGCCACCCAGACCCAGATGCTGGCCCTCAACGCCACGATCGAAGCGGCGCGGGCGGGCGATCACGGTGCGGGTTTCTCGGTCGTCGCGCGCGAAGTGAAAGAATTGGCGAACGCGGCGCGCCGCTCGACCGATCAGGCGGAGCAGATGCTGAAGACCCGCGCCGCCTGAAAAGCCTTACGGGTGCGGCGCGAGCCCGATTTCGACTCCGGTCTTGTCCGTCAATGCGAACTTGTCGACCAGATCGGCGCTGGCCCGATTGAGGCCGACGACCTGAACGCTGCGGCCGTTGCGGCGCATCCGTTCCACCACCTTGTCGAGCGCGCCGACCGCGCTGATGTCCCAGAAATGCGCTTTCGACACGTCGATCACAACATGGTCGGCGGGATCGTCCTGCGTGCTTTCCGGGCCGAGTGCCGCCTCGAACCGTTCCACGCTGGCGTAGAAGATCTGGCCCTTGGCGGTGTAGGTCGCGATGTCGCCTTCCGGTCCGCTGGTTCGGGTCCGCACGACTTCGAACAGGGTCATCACCTTCTGGGTGAAGAAGGCGCCCGACAACAGCACGCCCGCCGCCACGCCGAGGGCGAGGTTATGCGTCGCCACGACCACGCCGACCGTCGTCAGCATGACGATGCTCGACTGCCAGGGATGCTTGGCGAGGTTGGGAATCGAATTCCAGCTGAAGGTTCCGATCGAGACCATGATCATGATCGCCACCAGCGCAGGCATCGGCACCTGGCCGACCAGACCGCCGAGCAGGAACAGCATGATGAGAAGCGAAAGACCGGCGACGAAGGTGGACAGGCGCCCGCGCCCGCCGCTCGTCACATTGATGACCGACTGGCCGATCATCGCGCAGCCGCCCATGCCACCGAACAGGGCGGCGACCACATTGGCCACGCCTTGCCCTGCGCTTTCGCGGCGCTTGTTCGATCCGGTATGCGTCATGTCATCGACGATCTGGGCGGTCAGCAGCGATTCGAGGAGGCCGACCGCCGCCATCGTCAGCGAATAGGGCGCGATGATCTGAAACGTTTCCCAGGTCAGCGGCACATCGGGGAGGACGAAATAGGGCAGGCCTTCGGGCAGCTCGCCCATATCGGCCACCGTGTTGACCGGCGTGTCCAGCCAGATGGCCAAGGCGGTCAGCACCACGATCGCGACCAGCGGGCTGGGGATGGCGGTAGTGAGGCGCGGGAAGAGGTAGATGATCGCCAATGCGGCGGCGACCATGATCCAGGCCTCCATGCCGACGCCGGGATTGCCGGGGAGCAGTTGCGGCAATTGCGCCATGAAGATCAGGATCGCGAGCGCGTTGACGAAGCCGGTGATGACGCTGCGGCTGACGAACTGCATCAACAGGTCAAGCCGCAGCAGCGCGGCGATGCCCTGGAACACGCCCATCAGGATCGTCGCGGCGAAGAGATATTCGACTCCGTATTCCCGCACCAGCGGGATCACCACCACGGCCACCGCCGCGGGCGCCGCGCTGATCATGCCGGGCCGCCCGCCGGTAAACGCGATCACCATCGCGATCGCGACCGAAGCATAAAGTCCAACGCGCGGATCGACGCCCGCAATGATCGAGAAGCCGATCGCTTCGGGAATAAGCGCCAGCGCCACGACGATCCCGGCAAGGATGTCGGCGCGGATGTTCGAAAGCCAGTCGCGCTTGATTGCGCTGGTGTTGAGCATGGTCTGTCCGTGGGTCTGGGCCGCGGCGAAAACGCGCGGCAAGAATGAGCGGCCCCTATGGCCGATGCTGCATTGCAACACAACCCGATGCGCGGCGGATGCGAGGCCGTTGCAACCCCGATGCATGCCGTTTGCCGATAATCGTCTGACCTTGGCAGATAGGTGCGGCCCCACGGTTGCTCTCGCGCGGCTGGCCGCTACGGTCCGTGCCCATGAACCAATGGGGAAGGGGTTTTCCAATCATGTATCGTACCATCCTTGCCGCAGGCGCCGCCGCCATCGCGCTCGCCACCGGTGCAACGGCACCGGTGCTGGCGCAGGAAGCAACGCTGTCCGCGCCGGAAATCGCCTTCACCGAATGGACGCTCGACAACGGTCTGCGCGTCATCGCGCTGCCGGACGACAGCACCGGGCAGGTCACCACCTCGCTCTGGTACGAAGTCGGATCGAAGCATGATCCCGAAGGCCGCAGCGGCTTCGCCCACCTCTTCGAACACATTCTCAGCCGCAAGACCGAGAACATGTTCTACAACCAGATATACGGCCTCACCGCCGATGTCGGCGGCACGCGCAACGCTTCGACCGGGGCCGATCGCACCAATTATTACGAGACCGTTCCGGCAGCCTATCTCGAAACCATGCTGTGGACGCACCGCGAACGCATGTTCAAGCCGGTGGTCGACCAGGAAGTTTTCGACCGCGAGCGCGACGTGGTGAAGGAGGAATTGCGCCAGCGCGTCCTCGCGCCGCCCTATGGCCGGTTCCAGCGCTTCGTGATCGCGGAAAACGCCTATGACGTTCTGCCCCAGCGGCGTCCGGGGATCGGTTCGATCGAGGATCTGGACAGCGCCACGCTCGACGATGCGCGCGCCTTCCACCAGGCCTATTACGGTCCGGACACCGCGACGCTGATCGTGGCGGGCAATTTCGATATGAACAATCTGCGCGCGCTGGTGGACGACTATTTCGCCGACATTCCGCGCCGCGCCGATCCGGTCGATCTGACGATTTCCGCACGCGAGCCCCAGCGCACCCAGCCGCGCAGCTTCGTCGCCACCGCGCCCAACGTGCCTCTGCCGGTCGCGGGCACCTTGTGGAAGGCGCCCGGCTCGGGCGAGGCGGACAGCGCCGCGCTCGACGTTCTGGCCGCCGTGATGGCGCGCGGACAGAACAGCCGCCTCTACGATGCGCTGGTGCGCAGCGGCCAGGCGGTCGATGCGTCCTTCTTCTATTCCGAAAGCGAGGAGGGCGGCTTCCTCGCCAGCTTCGCGATCACCAATCCGCAGGCCGACGTCGATGCGGTGGAAGCCGTGCTGGAAGCCGAACTCGATCGTGTCCGGTCCGAACCGATCACCGCCGCCGAATTGGCCGAAGCGAAGAGCGAGCTGTTCTCCGATTCACTTCGCCGCCGCGAAACGGCGCGCGGGCGGGCATTCGAACTGGGCGAAGCGCTGGTATCGACCGGCAATCCCCGCGCCGCCGACGCGCGGCTGGAAGCGATCGGGCGCGTGACCGTAGAAGACGTCCAGCGCGTTGCGGCGAAATGGCTCGACCCGCAGGCGCGCGTCGATATGCGCTATGTCGCGGGCGAGGAAAATCCGGCAGCCTATGCCAATCCGGTGCCGATGCCGACCTTCCGCAGCCTGCCCGCCGCGACGGGCGAGCCGTTGTCGGTTCTCCCCGAAGGCCAGAGGCAGGACCCTCCCGGCCCCGGTACTGTGCCGAGCGTCGAGCGCCCAGCAATCGTCGAGCGCGATCTGGCGAACGGCGTCTCGGTCGTCGCGGCGCAGACGGGCGATGTGCCGATCGCGACGATGACAGTGCTCGTCCCCGGCGGATCGATCAGCGATCCGCGCATGAAGGCGGGCCTTGCCAATATGGCGGCCAGCATCGCCGATCAGGGCACGGCGGAGATGAGCGCGCAGGAGATCGCGCAGAAGCTCGAATCATTGGGCGCCAGCTTCGGCGCGACGGCGGGGTCGGAAGGATCGTTCTTCAGCCTGACCGCGCCGGTCGCCAATATGGCGGCGGCGGGCGAGGTTCTCGCCTCAGTGATCAAGGGCGCGACCTATCCCGAGGATGCGTTCGAACGCGAGCGCAAGCGGGCGATCGATGGGCTGGCGGTCAGTCTGAAGGATCCGGGCGCGCTCGCCAGCATGGTCGCGCGGCCCGTCCTCTATGGCGATGCACCGTACGGGACGCTGCCGGGCGGGACGCAGGCAAGCCTCGCTTCGCTGACGCGCGAGGATCTGGTCCGGCACCGCGAGACCTATTGGCATCCCGCCCGCACCAAGGTGATCGTCAGCGGTGGGATCGCGCCGGAGCAGGCTGTCGCTCTCACCAACGCGCTGTTCGGGGACTGGCAGGTGGCCAGCGCGCCGCCGGCCGAAATCGCTGAGCCGACCGGCGCGGGCGAGCCCGTCCGCACGATCGTGATCGACATGCCCGATGCGGGGCAGGCGGCGGTCTATGCCGGGATGCGCGCGCCCTCGCGCACCGATAGCGACTATTACGCTCTCGAAATCGCGAATGCGATTCTGGGCGGCGGATCGAGCGGGCGCCTCTTCGAAGAGGTCCGGACCAAGCGTTCGATCAGCTATGGCGCGGGCAGCGGGCTCATCACCGATCGGCTGGTGGCGTCTTCCCAGACTCAGAATTCGACCGCGGACGAGGTGGTGCAGGTCTTTCTCGACGAATTCGACCGGCTGGGTAACGAAGCGGTGGCCGACGATCTGTTGAATCGCCGTCGGCTCTATCTGGGCGGCAATTATGCGCGCAGCCTGGAAACGTCGGGCGGGTTCAACGCTATCGTCGCCAATCTGATGCTGGACGGCCTCGAGCCTGCCGAAGCGGCGCGCTATGCCGAACGCCTGCAGGCGGTGTCGCCGGAAGCGGCGGCCAAGGCGGCGGGCGATTATATCACCGCCGATGGCGCGACCATTATCGTGGTCGGGAATGCGAGCGAATTTCTCGACGATCTGCGCGCGATCCGGCCCGATGTCGAAGTGATCCCGGCGGCCTCGCTCGACCTGTCGAGCGCGGATATGGGACTGGAGTGATCCTTTAGAAAGGGGAGGGGGCCTCAGGCCTCCTCCTGCTCCCCCGCCTGACGCGCCCACATTTCGGCGTAGAGGCCATCCGCGCGCAGGAGTTCGGAATGCGTGCCGCGCTCGGCAAGGCGGCCGTGCTCCAGCACCAGGATCGCATCGGCATCGGCAATGGTCGACAGGCGGTGCGCTATCGCCAGCGTGGTGCGATGTTCCGATACGCGGTCCAGCGTCGCCAGAATGCCCTGCTCGGTCCGCGAATCGAGCGCGCTCGTCGCTTCGTCCAATAGAAGGATCGGCGGATCTTTAAGGAGCGTGCGTGCGATGGCGACGCGCTGCTTCTCGCCGCCCGACAGTTTCAAGCCGCGCTCGCCCACTTCGGTATCGAATCCTTCGGGGAGGGATTGGATGAAGGGCAGGATCGCGGCATCGCGTGCTGCCTGCTCGACTTCGTCGGCGCTCGCGCCCTCGCGACCATAGGCGATGTTGTAGCCCACCGTGTCGTTGAACAGCACGCTGTCTTGCGGGACGATGCCGATCGCGGCGCGCAGGCTCTTCTGCCGGACCTCGGAAATATCCTGCCCGTCGATCAGGATGCGTCCGCTCCAGGGATCGTAGAAACGGAACAGCAGCCGCGCGATCGTGCTCTTGCCTGCGCCCGATGGCCCAACGATGGCGGTGTGGCTGCCTGCCGGGACCTCGAAGCTCAGATCGTGGAGGATCGTGCGTTCGGGCTCGTAGCCGAAGCGGACATTCTCGAAAGCGAGCGTCGGGCGGCGCACCACCAGCGCGGGCGCGCCGGGTCTGTCCGCAACCTCGACTGCCGTGTCCATCAGATTGAACATCTGCGCCATGTCGACCATGCCCTGCCGGATCGTGCGATAGACGAAGCCGAGCAGATCGAGCGGGCGGAATAACTGCATCAGATAGGTGTTCACGAAAACGAGATCGCCGACTGTCAGGTTGCCCCGGCTCCACCCCCACACGGTATAGGCCATCGCGCCCGCCATCAGCAGGTTGGTGATCAGCGCCTGCGCGATATTGAGCATGCCGAGCGAAGCGTCGGACTTGATAGCCGCTTCGGAATAGGCGCGGGCCGACTGGGCGTAGCGTTCTTCCTCGCGGTGTTCGGCGCCGAAATATTTGACCGTCTCGTAATTCAGCAGCGAATCCACCGCGCGCGACAGGGCTGTGCCGTCGAGATCGTTCATCTCGCGCCGCAGATGCGTACGCCATTCGGTGATGCGCTGTGTGACGACGATATAGGCGACCACTGTCAGCGCCGTTGCCGCCACGAGCCCCCAGCCGAAATTGAGATAGAAGATGACGCCCACGGCAACCAATTCGATGATTGTCGGCGCGATGTTGAAGAGCAGGAAATAGAGCATGGAATCGATGCTCTTCGTCCCGCGCTCGATGATCTTGGTAACCTCGCCCGTGCGGCGCGACAGGTGGAAGCGTAGCGACAGGCTGTGGAGCCGGCGGAACACGTCTTCGGCCAGATGCCGCGTCGCCTCCTGGCCCACGCGTTCGAACACGATGTTCCTGAGATTGTCGAAGGCCGTGCCCGCAAAGCGCCCCAGCCCGTAGGCAAGCACCAGCGCCATGGCGAGCATTGCGGCCTCGCCTACCTCGCCCGTCATCGCATCGACCGCACGCTTGTAAGCGAAGGGTAGGGCCAGCGTGACCGCCTTGGTCAGCAGGACCAAGACAAGGGCGATGACGATCCGGCGCCGCAGACCCGAATTCTCGCTCGGCCACAGATAGGGCAGGAACCGCTTGAGGACCGCCCAGCTTTCGGCGTCGATCGGTTTTGAATTTACGGCAGTATCAGGAGGCACGGAAAGCAACATGGGAAGCGTGGACACATCCGGCAATGCGCAAGGCAGGAACCTGCGGACTGTCGGGGGATTGGCAGCCGGAAAGCCTTTTCTAATCTTGCCGCCCTACACCGTCGCTGCAACGGCCCTGCGCCGGTAGCGGAACACCAGAGCACTCATGCAGACAGCAATTATCGTCCTGGCGCATAATGAAGAGCGGCGTATCGCCGCCTGCCTCGCCAGCCTGCCTCTGGACGATGCCGGTGTCGGCGTGACGGTGGTGGTCAATGGCAGCAGCGATCGGACCGCCGCAATCGTGCGCGATCATGCGGAGCGGGGCGTCCGGCTGGTCGAATACGAACAAGGCGGCAAGGCGCGCAGCTGGAACCGCTTCGTTCTCGGCGAGGCGCCCGAGGCCGATATGTACGTCTTCGTCGATGGCGATGCAGTTTTGGCGCCCGGATCGGTCGTAGCGCTCGGCCAATGCCTGACGCGCAATCCCGAAGCCAACGCCGCCGCCGCACTGCCGCTCAATGGGAGGAGCAAGGCATTCTATCAGCGGTCCATGCGAGCAGAGCAGGGCCTGTTCGGCGATTGTTATGCGTTGAGCGGCGCTTTCGTGCGATCCCTTCGAGACAGCGGCGTGCGCCTGCCGGACGATCTCATCGGCGACGATTCGCTCATCAACGCGCTTGCCAACACCGATATCGGCGCCGATCGCGATTTTCGCTGGGGCGCGGTCGTCCAGTGCCTGGGTGCGGGCTTCTATTGCGAGCCCAATCCGATCACGCCCAAAGGTTTGCGGCGGCAGGCCGGGCGCATGGAGAATTACGCCTTGCGCCATTTCCAGAACCGGATCCTCAGCGACATCATGCGGAACGAAGGCGCGCGCATGATCCCGACGCGGCTGGCAAGCGTCTACAGTCTCTACCTCGATCGCCTGCGCCCGCGGCTCAACCCGATGTGGTTTGGATTCGATCGCCGGGCTCTGGCACGGATAAGGGCCGCCGCCTGATCAGTGCCAGGCTTTCATCGACCAGCGCGCGCCAGCCGAACCACATCACTGCGGCGTAGGTTGCCGCACCGGCCGTTGCGAAGGCGATCAGGCGGAGGAATGCGGGCCAGTCGGGCAGAATCATCCGCAAGCCCGTCACTGCGAGAGCCATGGCAAGGCATCCCACCGCCGCCGGAAAGATCGCCCGCAGGAATTGCATCGCGCCCACGCCCACGATGGGGAGGGTCATGACCAGCGTGGCGATCAGCAATGTCGGCGCTGCTACCCACCAGGCCTGAACCAGCCCGAACGGCCCGCTCGCGATCCCGACGAGGAAGCAGGCCGGGAAAACCACCGCTCCGATCAATCCGCTATAGACGGAGATGCGCGCATGGCCGGTCGCGTTGGTGGCGGGCGCGCACACGATCTGCAGCGCCATGGCGGGCATGACGACCGCAAGCCCTGCCACGATCGGTGCCATGGGCAGCCATTTCTCGCCGAAGACGGTCCCGATCGCTTCGGGCGCGGTCAAGGCAAGCCCGATATAGATGGGGGCCGTGACCAGAGCGACGGCGCGCAGCGTGCGCACGAAATAATCCCCCAGCGGTCGGCCCTGCTTGTGCATTTCCGCATAGACGGGAAAGGCCACGTCGTTGAGCGGGGGCAGGAAACGCCCGGTCACGATCAGGGTGAGGAACAGGGCTTCGGAGTAGAGGCCCAGATCGTAGGGCTCGAAGACGCGACCTGCGATGAAGATGTCGCTCTGGC
>LUMU01000006.1_pt1:15000-140108 | contig 140108 bp, 119 predicted proteins | sample 729751 | NCBI WGS metagenome assembly LUMU01 (sample SAMN03860300, study PRJNA289734) | marine metagenome | biome: seawater column; feature: ocean; material: water; isolation source: Red Sea water column Station 192 - depth 100m | place: Saudi Arabia: Red Sea | collected 2011-10-15...
TCGATGGGAACCACGTTAATATTCGTGGGCCTGAAGATGTGTGACGGATCGTGGACGTTGTTTTCTCTTATTGGATTGAGAGGGCAGCCAAGCGGTTCCAGGAAATAGCCTCTTCATATAGACCGTACCCGAAACCGACACAGGTGGTCAGGTAGAGTATACCAAGGCGCTTGAGAGAAGTATCCTGAAGGAACTCGGCAAATTGCCTCCGTACCTTCGGAAGAAGGAGGCCCCATCTATGCGCAAGCACTGGTGGGGGGCACAGGCCAGGGGGTAGCGACTGTTTATCAAAAACACAGGACTCTGCTAAGTCGGCTTCAAGACGACGTATAGGGTCTGACGCCTGCCCGGTGCTCGAAGGTTAAGAGGAGGAGTGCAAGCTCCGAATTGAAGCCCGAGTAAACGGCGGCCGTAACTATAACGGTCCTAAGGTAGCGAAATTCCTTGTCGGGTAAGTTCCGACCTGCACGAATGGCGTAACGACTTCCCCACTGTCTTCCCCACTGTCTCCAGGATATGCTCAGCGAAATTGAATTCTCCGTGAAGATGCGGAGTACCCGCGGTTAGACGGAAAGACCCCGTGCACCTTTACTGCAGCTTCAGAGTGGCATTAGGAAAGAGTTGTGTAGCATAGGTGGGAGGCTTTGAAACTTGGGCGCCAGTCCGAGTGGAGCCATAGGTGAAATACCACCCTGCTGTTTTCTGATGTCTAACCAACTACCGTTATCCGGTAGTGGGACCCTCTGTGGCGGGTAGTTTGACTGGGGCGGTCGCCTCCTAAAGAGTAACGGAGGCGCGCGATGGTAGGCTCAGGCCGGTTGGAAACCGGCTGCGAGAGTGCAATGGCATAAGCCTGCCTGACTGCGAGACCGACAGGTCGAGCAGAGACGAAAGTCGGTCATAGTGATCCGGTGGTCCCTCGTGGAAGGGCCATCGCTCAACGGATAAAAGGTACGCCGGGGATAACAGGCTGATGATTCCCAAGAGCTCATATCGACGGAATCGTTTGGCACCTCGATGTCGGCTCATCACATCCTGGGGCTGGAGCAGGTCCCAAGGGTTTGGCTGTTCGCCAATTAAAGTGGTACGTGAGCTGGGTTCAGCCTCTGGTGTACCTGTCATCCTGCCAAGGGTGCCGCAGGGTAGCTATGTACGGACGGGATAACCGCTGAAAGCATCTAAGCGGGAAGCCTCCCTTAAGATAAGCAATCTTCGAACCGTCATAGACCATGACGTTGATAGGCCGGGTGTGGAAGCGCAGTAATGCGTGTAGCTAACCGGTCCTAATAGTTCTTTTCGCGCTTGTAGGATCCCACCATCAACGACAGTCCTGTTGGATTGTCTGCGCTGAGGAGGAAATCCCAGCACGATAATCGCCCGAATAGCTCAACAAGCATCGATTTAAGCCCCAACCACCTGCTTTATTGCTTCGTGGTCCTAGCGCCTGTGACCCACCCGATCCCATCTCGAACTCGGCCGTGAAACCAGGCAGCGCCGATGGTACTAGTGCCTAAGCACTGGGAGAGTAGGTCGCCGCGAGGCATTACAGCAGGTGGTTGACGGTCAAGCCCATTCACAGTTTCAAAAAGCCGCTGCCGGACGTGTCCGAGCGGCGGCTTTTTCGTCTCTATTGGCCATTTACGGTCTGGCGAGACGATACGGTGCCGCGGGGTGGAGCAGTCCGGTAGCTCGTCAGGCTCATAACCTGAAGGTCGTTGGTTCAAATCCAACCCCCGCAACCACCATCAATTCAATCGATTTTCAGCCTCGCTGTCTTCAGCGGGGCTTTTTCGCGTTCTGGAACGGGGAAATCGCTTCGCAGAACCTACATGGACCTATGGCTGCCCGGCTCAGTGTCGCGACAATGGCTCTAAGGCGGGGACGGCTAAGGGCATTCTTGCTGAGACGCTCGACATTTCGTGAAGCCGTGCGTCAGAGCGGAGATGCTGGAAAGTCCGCAACTTTGCTGATTGGAAATTCGCCAATTAGCTGAAAACCTTCGCACGGCCGTTGGGCCTGTTCCAGCGCCCGCCAATCTCATACTCTTCGATGGCCCTAGCGCGACGGCCTTCGACACCCTTTGCGTCTCCCTGCCTCTTCTTCCACGCGCCGAGAGGGCGGATAAGCGACCAATCTCCGGTGGCATTTAAAAGAGAAAGCCACGCATCAAAGCGCCGCGAGCGTTTTCGCAATCAAGGATAGTTCGCTTCGATCGAATCCCGCTTTACCGATTTCGAAGTCGGGAGCATGGACGAATCCATGTTCGCAGTACGCGATCCGATCCGGCTTATTCCCGTGCTTTTTCTGGGCCTGATACTCGTCGGGACCGTGGTACTAAGCCTGCCGATCGCCACAACAGACGGTTCAACCGCACCCCTGCTTACGGCTTTTTTCACGTCTACCTCAGCAGTGGCAGTCACTGGCCTCATCGTCGTCGATACGCCGGTCTTTTGGTCCCCCTTCGGTCAGGCGACGATCATGGTGCTGTTCCAGATCGGCGGGTTCGGCATCATGACTGCGGCGACGCTTCTGGGCCTGATGGCGGGGCGCGGCTTCGGATTGCGTGACCGGATGGCGACGCAGGTGGAGCGCAATCGGCTCGATACGGGCGATGCGGCTTCGGTGCTCAAGCTGGTCTTCGCAATCACCATAGCGGTCGAGGCGATCGTCGCAGTGGTTCTCGCGCTACGGTTTGCTCTGAGATACGGTATGCCCTTCGGTGAGGCCGCCTGGCACGGCCTGTTCCATTCGATAAGCGCCTTCAACAATGCCGGATTTTCGAGTTTCTCCGACAGCGTGATGGGATTTCAGAACGATCCGATGATCTTGGGTCCGATCATGCTGTCGGTCATCCTGACGGCACTCGGCTTCCCTGTGATGCAGGACATCCGGCGTCATCATCTACGCTGGCGGCGCTGGTCTCTGCATACCAAGATCACTGTGACGGGGACGGTGGCCTTGCTGGTGTCCGGCTTCCTCGCGATCCTCGCGATGGAGTGGAACAATCCCGCCACTTTGGGACCGATGGGCGTCGGCGCGAAGGTGCTGAACGCCGCCTTCCATTCCGTCATGCCGCGCACCGCCGGATTCAACAGCCTCGATGTCGGCGGCTTGCACGACGAGACGCTCATGACGAATTTCTTCCTGATGTTCGTCGGCGGGGGTAGTGCAGGCACAGCTGGTGGCATCAAGGTCACCACTTTCCTGGTCCTCTTCGCGATCGTCCTGTCCGAGGTGCTTGGCCGCCGCGATGCCGGCCTGTTCCAGCGGCGTTTCGGCCGCGCGGTCGAGCGACAGGCCTTGTCGGTGACGGTGTTGGCCGCGTCGCTTATATTCGTCGCGACGAGCTATATCGCCTCGATCTCCCCTTTGCCGCTCGACGATATTCTGTTCGAATGCATATCCGCTTTCAGCACGGTGGGTCTGTCGACTGGCATTACCGGAGATCTGCCGCCTACGGCGCTGCTGGTGCTGTGCGTCCTTATGTTTGTGGGGCGCGTGGGAACCATCACCGTTGCGACTGCGCTTGCCTTGGGCGGGCGCGAGCGTCCCTATCGCTATCCGGAGGAGAATCCGATTGTCGGCTAGACATCGAAAGCCCGTGCTGGTCGTCGGCCTGGGACGCTTCGGCGGTGCCGTGGCGCAAACGCTGGAGCGGATGGGCCATGAGGTTTTGGGCGCGGACACCGATGCGCGCCTGGTTCACGAATTCGCAGGCGAGCTAACCAAGACGGTGGAAGCGGACTGCACCGACAAGACCACTCTCGATCGCCTGGGTGTCGCCGGTTTCGAAGCTGCGGTTGTTGCGATCGGGACCGATATCGAAGCCAGCGTGCTGGCCGTGCTCGCCCTTTCCGATCTCGGGCTGACCAATATCTGGGCCAAGGCGACCAATGACAAGCATGCGCGTATTCTGGAAAGGATAGGCGCCAGCCACGTCGTCTTTCCCGAACAGCGCATGGGCGAACGTGTCGCCCATCTGCTCAACGAAAGGCTGCTCGATTTCATCGCTTTCGGAGATGAATTCGCGATCGCCCGCCTGAAGGCGCCGGAACCGATCGTCGGACTTCCGCTCGTCACCAGCGAATGCCGCAAGAAGTTCGATGTGACCGTGGTGGGTGTGAAGCGGGAAGGCGAGAACTTCATCCACGCCGTGCCAGACACCATCATCTTTCCGGACGACGAATTGGTCGTCTCCGGCCGGATCGCGGATATCGAGCGCTTCTCGGCGGCTTGATCCGTCAGCCTGCCGGTCGGCAGGCTGGCCTCTGCCTAGCCAGCTGAGCGCAATGCCGGGACGATTTCGCCCACGTGGGGGAGGGTCCCGATCTGGGGCTGCGCGAAGAGATAGCCCTGCACATAACGCACGCCGATATCTTCCAGAACGCGCAGTTCCTCTTGTGTCTCGATCCCTTCGGCCACCAGAAGCAATCCCATTTCGCGGGACAGGTTCACCAGGCTTTTGACGATCTGGCGCCGCGCAAGGGACGTGTCGAGATTCCGGATCAAATCCATATCGAGCTTGATTGCGTCGGTCTGCAAATTGGCCAAGAGGCCGAGGCCCGCATGGCCCGAACCGAAATCGTCAATGGCGGTCGTGAATCCAAGCGCCTGATAAGCCCTGACGATGCTGCGCACATGGTCGGTGTCCAACCGCTCGTTTTCGGTGAATTCGAAGATGAGCCGATTGGTCGGAAGGCCCGTTTCGAGCGCCGTTTCCATCGTCAGCTTGATGCAGGCAAGGGGCGAGTAGACGGCGTTGGGCATGAAGTTGATGGAAAGCTTGGCCTCCGTATCCAACAGACCGGCAGCCACCGCTTCCCTGATCGCGTTGACCCGACAGGCCTGATCGAACGCATACCGGCTGTCTTCGGTCACGCGCCCCAGGATTTCACCTGCGCTTTCTCCATTCGTGCCTCGAACGAGCGCCTCGAAGGCGTAGGGACGGCCTGTGGTCAGATCCACGATCGGTTGGAAAGCCGTTCGGATGTCGAAGCCGAGGCTTTCGCCATTCCGGCATCCGCTGCATTTCATAACCATAAAGAGCCCTTTTGAAACGGACGCTATTTGGCTCCGTAATGGCTAATTAAGCATGAACTCGCAGATGAATTTCGCCTCTTTTTTGGCGGGTTCGCTTGTTTCTCGGATCGAATGCAAAAAATTTTCTACTTGGGAGTGCGAAATCGAAAGAAGCGAAAAGATCGGCGATTTATTTCGAGCATGAATCGCCGATGGCATAGGCACGGCAGAAGACGTCCACGGCGCCATCGATCCGTTCCGTGTCGCGCTGTTCATCGCGGGCCATACCGAAGCGACGTTCGAGATCACCCATCCCCTTGCACATGGCGGCGAATTGTTCGGCCGCGAGTTCGGGATCGTCGACGGAAATATCGCCCGCTTGGGTGAGGGATGTCAGCAATGCTGCGAATGCTTCCTTCATCCGATGCGGTCCTGCCGCAAGGAACGTTGCACCGACCGCCGGGTCGAGTTCGGTTTCCGCCGCGATACGGCGCTCGAACTGAACCATCTCCGGGCGCGAGAGGAATGTGACCATCGCTTTCCCGATCTCGGTCAGGCGTTCGCGCAGAGTGCCGTTCGGAACTGACGGCACGGTGAAATATCCCCGGATCCGTTCGCATTCCTGTTCGACAGCCGCAGTGAACAGGCCGCGCTTGTCACCGAACTGGTAATAGACAGTGACTTTGGAAACACCGGCTACGGCCGCGACCTGCTCTATCGAGGTCGCCGCGTAGCCACGGTCGAAAAAGCTGGCGACTGCCGCATCGACGATGGCCTTTCGCTTCGTCTCGCTGGCAGGCCTGCCGGCTCTGACTGGCATCGATCCTGTTTCGTCACTTGCCAATCTGAACGGCTCCGCTCACCTGAACGCAATCGTTCATTAATGAGCTATGCGACCGGTCTTGGCAAGAGAGGCGACGGAGCGTTTGTATGAACTGGATCGCGATCCGCATGCTCACCGGCGACGCGCAGAAGTTCTACGGCCTGCTGTTCGGCATCGCCTTTTCCACTCTTCTCATCACCCAGCAGCTTACCATCTTCGTGAATCTCCTCGAACGCGGGTCGAGCGGGGTCTACAATGTGTCGAGCGCCGATGTCTGGGTGATGGACCCCGTCAGCAGGACGACCGAGGTCGCCTATCCGATGCCTTCGACCGCGCTCGATAAGGTGCGCGGCGTGCCCGGCGTGGCATGGGCGGTGCCGCATATCCGCGCGTCGGCTTCGGTGCGGACCGGAAGCGGCGAATTGGAGGGTGTGACGGTGGTGGGCGTCGATGATGCCACGCTGATCGGCCTGCCGAAAAACATGGCCGAAGGAACCCCGGGGGTTCTGTCGCAACCCGATAGCGTGATCATCGACGATGTCGGCGCAACGCGCATGTTCCCCGACCAAAGCCCGATCGGCCAGCGTCTGGAGCTTAACGACCAGCGCGCCGTGATCCGCGGGATTGCCGATGCAATCCCGAGTTTCACCAGCCAGGTTACGCTTTATACCAAATACAGCCGCGCGCTGAATTACGTGCCGGGCACGCGCAACCGCCTGTCCTTCGTGCTGGTCGGCAAGGCGCAGGACGTGTCGCCGGAAGAACTGGTCGAGCGGATCGAAAGCCAGGCCGGCCTTCGCGCCCGCACCCGTGACGAGTTCGCGCGCGACGGAGTCGATTTCATCATCGAGAACACGGGCATCCCGCTCAATTTCGGAATCACCGTGGCGCTCGGCATCATCGTCGGCGTGGCGATCGTCGGGCTGACCTTCAGCCTCTTCATTCGCGACAACATCAAGCAGTTCGGTGCCCTGAAGGCCATCGGCGTGACCAATGGCACTATCCGCCGCATGGTCGCGGTACAGGCGGGGGTGGTCGGATTTGTCGGATATGGACTAGGTGTCGTGGGAACGGTGCTGTTCATTTTCGGCTTTTCGGGTGAGCCGACCTTCAAGGGATTCTACATTCCCTGGCAGGTTCCGCTGATCAGCCTGTTCGCCATCGTCGTGATTATCGCGCTGACAGGCTGGCTTGCCCTGCGCAGCGTCATGAAGACCGAACCTGCGGCGGTGTTCCGGTGAGCGCGGGGGGCGATCGTCAGGCCGCCATCTCGGTACGCGACGTGGCCCGCGATTTCCTCGCCGGTCAGCAGACCATCCGCGTCCTTCACGGCATCGATCTCGACGTCGCGCCGGGCGAGCTGACCTATCTGGTCGGCGAGAGCGGGTCGGGCAAGACGACGCTGATTTCGATCATGTGCGGCATCCTGTGGCCGACCGAGGGCAGCGTAGAGGTGTTCGGCACTCCGATCTATGGTTTGTCCGATGATGATCTGGTCCGCTTCCGGCTGGAGAATATCGGTTTCATCTTTCAGCAGTACAATCTCATCCCCGCGATCGACGCGGCCAGCAATGCCGCCGTACCCTTGATCGCGCGCGGTATGGACCGCCGGGAGGCCCGCGAACGGGCCGTCGCGATGATGGAGAAGCTCAATATCGCCAATCAGGCGGACAAGCTGCCGAACCAGCTTTCGGGTGGCCAGCAACAGCGCGTCGCCATCGCCCGCGCGCTCGTCAACGAACCGCGTCTCGTCGTCTGCGACGAGCCCACGGCCGCGCTCGACGCCACGTCCGGTCGGCGCGTGATGGACCTGTTGCGCGCCGTAGCGCTGGCCGAAGACCGCGCCTGCATTATCGTCACACACGACAACCGCATCTTCGACCTCGCCGACCGCATTCTCGTGCTTGAGGACGGTCGTATCACGCATGACGGCCCATCCATGCCGGAGGATCATTGAGATGGCTCTGCTGCCTTCGAATATCAGCTTTTCGCGCCAGGTGCTGATCATCGTGGCCGTGATCGGTATGCTCTTGGCAGCGGCCTATATCGCTTTCGGCCTGCCCGATCGCGAACTGAGCGAACCGACCGGCGAACCGCCCACCGCACCAACGACTCTCGCCAACGAAGCTAGGGTCGCGGGTTCGGGCGTCGTCGAACCGTCGAGCGAACTCGTCCAGATCGGTACGGCGCTGGCCGGCCTCGTCACCGATCTGCGCGTGCGCCCGGGCGATTTCGTCGAGAAGGGGCAGCCGCTCTTCGTGGTCGACACCCGCGCTCTGGAAGCGAGGGCGAGCGAGACCCGGACCGCGATTCAAGAGGCACGCGCGGCTATTGCAGAGGCGCAGGCGGCGATTGGCGAAGCGCGGACTGCCGAGGCGACCGCCGCTCGCCAGTTGCAGCTTTATCGCAACGTTTCCGATCCCGCTGCCGTCAGTCAGGCCGAAGTCATCCGGGCGGAAGGCGATGCCGCCGCCGCGCGCGAACGGCGAGGGCAGGCCCAGGCGCGTCTGTCCGCCGCTCGCGCACGCCTCGACAGCGCCCAGGCCCAGGCTTCCAGCGCGCGCACCGAGATCGGTAGGGCGACCGTACGCGCGCCGATCGCGGGTGAGATTCTTGCGGTCAATATCCGTCCGGGCGAATTTCTGTCCACCATGGGTGGGGGAGGGCAACCGTTCATCGAGATGGGAGAGACGCGCCCGCTGCATGTGCGGATCGACATCGACGAGGAGCAGGCCGCGCGCGCCGATCTTGGGGCTGATGCGACGGTCAATCCGCGCGGGGCATCCGATACGCGGGTGAAGGCGAGCTTCGTACGGGCCGAGCCATTGGTCGTGCCCAAACGCTCGCTTACCAATTCGGCTGCGGAACGCGTCGATGTGCGGGTCTTGCAGGTGATCTACGCCTTGCCAGACGATGCGCGCGAAACGTTCCGCGTCGGCCAGCAGGTCGATGCCTGGATCCCGGCAAAGAGGTCCGCCCGGTGATCCGCGCCGTACCTCTGCTGGCCGCTGCGGCGCTCGCCGGATGCGTCGCCGGTCCACCGCCCGAAATCGCGACGCCTGTCCCAGCGCTGCCCGCGAGCTATCTTTACGCAACGCCTTCGGACGAGGCCGGATCGCTCGCGGCCCTGCTGCCAAAGGACGATCCCGCTTTCGACCGTCTTGCGGCACAGGCGCTGGCCGGATCGCCCACGCTTGGCGAAGCGCTGGCGCGGATCGAGCAGGCGCGCGGCGGAGCCGACCGCGCCGGGGCAGAGCGTTTGCCCAATATCGGCGCAAGCGTTTCGGTCACTGGGCAGCGGACCAACCCCGCGCAATTCGGTACGGATCTCCCACCGGGCGTCGAAATAGATAACGAGCGTGTCGGCTATGCCGCCAATCTGACCGCGCGCTGGGATCCGGACATTTTCGGCGCCTTGCGCGCACAGGAGCGGGCTGCGCTGCTTCGTGTCGATGCCGCTTCCGCCGGGGCGGCGGCGGTCAGGCAGGCGCTCATCGCCGAAATCGCGGCGAGTGTGATCGACTGGCGCACGCTTGCAGCGCGCCAGTCCGAGTTGGAAAGCGATCTTGGGGCAGCGGGCGAGCTGGCCCGGCTCGCCGAAGTGCGCGAGCGCGCGGGGATCGCGCCCGGCTTCGATCGGGTGCGTGCGGAAAGCCAGGCCGCCGCCTCGCGCAGCCGGTTGCAAAGCCTTTCGGGCGAGCGCGCGCGCGCCGACTGGTGACGCTCACCGCGCAGGGTGGGGCGCAGGTGCGTGCGGCGCTGCAACAGGAAGGGCCTGCGATACCGCTCCCGCCGCCTCCTCCGGCGCTTCCTTCCGAACTGCTCGCCAATCGGCCCGACGTCGTTCGCGCCGCCGCGGAGCTTTCCGCCGCCGACGCCGATCTCGCAGCGGTCGCCCGGACGCGCTTTCCGCGCTTCGATCTCAGTGCCGCAATCGGGCTGCTCGCATTCGGTGTTGGCGACCTGTTCGAGGCGGATTCCGTGATCGGATCGCTCGCAGCGTCGGTGGCCGCGCCCTTGCTGGATTTCGGGCGGATCGAAGCCGAGATCGACACTGCCGCTGCGGCCAAACGCGCGGCATTCGAAGCATATCGCGGCGCGGTATTTACAGCGCTCGGCGATGCGGAGGCGGCTTACGGTCTGGTGGAGGCCGCCGATGCCGAGGCCGCAGCGTCCATAGCCGAGCGCGATATCGCCCAGCGCGCAGCGGCCATCGCCAACACGCGTTTCGAAGCGGGCCTGGCTAACTTTCTCGCCGTCATCGAAGCGCGGCGGGCCGCCGATGCCAGTGGCGAGCGCGCCGCTGCGGCAATCGGTCGCGCGCGCCGGGCGCGCGTGCTGTCATGGCAGGCGCTCGGCGGATCTCGTTATGGCCCATGAACGCCTGAGCAGGGACGTCCGCGCAGGCTGGCGCCATCACGCGACAGCGGCTCTCCTGCGCAGGATGACGCTCGCGCGCCAGTAGCATCCGATGGCGATCGGCGTGAACGCCGCGATGACCAGCAGGGCGTAACGCAGCGATTGGTCGCCGAAACGCGGCTCGAACAGGTCCGAGATGACCCCGACCAAAGTCGGGCCGATGCCGAGGCCGATCAGATTGATCACCAGCAGCGTGATCGCGGCCCAAACGGCGCGCATCCGAAGCGGGGCGAGCGTCTGGATCATCGCGAAGGTCGGTCCAAGATAGCAGGACTGGAACAGGACGGCGATGAAATATACGCCCACGGCCATCCAGGCATCATCCACCAGATAGAAGATAATCAGGAAGGGAAGCGCCAGCGTCTTGAGCCCTGCGATCATCAGGGGCTGCGCTTGCATCCCGTAGCGATCGGCCAGGCGGTTCGCCAGCCAGCCGCTGCCCAAGCCGCTCGCCACCCCGGCCACCGCCAGAAGCGGCGCCACGATATTGCCGACCTGTAGCGTGTTGAGGCCGAAGGAGCGGATCAGATAGGCGGGCGTCCAGCCGGTAAGCGCGTATCCGATCATCGAGGTCAGGGTCACGCCGGCGACCAACCAGACTGCCGCGCGGTCGGCGAAGATGGAGCGGAACCCTTCGCGGATCGAAGGCATTCGCGTTGCTTCGACCGCGCCCGGTTCGGCCTTTCGCATCGGCTCGGTGGCGAACAGCTTCACCACGATGGCGAGAACGACGCCCGGCAGGCCGATGGCGATGAAGGCGGTGCGCCAATCGAAGAAATAGGTGAGATTTCCGCCGAACATCTGCCCGGCGGCAGCGCCCAGCGTCACGCCGAGCGAGTAGATCGAGAGCGCGAGCGCGCGCTTTTCCGCCGGATACAGATCGGCGATGATCGAATGGCTGGGCGGGCTCGACCCTGCTTCGCCGATCCCGACCCCGATCCGCGCCAGCAGCAGATGGGTGAAATTCTGCGCCAGGCCGCACAGGGCCGTCATCCCGCTCCACACCCCCAGCGCGACCGAGATGATGTTCACCCGGTTCACTCTGTCGGCGAGCGCCGCCACCGGAATGCCGAGCGTGGCGTAGAAGATCGCGAAGGCGAGGCCGGAGAGGAGGCCCAGCTGCGTATCGGACAGCAGCAAGTCGGCCTTGATGTCCTCCAGCAGGATGGCGAGGATCTGCCGGTCCATATAGCTGAAGAAATAGGTCGCGGTGAGGAGGAACAGAGTGACCTGCCGCGCGCGCGGACTGACCTCTTCTGCTACTCCAGCCGGTGTCGGTGCCGGAGCTGTGGTCGCCATGTGATTGTATCCCTTCCCTGCCGTAATCGCCCGCGACGGATCACTCCGCCTTCTGCAGCGCCGACTTATCGATTGTGTTTTTCCCGTTATGCGCCGTGTTCCTCAGACAGGGCCGACGCCGAGTTCTCGTGGTGCCAAGCCGCCCCGATTGCGCGTTCATCGGGAATTGCTGCGGACAAGGGCGGAATAGATCAGCGTCTTCAGCTGCCGCCGGATGGGATAGGTGGACGATGGGTAGAGCTGGGTCATGAACACCATCGTGATCCGCTCCACCGGATCGACGAAGAAGGCGGTCGAATAGACGCCGCCCCAATAAAATTCGCCGCGACTGGCGGGCATGAGCGTGCGGGCCGGATCAATGACGGTGGCGAATCCCAGGCCGAACCCGCTTCCCGCATTGCTGGCTTCGCTGAAGGCGCTTCGGCTGATCCGCGTGAGGTCGGCATCGTCCGGCAGATGGTTCGCCGTCATCAAATCCAGCGTTTTCGGCGCGACGATCCGCGCTTTGTCCAGCATGCCCCGGTTCAGCAGCATCGTGCAGAAGCGGTGATAATCGCCGATCGTCGAGATCAGCCCGCCGCCGCCGGAATGAAATTCCGCCGGTTCGAGCATCCGGCTCCGCTCCGCGCTGTCGATGACACGGGGCGCATCGCGCGGCGTATAGGCCCAGGCATCTCCCAGGCGATCGGCGCGGTCGATGGCGGCATCGAAACCGGTATCGGTCATTTCGAGCGGGGCGAAGATATGCCGCTCGAAATAGTCGCCCAGTTTGAGGCCCGAAAGCCGCTCCACCGCGACGCCCAGCACATCGGTCGATACGGAATAATTCCATCGCTCGCCGGGTGAGAATTCCAGCGGGATTTTCGCGAGCGCGGTGATGTATTCGTCGGAATTCATGCCGCGTCGCGGCATGTCGAGGCGGGCGTCGCGATAGGCGGCGTCTATGCTGGTGCGGTTCTGGAAACCGTAGGTCAGCCCGCTCATATGCGTCAGCAGATCGACGAAGCGCATCGGCTCGGCCCTCTGGCCCGGCGCGAAGGGGATCGACCCGCCGCCGCCGGTATAGACGCGCAGATCCGCAAATTTGGGCAATACGCGCGCGACCGGATCGTCGAGAGCGACCTTACACTGTTCGACAAGCTGCATGAACGCGATCGAGGTCACCGGCTTGGTCATGCTGGCGATGCGGAACAGCGCGTCCTCGCGCATGGCGGTGCCGTCTGCGCGCAGATGGCCGAACTGCGAAAAATGGACCGGATCGCCATCGCGCGCGATCAGCAGCTGCGCATTGGGGAGGCGCCCCGTGTCGATATACTGCGCTGTGATGAAATCGTCGATCCGCGCCAGACGCTCGGGATCGAAGCCACGGCTTTCCGCATCCGCCAGTTTCATGCGCGCCCTCTCCCCTCGCGTTTTTGGAGGGGTAGGCCGCCTTCGCGTATCCGGCAACCGCGCACTTGCTTTCGCGCCGCGTTCCGAACTCGTCCTGTCGCAAAATTACAGCTGACGGTGCTAACCCGATCATTTCTTAGGCTGAAATCAAGCGCTGTGGAATGGTCGAGCCGCGTGCTACCGGATAGAGCCGAGACGAGGCGGAGAGAGATATGGCGAGTTCTATGGCACCTCACGGGTGGGCATCCCCTGAAAATTGGCCGGCGATGAGCCGCGCGCAGTGTCGCGATGTCCTGACCGCGCCCGGCCAGCGCTTCGAGATGGGCGAGGCGGTGATTTCCGGTGTGCCGACCCGGATCTGGAAGAACGCACCCGCTAATTTGCGCCTCGTCGCCCAGGCGGGAGAGGTCCATGGGGAGCGGGACTTCCTCGTCTACGAAAGCGAGCGGGTTTCCTACGATGCCTGGTTCCGCGCCGTGGCGACGCTCGCGGCGGAATTGCAGGCGAAGGGCGTGGGGAAGGGCGACCGCGTCGCTCTCGCCATGCGCAATCTGCCGGAATGGCCCGTCGCGTTCTTTGCTGCCGTGACGATCGGGGCGATCTGCGTGCCGCTCAACGCCTGGTGGACGGGCGAGGAGCTGGCCTACGGACTGCAGGATTCGGGCACCAGGCTGCTGATCTGCGATGCCGAGCGGTGGGAACGAATTGCGCCGTACCGCTCTGAATGCCCCGCGCTTGAAACGGTCATCGTCTCCCGCGCGGACAATCCGGGCGAGGATACGATCATGCTGGAGAGGCTGATCGGCAGGTCGGAAGAGTATGCCTCGCTCGCCTGCGATACCCTGCCGGATGTCGATATCGCGCCGGACGACGATGCGACGATCTTCTACACCAGCGGCACCACCGGCCGCCCTAAAGGTGCGTTGGGTACGCATCGCAATCTGTGCACCAACATCCTGTCGAGCGCCTATAATTCGGCCTTTTCGGTGCTGCGCCGGGGCGAGGCGCTTCCGGACCCGATGCCGCGCACCAGCCTCACCGTCATTCCGCTGTTTCATGTCACTGCCTGCTCGGCAGGGCTGATGGGCTCGATCGTGGCGGGCAACACGCTGATCTTCATGCACAAATGGGATCCGGTCGAAGCCTTCGGGATCATCGAGCGCGAAAAGGTCAATCTGACGGGCGGCGTGCCGACCATCGCCTGGCAGCTGATCGAAGATCCCGAGCGCCACAAATACGACCTTTCGAGCCTCGAAGCGGTCGCTTACGGCGGCGCGCCCGCCGCGCCCGAACTCGTGCGCCGGATCCACCAGGAATTCGGCGCGCTGCCCGGCAATGGCTGGGGCATGACCGAGACCATGGCGACGGTGACCGGACATTCGGGCGAAGACTATCTCAACCGCCCCGACAGCTGCGGCCCGCCGGTGGCGGTGGCTGACCTGAAGATCATGAGCGAGGACGGCAGCACCGAACTGCCGACCGGCGCGATCGGCGAATTATGGGCGCGCGGGCCAATGGTGGTGAAAGGCTATTGGGGCAAGCCCGAAGCGAGCGCGGAGACCTTCGTCGACGGCTGGGTGCGGACCGGCGATCTCGCCCGGCTGGACGAGGAAGGCTGGTGCTACATCGCCGACCGGGCCAAGGACATGATCATTCGCGGCGGGGAGAACATCTACTCGTCCGAAGTCGAGAATGTCCTCTACGATCACCCTGCCGTGACCGACGCCGCCCTGATCGGCCTGCCGCACAAGCAGCTGGGCGAAGAACCGGCGGCGGTGGTCCATCTCGCCCCCGGTACGAGTGCGAGCGAGGAGGAATTGCGCGAATGGGTCGCGGCGCGCCTCGCCCGGTTCAAGGTGCCGGTGCGGATCGCGTTCACGCGAGCCACGCTGCCGCGCAACGCCAATGGCAAGATTTTGAAAAAGGACTTGGCGAGCCTGTTCTGAAGGCTCGCCAAGCGGTTCCTCAATAGCCGGACAAAGTCGCGAAGCGGTTCTTGAGCATGGCCGTGCCGCCCCAGCTCGCCTCCAGCACGCGGGCGCGCTTCAGATAGAAACCGACATCGTACTCGTCGGTCATCCCCATGCCGCCATGCAGCTGGACGCCTTCGCGGCTGATCGTGTGGAGCACGCGATTGGCTTCGGCCTTGGCGATGGTCGCCGCGCGTGCAACGCCGAAGCCGCTGTCGAGCGCCTGGAGCCCACCTTCGACCGCCGAGCGCATCATCGCCAGATCGCCGAACAGATCGGCCATCCTGTGCTGCAGGGCCTGGAAGGTGGCGAGCACCTGATTGAACTGCACGCGCTGCTTCAAATAATCGAGCGTGCTGTCGAACACCTGCTGCGCCATGCCGAGCATTTCGCAGGCCGTCAGCACGCGCGCCCGGTCGAGCACGTCGTCCAGCAGACTCTCGCCGCCATTCGCCAGCCTGTCGGCAGCCGCGCCGTCGAAAGTCACTTCCGCATGATTGCGATTATCGACCATGCTGCGGGTCGATAGCGAAACACCCTCGCCAGCTTCGACCAGATAGAGCCCGTCTGCGGCGGCAACCACGAACAGATCCGCACCATGCGCTTCGTGGACGAAGGCCTTGGTGCCGGTCATCCGATCGTCCGATACGCCGGTCTTGTAATCGGCGGGACCATGCCGGGGCCCTTCATCGATCGCCAGCGTCGCCTTGATCTCGCCGCCTGCGAGACCGGGCAGCCATTTGGCCTTCTGCTCCTCGCTCCCACCCAGCAGGATCGCGGACGCAGCCAGGGTCGAGGCGATCAGCGGGCTCGCCGTCAGCGTTTTGCCGAGCTCTTCGACCACGAGGCCGAGCGACAGCCAGCCGAAATCGGAGCCACCGTGTTCTTCCGGGATTATGACCCCGGTCCAGCCCATTTCCGCCATGGTTGCATAGGCGCCGGGATCGTAGGCTTCGGGCGCGCCTTCGCGGCGCACCTTGCGGAATTCGGTCACCGGGCTTTTCTCTGTGGCCCAGTCGCGCGCCATGTCGCGCAGCATTTCCTGTTCTTCGTTCAGTACCGCCATGATCGCGCTCCCTTACTGATGGTCCAGCATGCCGAGCACGCGCTTGGCGATGATGTTGTTCTGAATTTCGGTCGATCCGCCGTAGATCGTGGTCGCCTTGCCGAACAGCCAGGCGCGAGTGCCCGACAGCTCGCTTTCGGAAAAGCCTTCGCCTTCCCAGCCGAGCGCCTGCATCCCCATGATCTCGATCAGCATTTCGGCGCGTTCCTGGCCGAGCTTGGTGCCGAGCTTCTTGAGAACCGAGCTGATTTCGGAAACGCCACCCTGCGCCTTGCTCTCCTCGCCCGCGCGCCGCGCGGTCAGGAGGAAGGCGTTCCAGCGGATGTCGAAATCCGCGATCCGGTCGCGCAGCACCTTGTCCGCAAGCTCGCCATTGGCGTCGGTTTCGGTGTATTTCTTCGCGATGTCGGACAGGCTCGCACCCATCAGGCGCGCCATGCTACCGCCGCCCGAAAGGTTCGTGCGCTCGTGCTGGAGCAGGCGTTTGCCGATGGTCCAGCCCTGGCCTTCCTCGCCCACGAGGTTGCCCTTGGGCACCTTCACATCGGTGAAGAACGTCTCGCAGAACGGGCTCGCGCCGCTGATCATCTGGATCGGGCGGACTTCCACCCCGGGCGCATCCATGTCGATCAACAGGAAGCTGATGCCCTTGTGCTTGTCGCCACGGTCTGTGCGGACGAGGCAGAAGCACTTGTCCGCCCACTGGCCGCCGCTGGTCCATGTCTTCTGGCCGTTGACGAGGTAATGATCGCCCTTGTCTTCTGCCATGGTCTGGAGATTGGCGAGATCGGACCCGGCATTGGGTTCGCTATAACCTTGGCACCAGCGGACCTCTCCACGCGCGATCGGGGGGATATGCTCGTGCTTTTGTTCCTCGTTGCCGTATTCGAGCAAGGTGGGGCCAAACATCATCACGCCCATGCCGCCGATCGGATTGTAGGCCCCGGCCTTCGCCATCTCCTCGTTGAGGATGGCGGCCTGTTTGCGCGTGAGGCCACCGCCGCCATACTCCTTGGGCCAGGTCGGCACGCCCCAGCCGCGCTCGCCCATCGCTTCGCGCCACTTGCGCTCGGCATCGCTTTCATCCGTAGGCCCCTCGACGGCGGAAAGGAGGTTGCCCTTGCCCTTCAGCTCGTCGGGAAAATGGTTCGAAAGGAATTGTCGCACTTCGGTGCGGAACGCTTCGTCCTCGCTGTGCAGGTCGATATCGGGCTGGGTCGCCATAATGTGTCTCTCCTATCGCGCGCCATTGTTGCGCGCCTAATCCCCTCGGATCAAGGGTTCGCGCGTTCGAACACGGCGGCCATGCCCTGGCCGCCGCCGATGCACATGGTTTCGAGCCCGTAGCGAACCTCGCGTCGCTTCATCTCATACGCCATGTCGGCAAGGATGCGGATGCCCGTCGCGCCGATCGGATGGCCGAGCGAGATGCCCGAGCCGTTGACGTTGACGATATCGCGGCGGCTGTCGTCGTCCGAAAAGCCCCAGCCTTTCATCACGGCGAGCGCTTGGGGCGCGAAGGCCTCGTTCAGTTCGATCAGGCCGATATCGTCCCAACCGAGACCGTTTTTCGCGAACAGGCGGTCGACCGCGGGTACCGGGCCGATCCCCATGCGCGACGGGTCGCAGCCTGCTGCGCTCCAGCTGTGGAACCACAGGATCGGTTCGAGGCCGAGTTCCTCGACCTTGTCTTCAGCCACCACGAGGCAGGCGGCGGCGGCATCGTTCTGCTGGCTTGCATTGCCCGCGGTGACAATGGCGTCCTTGTCGCGCTTGCCATCGATGGCACGCAATCCGCCGAGCGTCTCCATGCTGGCATCGGCGCGGAAGCCTTCGTCCTTTGCGAACACCACCGGATCGCCGCGACGCTGTGGGATTTCGACAGGCACCAGTTGGTCGTCGAAGTGGCCCGCGTCCCACGCGGCGGCGGCGTTCCGGTGGGATCGCACGGCGAATTCATCCGCAGCCTCCCGCGAGATGCCGTAATCCTTGGCAAGGTTTTCCGCCGTCTCGATCATGCCGGTGATGACGCCGAAGCGTTCGATCGGCTGGCTCATCAACCGCCCGCGCGTCAGCCGGTCCCACAACACCATATCGCCCAAGCGCGCCCCGTGGCGGGCCTTGGTTGTGTAGTGTTCGACGTTCGACATGCTCTCGACCCCGCCCGCGAGCACGCAGTCGGCAACGCCGGTCTGGACCATCATCGCCGCAGTCGCGACCGCCTGGAGGCCCGAGCCGCAGCGCCGGTCGAGCTGGAAGCCGGGAACCTCGATGGGCATGCCTGCCGCCAGCCAGCTCCAGCGCCCGATCGCAGGCGCTTCGCCGCTGCCATAGCCTTGAGAGAAGACGACATCTTCCACGCGCTCGGGATCGACGCCGCTGCGCTCCACCAGCGCCTTGATAATGATCGCGCCCAATTCGCCCGCCTCGATGGGCGCGAGCGTGCCGAGAAACGCGCCGACAGGCGTGCGCAGGGGTGAACAGATGGCGACGCGGCGAAGATTGGTCATGCGATTGGCTCCGATTGGCGGATGGGATCAGGTGGTTTCGTCGGACAGGCGGGCGATCTTGCGATCGACCAGATCGGCGATCGTGCCCGAGGCGAGGCCGAGCCTTTCGGCCAGCACTTCTTCGGTGTGTTGGCCGAGATACGGCGCGGGCGCGGGATCGCCGGCGTCTTCGGCGGGCAGATTGGCGAAGCTGCGCGGCGCGGGATAAGAAAAGCCGCTGGGATTGGCGGGCGAAGGGCCGAACAGCGGATTGTTCGCTACCAGTTCGGGATCGTTCGCCGCTTCATGCATGGTGCGGTAACGTTCGAACGTGCAGCCCGCCTCGGTCATGCGCGCGGACAGGTCCGCCCAGTCGATTTGGGCCGCGCGGGCCTGAAACAGGGCGAACAGGCGATGGCGGTGTTCGAAGCGCGGCTCATCTCCATCCGCGAAGTGCACGCCGAGCTCGCTTTCGAGCGTCGCGATCTCGTCCGCAAGGCCCAATGCAGCGACAAGCCCGGCCCATTGCTTGGCGGTCAGGGCGGCGACCATGAAGCGCACACCGTCCCGACTGCGGAAATCGCGGCCGAACGCCCCCCAGATGGCGTTACCCAGCCGTTCGCGATCCGCGCCGCGATAGAGCATTTCCGCCATCGCCCCGCTATTCGCAACCGTGCCCATGGCCACGTCGCCCAGCGGCACGCGCACTTCGCTGCCCTGTCCGGTGGCGTCGCGGCGACGCAGAGCGGCCAGCAGGGCGAAGGCGCTATAGGCCCCGGTAATGAAATCCCAGGCGGGCAGCACCTGATTGACCGGCGGTGCGGTGCGATCGTCCCAATCCTCCGGCCCGCACATTAACGGATAGCCGCTGGCGGCGTTGACGGTGAAGTCCATTGCCTGGCGCCCGTCATGCCAGCCCATGATCCGCACGCTGACGAGTTCGTCCGCTCCGTCGGGCTGGGCCGCCTTGACTGCGTCATGCGACAGGAAGCTTTTTTCGGGCAGATTGGTAATCAGATTGGCGGTGCGCGCCGCCAGTTCGACCAACAATTCTCGCCCCTCTTCCCCTCTCAGGTCGAGCGCGACAGATTTCTTCGCCCGGTTCAGATTTTCCCAACTCAGCGAGCGGCCTTCCTTGGTGAGCATGTAGCGATCGTAATCGAGCCCGCCCGCGATATGATCCACCCGGATGACCTCTGCGCCCATCTGCGCGCAATAAAGGCCTGCGGTGGGCGAGGCGACGAAGCTGGATGCTTCGACGATGGAGAGGCCGGAGAGAAGATCGTACATGCGTTGGAGCGTATCCCTGAATTGAGTCCGCGCGACGGTTCGTTGCCAAGCTTGACGCGCGATGGCCAGCCCTTCCTTGTGCCGTCTATCATGCAGGCCTAGCGATGAAGGCACGGGCGGAGAGGTAGTGATGACGGACTGGGTCGAGGAAGCGGATGGGGTAGCGCGCAAGGCGGAATGCCTCGTTTCGGCGATCCGCGAGGCGGTGGCGGAACTCATCGCCCCTGCCGGAAAGGTCGAAGCGGAGCTTGCCGACCGCCACCAGCGCGCGCTGCACGGTTTCGCATGGTATGCGACCCTGGCCGAGGCGCTGGCCGCCACCGCCGCATGGGCGCGCAGCGCTCGGGACGCGGGCGAATGGAACCCGATCGACGAATTGATCCTGCGCGTCGGGTTCGACGAAACCTGTGGCCAGATCGCCCATGGCGTCGCGATGAGCCAGTCCGAAATCGTCCGCCCTGCCGAATTCGGTTTAGCCGACGCAGCGTCCGACTTTGCCAGAGACACGGCGGTCGACCGGTTCCTCAATAATCCGGATGCGGCGACGAACCGCGCCGATCTCGCCCGTCGACTGGCGGAGGGGGAAAGGCCGTGCGAGAGCTTTCGGGACGAGACGCTCGACCTGATCCGATCGCAGATACGCGCCTTTACCGCAGCGCGGATCGCGCCCCATGCGCATCGCTGGCATCTGGCGGACGACCTGATCCCTTCCGAAGTGATCGAAGGAATGGCCGAGCTGGGCGTGTTCGGGGTGTGTATTCCGGAGGAGCACGGCGGCCTCGGCCTCGGCAAGCTGGCGATGTGTCTCGTTTCGGAAGAATTGTCGCGCGGATGGATCTGTGCCGGTTCGCTGGGGACGCGCTCGGAAATTGCCGGAGAATTGATCCTTGCCAACGGTACGCAGGAGCAGAAGCGCAAATTCCTCCCCCGCCTCGCCGATGGGAGCATCCTGCCGACCGCCGTGTTCACCGAACCGGACGCGGGATCGGACCTTGCCTCGGTTCGGACGCGGGCAAAACGCAGCGACGCAGGAGGCTGGCACATCCACGGCTCCAAGACATGGATCACCCATGCGGCGCGTGCCGATCTGATGACCATACTGGTCCGTACCGATCCCGACCGGCCCGGACAGAGAGGCCTTTCGATGCTGCTCGCGGAAAAAACGCGCGGCACGCAGAACGAACCTTTTCCCGATGCCGGTATCGACGGCGAGGAGATCGCGGTCCTCGGCTATCGCGGTATGCGCGAATACACGCTCGGCTTCGAAGGTTTCGCCGTTGCGCAGGACGGATTGCTGGGCGCAGAGGAAGGCAAAGGCTTCAAACAGCTGATGCACACTTTCGAAGGAGCCCGCATCCAGACCGCCGCGCGCGCCATCGGCGTAGCCTGGAACGCTCTCGATCTCGGCCTCGCCTACGCCGTTCAGCGCAGCCAGTTCGGCAAGGATCTGCTTGTCTTTCCGCGCATAGCGGACAAATTGGCGTTGATGGTCTGCGAGATCGTGATGGTGCGCGAGCTCACCTATAGCGCCGCGCGCCACAAGGATCGCGGCCAGCGCTGCGATATCGAGGCGGGCATGGCGAAACTGATCGCCGCACGCACCGCCTGGAGCGCGGCGGACAATGCGCTGCAGGTGCACGGCGGGAACGGCTACGCGCTCGAATACGAGATCAGTCGCATACTGTGCGATGCGCGTATTCTGAACATCTTCGAAGGCGCGGGCGAAATTCAGGCTCAGATCGTGGGACGCGGATTGCTGGCGCGAGACTAGCGGCAGGAGGAACCGAACCGCGGCACCGCGCGCTTATCCGGCTGAAAGTCAGAGGAGCAGGACATGGCGGCACGGGCATATTGGCAGGGGCAGATCAGGCTGGCGCTCGTCTCGATCCCGGTCGAAATGTACAGCGCCACGAAATCCGGCGCCAAGATCCGATTCAACCAGATCCACGAACCCAGCGGCAAGCGCATCTCCTATGAAAAGGTGGTGCCCGGCATCGGGCCTATCGACCGCGACGATATCATCAAGGGATACGAAGTTTCGAAGGGCGAATACGTCCTTCTGGACGACGAAGAGATCGAAGCGGTCAAGATCGAGAGCAAGCGCACGCTCGAACTCGTCCAGTTCGTCGATGCCTGCGAGATTGACCCGCTCTATTTCGAAAAACCCTATTACGTCGCGCCCAAGGACGAGTTGGCGGAAGAAGCCTTCATCGTGCTGCGCGAAGCGCTGCGCAAGGCGGGCAAGGTGGGGCTGGGGCAGCTCTCGATCCGCGGCAGCGAGAAGCTCGTCGCGCTGAAACCATGCGGCAAGGGCCTGCTCCTCGAAACGCTGCGCTATGCCGACGAGGTGAGGAAGGGCCAGTCCTTCTTCTCCGAGATCGAGGAGGCAAAGCCCAAGAAGGAATTGCTCGACCTCGCCCAAACGCTGATCGACCAGAAAAGCGCCCCCTTCGATGCGGGCGAATTCGAGGATCGTTACGTCGAGGCGCTGAAGAAGCTGATCGACAAGAAGGCAAAGTCGAAGAGCGGCAAGAAGGTGATCGAAGACGTCGACGAGCCCGAAGCCGGTTCGGGCGGCAACGTGATCGATCTGATGGCGGCGCTGAAGAAATCGGTCGGCGACGATAAGGCCAGCTCGAAATCCAAGAGCAAGGCCAAGAAGTCCGCCTGACATGGCGAAGACCGATCCGCTCGGCGCGTACAACGCGAAGCGCGATTTCGCGAAGACGAGCGAGCCTGCGGGCAAGGCCGAACCGAGCGAGAGCGGCGATCTCTTCATCGTCCAGAAGCACGATGCGACGCGGCTGCACTGGGATCTGCGGCTGGAGGTGGACGGAGTCCTCAAAAGCTGGGCAGTGACGAAAGGCCCGTCGCCCGATCCCGACATCAAGCGGCTGGCGGTGCGGACCGAGGATCACCCGATGGCCTATGCCGAATTCGAAGGCACGATCCCCAAGGGCGAATATGGCGGCGGCACCGTGATGCTGTGGGATCGCGGGAGCTGGGCGCCGGTCGAGGGCAAGAGCGCCAAGGATCTCGATAAGGGCCATCTCCATTTCACTCTCGACGGCGAGCGGATGAAGGGCGAATGGCTGCTGATCCGCCTGAAGAAGAAATTAGGCGAAAAACGCGAGAACTGGCTGCTGCGCAAGCTGGACGACGAGCATGCCGAAGAGGGCGATGCGCTGGTCGACCGCGAGTTGACGAGCGTCTTGACCGGTCGCTCGATGGCGGAAATCGCCGCCGACAAGGAGGGCGAATATTCGCTCGAAGGGAAAGGCAAACAGGCCTTTCTCGAACAGATGGAAAAGGTCTCGGACCGCAATGCGGGCAAGGCCAAACGCGCCCGACCGGATGCGCCGCTGCCCAAATTCCGCAAGCCCCAGCTCGCCACGCTGGTCGATGAAGTGCCGACCGGAAATCGCTGGATGCACGAAATCAAATTCGACGGTTACCGCGCGCTCGTCGCCGCGAAGGGGGACGACGTCCGCGTCTACACGCGCAGCGGGAAAGACTGGACCGACAAATTTGCGCTTCTGGTAGAAGCACTGGCCGAACTCGACCTGCCGAGCTGCCTTATCGATGGCGAGATCGTTGCTTACGACGGCTCCGGCAATCCTGACTTCTCCACCCTGCAGAAGGTCCTGAAGCGCGGGAAGGGCGCGCAGGCGCAATCCGACACGCTGGCCCTCCACGCCTTCGACCTGCTCGAACTCGGCGGCGAGGACCTGTCAGATCTGTCCAATATCGAGCGCAAGGAACGGCTCGAAGCGATGCGGGGCAGGAGGGGATCATCTCCAAGCTCGTCGATGCGCCTTACAAGGGGCGGCGCAGCAAGGGCTGGGTGAAAGTCAAATGCACGCGGCGGCAGGAATTCGTGGTGGTGGGGTGGAAGAAATCGTCCGCCAAGGGACGGCCCTTCGCTTCGCTGTTGCTCGCGCAGCACGAGGGCGAGGAACTGATCTACAAGGGCAATGTCGGAACGGGATTTTCCAACGACGATCTGGACGATCTGGCCGCGAAGATGAAGCGGCTGGAGCGCAAGACGCCGCCGGTCGAAACGGACAAGGCCAGCGCGCGCGGAGTGATCTGGCTCACGCCCAAATTGGTGGTCGAAATTGCGTTCGCCGAGTTCACCGCCGACGGGAATGTGCGCCACGGAAGTTTTCTGGGCCTTCGGGGCGACAAAAAAGCCGAGGAGGTCGTGCCCGAAAAACCCGTAGCCCAATCTGCGGACGATACGCTTCCGGCGATTTCGAGCCGCGACCGGGTCGTCTTTCCCGACAGCGGCGAGACCAAGGGCGATCTGGCCGATTACTACGCGGTCGTTTCCGGTCTGATGCTCCCCTTCGCCGCGCGCCGTCCGATCAGCCTGGTGCGCTGTCCGCAGGGGCGGGCGAAGAAGTGCTTCTTCCAGAAGCACGACAGCGGCGGCATGGGCGATGGCGTGCTGCATGTGCCCATCCGCGAGAAGGACGGTGGGCATGAGGATTATCTCTATGTCGAGGACCGGCGCGGGCTTCTGCAATGCGTGCAGATGGGCACGATCGAGTTCCACGGCTGGGCTGCGCGCACCGGCGATGTCGAAAAGCCGGATAGGATGATCTTCGATCTCGATCCCGACGAGGGGATCGGTTTCGGCGACGTCAAGAAGGCCGCGCGCGACATTCGCGACCGGTTGGTCGATCTGGGTCTTACGAGCTTCGCCATGCTTTCAGGCGGGAAGGGCGTGCATGTCGTCGTCCCGCTTACGCCGCGACACGATTGGGAAAGGCACAAGGATTTCGCCAGCCGCTTCGCCGAAGCGCTGAGCCTGGCCCAGCCCGAACGCTTCACGGCGACGATGAGCAAGGCCCAGCGCAAGGGGAAAATCTTCATCGACTGGCTGCGCAATCAGCGCGGCGCGACGGCGGTCGTCCCGTATTCCGTCCGCGCCCGCAGCGGCGCGCCGGTGGCGGCGCCGGTCAGCTGGAACGAGCTGAAAGACATGGCAACCCCGCAGGAATTCCGCATCGGGGACGCGAAGCGCCTGCTCGACCGCGCGCAATCCAAGGCCTTGTCGGGCTGGGGCTTCGCCGAACAGGACCTGCCCGACGTCTGAATACGCTTCAGCCGACCGCGCCCGCTTCGCGTAATCTCGCGATCTCGTCCGCGTTCAGGCCGATATCCTTCAACACCCCCTCGCTATCGTCACCCGGCATCGGAGCCGGTTCGGGCGTTTCGGGGCGGGTTTCGGAATAGCGCGGGGCGGGGGCGGGCTGGACGTGGTCTCCGATCGTCACGAAGGCTTCGCGGGCGCGGTTGTGCGGATGCTCGGCCGCCTCGCTCATCGTCAGCACCGGCGCGTAGCACACATCGGTGTGCTCCATCAGCGAGTCCCACTCCGCGCGGGTCCTGGTCTTGAACAGGTCCGTCAGCTTAGCTTTCAGCGCCGGCCATTTGGACGGATCGTGCTGCGCGTCGAAATCCCGGTCTTCGGTCAGTCCCGCAAGCTCGCGCAATTGGGCGTAGAATTGCGGTTCGATCGATCCGACCGAAACGTATTTCCCGTCCGCGGTCTCGTACGTGTCGTAGAAATGCGCGCCTGTATCGAGCGTGTTGACGCCCAGCTCTTCTTTCCAGACCCCGGCATTCTTCATACCGTGGATCATGCCCATCAGCACTGCCGTCCCGTCGGTCATCGCGGCGTCGATCACCTGTCCCTTCCCGCCGCGCGCGACATTCAGCAGAGCGCTGACCATCCCGAAGGCGAGCATCATCCCGCCGCCGCCGAAATCGCCGACCATATTGATTGGCGGCGTCGGCTTCTCACCCTCGCGCCCGAAATGTGCCAGTGCGCCCGCAAGCGCGATGTAATTGATGTCGTGCCCGGCATAGGGCGCGTAGGGGCCGGTCTGTCCCCAGCCGGTCATCCGTCCGTAAACGAGTTTGGGATTGTCACCGAGCAACTCGTCGGGGCCAAGGCCCAGCCGCTCCATCACGCCGGGGCGAAACCCTTCGATCAAGCCGTCCGCCGTCGCGCAAAGCTTGCGCGCCAGCGCGACGCCCTCGGCGTTCTTCAAATCGAGCGCGATGGATTTGCGTCCGCGTGCCAGCACGTCCGCCCGGCTGACCGGAGAGGATCCGCCACGCGATCCGCTGGCGCGGTCGATCCGGATCACTTGAGCGCCGTGATCGGCCAGCATCATGCCGCAGAACGGACCCGGCCCGATCCCGGCAAATTCCACGATGCGCAATCCCGTCAGCGGCCCGGCCATGTCTTTCTCCCGATCGTTAGCCACTTCGCGTTGGAGGGCTTTCGGGAGCGATCATGGCAGTGCAGGCGGGCTGGGCCAAGAGTTGGAGATGCTCGTGGCCGTTCCGACCGAGAAATCAGCGTTGGTCGGCAAGCTTGCGAAGGGTCTGCACGGCGAGATCGAGCGCTTGCAGCCTGTTCATGTGGCGCATCACGACCTCGGCATCGCCAGAAAGTGCATCGGCCAGCCTTTCGAGCTGGTCTGCAACTTCTGCGGCCTGATCGGCATCGACCGGACGGGAAATCAGCGGCGCGGGCTGGCGGGGTTCGGAGGCCTGGTGCGTGGCATAGCCGTTCTTCGCTTCGGCGACCGCGCGATCGACGTCGCTCTGGGTGCGCCCCCCATTGGGCAGCCAGTCGGCGACATGGGCAGTCCCATCGAAGCGTATCCCTGCGCGATTGCCGGCCACCCAGACGACTTCGCCTTCCAGTTCGAGGCCGCCGCGTCGTATGCGGCAATGCGCGGAAGATGGCGGTAGGGCAGGTCCTTCGATCATCGCTCCGCTTGCCGACATGTTGCGGATCTTGACCTTCCCGCTCGCCGTGGTGCTGGCGAGGTCGGCTATCACGAACATGTTCGTGCGCGGTGCGCGGCGCGAACAGTCCGGACGATCCGGCGTGAGCTGATAGGCAAGGGAAGGCATGGATCTTGCGGTTCTCCAACCTGTTTTCTGCCACATCATCTTCAAACTAAGTCTTCTAGGCCCTAAGTAATCCTACGTAATTTTTCCGCATGAGCACACGAAGTACCCGCGCACGCGAAAAGGCCCGCCGCCCTTTCGAGCGACGAGCCCCTTCGCCAATCGGGTGACCGATTATCTTAACGAAGCAGCGAGAGAACGTTCTGCTGGCTCTGATTGGCCTGTGCGAGCATGGCACCCGAAGCCTGGCTCAGGATCTGGGCCTTAGCGAGAGCGGTCGTCTCAGCCGAGTAGTCCGTATCTTCGATCCGCGAACGGGCGTCGGACAGGTTGGTGATGTTGCTGGAAAGGTTGTTCACCGCCGATTCCAACTGGTTCTGCGATGCACCGAGGTTGGCGCGGGTCGTCGAGATCACCTTGATGGCATCGTCGAACAGGGCAAGTTCGCTACCGTCGCCGGCTAGATCTGTCACATCGACACCAAAAGTGCCGGTAGCAGCGATGAATGCTGCGTTATTAGCTAAGCCTGCGCCAAGATTTATTTCGACCGTATCGCTTGCATTTGCGCCAGCCTGAATAGTGATTTTGTTCTCTACAGCAGGGTCTAGGGTCCCTGGCGTAGCTGCCGATTCACCACCGGCGAACAGCTTACTACCGTTGAATTCGGTATTGTTCAGAACGCTTTGGATTTGCGTATTCAAAGCATCCATTTCGGCCGCAAGGTTTGTTTTGTCATCAGCGGAATAAGTCCCATTGGAAGCCTGGACGGTAAGTTCGCGCTGGCGCTGCAACATGTTCGTGACTTCATTGAGCGCACCTTCGGCGGTCTGCGCCAACGAGATACCGTCATTGGCGTTGCGGATGCCCTGGTTCATGCCGCGGACCTGCGAGGTCATGCTGGTCGCGATGGCGAGGCCGGCGGCGTCGTCCTTGGCGGAGTTGATGCGCTTGCCGGTCGACAGGCGCTCCATCGCGGTGCCCAGCGCCTTGCCGGCCTGGGTCGAGGCGTTGGCGGCTTTCATCGAGGAGATGTTGGTGTTGATCACGTTCATGGCAAAAATCCTTCTGGTCTATCGATCACTGCCCCTGGTCAGGATGCGGCAGCCAATACCAGACCGACCTGCTCACCGGAAATTTAAGTGCTTGCCGGGGCAGGGATTTGCCGGGTTCGCAGCCTTCTAGGTAAAAATACGAGGTCTAAAATTAGCCATTCCTTGGCCGTCAAGGACGCAAAAGCCTTCGTGTCGTTAAGACATGCCAATCGGGGGCACCAATGGACGGACTGAACACAACCACGATTTTTTCGCGCAAGCACGCCTCGCTGGAGTCGCGGCTGGCCGGAATCGCCTCGTCGCTCTTCATGAAAAAGCCGGTGACACTGGCCGATGAGAGCGATGCGAGCGCGAGCCGGGATGCGCGCAGCATCGTGGTGACTCGATCGGACGTGGCGGCGTTTGCACGGTCGGGCCAAGGTGGCACTCTTTATTATAAGGACCCCAACGCCGAAAGCAGCATCGCCGCACTGGTCGCGATGATCTATGCTGGCCAAGGCCCCGTGGCTGCCGATCCCGCCATGCTTTCGATCATCGCTCTGGCTGATCGGCTGGCCCGAACCGAAATTCCCGTCCTGATCAACGGACCGACCGGCACCGGCAAGGAAGTCCTGTCGACCTTCATCCATGCGCGCAGCGATCGGGCGGACAAGCCGTTCATTGCCGTCAATTGCGCCGCGATCCCCGAAACGATGCTCGAAGCCATGCTGTTCGGTCACGAGAAGGGATCGTTCACCGGCGCCAATGCCGCGGGCGAAGGCTTCTTCCGCGCGGCCGATGGCGGCACGCTGCTGCTCGACGAAATCGCGGAAATGCCGCTGTCGCTGCAGGCCAAGCTGCTGCGTGCCCTTCAGGAAGGCGAAGTCGTCCCCATCGGTGCGACCCGCCCGGTGAAGGTGGACGTACGCATTATCGCCTGCGCCAACCGCGATCTTCCCCACGAAGTCGAGCAGGGCCGCTTCCGTGCCGACCTTTTCTATCGCCTCAACGTCTTTCCCGTCAGCATGCCTGCCCTTCGCGAGCGTCCGGCGGATATCGCTCCGCTCGCCTTCACCATGCTGCTGCGCCATGCACCCAAGGGCGAAGCGATGCCGTGGATCGGCGATGCCGCGCTCGACACGCTGCGTGCCTATGCATGGCCCGGCAATGTGCGCGAGCTGGAAAACGTGATGCGGCGCGCGCTTCTGCTTGCACAGGGCCAGAGCGAGATCGCGCCCGAACACATCGTGTTCGACATGGCCGCGCGACCGGTCGCCTGCGAGACGGCCCCGGCCGCTACCATGCCAGACGCCATGGAGGCGGTGGCCGACGCGAAGGGCCAGGCCGCTCCGGCGAAACTTTCCAAGATCGTGAAGCTCAGCGAAGCGCGCGCGATCATGGACACTCTTGAATCGGTCGGCGGACACCGCGCGAATGCCGCGCGTGCGCTGGGCATCAGCGAGCGCACCTTGCGCTATCGTCTGGCGTCCTTCCGTGAAGCCGGCATCGCTATGGGAGCGGCACGATGAACCCGGTAGGCGGCATCGGCGGCGGCGGATCGATCGAACAGATCATCGCCATGCGCCAGCAGATCATCGATCGGTCGAAGGTTCTGACCGATCTCCACCAAGCCAAACCGGCGGCGCCGACCGAGGCGGGCGGCGTTGGCGCAACGCAGGCCCAGCCGACCAGTTTCGGAGATTCGCTCAAAGGTGCGCTCGACAGCGTCAATGCGGCACAGAGCCGCTCGGGCGAACTCACCGCAGCATACGAGCGCGGCGAGACGACCGACATCGCCAAGGTCATGCTGGCCCGCCAGGAAGCGGGCGTGGCCTTCGAAGCAACTCTCCAGGTGCGCAACAAGCTGTTGTCCGCGTACCAGGAAACCATGCGAATGGGGATCTGATAGATGAGCGACCTCGTTCCCGCCACGATGCCCGCACAAGGTAACGGGGGCATGTCGGCCAATCTCAGCGGCGGCACGATCGTCGATCGCGCCAAGGCGCTGACGGTGCAGCCGGGCGTAAAGAAGATGCTCCCCTGGTTCGCCGGCACGGCGGGCCTCGGCGTTCTGGCGCTGACTTGGGCGGCCATGTCGCCGGCACCGCAGCGCATGCTGTATTCCTCGCTCGACGATGCCGAACGTGCAAGCGTGGTCGAAACGCTCGATACGGCGGGCATCGCCTACACGATCGACAACAATTCCGGCGCGCTGACGGTGGGCGAGGACGATCTGTATCGTGCGCGCATGCTGGTCGCATCGGACGGTTCGCTCGCCGCGCCCGAAAGCGGGCAGCAGATGCTCGAAACCCTGCCGATGGGCGCCAGCCGGACGCTGGAAGGCGATCGCCTCCGGGCGGCGCAGGAACGCGAGTTGGTGCTGACCGTCATGGAAATCGACGGGGTGGAGGCGGTGCGCGTCCATCTTGCCAAGGCCGAACGCTCGGTCTTCGTGCGCGAAGATGTCGATCCTTCGGCATCGGTTATGGTGCGCATGGCGCGCGGGCGCCAGCTAACCGACAGCCAGGTCACCGCCATCACCAACCTCGTCGCCGCATCGGTGCCGGGGCTGGGGACGGAATCCGTCAAGGTGGTGGACCAGCACGGCAAACTTCTGACCCAGCCGCGCGATCCCAATAGCGGAAGGCTCGACCTTCAGGCGCAGCTCGAAAGCAAGCTCAACGCGCAGGTCAATCAGCTGCTCGCCCCGATGTTCGGGGCCGAGGCATTCTCGGCACAGGTACAGGTCGAGCTCGACATGAACGAGGTCACCTCCGCGCGCGAAAGCTACGACAAGGACGGCACGATACGCCGCGAGACGACGCAGCAATCTCAAACTGCGGGCGGCCCGGCGGGCGGCATTCCCGGCGTTCTCGCGAACACCCCTCCCGCCGACGCGGAGGCCGAGCAGCGCGCGCCGGAAGACGCCCAGCAGGCCGAAGCCGGTGGCACGGGCGAGAGCAGCGCCACGCGTGTTTACGAGATGGGCCGCGAGGTCTCGGTCTCCAATCTTACGCCGGGTTCGATCAAATATCTCTCGGTCGCCGTGGCGATCGACCAGGCGGCGCTGGCCAAGGCGAGCGCGGCGGATATCAACAAGGTCAAGGAATTGGTCACTGCCGCCGTGGGCGCGCGGGCCGACCGGGGCGATCAGGTGACCGTGATCATGCGCCCGTTCGAAAAGGTCGAGGAGGAAGTCATTCCCTTCTACGAGACCGGCTGGTTCGCCATGGCGGTGCGCAATGGAGTCGCGATCCTGGCGGTTTTGCTGGTCCTGCTGCTGGCGGTTCGCCCCGCGATCAAGGCGCTGAAGGGCCGGACGGAGCCGGTCAAGGAAGGCGAGAGCGACGAAACGCTGCTGGTCGAGGGACCGGATGGAACTTTCGTTCCCGAAAGCAAGCCGGGCCTCGATCGTGAAGCGCTCGATGCGCAGATCGAACTCGCCCAGCGGATCGCGCGTGAGAACCCGGACGACGCGGTGCTCGCCCTGCGCCGCCTGCTCGCCGACAATACTCAGCAGGGACAACCGGCATGATCCAGTCAGATATCCCCCAGCCGGATACCGCGCTCTCCGCCGAACCTGCGGTGCCCGCGCTGCTGGGCGCCGACAAGGCCGCCATCATGGTGATGCTGTTGTCGGAAGAAGATGCCTCGCGCATCCTGTCCCAGCTTACGCCCGACGAATTGCGCCAGATTGCCACCACCATGGTGGAAATGGGCGAAATCGAACCGCGTGCGATTTCCGATGCCATTGCAGGCTTCTCGCATTCGACAGAAGGCAAGGGCATCTCCGCTCATGGCCGCATCGACAATGTACGCCGTATGCTGGAAGGCGCGGTGGGCGAAGTGAAGACCGAAAACCTGATGCGTCAGGTTGCGCCCCAGGAACAGGAAATGAGCCAGCCGGCGCTCGGCCTGTTGCGCTGGTTGGAACCCAAGATCATCGGCGAGATCCTGGCCGACGAACACCCCCAGGCAATCGCAGTGCTGCTCCTGCAGCTCGACAGCGACGTGGCGGCGGCTGCGCTCTCGGCTCTGCCCGAGCATCTGCATACTCCGGTGCTGCACCGCGTGGCGCGGCTGGGCCCGGTTTCGCGCCAGGCGATCGGCATCTTGGAACAGACTCTCAACGCCAAGATCGAAAGGCTGCACGGTGCGATTCCGCTGACCATGGGCGGGGTTCGCCAGGCCGCGGAGATCATCAACAGCTCGCATCGCAGCGTCGAACAGCGCGTGATGCCTTCGATCAGCGAGATCGACAAGGATCTCGCCAAGGAACTCGAGAACGAGATGTTCAAGTTCGAGCATCTGTTCGCGCTCGATACGAAGATGATGGGAACGCTTCTGCGCGAAGTCGAAAGCGATGTCCTCATTCTGGCCCTGAAGGGGCTGGAAGAGCCGCAGCGCGACCTCTTCTTCGCGGCCATGTCGAGCCGCGCGGCCGACGGCCTGCGCGACGAAATCGAAAATCGCGGCCGGGTTCGCAAATCGGAAGTGGACGTGGCGCAAAAGGATATCGTCGCGATCGCCAAGAAGCTGATCGAAAGCGGCGACCTAATCATAGGCGATGGCGGCGACGACTATGTCTAGGATCGCCTACGCGGATCTTGGTCGTCCCGGCGCTTTCACACCGAGTGTGCGATATACTCGCACGCCGGAAGTGGCGGCACCCGAACCGGTCGCGGTCGATCCTGCCGCCGATGCCTATGGCATTGGATATCGCGAAGGGCATGCTGCCGCACGTGCCGAAGCCGAGGCGGAACTGATGCGCGAACGTCAGGAGCGCGCTCGTATCGAATTGGCCTTTGCCCGCTTCGATGCCGAAAGCGCGCTTGCGCTGCGCGAGAATCTGAGGACCACCGTTCTTGCCCTTTGCGAGGATGCGGTTCTGCCGCTGGCGCTCGATCGAGACGGGCTCGCTCGCCGGATCGAAGCGGCTGCGGCGATGTTCCAGCGCCGCCATGACGAGAGGACTATCCTCATCCACCCGGACGATCTCGCGCTGGTCAAGGACAGCGTCTCCGATGCCCTCGAACTCGTGCCCGATCCCAGCGTCGAGCGCGGAGGGCTGCGGGTCGAAACCGAGGATGGCGGTGTCGAGGACGGTCCCGAACAATGGCGCCGTGCAATTGCGGAGGCGCTCGATTCATGCGTGCCCTGATAGAGGCGACACTGAAAGAATGCGGAGGCGGCGGGAGTTTCGATCTCGCGCCGCGCCGCTTCGGCCGTGTCGTGGCCTGCGACGGGGGTTTGATCGAAGTGTCCGGCCTGGGCGTTCCGATCGGCACGCTCTGCGCCATCGCGCAGGGCCGCGGGGTCGAACATCGGGCCGAGACGATCGGATTTCGCAACGGCCACACCATGATGATGATGCTGGGCGATACGGTCCTGCTGCGTCCAGGTGCGGTGGTCAGGCCCGAAGGCAGTCCCGGAATGCTGGCCGTGGGCGAGGATTTTCTCGGCCGCTCGGTCGATGGGGCAGGGCGCCCCATCGACGGCAAGGGTCCGGTCGGCGCGACCGTGTCCTGGCCCGCAGGTGGCTACCGGGTCGATGCGCTCGACCGGGCAAGCGTGACCGAACCGATGGATGTCGGGATCCGCTCTCTGAACGCACTGACCACGTTCGGAGTGGGGCAGAGGATCGGGATCATGGCCGGATCGGGCGTCGGCAAATCGGTGCTGATGGACATGATCGTCCACGGGGCGGATGCCGATGCGATCGTGGTCGGCCTGATCGGGGAACGCGCGCGCGAAGTCTCCGATTTCGTCAACCGCTATATGGGCGGGGAACGCGCCGCGCGCACCGCCATCGTGGCCGTACCCGCCGATCATGCAGCCAATCTGCGTTTACGCGGAGCGATGCTGGCGACCAGCATGGCCGAACATCTGCGGTCCAAGGGTAAGCGCGTGCTCCTTATATTGGACAGCCTCACACGCGTAGCGCACGCTGCGCGCGAGATCGGCATCCTGCTGGGCGAGCCTGGCGCGGCGCGGGGCTATCCCCCTTCCGCCCTGGCGACGATCACCAAGCTGATCGAACGCGCCGGAAACTCCGCTGAAAGCGGCGGATCGATAACGGGCATCTACACCGTCCTTGCCGATGGAGACGATCAGAACGATCCGGTCGTGGATACGGCGCGCGCCATTCTCGACGGACATATCGTCCTTTCGCGGGAGATCGCGCAGCGTGGACAATATCCGGCGGTCGATATCGGCGCATCGCTGAGCCGCGTCATGAACGACATCGTTCCGCCCGATCACGAGAAGATCGCACGCCGTTTCCGCGCGCTGACCGCAGCCTACGAGGCGAACCGCGATCTGGTGATGATGGGCGCCTATCGCCCGGGAATGGACAAGCTGCTGGACGAGGCCATCGCGCTGCATCCGCGCATGGTCGATTTTCTGTCGCAGGGAACGCGAGACCAGGTGACGCTGTCGCAAGCGGCCGATCAGATGCTGGAATTGCTCGCCCATGCCGCCTGACAAGCGCAAGCTGAAGCGCGCCAGACTGATCGAGCGCGTCCGTACGGTCGAGAAAAGCCGCTCCGCGCTCGCGGCGTCGGAGGCGGAAGCCCTGCGGGAACGTCTGTTCGGGGTGGCCGAGCGCACCCGATCGCTGGCGCGTTATTACGCCGAAAAGGACGATGCGCTGACCGGCATGGACCTGCGCAGCGGAAAGGCGATGCAGGACCAGCTCGAACATCTCGTCGCCGTAAGTTCAAAACAAGCCGCCGAAGCGGAGAAAAGATCCGACGCGACACTGGGCGATCTGGCGGCGGCGGAACGGCGACGCAAGCGCGCGTTCGAGGATCGGCGCGATCTGGTCAAGGCCATCGTCTCTCATCTTTCCCAGTCTTAGAAGGTGGGTCGTGCCGGTTTGGCACGCTTCTTGATAGAATATCCGTGACAGCCACACGGATATACGATGATCAACTCGCTCTCCTTTTTGACCTCGCTCGAAACGCCTTCCAAGCTGAGCTTTTCCGCCGAATTTTCGGGCGAAGAAGAGGCTGGAAAGAGCGCTTTCGACGGGTTTGCGAACCTGCTCGATCAATTGGTCCAGATCGCGCCGATCGAAGGCGACGGCAAAGCTGTCGGCCTCCTTCCGCCGGCAGCTCAGGAAGCGCTGGCGGCAAGCGGCAAGGAAAGCGGCAAAGAAAGCGGCAAGATTTTGCCGGTCTTGCCGGTCTTGCCGGTCTCGTTGCCGGGCCTCGCTTCGTTGCAGGCTTTTGGGGCGGAAGACGATGCACCGCTTGATGCGTCTGGCACTCCCAAGACTATCGTGGACACACCGGCCTCCATGACGGCGAAAATCGTCGAACTGCCCGTCGGACGCCTCGACGCGGCGCGCCTGGCGCAAGGCGCGGCCCTAGCGCAGGCAACGCCTTCGGTATCTGCGCAGAATCCCGCGGCGGATTTGACGACGCCGACAGCAAATGTCCTGCCGGTCGAACCGAAGATCTCTCCGGCCGCGAACCTCGCAACGCTTCCTGCCGCCTCGTCTTTTGGCGCTCCTGGCGCTGCCTCGCCCGTCGCCGCTCTTGTTGCCGCTTCGGCTGTGTCGACCGCCTCGACGACCGCTTCGCCTGTCGGCATTCCTGCCGCCGTTTCGCCCTTCGCCACTGTTGCTACCGCGTCGCCTGTCGGCACTCTTGCTGCCGCTTCGGCCCTGTCGACCGCCTCGACGCAATCGCTCACCGACACGCCGGTTTCCGCCATCACTATCGCAGCCGCACCGACGACTTCGGTGGCCATGTCCGCACGCATCGAGAAAGCTGCTGTGGTGGACCTTCCGGTGTCGGCCAGCGAAACTGCGCGCCGTATTCTCAGCACGGGCGAAGATGCTCCGACACCCGCGCCGGTCCCCGCTACCCGCGCCGTCCTCGCGACCTCGTCCGAAACCGGGGCGCAGACCGCCGCCGCAGCGACGGCGCTTTCCCCGATGGTGGCCAAGAGCGATGCGAAGCCGGGCCCTGTCGCCCAGGCCGCCGCCCTCGCACCCGTCGCTTCCGCGAAAACCGAAGGCGAGGCGGACACCGCGCGTCCGGTCGAAGCCGTCCAGGCTCCCACCCGTCTCGCTGCCCATGCCGAGATGCCCCGTGTCGAACCCGCGATCGCCGCGCCGAATGCTCCGGCCAGTACGCCGACCGGGACCGAGGCGATTACGCGCGCCGCCGATCTTGCCCGTCCCGACGCCTTCGCAGCCATCGACTCGATCGCCCGCATGGTCGATCGCCTCTCCGCCGCCCGCGATTTCGGCGTCGTGCCGACGGCGGCCATGGCTGTGATGCACAAGGAATTCGGCGAGCTTTCGATCGCCATCGACCGGATCAGCGATACGCTTCAGGTCGAAGTCGCAGCCAAGGATGGCGAGGCGCAGCGCGCCCTTGCCGCGGCGCTTGCCAATGAGCGCGCCGCCGCCCTTGCCGGCGATCGCGGCCCGCAGCGCAGCTTCGAAGCGCAGCAGGGTGCGGCGCAGGGTCATACCAATGGCAATGGTGCGGGCCAGTCCGCTGCCGGAGCCGATCGCGGCACCGCCGACACTTCGGGTCAGGCCGCTTCGAACAATGGGCAGTCGCAGCGCGAGGGCCAGGGCCGCGAGCGCACCCGGCCCGAAGGCCAGCCGCTTCATGCTCGCAACCCCGCCGCTTCCGACCGTCCGTCCGCCAGCGACGACGGCCGCTACGCCTGACCACAGATAGACACGTTTAAACACAGGGATTGATCATGTCCGACGCGAAAACCGACACCGCAGAGCCCAAGAAGAAGGGGGGCTTCATGAAGAAAGCGCTGATCGCGCTCGTCCTGCTCGGGGCGGGCGGCGGTGGCACTTACGGCGCCTTCGCCATGGGTATGCTGGGCGATGCCGGCCATGAGAAGGAAGACGACACTCCCAAGCTCGTCCTGAAGGGCGAGGAGGATCCCTATCCCTTAGGTGCCGCCGAAGCCGAGAAGGACAAGGTCAAGGTCGTCCATGGCACGGGCGGCAGCAAGTATCGCACCGCCTATTACAACTTCACTGACGAATTCACCTCGAACCTCGCCGGTGGCAGCGCTCTGGTTCAGGTCAGCCTGGCCGCCTCGACGAATTACGACGGGCGTGTGCTGATGTGGCTGCAGGAGCACGAGACGGCGCTGCGCTCGCGCGTGCTGGCCGAACTGGCCACCACCGACGAGATGCAACTCATCGATGTGCGCGGCAAGGAAGAGCTGCAACAGCGCCTGACGAAGGCGATGAACGAGGTGCTGGAGGAGCGTGAGGGCTTCGGCGGCGTCGAGAACGTCTACTTCCGGTCCTTCATCGTCCAATGATCTCCGAAAACTTCCCCGATACCGCGACAGCGAAGCGCGCTGCCCGTCATTGCGACGAGTTGTTGAGCCGCGCCGCGACGCCGGTCGATCTCGAGACCGAATTCGCACGCCTCGTTCGCCAGATCGGCGATCAGGCGCAGCCGCTGCTGGCCGAATTGTGCGACAATCGCGGCCTGACGGTGGCGATGGGATCGATCGCGACGGTTCCCGCCGCAGACTGGCTGGCCCAGTTGGGCGCGGGCGGATTGCACGGCTTCTATTCGCTCGGCCAGGATACGCGCGGCGCACTGGTTTCGACGAATGTCGGCGCGCTGGTCGCTCAGTTCGAGCGTATTCTGGGCGGTACGGGCGAAGTCGACGAGTTGTGCGACACGCTGCCTTCTTCGGCGGCCTGCTTCGCGCGCCAGTTCGAAGGCAAGATCAATTCCCTTCTCCAGCGCGCCAGCGACCGTCGCGAATTCGCGCTCAGCGCGACCGGCGAACACGCACACGAGATTCTGCCGATCGCGGGGACCGAAAAGGTCTGGACCGCAACGCTTACCGCGACGCCCAAGGACGCGACGACCGGCTGGGAAATCCGGTTCGCACTGTGCCAGTCGACGCTGATCGAGCTGGTCGGCTCGCGCGCCGTCTCGCCTGCTACCGGTCGTTCCATCGGGGCGCGTGGGCTGGACGGATCGGCGATCGGCAATGTCGATCTGCCGTTGCGTGCGGTGCTGGTCGATGTACCGATGGCGATTTCGCGCATCGCGCAGCTGACCGAAGGATCGATGATCCCGGTCGCCCTCCAGCGCAACGTTCCGGTCCTGATCGGCAACACGACCATCGCCCATGGCACCGTCGGCGAACTCGACGACCGGGTCGCCATGGAACTCACGCATACGAACTTTGACACTAATTTCTCGGGGAATTCCTGACATGTCCTTTTTGAACGACGGCTTCAGCCTGATCCAGGATATCGACGTCCGCCTGACGGTGGAACTGGGCCGGAAGAATATGCGCCTGCGCGATGTTCTTGCACTGGGCGAATCCAGCGTGATCGAACTCGACCGGCTCACCGACGACCCGTTGGATATTATGGTTAACGGCAAGCTTATCGCGCGCGGCGAAGTCGTGGCGCAGGGCAATCGCTTCGCCATCCGCGTGCTGGAACTGGTCGGCGCATCGGGCGAAGCCTCGTCCGAGCGCCGCGCTCCTCCCATCACTGCCGCGCCCGTCCAGAACCCGGAAGAAGCCATCTGATGTTCTGGTACGTCCTCAAGCTTCTGGTCCTGCTGCCGCTGATCGGCCTCATGATCTGGGGCACGCTGAAGCTCGCCAAGAAGATGCAGGGCCAGTTCGGTGCGCCTTCGGGCGGAGCCAAGGCGGTGCGTATCGTCGAGACGACCATGCTTTCGCCCACGCTGCGTCTCGCGGTGATCGAATTTCACGGCCGCGAAATCCTCGTCTCCACCTCCAAGGGCGGCCTCACCCGCCTCGCCGAAGCGCCTGCTCGCCCATCCGAGCACTCGGCCGAACCCGCCATCTCGCAGGAAATCGTCCAGTGATCGCACGCCTTTGGAAAGCAGGCGCGGCTCTCGTCGCGCTGAGCTACCCCACGCTGGTCAACGCGCAGGTCGGCACCGCTGCGGCCACCGGCGGCGATACCGCCGTCTCTGGCGCGCTCGACCGTGCGTTCGGCCAGCTTTCGGGCGCCGGTGGTGAACCGCTGAGCCTGTCGCTCCAGCTGCTGCTGGTGATGGGCCTGCTGACGATTCTGCCGGCGCTTCTTTTGATGATGACCAGCTTCACGCGTATTATCGTGGTCCTCGCGATCCTGCGCCAGGCCCTAGGCCTACAGCAATCGCCGCCCAATCAGGTGCTGATCGGGATCAGCCTGTTTCTCTCGCTCTTCATCATGGCGCCGACGCTGGACCGCGTGAACGAAGCAGCCATCGCGCCCTATTCCGCAGGCCAGATCGGCGCGGAAGTCGCGATCGAGCGGGCGGGCGACCAGTTCCATGCGTTCATGATCCGCCAGACGCGCGAATACGACCTCGAAATGTTCGCGGACATCGCCGATGCGGGCCAGTTCGCTTCGCCCCAGGACGTTCCGTTTTCGATCCTGCTGCCCGCCTTCGTGACCAGCGAATTGAAGACCGCTTTCCAGATCGGCTTCATGCTGTTCCTTCCCTTCCTCGTGATCGACCTCGTCGTGTCCAGCGTTCTGATGAGCCTGGGTATGATGATGATGAGCCCGATGATCGTTTCGCTGCCCTTCAAGCTCCTGCTCTTCGTCCTGGTCGACGGATGGGCGCTGCTGATGGGTTCGCTCGCCTCAAGTTTTGGATGATCCGACAATGGACGAAAGTGCCCTTCTTCTCTCTATGGCCGATCGCATGCTCTGGATTGCAGCGCTCGTCGCGGCTCCGATCCTGCTGGCGAGCCTCGCCATCGGCCTCGTGATCGGCCTCGTTCAGGCGGCCACCTCGGTCAACGAACAGACGCTGACCTTCGTCCCCAAGCTGGGTGCGGTGGCCTTCGTGCTCGTCATTCTGGGCGCTTCGATGATGGCGCTGGTGGGCGATTTCACGCAGGATATCTTCGCCGAAATCGCGCGGATGGGCGGCTGAGGCCAGACGCGTGATCGGGCTCGACTTCGGACTTGGCGCTCTCGAGCAGGACATGTGGCGGGTCGTCTTCCTGATGACGCGCCTCGGTGCCGCCCTGCTTGCCGCGCCCTTTTTCGGAGCGTCCGCCGTACCCGTAGCAGTGCGCGTAGCGATGACCGGGGCGCTTGCCATCTTCGTGTCGATCTGGATGCCGAACGTGCAGACGCCCGAAGCGCTGATCAGCGCCGAAGGCATGCTCGCGATCGCGGGCGAAGTGATCGTGGGCCTTGCCCTCGGCTTCATCCTCCAGCTCGCTTTCGCCGCGCCGACCGTGGCCGCCGAACTCATCAGCGGGGGCATGGGGATGAGCATGGCGATGACGACCGATCCGAGTTCGGGCGGGTCGACCACCGCTTTCGGCCAGTATTTCATCATCGTGCTGACGCTCATCTTCCTTGCAACGGGGGCGCACCTGCACTGGATCGCCCTTGTAACCGAAAGTTATAACGCTTTTCCGCCCGGCCAGACATGGCTCGGCCCCGAACGCTTCGCCGCCATTGCCGGTTTCGCCAGTTTCATGTTCGAGACCGCGCTCAGGATCGCGCTGCCCGTCACGCTGATCCTGTTGCTGGTGCAGGTCCTCACCGGCATTCTGAGCCGCTCGGCTCCTTCGCTTAACCTGTTCGCGCTTGGCCTGCCCGCGGGCGTTCTGGCCGGCATGGCGGCGCTGATCATTTCCGCGCCGCTGATCTACGATCAGTTCACCGGCCTCGTTGCCGACGGGCTCGACCAGACCGAAAGCATCCTGGCACCATGAGCGAGCAGCCCGCAGGCGAAAAGACTTTCGCACCGACAGAAAAGCGGCTGACCGATGCCGCCAAGAAGGGCGACGTCCTGCGTTCCAAGGATGCGGGCACGGCAGCGGTGATGATCTTGGGCGGAGCTTGGCTGGCATTCGCCGGGCCATGGCTGCTGGGCGATCTGCAGGGTCTGGCGCGCGAGGCGTTCCAGTTCGACGTGCGCGATCTGCGCGATTTCGGACCCGAGACGCTGCTGATGGAAGGCCTGCTGCTGACGGTCCCCGCCATCCTGACGCTGGCCGTGCCGGTCATCATCGTTACGCTGATTTCCCAGCTCGCTTTCGGACGTGGCCGTTTCGTGACCGACAATCTCAAGGCCAAGGGCAATCGCATCAATCCGTTGAACGGGCTGAAGCGCATGTTCGGCCCCCAGGGCGCGATCGAGATGGGCAAGGGCCTGCTCAAGATCGTTCTTCTGGGCGCGATCGCCGTGTGGTGGTGGTATTCCAGCATGGAGACGCTGATCGGATTGGGGCGGGGCAATCTGTCCGCCCAGCTCTCGGCCGCCTGGGACGCGATCGTCTCGCTGATCTTCGCGCTGTCCGGCGGGCTGGTCATCATCGCGCTGGTCGATCTGCCGATTCAGTGGGTGCGCCAGCAGGGCCGCCTCAAGATGACGCATCAGGAAATGCGCGACGAAAACAAGGAAAGCGAAGGCTCGCCCGAAATGAAGGCCGCGCGCCGCCAGCGCCAGCGCGATATCGCCACCGGCTCCGTCGCGGGCGCCATGCGCGATGCCCAGTTCGTCATCACCAACCCGACCCATTTCGCGGTCGCGCTGACCTACGATCCCATGAAGGCGTCCGCACCCATCGTCCTTGCCAAGGGACGCGGCGACAAGGCGATGGCGATGAAGGAACTGGCGCGCGAGATGGAATTGCCGACGCTGGAATATCCGCAGCTGGCGCGTTCCGTCTATTACACCACGCGCGAACGCCAGGTGATCTGCGAGGATCTCTATGGCGCGATCGCTTCTGTCCTCGCCTATGTCATGAGCCTCAAGCGCGGCGAGACGCCGCTGATGCCTGAAATCGACGTGCCCGAAGCGCTGCGCTTCGATACAGAAGGGCGGGTATCGGTGGCTCAGGCGGTTAATCCTGGAGCGGCAGCGCCGTTATAGAACCTATGAATGTCTCCGCCTCAAACATCGCCAATTCGCTGGGCATAGGCAGCGGTATCGACATGACCGGGCTCGCCTCGCAATTGGCGGAGGCGCAGTTTGCCGGACGCAATGCGCGGCTGACTCAGAAATCGGAAACGCTGGAACGCCAGATCTCGCTTGCGGGATCGATCCGAAGCTCCCTGAGCCAGTTTGCCAGCGCGCTGGGCGATCGACTGCGGACCGGCGATCTGGCGCCCACGCCGAGCATTACGAATTCCGCCGTCGCGAAGGTCTCGGCACCCGTCGGCGGGCAAGGCAAGGGCATTTACTCGCTCGAAGTCACCCAGATCGCCAAGACTCAGACCATGACCACCCCCAGCTATGCCAGCGCGACGGCGGGCGTGGGTGCGGGCACGATGACGATCCGCTTCGGCGCGACCACCAATGCCGGCTTTACCGAGGATACGGCGCGCACGCCGCTGGAACTCACCTTCGCGCCCGGCGCGACCCTGTCCGAAGTGGCGGGGGCCATCAATTCGCAGAACGCCGGGCTTTCGGCCTATGTCGCCCAGACCGATGCGGGCGCGCAGCTCGTCATCAAGGGGGCGGAAGGGGAAAAGAACGGCTTCGTGATCGATGTCGCGGAGGATGCCGCAGAGCCCGGCCTTTCCGCGCTTGCCTGGCGTCCGGGGGACGATCCCGCGCGGCTGGTGCAGGCCTCGGCCGATGCGAAATACACGCTCGACGGCGTTGCGCGCAGCAGCGCCAGCAACACGATCGCCAGCGCGGCCCCCGGCCTGTCACTGGAACTGACCGCGACCAATATCGGCGCACCGGCCACCATCACCTTCTCCAATTCCAAGGCCGCGCTCACCAGCGTGATGCAGGACATTACCGGCGCGCTGAACGAGATCGTGGGAAGTTTACGCGAAGCGGTCGATCCTATGACCGGAGAATTGTCGCGCGATAGCGGCGCCCGTGCGCTCAGCCGCACTTTGTCGGGCCTCGGCACGGTGGAGATCATGCCCAATGCGCCCGCTGGATCGCCCCGCACCCTTGCCGAGCTCGGCCTGTCGATCGGACGCGACGGGAGCTTCACGCTCGATACGAAGCGGCTGACCGACATGATCGAGCGCGATGCCGCGGGCGTCTCCGCCATGTTTACGACGGGGATCAACGGCGTTTATTCCACCATCGACCGGTTGGCGCGTGCCAATTCTTCTTCGACCGATCCGGGATCGCTGGGCGGATCGATTGCCCGCTACCAGTCGCAATCCCAGACCGTTGGTCGAGATCTCGAAAAGCTAAGCGAACAGATGGAGACGCTGCGCAGCACCATGATCGCGCGCTTCGCAAAGGCCGACAGCAATGTCGCGGCCTCGCAATCGACCCTGTCGTTCTTGCAATCGCAGATCGACGTGTGGAACGCGCAGAAGAACTGACATGCTGGCCCGCACCAAACCCCGCGACGCGTATCGCGAAGCCGATTTCGACGCGCGCCTCATGGGCAGCTCGCGCGAGAACCTGGTATTGTTCTGCATCGAGGATTTCGTCCAGACCCTGGGCGCGCTCGAAATCGCCGAGGCCCGCAGGGACCGGGCCGCGCGCAGCCGTTCGCTGACCCGCGCGATCACGGCGCTGACCGCACTCGAACTGGGCGTCGATCGCACTGCGCCGATGGCGGAAAGCCTGCTACATTTCTACGGGGCGGCCAAATTGCTGCTGCTCGATTCGATCCGCGTGGTCGATCTGCGGCGCATCGCCGAACTCAAGCAGGACTTCCGCGACATCGCCGTCGCCTTCGCCGGCTGAACGGCGTAGGTCCCGAGCTCGACGCGGCCCGACAAGCGCCCGCACCGATCCGGCTTTGCGTGGCTGGCCGGGTGCGATACGAAGGGCTGCAGCCATGCTCAAGATTTTCGTCATCGATGCCGACGCGGCCCGCCGTACCCAGATCGGGCGCGCACTGGCGGAGCACGACGCGCATGCCGAACCGTTCGAATCGCTCGACGAGTTCGAGCAATACACGCCCGCCGACGGTCTGATCCTGGTCCATGACCGCGACGATATGATCGGCAGGCTGATGACCCATGTCGAGCGCACGTCCTGCCTTCCCGCGATCGCCTATTCCGATGCGCCGGACCGGGTGAGAGTGGTGCGCGCGATGCAGGCGGGCGTCGCGTCCTATCTTGCTCTGCCGCTGGCGGCGGAGGAAATCGTCGCCGAATACGATCAGATCGCCGCCGAACTGCCCGCCCGGATCGAGAAGCGCCGCCGTGCCGCGGAGGCGCGCACGCAGCTCGAACGCCTCAGCCGACGCGAGCACGAAATCCTCGCCTGCATGCTCGATCACGGGACCAGCAAGGCGATCGCTCGCCATCTCGGCATCAGTCCGCGCACGGTCGAGGCGCATCGCGCCAATCTGATGGCCCGGCTCGATGTCGCGAGCACGAGCGAGGCGATCCGCATCGCTGTCGAAGGCGATGCGCTGGGAATGATGGCGAAGGAAGCGCCCGAACGGGGCGAAGCGCGGCCCTAGTCTGTCTGCTCGCCCGCGATCTTCAAGCGCAGTTTGTCGAGCGCGGAGGATTTCAGCTGGTGCACGCGCGGCACGCTGATGTCGAGAATCGCGGCGATTTCGGTAAGGTTCAATTCCTCGACAAAGTGCAGCTTGATGACCAGTTGCAGGCGCTCGGGTAGGGCGGCGATCGCGTGGATCAGTTCCTCGCGGTCCTCGTCCTGCAACAGATTGGCTTCGGCGTCGGGCTCTTCGCTGCTGAACGCGGCATCGCTGTCGGAATACATGTCATCGATGGAGTGGGTCGATGTCGAAAGCTGGAGGCGCGCCTCGTGCAATTCATCGAGCGAGAGGCCGAGAGCGCGCGCCAGTTCCTTGGGTGAAGGCTCGCGCTTCAATTCGGATCGCAATTCGTCCGCCATGCGCTCGATCCGGCGGCCAAGCGCCGCGGCTCCGCGCGCCAGGTTCGACTGGCTGCGCAACAGATCGATCATGGCGCCTCGCACGCGCATCTTGGCATAGGCGGCAAATCCGTCGTCATTGGGCCGGTCGTGGCGCTGGGCGCATTCCGTGAGCGCGATCAGGCCCGCCTGCTGCAAGTCGTCGACATCGAGCGATCCGCCGCAACTGCTTTCGTAATACCAGGCCAGCTTGCGGACCATCGGCATGAACTGCGCGATCCGCGCCGTCGCATCGGTGCCATAAGCCCGCTTCGCGGTGGTCTGCGCGGTGAAGGAGGAATGGTCGTGCTTCATGCCGCGAGTGTCTCCATTTCGGGGCTATAGGCCGTTGGATCGGTGCCGGATTGGTCAGCCGGGATTTCGGGGCTTTCGCCGCCGATGACCGCGATCACCTCGATCGGCTGGGCCGAGGGAAGTTCGTTGATCGAGAGCACCAGCACTCCCGGCGCGCGTAGCTTCAGCAGGCTCGTCAGAGCGCGGCGGGCGCGCGGCTGGACGATCAGGGCGGGCCGCGTGTCGTCGGGATGGCGCTGCTGAAGGATGGCGCCGATCCGCTCGCCGATGGATCGGGCGAGGTCGGGTTCGATGATGATCTCTCCGCTCGCGGGATCCTGCATTCCGCTGACCACCATCTCTTCGAGCTGGGCGGCCAGGGTGATGACGGGCAGTTTCGCGTCGGGCGGACACACGTCCCCGACCAGCATCGAGCCGAGATCGGAGCGGATGAGGTCGATCAGGCGGTCGTGCTCCGCCGTCTGCTGGGCGGCCTGCGACAGGCTTGAGAAGATGCGCAGCGCATGGCGCAGGGATATTCCGTCGAGCAACAGCGATTTCAGCACGCGGGTGAGGGCGGCGAGCGACAGCGGCTGCGGCGTCACGGTCTCGATCAGCTGGCCATGGCGATCGCGCAGGAAATCGACCAGATCGCGGACCTGATCCGGACCAAGCAGGTCGTGTGCGCGGCCGGCCAGCAACTGGCTGAGCTGCGTGGCGATGACGCTTTCGGCGTCGACCACCAGATAGCCTTCCGCCACCGCGAGATCGCGAGAGCCCGCTTCGATCCACAGCGCCGGGCATCCGAAGCTGGGATCGACGGTCGCTTCCCCCGGAACGGCGTGGCTGTGCATGACGTCGCCGGTGTCGATGGCGAGCATCCGGTTGGCACGCAATTTCCCGGTGCCGATCGGCGTCCCGCCGAGCGTGATGCGATAGGCTTCGGGATCGACGTCGAAACTGTCCTCGATCCGGAAGGGCGGAACGACGAAGCCGAAATTCTGGCACATCTGTTTGCGCAGGCCGGTGAGCCGCGCGATCAGCGGGGCGCCATGCTTTTCGTCCGTGAGATGGATCAGGCCATAGCCGAGCTGGATCGTCACCAGCGTCTGGTCGGTCACTTCGTCGATCGTGATCTTCGAAGGATCGGGTGCGGCGACCGGCTCGACATAGGCTTCCTGGATCGCTTTGCGGTTCTTCAGGCCGCGCCAGAGCAGGAAGGCCCCGCCTGACAGGGGCAGAAAGATCATCTGCGGCATGGCCGGGATGCAGCCTATGGCGAACAGGATGCAAGCGACCGGCAGCCAGATCTTGGGGTCGGCGAACTGGCCGCCGATCTGTCCGGTAAGGTCGCGCGTGTCGGAAACGCGAGTCACGATCACGGCGGCGGCGATCGAGAGGAGGAGAGCCGGGACCGAGGCGACCAGCGCATCGCCGACGGCCAGCGTCACGTAGAGCGCGCCCGCTTCGCCCGCGGACAGGCCGTGGCTGGTCATGCCGAGCACCAGCCCTGCGATGACGTTGATAAGCAGGATCAACAGGGCTGCGACCGCATCGCCCTTCACGAACTTGCTGGCACCGTCCATCGAACCGTAGAAATCGGCCTCTGTCGCGACTTCGCGCCGACGGGCCTTGGCCTCTTCGGCGGTCATCAGCCCTGCGGCCAGATCGCTGTCGATCGCCATCTGCTTGCCGGGGAGGGCATCGAGCGTGAAGCGCGCCGACACTTCCGACACGCGGCCCGCGCCCTTCGTGACGACCATCAGATTGATGATCATCAGGATCAGGAAGACGAAGATGCCCACGGCGAAATTGCCGCCGATCAGAAATTCGCCGAATGCCTCGATCACCTTGCCCGCCGCCGCGCCGCCTTCATGCCCATTCAGGAGCACGATGCGGGTCGAGGCGACGTTGAGCGCGAGCCTCAGCAGCGTCGCGAACAGCAGCACCGATGGGAAGGAGGAGAAATCGAGCGGCTTCTGCGCATTCATCGCCGCCATCAGGACGGAGACCGACAGCGCGATGTTGAGCACGAAGAAGAGGTCGAGCAGGATCGCCGGGATCGGCATCACCATCAACAGGATGATGGTGAGGATCCCGATCGGAAGCGCGAGCGCCGGGCTGAAGGCGGTGCGCAATGTCATAATCCGAAGGCCTTGAATTTACCGTAGGCCGCGGCGACTTTTTCGGTCGCGCGGTTGGAGATGGGATCGCTGCCGGCGAAGGTGGCGCGCAGCGTATCCGCCATGGAGGCGCGTTGGACTGGGCCGGACGGAGCCGGTGCGGGCGCCTTGCCGCCATTGGCGAAGGCGGCGCTGTGCGCGGTATAGCTGGCAGGCGGCACGAACCCTGCAAATTGCGGCTGGCTGGCGGAGAAGGTCTGCGGGAAGCCCTCCTGCCCGTAAGCGGCGGCGACCTTGTCGCGCATCACCTGCATGACTTCGCCGACCGAGCGCGGGGCGCCGCCCGAATAGAAGATTGACCGATTGGCGCTTGCCGCCTGCGGCATCAGCGCGGCGGCGGACTGGTTTGGATTGCTGTCGAGCGCGCCGAGGAAGCGCTGCGCGCCGCCCAGGCCGAGGAAATGGGCTAGGTAGAGTTCGGGCGGTTGCGGCTCGCGCCCCAGATGCGCGCGCAGGCCGTTAGCGTTGTCGCGCGTCAGCTCCGCCGCCATGAGCGATGCGGTGTCGGCATCGTAGCGAAGCGAGAGCAGGTGCGATCGCGTGGCGGGATCGGCGACGCGGCCGCCGGGACCGATCGCATCGTCCGCCCAGGCCATGCCATGCTTCGCGCCATGCCGGTCGAGCGTATTCAGCCAGGTTGAATCGATGAATTGATAAAGGCCCGACGCGCTCGAGGTGCGCGCCTTGGCGGACGGATCGAGCCCCGATTCCAGGCGTGCCTGCGCCACCAGATAGTCGAAATCGACTCCGGTGCGCTGCGACGCCCGCGAGATCGCGGACTGGACGCTGCTGGTCTGGACTGGACTGACAGTTGGCACAGGGCCTCCCGGTTTGGTTGCCGGGACATGTCAGCAAAAGGCGTGCCAAATCGCCGTATTGGCGGGAAGGGTCAGGCGTGGGCCGCGAGATAGGCGGTGCGCGGCGCGGCGGCATAGGCCTGGCCCGAACCGGTGAGCGCGCTGAGGCGGCTCTGCACGTTCGTCGCGATCAGATTGCGCAGGCGGCGATTGATCTCGTTGAGGCGCTTGACCGCGTCGAGCAGGCCCAGGCACTCCTCGTCCAAGTCGCCGCGCTCCACCGCTTCCAGCTTCTCGCAGATTTGCAGCTTGCCGGCCGTGCAATTCGAAATCCGGTCGAGATCCATGGCGGCAAGCGCCTGCCGTTCGCCTTCGAGAAGGGCAATCATTTGCCGCAGCGTGGCAATCACTTCCTTGGTGCGGCTCATCGTGCGATCTTTCCGTAAAGTTCGGCCGCGATCAGCGCATCGGCGATCTGGGCGGGGACGAGAGGATAGCTGTCGGTTTCGAGGGCCTTGCGGATTTCCTTCACGCGATCCTGATCGATCGGCGCGGCGGGTCCGGCATTCGAAACCGAGGTCGAGATCGGGGCCTGGGCCCCACGGGTGTCGCTGGCCGCATTCTGAGTAGAGGCGGCGCGGGCAGCGGGAGTCACGTTCGCGTTGGTACGCGCTATAACTCCCGAAAGGTCCACTGATCCGATACGCATGGTAACGCTCCGCTGTCTGTTCGATCAGTAGAACGGCACCGCCGAACCGATTTTAACGGCCCGGCAATCTTTTTTGCCGCTACGGCAATTCCATGCCGACCTGACCCGGCCGCAAGACCTGCGCGCGCAGGGTCGCCTTCTTGTCGCCGACGGGGCGGATCTTGATCCAATCGCCCTGTGCGCCGGACTCCAAAGCTTCGCCCTGGCGGGTCAGAGTAAAGCCGCTGCCGCGTGCGAGGATCGTCACGCCTTCGCCGCGATTGACCAGCGTCTGCCCCGAAGCGGATCGTGCTTGGCCATTGCCGTAGCCGTTGCCGTAGACTGGGGCCGACGACGCCCCGTCGACGGCGACATAGATCTTCCAGCCGCGCTGGGGGCAGACCACCTGGACCGAGCGTTGATCGCGGCCGAACCAGCTGAGATCGAGCGGACCGTCGCAGGGATCGAGACGCAGGCGCCGATCGACCGGCAGTTTGGCGCCGCCCGGCTGGCCCTGGGCCGCGCCGGTGAAATCCGCCACCGCGCGGTCGATGATCGAAAGATCCATCGGGGTGGCAGCAAACGCAGGCGCGGCGAAAATGGCAGCGCCGATGGCGGCATGCCGGAAACGGGAATGGAGAAGGCGCATGTCCGATCCTTTGCGTGAAAGGGATATGCGCGGATTACAGCAAGAGACGTGCCAGCTTCGATCGAATTCGGTCAGGGCGCGCCTTCAAAGCCTATGACGACCAGGCTTTCGGCTTCTCGCGCAGGTTCGACGACCAGACGGGCACGTGCGCCCGCAGCGTCCAGCGCCGTCATCAGCGTTTCAGCCCGGTCGAGCGCGGCGGCGCGTCCGTCTGCAGGAAAGCGCACGATCGCAGTCACGCTCTGGCGGTCGTCGGTATGGGTTTCGGCCAGCCATGCAGCAAGGTCGAGCCCGGTGCCGGGACGGAATACCGCAGTGCCCGATCCTTCGACGGCGTGCGGCACGAGCGGTTTGGTCTCGCTCTTCGCAACCGAGGGGGCAGGGGGCGCGCTTGGGCGTTCCGCATCGGCGATGCTTGCCTGCGCGGTCACCAGAAACAGGATCAGCGCCAGATCGGCGGTGATCGTCTGCCAGCCCGATCCCAGACGCGCGATCATGCGGCCTTCGCCTCGCTGCCCTTGCCCGGTTTGGTATCGCTTTTCTTGTCCAGAGAGGCGGCGCCCCTGTCGATGCGGCGCACGCCCTTTTCGAGCCAGTCGAGCACGGCATCGCGGTCGCGCTCTTCAGCCCGGGCGCGCCGCTGAACGGCGTTTGAAAGGGGGGCGAACAGGAAATTGGCAGCAAGAAGGCCATAAAGCGTCGTCACGACCGCCATGGCGATGGAATCGACCAGGCCGCTTGCCGGTGCTCCGGCGACCGCTTCGGTCACGACCGCGCCGCCGCGCGCCGATCCGAGCGCGATCAGGGTACCTGCAAGACCCATGACCGGCGCGAGTTCCGCAGCGCAGTCGAGGAAGCGGGTCGCGCGGTTGGCCACGTCGGCACGGCGGAGGCGATATTTGGTATGTTCCCCGTGGAGCGATTCCGCCGAACGCTGGCTGATCATGATTTCGGCAAGCCGGTCGAATTCCGTGTCACCGAACTGATGGGCCTCGGCCCGAAGGAATCCGTCGGTGGCGATATCGTTGAGCTGCTTGGCGACTTCGGCCTTGGCCTTGACGGGATCGAAGGCGGGCTGCGTCAGGCTGCGCAGGGTGGCGAGCGCGAAACGCGCATCGACGAGCCCACAGCGCAGCACGGCCGCGGCCAGCGTACCCAGAAAAACGATAGCGATCGCGATGGGATCGAACCAGTGTTGCATGACGGGCGATCTCCCTGCCCCCTGAACGTACGCGATTGGACGTACGCGACAAAATCTCGGGAGGAAGAACGGCCCGGAAAACGGGCGATTTACCCCGTGGCCGACATTTGCCGCCTTCCGGCAAACCCTTGCCGTTTCTCCTTGCCGGATGCCGCTTCCACTGCCCGTGGCAGGTTTTGGCACGCCTGTTGCTTACCCCTTTCGCGTAATCAATCGCGCCTGGCTCGTTCGGGCATCATTCGGGAGGCACATATGAGCGAAGGACTGTTCGGTATCCACGGCGCTGCCCTGGAAATCCGGTCGCAGCGCATGAGCGTGCTGGGCTCCAACATCGCGAACGCGGCGACGCCGGGCTACAAAGCGCGCGACGTCGATTTCGGCAGCGCGCTGCAGGCGCGGCTCGGCGGCGTGGAAGCGGAGCGCGCCAGTGAAGGCGCGGTCAAGTACCGCATCCCCACCATGGCGAGCCTCGATGGCAATACCGTCGAAATGGCGACCGAGCAGACCGCCTTTGCGGAAAACGCCGTCGCCTACACCGCCACGCTCAACTTCCTGCGCGGACGGGTCGAGACCGTCACGCGCGCGATCAGGGGAGAATAAGAGATGGCCGGTCCCACCTCCTTCTTCGACATGGGTCACCGCGCCATGTCCGCGCAGCTCGTGCGTATGAATACGGCGGCTTCCAACCTCGCCAATGCGGGTTCGGTCGCCGGCAGCGAGGCGGAAGCTTACCGCCCGATGCGCACGGTCTTCGCCGAAGAACTGAACAACGCCACCGGCATGTCCTCGGTTCGCGTGGGCGGCGTGGTGCGCGAAGATGTCGCGCCGATCCGCCGCCACGATCCCGGCCATCCCCTGGCCGACGAGAACGGCGACGTCTGGGAAGCCCCGGTCGATGAGAACGCCGAAATGGTCGAGATGCTCGAAGCCTCGCGCCAGTACTCCAACATGGTCGAGGCCCTCTCGACCGCCAAGCAGCTGATGCTTGAAACGATGAGGATGAAGTGATGGTTGCCATCTCCAACAACCCCGCAATCTCCAATGCGGCATCCAGCGCGCTGGGTCAGACGCAGGGCCGCGGCATGGACGCGCTTGGCCAGGGCGATTTCCTCAAGCTGCTGACCGTGCAGATGCAGCAGCAGGATCCATTCGAACCGGTCGATAACAAGGACATGCTGGCGCAGATGGCACAGTTTTCCGCGCTCGCCGGGTCGGCCGAAACCAACGAAATGCTCGAGCGGATCGCGGACAAGCTCGACCAGCTGATCGTCACCACCGAATCCGCTCAATCCGCTTCCGGCCTCTGAGCCCCTTTTCTCGACAGGAGTAAGTTCATGTCCTTTTATACCTCGCTGAACGGTCTCAAGAACGCACAGACCTCGCTCGGCACTCTCGCGCACAACATCGCCAACTCGGAAACCTACGGCTTCAAGCGCAGCCGGACCGAGTTTTCCGAAATCGTCGCGGGCACCTCGCTCAGCAATCCCAAGATGATCCAGGGCATCGGCGCTTCGGTGAAGTCGATCACGCAGAATTTCGCGCTCGGCCCGGTGGAACAGACCGGCTCCGCGCTCGACCTGGCGATCACCGGAGACGGCTTCTTCACCACCCGCTCTCCCATCGACGACACCACCCAATATACCCGCGCGGGCTCGTTCTCGCTCAACGGCGAAGGCGAAATTGTGGATTCCTCCAACAACAGGCTGCAATTGTTCGCGCTGGACGGAAATGGCGATCCCGATATCAACACGCTGCAGGACGCGGTCCTGCCGGCTCAGAACGCGGACGGTTCCGATTTCGTTGGGGTCACGGTGAATGAAGTCGGGATCGTCTCGGCGTCTTATGCGGACGGCACGTCCGAACCGGTGGGCGCGATCGCTCTCGGCAGCTTCATCGCACCGACCGGCCTCAAGAAGGTGGGCGATGCCAATTGGGAAGCCACCGGCCTTTCGGGCGGGGCGGTCTACGGCACGGGCGGATCGGGTGCGTTCGGCAAGATCGCATCGGGCGCGCTGGAGCGTTCGAACGTCGATATCGCGGAAGAGCTGGTCGGGCTGATCACCGCCCAGCGCAACTTCCAGGCCAATGCCAAGGCGATCGATACCGCCACCCAGATCTCGCAGACCGTCATCAACCTGCGGACCTGATCCTTAGCGGGGGCCCGGCTGACCGGGCTCCCGCAATCGGAGATTATCAATGGATCGCCTGATCTACACCGCCTTGTCCGGCATGAAAGCGTCGATGGATCGCCAGCGCGTGGTCGCCAGCAATATGGCGAACGCCAACACGTTGGGCTTCCGCGCCGAATTGCTCGATCAGCGCCCCGTCACCTTGCAGGGCATGCCCAACGAAGCGCGCGCCATGCAGACCGCGGCCGTGCGCGGGGCGGACATGGCACAGGGCGAATTCATAGAAACGGGCAAGTCGCTCGATATCGCGATCGCCAACGAAGCCTTAATGGCGGTGCAGGCCGAAGACGGCACCGAAGCCTATACCCGCCGCGGCGATCTCTCGGTTTCGGCCACCGGCCTGCTGGTCAATGGGGACGGGCGCACGGTCATGGGCGAGAACGGGCCGATCACGATCCCGCCGGGTGCCAATCCTGAGATTTCGCCCGATGGTACGATCAGCGTCGCCAATCTGGCCGCGCCCGATGCGCCGCCCGCCGAAGTGGGCCGGATCAAGCTCGCCACCTGGCAGGGCTCGCCGATCGCGAAGGGACTGGACGGCCTGTTCCGAGTGGAAGGCGGCGGCATCCTGCCGACCGACCAGGAAGCCACGGTCCAGGTCGGCGCCCTCGAACAATCCAATGTCAAATCGACCGAGGTCTTGGTCGACATGATCGATGCGCAGCGCCTGTTCGCAATGCGCAGCAAGCTCCTCTCCACCGCCAAGGATCTCGACCAGAGCGGCGCGCAACTGATGCGCCTCGGTTAATCGACCCCGGACATTTCGAAAAGGGATTAGACAATGCCCACATCAGCACTGCAAGTCGCCCGCACCGGCCTCGAAGCACAGGATTCGCGCATGCGCGTCATCGCCAACAATCTGGCGAACGTCGGCACCACCGGTTTCAAGCGCGACCGCGCGAATTTCGCCACGCTTGCCTATCAGGACGCACGCGTCGCGGGCCAGCGCAGTTCGGGTGAGACGGCCTATGCCACCGGCCTCAATCTGGGCACCGGCGTGGCGGTCCAGTCGACCAGCCAGATCATGACGCAGGGCACGCTCAACACCACCAGCAACGCCTTCGACCTGGCGCTGGACGGTGACGGGTATTTCCAGATCGAGATGCCGGGTGGGCGCACCGCCTATACCCGCGCGGGCGATTTCACCCTTTCGGCGGAAGGCCAGCTGGTCACGCAGCAGGGCTATGCCGTCCAGCCTGCGATCACCGTGCCCGAAGGATCGACCGCAATCTCGGTTTCGCCGGACGGGATCGTCTCCGCCACGCTGGCGGGCGAGGGCGAGCCGGTGGAACTCGGCCAGATCCAGGTCGCGCGCTTCACCAATCCGGCGGGGCTCCAGGCGATCGGCGACAACTTCCTGGTCGAGACCGGTGCCAGCGGCGCTGCCGAACTCGGCCCGGGCGGCGAAGCCGGGCGCGGCAATATCCGCCAAGGCATGCTCGAAGGTTCGAACGTCAACATCGTCGAGGAACTCGTCGAGATGATCGAATGCCAGCGCGCCTACGAAATCAGCTCCAAGATGGTCTCCGCCGTCGACGAGATGCTGCGCAACGCCAACCAGACGCTGTGAGGACCCAAATCATGAACGCTCCCGTCAAAGCCTGTGTCCTCGCCCTGCCGCTGGCGCTTATGTGCGCCGCCTGCGGCGGTGCCGGTGCGCGCCCGGTCGGGTTCGAAGCGGCCCTGCCGCCGCCGCCCGCGCCGCCTTCCTATGTCGCATCGGGCGACGGGGCGATCTACAATGCGAGCGCGGGATATGCGCCGCTCTATTACGGCAATCGCGCATCGCGCGTCGGCGATCTGATCACCGTGGTTCTCGTCGAACGCACTCAGACCAGCAAATCCACGAGCGGCAGCACGCAGCGCGGCGGCAGCGCCAGCCTGGACCTGCCCGCCTTCGTGCCCATCGACCCCGCCGATCTTAATGCGGGTGCCAATGCGTCGTTCAATGGGTCGGGCGATGCGTCGCAGGCCAGCTCCATCCGGGCGGACCTGACCGTCACCATCGCCGAGGTCCGGCCCAACGGCACGGCCCTGGTCCGCGGGGAAAAGCTGATGAAACTGAGCCAGGGAGACGAATGGGTGCAATTGTCCGGCATCGTCCGCCTGGCCGATATCGACCAGGACAATCGCATCCCCTCGATCCGCGTGGCCGATGCCCGCATCTCCTATTCGGGCGCAGGCGCGATCCAGCGCTCGGGCCGTCCGGGCTGGCTGTCGCGCTTCTTCTCCGTCGTGACCCCGTTCTGAGGAGCCCGGAGATGACTTTCCCCATGATCCGCAAACTCCTCATCGTCCTCGCCGCCATCGCGGCGGTGATGCCGGTTCCCGCCATGGCGGAACGCGTTCGCGACCTCGGCCAGTTCCACTCGGTCCGTTCGAACCAGTTGACCGGTTACGGCATCGTGGTCGGCCTCGACGGGTCGGGCGATGACAATTTCGCCTATCTGACACAGGCCATGCGGGGCGTTTCCGGGCGACTGGGGCTGCAATTGCCGCCCGGCGTCAATCCCGCGCTCAAGAACGCGGCCGCCGTCATCATCACGGCCGAGCTTCCCGCCTTCGCCAAGCCCGGCCAGCGCATCGACGTTACCGTGTCCACCATGGGCAAGGCCAAGAGCTTGCGCGGCGGCGCGCTGATCATGACCCCGCTCTACGGGGCGGACGGGCAGGTCTACGCCATGGCGCAGGGCAATCTCGCAGTCGGCGGTCTGGGCGTGTCCGGACAGGACGGCTCCAAGCTGACCGTGAACGTGCCCACCGTGGGCCGCATTGCCGACGGGGCCACCGTCGAAGCCGCCGTCGCCAGCAATTTCGACTTCAGCGAAGTGCTGCGCTGGAATCTGTTCCAGGCCGATTTCATGACCATGACGCGCGTGCGCGACGCGATCAACGCCGCCTATCCCGGCATGGCGCGGATCGAGGACGGCGTCACGCTGGCGCTCGCCATGCCGACCGGAGCGGATACCCGCGCCGGGCTGATGGCGAATATCGAGATGCTCGACGTCTCGCCCGCCGAACGCGCCGCCAAGGTCGTCATCAACAGCCGCACCGGCACGATCGTGATTTCGAGCGCCGTGCGCCTTGCCCCTGCCGCGATCAGCCATGGCAGCCTGGTGGTGCGGATCGACGAGAACCCACAGATCGTCCAGCCCGCGCCCTTCGCCAACGGCCAGACCGCGATCGAGGACGACACCACGATCACCGCGCGCCAGGAAGGCAGCTACGTCACCGGGATCGGTCCGGGCGCCTCGCTCGCCGAAGTGGTGGACGCACTGAACGCGCTGGGCGCCAGCCCCGCCGATCTGGTCGCGATCCTGGAAGGCTTGAAGCAGGCCGGATCGCTGACTGCGGAACTGGTGATCATATGAGTCCGATCGGCCTTTCTCCGGCAGCAGGACCGCTTTCGACGGCGGATCCGATCAAGCCTCCCGAAGAGGGGCTGAAGGAAGCCGCGCAGGCCTTCGAGGCGATCCTGCTGCGCCAGATGCTGTCCAGCGCCCGCGCCACGGATTTCGGCGGTAACGATTTATTCGGGGGTGAAGGCGAAAAGACGTTTGCCGAAATGCGTGATTCGCAATTCGCCGACATCGTCTCGAAATCGGGACAACTTGGTTTCGCCGAAGCGATCGAGCGCCAGCTCTCTCGTTTCCTGCCGCAGGATGATAGCTGATGGCATCAGACCTTCTCTCCATTGCAGTCAGCGGAGCTCGCGCTGCGCGCGGCGCGCTCGACGTGACGGCGCAGAATATCGCCAACGCGTCGAGCGACGGCTATTCGCGCCGCAGCCTGCGGCTGGAGGAGGTTTCCGCCGCGGGCGGGGTAGGCCGGGTCGGTGACATCTCGCTATCGGGCGCGCGCATCGCCGAAATCCGGCGCAATGCCGATCCGTTCCTACAGGGCGAGGTTCGCCGGACGGGCGGCGATCTGGCGCGCGCGGATATCGAGCTGAAGGGCCTGCGCAACATGGAAAGCGCGCTCGAACAGTCGGGCGTCTACGATGCGATGGTCGAATTCGAAGCATCGCTCCAGCAATTGGCGGGCGATCCCGTTGATCCCGCGCGACGCGCGGCGGTGCTGGGCGAGGCCGAAACGCTGGCCGCCAAGTTCAACATCACCGCCGACGGGTTCGATGCGGTGCGCAACGGCCTGCAATTCGACGCCGAAGCCGAAGTGAGCGAAGCGAACATCATCGGCCAGGAAATCGCGCGGATCAATCTGCGGATGAACCGCGCAGGGCCGGGATCGAGCGATCGCGCCTCGCTGCTCGACCAGCGAGACCTGATGCTTGAACGGCTTTCGGGCCTCACCTCGATCACCACCAGTTTCAGCGCCGATGGGACCGTGGCGGTATCGCTCGGCACCAATCCGGCGCGCAGCTTCGTCAATGGCGGCGCCGCCGAGACCTTGAAAATCCGCGAATATGTCGATGGCGTTCCGGTCTTCGAAATCGGTGGGCAGGAAACGAAACCGACCAGCGGCAGCCTCGGCGGCGCTTCCCTGGCATTGACCGATCTGGCCGCCGTCCGCATCCGGCTGGACGATCTGGCCAACGGCTTCGCCACCACGCTCAACGCCGCGCAGGCGAACGGCGCTGCGCTCGACGGATCGCCTGGCCAGCCGCTCTTTTCCGGAACCACCGCCGGTACGCTCAAGGTCGCGCTGCAGAGCGGCGCGGGCCTCGCCACCGCGCCTGCCGGGTCGCCCGCAGGCAGCCGCGATGCCAGCAATCTCGACGCGCTGCGCCAGGAGCTGAAAACCAACGACCCGATCCAAGGCTTCAGCAGCCTGCTGTTCGACGTGTCGAGCAAGGTTTCGGGCCGCACCGTCACGCAGAGCGCGCTGGAAACGATCGCGTCCACCGCACGCATCTCGCTCGAACAGCAAGCCGGCGTCGATCTCGACACCGAGGCGGCCAATCTGATCCGGTTCCAGCAGGCCTTTCAGGCTTCGGGCCGGGCGATGCAGACCGCCAGCGACATCTTCGACACTCTGCTTGGAATCGGCCGATGATCAATCTTAGCACCGGAGCCTTCTACGAGCGCAGTTCGAGCCAGATCGGCACGCTGCGCAATCGCGCCGAGTCCCTGCAGAAGATGATCGGCAGCGGCGAAAAGCTGGAACGCTCGTCCGACGATCCCGTGGCCGCGGCGCGCCTTCGCACACTGGCGCGCGGCGAACGCCTGGCCGAAGTCGACAATCGCAATTCCCAGCTCGCCCAGGCCGACCTTCAACTCACCGATCAGGCGCTGAATTCGGTCGCCGATATCGTGATCCGCGTGCGCGAACTGGCCGTGCAGGGCAGCAACCAGACGCTGAGCGACGAACAGCGCGCCGCGATCGGTGCCGAAATCGGCACCCTTTCTGAAAATCTCCTGCTGCTCGCCAACGGTCGCAATGCCGCCGGGCACGCGCTGCTGGGCGGGCAGGCGAGCGGTGCGGCCTACGAAAATATTGCCGGCGTGGCGACCTTCGTGGGCACGAATACCGTCGATCCGCTCGAAATCGGCGAGGGCCAGACCGTGACGCCCGGGCTGACCGGGCCGCAGGTTTTCGAATTTACCGACGCCAATGGCGCGACCGACCTGTTCCAGGTATTCGGCAATCTCGCCGCCGCGTTGAATGCGGGCGGTACGGCGGCCTCGGATGCGAGTTCGGCGGCACTCGGGTCGCTCGATGTCGGTCTGGAAAAGGTCACCACGGCGCAGACCATGATCGGTTCGCGGCTCAACTGGGTCGATCTGATGGACGAGCGGCGCGAGAAGAATTCCGAACGCGTCGCCGCCGAACAGGGCGATGTGGGCGGGGCGGATATCGCGCTTACCATGACGCGACTTCAGGAAACCCTCACCGTGCTCGAAGCCACGCAGGCCAGCTTCGTAAAGCTTTCGAACCTTTCGCTTTTCTCGATGCTGCGCTGATCGCGCGGGCCGACCAATAGATTGATGGAGTTAGTCCAGTGTACGCGATCATCGGAATAGTCGTTCTGCTCGTCATGGTGTTCGGCGGGTTCACCATCAGCGGCGGCTCGCTGGGCCCCGTCATGAAGGCGATGCCGTTCGAAATGCTGATCATCGGCGGCGCCGCGATCGGCGCGATGATCGCGGGCAATTCGCTCGATCATCTCAAAGCGATCGGCGCGGCTTTCAAGAAGATCTTCAAGGGGCCGCAGCATACCAAGCAGGACCATATCGATGCGATCGCGCTGACCAGCCAGCTGATGAAGCTGCTCAAGAACGATGGCCCCGTCGCGCTGGAAAGCCATGTCACCGAGCCGGAAAATTCCGCTATGTTCAGCGCATACCCCAATATCCTCGCCAACAAGCCGCTGGTCCATCTGATCAGCGACACGCTGACCTTGCTGGTCGTCTCGTCCGGCACGCTCGAAGTGCATGCCGTGGAAGAGGTGATGGACAATGCGATGAAGACGCATTTCCATGAACTGCACGAGCCGCAGCATGCGCTTCAGACGCTGGCGGATGCGCTGCCCGCGTTGGGCATCGTCGCGGCCGTTCTCGGCGTGGTGAAGACGATGGGTTCGATCGATCAGCCGCCCGCCGTGCTCGGCAAGATGATCGGCGCCGCGCTGGTGGGGACGTTCCTCGGCGTGCTGCTCGCTTACGGGATCGTCGCGCCGCTGGCGGGCCGCCTCAAGCAGGTGCTCGAACAGGACGAGATGATCTTCCACGCGGTGAAGCAGGTGATCATCGCCTCGCTCTATGGCCATCCCCAGCCGCTGGTGGTGGAATCCGCCCGCTCGGGCCTCGGCCATCATATCCGCCCCGGGCTGAACGAACTGCTCGACGCGCTCAGGGGCCGCTGAGATGGCCAGCGCGTCCGAGGGGCGCAACGATCCCGCTCCGATCATCGTCAAGAAGATTACCGTCGTCGAAGGCGGGCATCATGGCGGCGCGTGGAAGGTGGCCTATGCCGACTTCGTGACGGCTATGATGGCATTCTTCCTGCTGATGTGGCTGCTCGGCGCGACTACCGAAGACCAGCGCAAGGGCCTCGCCGACTATTTCACGCCCACTCTGGTCAAGACCAAGGAACAGAGCGCGGGCGCGGATGGCATTCTCGGCGGCTCGTCGCTGACCGATGTCGACAATTCCCCCCACGCCGCCGGACAGACGGGAACCAAGACGCTTACCGTCCCCCGCGATGCGACTGGCGGCCCGAAGGAAGGCGCCGGCAAGATCAAGCGCATCGAAGACCGTGCTCAGGAGCGTCTTGCGAAGAAGGAGCATCTCAAGAAACTGATGCGCCAGGTCCGCATGGTCGACACGACCGAGGGGATCCGGATCGATCTGGTCGACGATGCCGATTTTTCGATGTTCGCGCTCGGCACGACCGTCTTGACTTCGGATGCGCGCGAATTGCTCGATCTGATCGGAGAGGCCGTGGCGCCCGAAAAGGGCGAAGTGATCGTTCGCGGCCATACCGATGCGTTGAAGTATCGCGATACGACGCGGGTCAACAATTGGTCGCTTTCGGCAGGGCGGGCCGAAGCCACGCGGCAGGCGTTGATGCGCCAGGGCGTCGCGGACGGACGCTTCCGCCGGATCGAAGGCGTCGCGGATACCGAACCTCTGATCAAGGACGACCCGACCGATCCGCGCAACCGACGCATTTCGATCGTGATCGCCGATTGAGGATCGCGCGCGGGCTGGTCACGGGACGCCGCGCTTGATAGCGGCGGTCCTCCCTTTCGAACGGAGACCGCCATGCCCGCCCCGACCCCGACCCCTGCCAAAACGCGATCCTGGCTATTCGCGCCGGGCGACAGCGCCCGCAAGATGGAAAAGGCCGCAGGTGGCCCGGCAGATATCGTCATCCTCGATCTCGAGGATGCGGTGGCCACCGCCAACAAGCCCGAAGCGCGGCGCATGGTCGCCGAATTTCTCCGCGCGAACGAACAGGACCGCGCGCGCCTGTGGGTGCGAATCAATCCGCTGGACGGGGACTGGACGCGCGAGGATCTCGACGCGGTGATGCCTGCACGCCCCGGCGGGATCGTCCTGCCCAAGGCGGAAGGGCGCCATCACGTCGAACAGCTGGATGCCTTGCTGTCCGAGCGCGAGCAGGCAAGCGATATCGAGCCTGGATCGACGCCTGTCATGGCGCTCGTCACCGAAACGGCGGCAGCCATGTTCACGACCGGCGAGTATCGCGGTGCACCGCGGCTGACGGGCATGAGCTGGGGGGCGGAGGATCTCTCGGATTCGCTCGGCGCGGCAGACAGCATGAACGATGATGGCAGCTATCGTCCGGTCTTCGAGCTGGCGCGCTCGCTGTGTCTCTTGGGAGCCGCAGCGGCGGGCGTGACCCCGATCGAGACGATCATGGGCGATTTCCGCGATCTCGAAGGCCTCGAGAAACGCGCGCGGATGGTCAAGCGCGACGGGTATCGCGGAATGCTCGCGATCCATCCCGCACAGGTCGAGGTGATCAACCGCGCCTTCGCACCCAGCGAGGAAGAAATCGCCGAAGCGCGCGAGATCGTGCAATTGTTCGCGGACAATCCCGGCGCGGGCACGATCGGCTGGCGCAAGGGGATGCTCGATCGCCCGCACCTGAGCCGGGCAAAACAGGCGTTGGCGCAGATCGACGAGTGACTTTGCATCTCCTGCGGGTGCGCCTAGACCGGCGGCGACCCCAGGGGAGAGAGACATGAAAACCACCGTCGCCACCGTCCTTGCCAGCCTGTTCGTAGCGCAAGCCGCCTTCGCCCAATCGCAGCAGCCGACGCCTTCGCCCAATCCGGTCGAGGAGCAGGAGGTCGACGCTTCGCAGAATGACGAGGAACTGCCGGCGCAGGGTACCGGCGAAGCGGTGGAGGCGGCGCCTGCGGTTCCGCAGGCCACGCCCGGCGCGGGCGAAGAGAAATGGGACATCACCAACCCGCGCGGTGCCACCATCCGCCAGGTCCCGATCCGCACCGACGAAGGCACCTGGATCGATGTCGATGTCTCGCCCGATGGGCGCACGCTCGCCTTCGCGCTTCTCGGCGATATCTACACCATGCCGATTACGGGCGGCACGCCCACCCGGATCGCCGAAGGGCTGGCCTGGGAAATCCAGCCGCGCTTCTCGCCCGATGGCAGCCGGATCGCCTTCACCTCGGACAGGAACGGCGCGGACAATATCTGGGTGATGAATGCGGACGGGTCGGACAAACGGCGCGTTACGCTGGAGAATTTCCGCCTCCTCAACCAGCCGACCTGGAGCCCGGACGGGCGCTACATCGCGGCGAAGAAGCATTTCACCACCGAACGCTCGGCGGGTACGGGCGAGGTTTGGCTCTATCACATCTCGGGCGGCGGTGGCGTCGCTCTGGTCGAGCGCGCGAGCGAGTCCTTGCAGAAGGAATTGGGCGAGCCGGTCTACGCCCCCGATGGCAGCGCGATCTACTACACCCGCAATGTCAGCCCCGGCGCGATCTTCCAGTATGCGCAGGATTCGCAGCAGAGCCTGTTCGAAATCGAGAAATACGATCTGGCGACGGGCGAGGTGACCACGGCGGTGTCCGGCTATGGCGGATCGGTCCGCCCGCAGCCGTCGCCGGATGGCAAATACCTCTCCTTCGTGCGCCGCGATCGCGATCAGTCGCAGCTCTGGGTCAAGGATCTCTCGAGCGGGGAGGAGCGGATGATCTACGATTCGCTCGACCTCGATTTGCAGGAGACCTGGGCGGTCTATGGCGTCTATCCGGGGATGGACTGGACGCCCGACAGCCGCGAAATCGTGTTCTGGGCGGGCGGCAAGCTGCGCCGCGTCCCGGCCATGGGAGGCGAAGCGCGGGTGATCTCCTTCGCGATCGACGATACGCGCAGCGTGGCCGATGCGCCCCATCCTGTGATCCCGGTCGCGCCCGACAGTTTCGAGACCAAGATCCCGAAATTCGCCGCACTTTCGCCCGATGGTCGCCGGATCGTGTTCGAAAGCCTCGGCAAGCTCTACGTGAAGAATGCCGCCGGGGGCGAAGCGCGGCGGCTGACCGATGATGGGGAGGCGATCGAGGCCTGGCCCGCATGGTCGCGCGATGGCGAACGCATCGCCTATGTCCGCTGGACGGATCAGGGGCTCGGCCAGATCGTCACTCTGGACGCGAACGGCCGCAACCAGCGCACCGTCACCGAAATGCGCGGTCATTACGCCGTGCCGCAATTTTCGCCAGACGGGCGCACCATCGTGTTCGAAAAGCGCGAGGGCGGATATCTGACCGCGCCGGAATTTTCGGAGAATCCGGGCGTCTATCGCGTTTCCGCCACTGGCGGCACGCCGCAGCTGGTCTCGCGCGGGAACAGCGTGCCCCAATTCGGCGCGGCGAACGACCGCATTTTCATGATGGGGCGCGAGGGCGGCAATCTGCAATTGCTGTCCACCGACCTGAATGGCGAGGCCAAGCGCGTCCACGCCCAAGGCGATCTCGCCAACGATTTCCGCGTCTCGCCGACGGGCGAGCATGTCGCGTTCAAGCAGAATTACGAAGTCTTCGTCGTCCCCATCCTGCCGGGCGGCCAGGCAGTGACGGTGGGCGAAAAGGCAAGCTCGCTGCCCGTGGTCAAGGCCAGCAAGGGCGGGGCGGACTATATCGGGTGGGCCGATAACGGATCGACCGTCTACTGGTCGATGGGGCCGACGATGTATCGCGCCACCACCGCCGCGATGTTCCGCAAGGCGCCCGCGCCTGAAAATGCGCAGAGCTTCGTTCCGCCCGAAACCGGCATCTCGCTCGCCCGCACGGTGCGTGCCGACAAGCCGACCGGCACGGTGGCGATCACCGGCGCGCGTATCCTGACGATGACCGGCGATCAGGCGGGCGTCATCGAGAACGGCACCATCGTGATCGAGGGCGACCGGATCGCGGCGATCGGCCCGGCGGCGAGCACGCCGGTCCCTTCGGGCGCGCGGACCGTCGATGCCACAGGACGGGTCATCATGCCCGGCCTTGTCGATGCGCATGCCCACGGCCCCCAGGGCGTCGGCGATCTGGTGCCGCAGCAGAACTGGTCCACAGTGCAGGAACTGGCCATGGGCGTGACGACGATCCACGATCCGTCATCCAGCGCCAGCTCGATCTTCGCCGCGGCGGAGCGCCAGAGGGCGGGCACGCTGCTTGCCCCGCGCATCTTCTCGACCGGCGAGATCATTTACGGGGCCAAGGCGCCCAGCGTCTATGCCCGCATCGACGGATACGAGGACGCGCTGGCCCATGTGCGCCGGATCAAGGCGCAGGGCGGAATCTCGGTCAAGAACTACAACCAGCCGCGCCGCGAACAGCGCCAGCAGGTCGTCGCCGCCGCGCGGGCGGAAAACATGCTGGTGGTGGCCGAAGGCGGATCGCTGTTCGGAATGGATTTGAATCTCGTCGCGGACGGCAATTCCACGCTGGAGCACAACATCCCGGTCGACGTGATGTATGATGACGTGCTGCAATTCTTCGGCCAGAGCCAGACCAATTACACGCCGACGCTGGTCGTCACCTATGGCGGGCTTGCGGCCGATCCCTACTGGCGGCAGGCGACCGACGTGTTCGACAATCCGCTATTGGTCCACACGCCGCCGCGCATGCTGCTGGCGGAAACCGCACGGCGGACCAAAGCGCCGGAATGGGCCTTCGTGGACGACAACGCCGCGCGTGAGGCCAAGAAACTGGCCGAACGCGGCGTGAAGGTCTCGATCGGGGCGCATGGCCAGCAATCGGGCATCGCGGCGCATTGGGAATTGTGGAGCTTCGTGCGCGGAGGGATGAGCCCGGTGCAGTCGCTGCGCGCGGGTACGATCGAATCCGCGCGCTCGCTCGGCATGGACCGCGATATCGGTTCGCTCGAAGTCGGCAAGCTGGCGGATCTCGTGATCCTCACCGCCGATCCCAGCGCAAATATCCGCAATTCGGACGATATCGAACGCGTCATGCTGGGCGGGCGGCTCTACGATGCGCGCACCATGAACGAAGTCGTCACCGGCGATGCGCGCCGCCTGCCCTACTGGTGGGAGTGATAGTTTCGGTCGAAGAGTAACGGGCGAAGGGGGACGGCTGAGGGGAACGCCTAGGCTGCGGCCCGCTTCCCCTCGCTCGCTCTGATTTGGGCGATCAGGCCATCCACCTTGCTGGTCAGCGTGCTCGCCTGGCTTTCCAGCTCGGTGGCCGAGTTCAGAACCTGGCCCGCAGCGCTGCCATGGGCGGCGGCGGTAGCGCGGACGCGCTCGATATGGTCGCATGTCTCGTCCGCACCGCGCGCCGCCAGATCGATGCTGCGCGCCAGATCCTGGCCTGCGAGCGTCTGCTGATCGACCGCCGTCGCGATCGAGACCGCGCTAGATTCCAGCTGCTTGATCTGACCGTTGATCGTTCGCAGCGCTGCCACGCTTTCGCCGGTCGAATCCTGCATTTCGCGAATTTGGGCAGCGACATCTTCCGTCGCGCGGCTCGTTTGCGAGGCCAGTTCCTTGACCTCGCTCGCCACCACGGCAAAACCGCGTCCCGCCTCGCCGCCGCGCGCCGCCTCGATCGACGCGTTGAGGGCGAGCAGATTGGTGCGGCGCGCGATCGTCTGGATCAGCTCGACGATCTGGCCGATCTGATCGGCGGACGACAGCAGGTTCGAAACGGTCTGGTCCGCTTGCCCTGCCGCAAGGCTCGCCTCGCGAGCCAGATCGGCGGAACTGGCCGCCTGGCGACTGATCTCGCCGATCGACATCGCAAATTCGTCCGATGCGGCCGCGGCGGCAGTGGTTCCGCTGCGGGAGTTGGTCATCGATTGGGCGACCTGATCGGTGTGAAGAATGGTCTCGTCGAGAGTTTCGGCCATTTCGCGCGCGGTCGATTGCAATTGGGAAGATGCGGAGGCGACCCCCTGCACGACGTGGCCGATGGAGGACTGGAATTGGAGCAGTAATCCGTCGATCGTTTCCTGCCGAATGCGTTCGGCGAGCGCGTCTGCCTCGATGCGTTCGCTCTCGCGCTCGGCATCCGATCGGGCGCGCGCTTCGATCAGCTGGTCCAGCTGTTCGCGCGAGACGCGAAAGGCTTCCAGCGATCGCGCGATGTCGCCGATAATGTCGGCCCGTCCAGTATGCCAGGGCCGGACGTCCGCCTCGCCTGCGGCCATTCGGGCAAGATCGCTCGAAAGGTCTTCCAAGGGTTCGATGATCCGCCGTTCGATGAAACGCAGGGCCACGAATCCCAGAATACAGCAGATTGCAGCTACGATCAGGATTAGCGGCTGGGCGACCGTAGCCATCGAAGGGAAGTTGAGCGCGAGCAGATCGATGCCGGCGACGATCACCAGCCCGGCCACCATGAAAAGCGCTGCTATGCGCGCCTGTCCAATCAGAGACTTTCGCAAGAACCACGAGGAAAGCGCGGACTCTTGGCCTTGCAGACAATCCGACTGCAAGCTTGGATCGATGCTTGTTTGCAGAGCGTCTTCGGGAGATTGGGCGGAGAGATGCACTGTCGAATACGCGTTCATGAACATATCTCTCCAAGCCGATTTACGTATTTTACTAAATCGGCTGGGTTAAGATTTCCTATCCGGCGCGCACCTGTGCCAGGAAGTGATCGACCTTGCCGCGCAGCATGTTGGCCTGGCCTTCCAGTTCGTTGGCCGAAGCGAGAACCTGCGCGGCCGCGTTGCCGGTCGCCAGCGAAGTTTCGCGAACCTCGCCGACCAGGCCGGACACGGCATCGGTACCTCGAGCGGCGATGTCGATATTGCGCGCCAGTTCCTGCCCGGCGAGAGTCTGTTGATCGACCGCAGTGGCGATGGAAACCGCGCTGGTTTCCATCTGGGAAATTTGCCCGGCGATTGATCGCAGGGCGGCGACGCTGGCAGTGGTGCTGTCCTGCATCGCGCGGATCTGATCGGCGATACTCTGGGTTGCACGACTGGTCTGCGAGGCGAGTTCCTTCACTTCGCTCGCGACCACGGCAAATCCACGCCCGGCCTCGCCTCCGCGGGCCGCTTCTATCGATGCGTTGAGTGCAAGCAGATTGGTGCGTCGTGCGATCGATTGAATGAGCTCGACGACCTGGCCGACCTCGTTCGCGGAGACGGACAGGTTCGAGATGGTTCCGTCCGCCTGTTCTGCGGCGCGAGCGGCAGTGCGGGCGAGTTCGGCCGACTGGCCGGCCTGACGTCCGATCTCGCCGATGGAGAGCGCGAATTCATCGGACGCTGCGGCAGCGGCGACGACTCCGTTGGCGGCGCGATCCATTTCGCCCACGACCTTTCCGGTCCGATCGGTCGATCGGTCGGCGGCGTTCGCCATGTGATCGGCGGTCGTCTGCAACTGCCCGACGGCAGCAGCTACACTGCCGACCACTTGGCCGACCGTGGCCTCGAAGGTCTTCGCAAGGTCGAGCAGCGCCTTTTCCTTCTGCGCACGAGCCTCTTCACGCTCGCGCTCCAGGTCGGCGCGTTCGGCAAGTTGCAGCTTGGCGCGTTCTGCTTCCTTCTGCTTCGCGACTTCGAACTTCCGCGCCGCGCGAGCGAATAGCTTCATCGATCGGGCCATCTGGCCGATTTCATCCTTGCGGTGCAATCCCGGTATCGAGACCGTCAGATTGCCCTTCGACAATTCGAGGCCGGTCTGGGTCAGGCGTGTCAGTGCGCCGGACATGTCCTTGGTGACTGTACGCGACGTTGTGAAAATCAGACCGAACGCTAAGGCGACGATGACGACAAAACCGATTGCAAGCCAATTGATGACGGCGGCGGATTGGCCGTCCAACTGGTGCATCTGGGCGGTCAGGGCATCGCGAATTGTTTGCGCTTCGGCGATAAGACCTTCGCCGCTCCTGAAAATGTCTTCTGCGCGCGCTTGGGTCAGATTGCCCGTTCCATCGCGATCATATGCCGCTTCCAGAGCCGACAGCTCGCCTTTGTATCTCTCGATATGGTCGGTCAGATCGGCGATCGCGGAGATCTGGCCGCTGCCGTAACGTTCGGCGACCTCACGCACTATGACGAGATCCTCTTCTGCGCCATCCAGGGCGGTCCGGGCGCGCCCCATGTCTTCGGGCGAACCGCTGATCGCGAAACGCTGACCGTATAGCCGCGCCTGTTCGACGCTTCTTTCGATCTCGATCGCGGCTACATGGGTGGCGGAGAACGCCGTTCGGCTGTCGCGCATGTCGAGGGCGACGGTCGCTGCAACGACCATCATGGCGATGGTCAGCATGATGGCGGCAGCGCTGGCCAGGGTCAGCTGGCCGATCTTCTGCGCAACCGTCAGTCGCCGGTACCGCTCGTCCAGGGCGTCCTTGAAACGGGCGAAAGGCCCACTGCGCGTTGCATGCCCGAAATCGGTGGCGAGCTCTTGCGGAGGAGAGACTTCTTCTTCCGGTATCGGATTGCCGACCATGTCCATTAAAGCGCTCATGCAACCTTGCTTTCGAGAGAACCGATCGGTTCGGGTTCGGAACGGGCGGGGGGCGTGATCTGTGCGACTCTGTCGAGATGCTGCGGGATCGCTTCGGCGGGCATGGCCTTGAAATAAAGCCAGCCCTGGATCTGATCGCAGCCCGCAGCGCGTACCATCTCGGCCTGCTCCAGGGTTTCGACGCCTTCCGCCGTCACATCCATCTTCATGGCCCGCGCGACGGTAATCGAAGACAGCATCATGGCCCGGCTGGCATCATCGGTATCCGCCTGGGTGACGAGGCTGCGGTCGATCTTCAGCTTTTCGAAGCGGAAGCGGCGCAGGAACCCGATCGAGGCGTAACCGGTGCCGAAATCGTCGAGCACGATATTAACGCCGAACCCATGGATCATAGCCAGGCAGCGTTCCGCGATCAGTGGATTGACCACGAGGCAATTCTCCGTGATCTCCAGTTCCAGCCGCTCCGGCGCGAAGCCGGTTTCTTCGAGGATGTGGCCGAGCTGGATCGGGAATTCCGGATTTTTCAGCTGTACCGGCGAGAGGTTCACGGACAGTTTGATGCCGTTCCAGTCGAGTGCATCGACACAGGCCCGGCGCAGCACCCAAAGGCCGAGCGGATCGATCAGCCCCGACTGTTCGGCGACGGCGACGAATTGACCGGTCGGGATTTGGGCTCCATCGGGGCGGTTCCAGCGTAGCAGCGCCTCGACGCCGACGATCCGCTGCGTGCCGCAATCGACCAGCGGCTGATAATGCAGGCGGAACTGTTCGCGCGCCAGAGCGCCGCGCAATTCCTCTTCCATGACTCGGGTCGCTTCGCGGTACACGTCGGATTGCGTATCGAACCAGGTGCAGCGCGCCTTCCCGCCGCGCTTGGATTCGTACATCGCAACATCGGCGCGGCGAAGCATTTCCGAGCTGGACGCATCGTCAGATGCGCTCATGCGCGCAAGACCGATACTGGCGCCGACGGTCAGGCGCGTGCCATCGACGCAAAGCGGCTTCGACAAGCGTTCGATGATCTTGCGCGCCATTCCTTCCAGAAGCGTCGCGGCGAGGGGGCCGGCCTTGGCAAGTGCGAACTCGTCTCCCCCGAGGCGATAGATTCGGGCTTCCTCGCCGCATAGATCGACGAGAATCTTCGCGGTCTCGCAGATTGCCTTGTCGCCCATCGAGTGCCCGTGGCGATCATTGATCGCCATGAACCCATCCAGATCTATGAGGGCGAGCGCGATCTCTTCCTGTCCATCCGCAAGAGCGGCTATCTGGGCGAATTCGGCGTGCAGCCCGGCGCGATTGGGAAGGCCGGTCAGCGCATCGCGTTTGGCGAGCAGTTCGAAATTGCGGGCATGCCTGAGCGTAAGCGGGATCAGGGCGGCCAATATCAATGCCTGCGCGATACCTCCTGCCAGCAACATCCAGCCAGGCAGGCCCGCACCGGGCGTAAAATGCATTGCGAAACCATATGCCAGAGCGGTCGCAATCGCCAGCGAAGCGATCAGGGCGAGGGGCACGATCGAGATGATGGGGCGATGCACTGCCGCTCCCCTCGCCATCGCGGCCCTGGACCTGGTCTGCGATCTGCTCACTTGGTTCCTCGCCTGGCACAACCGCAAAAGACGGCTATCGATTCCCCTAGAACGTCAGGCGCTAAAAAGAGGTTAAGCCGCAATTTACCGTCCGATCGGAAGACCGAAGAGCGCTTTGCGACAGGTTGGCGAAATGGCTGGGATGCGTTCCCGTCAGCCGACCAGCGCTTCACGGGTGTGCTCCTTGAAAGAAAGCTCGCCCCCGCAATGACGATAAAGGTTCGCTCCCTCGTCCGATGATTCGAAAAGAGCGGTCTGTCCGATGGTTGTCTCGCCGGATCCCATCATCAGCCAGCCATCCTGTGCCATGCCCCGGGCCAGGCACTTGAACGCCTCGGCGCGCGTCGCGGCATCGAAATACAGCAGAACGTTACGGCACAGGACAAGATCGAAACCGTGTACCAAAGGAGGGGCGGCAAGGATGTTGGCTTGCTGGAACCGCGTAAGCGCCCGCAGCTCGGATTTCGCCTGCCACCCGTTCGCACCTTCGTCGAAATGCCTCAGCATCCGATGTACGTCGATGCCGCGCTGAATTTCGAATTGCGAGTAAAGGCCCTTGTTCGCTTTGGCGATGGCCTTGGTCGAGATATCGGTGCCGACGATCTCGATTTTCCAGTCGCGCCAGCGCTCCGGATCGTCGGCGAACAACATGGCGAGCGAGAGCGCTTCCTGACCTGTCGAACAGCCGGCCGACCAGATGGCGATGCGCTTCGTCTTGCGACGCCGTTCGAACAATGTCGGAAGGACCGTGTTCGAGAGCCGTTCGAAGAAGGCGCCGTCGCGGAAGAAATAGGTCTCGTTGTTGAGAAGGGCGTCGACGACCTCGGTGGCGAGATCGCCTGAGTCGGGTTCCGCAAGCAAGCAGACGAGCTGATCGACATTGGAAATGCGCCGCGCCCGAAACAGGCCAGCCAGTGCGGAGGGAACCCGCCACATGCGCTCGTCCGAAAGATGCTGGCCGGTACGCGCCCGCAAGAGGTCCGCGACGATCCGATGGGATGCGTCGATGGCGGTCATGTCAGCTCTGCTCGGCAGGCGCACGAGCCGACTGAGCGACTGCGTCGGCGAGCTTTGCGGGTTCGGCCACGGCGCGCGCCAGACCGGCTTCGGTTATGGCGCGGGGCATGCCCCAAACCGCGCAGCTCGCCTCGTCCTGGGCATAGAGGCTGCCACCGGACCGGGCGATCGCTTCGGCGCCGCTCGTACCGTCACGGCCCATGCCCGACAGCAGAACTGCGGCCACGTGTCCCTCATAAACCTCGGCAATGCTTTCGAACATCGGATCGACGGAGGGAAGGCAGCCATTGGCGGTGCGATGATGCGCCAGTGCCGTCACCACGCCGCTGCACGATGCCGAGGCCGGGCCGATCCGCTTGACGATCATATGCGCCGTTCCCGGAGCGATCACGATGCGACCGCGACGGATTGCCGTTCCCTCTTCCGCCAGAACCGCCTCGCGTCCAGCCGCGAGCTCCATCTGCCGTGCGAACACTGGAACAAAGCTTTCCGGCAGATGCTGCGTGATCAGGATCGGCAGGTCAAAATCGTGCGGCAGCTGCCGCAGGAACAGGTTGAGCGCATGGATCCCTCCCGTGGAGGCACCGATCGCGACGACATGGGGAGGCAGCGCTTCGCGCGCCTTCGCCGGGATCGGTCGCGCGGCGGGTGCCGGATCGGTACGCGGCGAAAGCGTTTCGGTGCTGACATCGCGGCCGCCCAGCGCCCGTATCTTCGTCAGCAGCGCATCGCGATAATCGTCGTTGAAACCACCCGGGCGCGGCTTCAGCATCGTATCGGCCGCGCCGATAGACAGAGCGGTGAGAGTGTGTTCCGCCCCATCTTCGGTCAGGGACGACACGACGAGAACGTGCGCGCCCTTGGCGGCTTCGAGCAGCTTGGGGAGCGCTTCCAATCCGCCCATGCCGGGCATTTCGAGGTCGAGGAGGATCACGTCCACCTCGGTGCTGCGAAGGGCGAAAAGCGCCTTTTCCGCCGTGCCCGCTTCGGCGACGACCGCGAGATCGTCTTCGCGCTGGATCATGCGGGAAAAGACGGTCCGCACGGTCAGCGAATCGTCGACCAGCATGACGCGCACCATATCGTCGGTCACGCGTTTGGGCGAAGGCGTCGCGCGGGAAAGGCTGGACTGGCTGGTGGGTATTACGGAGGCCATGGCGATTCCTCTAGGCTACGGTCAGGCCATGCCGACGAGCTGAAGCTTTATCTGCAGAGTTTCGTGATCGAAGGGCTTCATGACGTATTCGTCCGCACCGGCGCTGATGGCTTCGCGGATATGGGCGACGTCGTTCTCGGTCGTGCAGAACACGACCTTGGGCTTGTCGCCGCCGGGCACTTGGCGCAGATGGACGATGAATTCGATCCCCGTCATCACCGGCATGTTCCAGTCGAGCAGGATCACATCGGGCATCGCTTCGACGCATTTATCGAGGCCGAGCTTGCCGTTCTCCGCCTCTTCGACGGTGAAATCGAGCGATTCGAGAATATGCCGCGAGACTTTGCGGATCACGCGCGAATCGTCCACGACCAGACAGGTTCTCATTTCAGGCGCCCTTGCGTTTCCATGTGTTTGCCATTGGATATTCTCGTCTTGAGCCTTCTTAGTAACAACCAACCGTAACCATTGCCTTAAGCCGCCTCGGATTGGCGAAGGCCGAGCAGCGCGGGAACGTCGAGAACGACGACCGGGCCGCCGGGCGTCTCCACCAGACCCAGCGCCGCTCTTTCCCATTGTGGGCCGAAGCCGCCGCGGATATGCTCCACCTCGCTCTCGACCTCTTCGACATCGGATGCATCGTCGACCACCAGGGCATAGAGGTGGCCATCCTGCTGGATCACGGCGGCACGGCTGCCGACCGGATCGCCCGCGCTCTCGAAGCCCATCGCAACCCGGCAATCGATCACGGTCAGGGCCTGGCTGCGAAGAGCGGTCAGCCCCGCGACATGGGGCGGGGTGCCCGGAACGGGGGCGATGGCTTCGATCTCGATCACCGAGCTGACGTCCTGTGTGGGTATGGCAGCCTTTCGGCCCGCGATCGTGCAGAGGAGCATCAAGCGTTTCATGCAGCGTTCTCCCGACGCAGGCTCGCAAGCGCTTTCAGCAGCGCTTCGCGATCGTAACGATAGATCGAATTGTCTTCAGCGCCCCTCGCTTCGCGGCTGCTGCGAAGATGAATGAGCGCGGCGTCGGCGTCTTGCTGTGCGGATGGATCCTCGTCGATCAGAATGCGGACATCGCTCCGCTGGTCCCCATCGCGCAGCACGGTATAGCCTGCGGCAACGACGAGAGGTTCGAGAATTGTGCGGGCCCATTCGCTATCATGGGGCAAGCGGCATGTCGGCTGCGCGCAGTCTTTCACGGGCCGGTCGTGACGGGCGAACAGGCGGTGCCCGTCGATCAAGGGGATCGGCTGCCCATCCACCAAAGCGATGCCTTCGTAGTCGGGATTGCCCTCGGCTGAGCGCAGCTCCTGCGGCAGGTCGATCGCGTCAAGGACTTCGGTGACGATCAGCGCCAGCTCGCCATGCCCATCGGAAAGGCGAAGCAGGCGGCATTCCGATGGCGGAAGCTCGCCCGCTTCGTGGCCGACCAGGGGGACGAGAGTATCATCGATTACGATCTGCGCGCGACCGCCTTCGATATCGATGGCGCTGCGGGCGATCGTTTCGATGCGGCGCACCAGATCGAGGCGCACGGCCCGCTGGCGTCCATCCAAGCCGCGATACAGCATGGCACAGAAGCTGGGAGCGGTCTCGGCGACATCCCCCTCCTCGCGATCGGAGCGCGAACGGCCGCGCGTTTCCGCGACCAGCCCGTGCATGGCAGCGATGCTGGGCATGTCGAGCAGCATCATCGGTCGCCCATCGTCAAGCAGGGTGGTGCCGGCATAGAGGCCGGTTTGGACGATCACGGGCGCGATCGGCTTGATCACCACGTCCTCGTGATCGATCACCTGATCCACTCCCAGAGCGAACACATCGTCGCTCGCAAGCCGGATGACGAGCATCTTCTTGCGGCTCCAGTCCAGCGGCTCCGCCGATGGCCCGAACAGTACTTCTTCAAGCGCGATGCAGGGAATGCGCTTATCCCGATAAGTCAGCAGCTGGCTTTCGCCTGCGCGGACAAGTTCCGCCTCGTGCGTGCGCGCGAACACGATCTCGTCGACGAAGGAACGGGGAAGGGCAAAGATCTGCCCGCGCGTTTCCACCGTGAGCGACGACATGATCGAAAGCGTCAGAGGCAATTTGAGATAAAAGGACGTGCCGTTTTGCGGCGTGCTCGAAACGTCGATCGATCCGCCGACCTTGAGGATGTTGGCGCGCACGACGTCCATCCCAACGCCGCGACCCGAAACCGAACTCACTTCGTCGGCGGTGGATAGGCCGGGTTCGAATATGAGGTCGAGCTTGGCGCGCTCGTCCATGGCTTCGATCTCGTCGGCCGTGCGAAGGCCGGCAGCCAGGGCCTTGGCGGCCAGGCGATCGGTGTCGATCCCATTGCCATCGTCTGAAATCACCAGCGAAATCTGGTTGCCGGACTGACGGGCGGCAAAACGCAGCATGCCGATCTCGCGTTTGCCGGCCATCATGCGTTCGACCGGTTTCTCGATCCCGTGGTCGATGGCGTTGCGAACGATATGAGTGAGCGGATCGCGCACCATTTCGAGCATTTCGCGATCGAGCTCGACATCGCTGCCTTCGAAATCGACCATCACCTGCTTGCCCAGCTCGTTGGAAAGGTCGCGCACCAGGCGGGGGAAGGAGCTGAAGAGATGTTCCAGACGCTGCATGCGCATCCGGGTCGTGGATTCGCGTACGCCGGTAAGGAGGGCGGAAAGCCTCTCGAATGGCTGCTCGAGCGTCGATTGTCTGTCGCTTTCGCGCAGGCGTCGCGCCAAATCGTTGCGCGCCAGGACGAGGTCGGACACGCCTTTCATGACCTCGTCCAGAAGATCGACGGGAAGGCGGATCGAGCGCTGAACGGTTTGCGGACGGGCGGCCGCGGGGCGATCCGATGCGGCGCCGTCTTCGGCAGTCGTGCCAAGAGGAGCGGATGACGACATCGGCTCGCTATCGTCATATTCCAGTGCCGCGATCAGCGCATCGTCGCCGCCTTCGGGAAACTCCCGCCCGGCTTCGATCGCATCGGTCATCTCGCCGATCCGGTCGATGATGGCGAGCACGGCGGAAACCAGCGCGCTGTCGGCCTGGCGTCGCTCGCCGCGCACTTCGGCCAGCGCATCTTCGGCGGCATGGCTCAGCCGTTCGAGGCGCGGAAAATCGAAGAATCCGCAATTGCCCTTCACCGTGTGGACGAAGCGGAAGATCGCATCGAGGCGCGCGCGATCGCTGGGATCGGCCTCCCAGGCGACGATTTCGCCGCCGCTGGCCTCCAGCATTTCGCGGGTTTCGGCGACGAAGTCCGCCAGAAGATCGTCCATTGCGCAGCAAGCCCCTCTTGGTAGGGCTGCCTCTATGCCTGTCGATGGTTAACGAAGCGTAAGGGTGCTCAGTCCGCTTTGGCGCCGCTCTCGCCCTTGGCGCGCAGCACGCGCCACACGATGAAGGCACCGAGCGCGCCGCCAGCCAGATTGGCCACGAGTTCTGCCGCGTAAATCGCATCGGCGCCCCACGATCCGCGCAGCAGCCAGGCAAAAGGCATCATGACGAGGAAGACACGCGCGAAGCTCTGGAGCAATGCGAGGCTTGCCTTGTCGACTGCGTTCAGGACACCGTTGGCGGTTATCAGCAGGCCGAACCCGGCATAGCCCCACACCGCGATCTTCAAATAGGCATCGAACTGGGCGACGACCGCCGGATCGTCGCTGAACAGACCGGCGAAACGTTCGCCGAATCCGAAAAGGACGAGGGCAATGGCAAGGCCGTAAGCCACGCAGAAGCCGAAGGCGTAGCGGACGGCGCGCCGCGCGCGGTCAAATTGCGATGCGCCCCAATTCTGGCCGACGATGGCTCCGATCGATCCCGACAGAGCGAGCAGGGGGACGGTGGCGAAGCTCTGCAATCGGCCCGCCGCACCGAAGCCCGCCACTGCCGCCTGCCCCTCGATCGCGACGAGCGCGGTGAGCACCGAAAGGCCGATCGGATTGATGGAATTGGAGAACGCCGCAGGTGCCGCCACGCGCGCGATCGCGGCGAGCGGCGCGCCGATGCGGCCTTCGCGAATGAGAGCGGGATTGAGGGGAAGGTCGGTCTTGCGGATCAGATAGAGGCCCAGCACAATGGCGATGGCCCAGCCGATCAGCGTGGCATAGGCCGCGCCGACGATGCCGAGCCCCTCGATACCGAAAGCCCCGGTAATCAGGATCGGATCGAGCACCCAGTTCGCCGCCGCGTAGCAGATCGAGATGTAACTGGTCTTGCGCGCCTCGCCCTGGCCCCGCAGCGTGCCGTTGATCCCCATGATCGTCATCAGCAGCGGAAAGCCGAGAGCGAAGGGCTGCATATAAGTGCGGATGAAGGGCAGCGTCGCTGCGTCCGCATTCATCAGCGCGAATAGCGGATCGAGCAGCGCGAACAGTGTCAGCCCCAGGACCACGCCGACCGTGACCGCGAAGACCATGCCGAAATTGGCCCGCCGCGCCGCCTTGTCCCAATCCCCTTCGCCGAGCGCACGCGCGACGACCGAATTGATGCCCACCATCACCCCCACGCCCATGCTGGTGAGCGCAACGCTGATGGGAAAGATGAAGGAAATCGCCGCCAGTTCGGTCCGGCCGAGCTGGCCGATGAAATAGGCATCGACCAGCCCGATCGACATGATCGCCGCGACGCCGATAATCATTGGGGTGGTCTGGGTGACGAGATGGCCCCGAATGCTGCCGCGCGTCAGCTTGCCGCGCGTGTCTTGGGGCCTATCTTTCATCGAAGGGCGCCTAGCCGGGGTGTGAGAGATAGGGAAGCGGCGATCTTGCCCGATCATGGCGCGCCGTGCGAAAGGCCGAGAGGTTACAGGACGAGGAGCGCGGCGTGTCCCGAATGACGGTGAACGGCCGACCGGTCGAATATCTAATGGATGCGGAAACGCCCCTCTTATGGGCGCTGCGCGACGCGTCCAATTTGACGGGCACGAAATATGGCTGCGGCAATGGCGATTGCGGCGCCTGCATGGTGCATGTCGATGGCGAGGCGCTGCGCGCCTGCCTGATTACGATCGCCGAGGCGGAAGGCCGCTTCGTCACCACGATCGAGGGGCTGTCGCGCGATCGCTCGCACCCGGTGCAGCAGGCGATGGTCGCGGAACAGGCGATCCAGTGCGGTTTCTGCACACCCGGCATCGTCATGGCCGCCGCCGCGCTACTCGCCGATAATCCCGCGCCGGACGAGGCGGCGATCAAGGCCGCCATACCCAATATCTGCCGCTGCGGCATCTATCCGCGCCTGGTCCGAGCGGTGGAGCGGGCCGGGCGCGTCGCGCGCCGTCAGGAACGCGTCACTGCCGCGCCCCCTCCGGGTATCGGTGCCGCCGATGCGGCGCGGGAGGAGCCTGCGCTGACGCCGCCACAGCGTTAGCGCGAAGCCCGCCGACTACATTTCGAACCGCACGCCGATCCGGGCGGTGAAGGGATCGCCCGGCTGGATGTTGTTGTTGCCGTGCGCGGACGGATAATAGTCCTCGTCGAAGAGGTTTTCGATATTGAGCTGCACGCCGACCCGGTCGGTCAGCGTCACATAGGCGGCGGCATCGACCCGCCAATAGCTCGGCAGAACCACCGTGTTGCTGAAGCTGGCGAACTGTTCGGACTGGTGAATTACGCCCAGGCCCACGCCGAACTTCTCGGTCAGGTCGAAGCGGTTCCAGGCCGCGATCTGGTGCTTGGGCAGTTGCTGCAGGCGCGCGCCTGCGGTGCCGAAATCGGAGTCGTTGCGCAATTCGCCGTCGAGATAGGTGTAGCCGATATTGGCCTGCCAGAAGGACGCGATCTCGCCAACCGCGCTCAGTTCGAACCCTTCCACCCGGCTTTCGCCCGCCAGCACGGTCAGGCCGGACCCGCTGGGATCGGGCGCCTGCGTCTTGGTGCGGTCGAGCCGGAAGATCGCGGCGGTGACGAGCAGATCGTTCATCGGCGCGACTTTGACGCCGAGCTCGTAATTGGTGAATTTCTCCGGATCGAAACGCGCATCGCCGGGCGACAGGATCACGAATTGATCGCCGGCCTGCGGCAGGAAGCTTTCCGCATAGCTCGCATAGACCGACACGCGCTCGCTCGGCTTCACGATCAGCCCGGCGCGCGGGCTCACCTTTTCGTCCACCCGATTGCCGGGAACGCCCGAAATCAGGTCTCGCGTATCGAGATCGAAGCGATCATAGCGCAGCCCCGCGACGAGTTCGACCACGCCGCCGATTTCGAACTGTTCCTGCACATAGGCGGACAGCGTTTCGAGCTGGCTGTCGCGCGAGCGCGAAACCGGGTTGAGAGAGAAAGCAGGCAGGGCGATTACATCGGCCAGCGGAGCAGTGTTGCCTGACGCGAAGGACACTGTCCGACGCGCGTTCACCGTATCCTGGCTGCCCGCCTCGACGCCGAGCAACAGTGTCGATTCGAAGCCTTCGCCTGCGGTTTCCCATACGAGATTAGCCTGGCCGATCAGATTCTCGCGATCGGTCGCATCCTCGTATCCGCCGAAGGAAACGGTGGTGCCGTTCGTGCCGGAAGGGACGATGTTGGCGTAGATCTTGTCGTAATCGGCGTATTGCACGGTGGCGTTGGCGGACAGGCCGGGCGCGAATTCGTGCGTCAGGCGAACCCGCCCGATATGCGTTTCGGCGCTGGCGCGATTGAAGTCGGGATCGCCGAAGAAGGTCTCGTCATAACCCATCAGCGGGCGCCCGCCGAGGGAGGGGACGCCGCGATCGGTGACGCGGGCATCGTCGTCATAGGTGTAGGTCGCGTAGAGGCGGGTCTGCGGGCCGAGCGCGGCGGTCAGCGTCGGCGAGACTCCGATGAAGCGGCCTTCGTAGAAATCGCGATCGTTGTCGAATTCCTCGTACGTCGCGTTGAGGCGCAGCGCGACATTGTCGCCGAGCGGCTGGTTCGCGTCAGCCAGAATGGCGAAGGCGCCGAAATTGTCGACCGAAGCCTGGCCACCGATACCCGAACGCCCGAGCATCGCGGTCTTCGATACGCGATTGACCGCGCCGCCGCCCGCGCCACGCCCGAAGATCAGGGCATTGGCGCCCTTCAGCACTTCAACTCGCTCGATATTGTAGAGCGAGCGGTAATATTGCGCGTCGTCGCGCAGGCCGTCGATATAGAAATCGGCGGTCGATTCCTGGCCGCGAATGAACACTTCGTCGCGGTGGCCTTCGCCGCTTTCCATGCTGACGCCGGGGACATAGCGCAGCGCCTCGTTCAGCTGGCGGATCGACTGATCTTCGAGCTGGTCTTCGGTGATGAAGCTTACGCCCTGGGGAACGTCGATCAGCGGCGTCGGAGTCTTGGTGGCGGTCGATCCGTCCTCATTGCCATAGCCTTCGCGCTTGCCGCTGACGACGATTTCGGCAGGGAGGTAGGTGCGCTCGGGCTGGGCTGCGGCGTCCGCGCTGTCTGCGCTGTCTGCAAGGGCAGGCGATGCCGCGAGTGCGGTTCCGAGAAGGAGCGCGGAGCGAAGGGCGGAGTGCCGCATGAAAGAATATCCCGTCTGTAAGCTGCAACGATCGCCGGTGCTGCTATTGAGAGCTATTCGCATTTGCAAGTGCTGTCTTGTCAATCTCCCGGGAAAACTTCGCTGAATGCTCTTTCAGTGATCGTCTGGCTCGATTAGGCGGCTGAGCACACCGACCGCGCATTCGCTAAAGGAGGACACGATGAACGCGACGATCTGGCACAACCCGAAATGCGGCACATCGCGCAAGACGCTCACGATCCTCGAAAACCTGTCGCAGGTCGAACTGATGGTGATCGAATATCTGAAGGAACCGCCCTCCGCCGCCAAGCTGGCGCAGCTTTACAAGGATGCCGGGATCTCGCCGCAGGAGGGATTGCGACTGCGCGGTACCGATGCCGAGGAACGCGGCCTGCCCCAAGCTTCGGACGACGAGGTGCTGGCCGCGATGGTGGCCGACCCGATCCTCATAGAACGCCCGCTGGTCGAAACCGAAAAGGGCGTGCGCCTGTGCCGGCCGCAGGATCGGGTGCTGGAAATCCTCTAACGGTTGCGGGTCAGATCGCTGTCCTGTTGCAGGGCGAAGAAGCCGTAAGCGAACACGATCAGGCACAGCGCCACGATCAGGCCGAAGCCCAGCCAGTCCGAATGGCCGTATAGCCAAACGCCGAGCGCGGGCGCGTAGATATAGCTCGCTCCTGCGACCGAGGCGGTGATTCCGGACGCCTGCCCCTGTTCGGCGCGCGTCACCGCCAGCGATGTGCCCGAGGTCGATCCGGGCCGGAACAGGCCGAAACCGAGCGAGGCGATCGCAAAGGCAAGTGCGATGGTGTGGATCGTGCCTGCCACGGCCAGCATGGCGACACCGAAGGCGGCAATTGCGATGCCCGACAGCGTCGCGGCGCGCGGGCCCAGATTGAAGCGCGGGATCAGGCCCCATTGCGCCAGCAGCGTGGCAATCGCGCCCGCCATCAGCACCAGGCCGATCGGCCCCGTCCCTTCGTCCGGCGTGGCGCGCAGGCCCAGCCGGTCGAGCACGAGAAAGCCTGCGATCCCCAATACCATCGCCTGGGCATGCCCGCCGATCAGGCCGGTTATGACCCATGGGCGCAAGCGCGCTTCGAACCACCGAAGCTTATGCGGCTCGACATAGGGCTCGTCCTCGTCCTCTTCCGAAGTCTCGACGGGATCGGCGGTCGGGCTGCCGGAATAGGGCGTTTCGTACATGCCTCCTTTGGCGGCGAATTGCGGTTCGTCGTTCGGCAGGCGCAGGCGCAGGGCAATCAGCGTGGCGACGCCCATAAGGGCGAAGATCACGAAGGGACCGGTCAGGCCGACGCCCGGAAGCACCATCAGCGGGGCGAGCGCAGGCCCGATCACCGTGCCCAGCCCGAAGCTCGAGGCGATCAGCGACAGCGCCTGCGTGCGTTCGGCGCGCGGTGTGCGGCTGGCGACATAGGCCTGCACCGCAGGGGGCGCCGCGCTGCCGAAACCGCCGTAAAGGCTGCGCGCGGCAGCGCACAGAATCAGCGCCCAGAACGCGGTCAGATAGCCCGACAGGCCCAGCCACAGCATCAATCCGCACAGCGAGAAACTGATTGCGAAGCCCGTAAGGCCCAACGCCATCATCGCCTTGCGGCCCCTGCGGTCCGACCGGCCCGCCCAGAACGGGGCGCAGACCACCCACAACAGGGCCGACCAGCTATAGGCGAGGCTGATCCACACGTCCGCGATGCCCAGCGCGGTGCCGATGGAGGGCATGACCGACTGCATCGCGGTGTTGCCTGCCGCCGTCGTCAGCATGACCATGAACAGCAGCGCCATCCGCCCCCTGGGGATGGAGCCGGGAAGGGCGGGTGGAGGAGGAGCCGCGGAAGGGCCGCGATCGCTTTCGGACATGGCTTGCGGCGCTACGCCCGGCGGGCCATGCTTGCAATGCTGCATCGAAACTGTATCGCTGCGCGCCTACCGGGCCGTGCCCGACCGTCGATAAGGGTCTATTCTTTGAGCGACAATTCCGGAGCCCGCGCGCTTCCCCGTGGCGATATGAAACGGCGCGCCGCGCGGCTGTTCGGCCAATGGGGCGTGTTCTTCCGCGGCTTTCTCCAGCATCCCAAGATGGTCGGTTCGATCATCCCATCCTCGCGCTTCACCATCGAAAAGATGCTGGCGCCGGTGAAGTGGGACGAATGCGATCTGTTCGTCGAATACGGCCCGGGCGTCGGCACGTTCTGCCAGCCCGTGCTCGATCGGCTGAAGCGCGACGGGGCGCTGATCGTGATCGATACCAATCCGCTTTATATCGACTATCTGAAGAAGACGATCCGCGACAGCCGCTTCCAGGCGGTGCTGGGCTCGGCCGCCGATGTCGAGGAGATTGTCGCGGCACATGGGTACGAGCACGCCGATTACGTGCTTTCGGGCCTGCCGTTTTCGACTCTGCCCGACGGAGTCGGCCCCGCCATCGCGGCGGCGACGCACCGGGTGCTGCGCGTCGGCGGAGCGTTCCTGGTCTATCAGTTCTCGGACCGGGCGCGCGATTTCATGGCGCGCCATTTCCGCCACATCGACAGCGGTTTCGAACCGCTGAACGTGCTGCCCTGCAAGCTGTTCTGGGGCTGGAAGCGCGCCGACGACTGATCGGCCTCGCCCGGCTCAGTCCTCCCGCGTGGTCGGCACCGTCGCGGTAGCGGCGGGCCCCGACAGGCACCGGTGCAGCGATGCGAGCACCGCATAGGCGACGCAGGCGAAGCCGACATTGATGAGCGAAGAGATCAGCGCCTGCCCGATCAAAGCGACATGCTCGCCGCCCAGCGCAAAGACGAGGCCGAATACGAGCGTCGCGATCATCGAAAGCACGGTGAAGGCTGCGACGAGCAGAAGATAGAACAGGAACAGCCGGAAGCTGTTGCCCTTGGTCAGGCGCCACGACCGACCCAGCGCGGTGATCGGATTCATGATCCGCTCGATCGCGATCGCTGGCGAACTCATCGAGAATTTGACCAGCAGATAGAGCGTCACCGGCAGCATCAGCAGCCCGAGCAGGCCGGCGATCCCTTCCGATCCGATTGCCGCGCCCAAAGCAACTCCGATGGTGGGCGGCGCAAGAATTGCGAATCCAGTCAGGATCTGGGCTCCGATCTGGGTCGGGAGGAATCGCAGGCCGCGCCCCATCGCATCTCCCACGGTCGGGCGATCGCGATCGCCGAGTATCGCCAGCAGGGCGATCGAGCCGATCGCCTGGATCAGAGCGAGCAACAGAAGCGCCCACCAGTATTCGGCATAGAATGCGACGATCATTGCGGACGCCGCATCCATGTCGGGCTCCGCCCCGGAAGCGCCCGCCTGGCCCATCGGATCGGGTAGAAAGAGCGCGAAGGCGAGATACGGGACGAAGAAGAACACGCCCGCCAAAACCAGCACCATCTCGCGATTGGCTGCCAGCATCTTCATCGCGCCATCCCATGCGGCGCTGAGGTCGAGTTTCATTCCATATCCTTAGGCTTGCGTTTCCCCTTGATAAGCGTGCCCGCCATTGCCACGCAATCGCCGATGTCCGATCGCTGGCCCGAAACCGTCGAAATCCGTCGCGAAAGCGAGCAAGTGCCCTATCGCGATGCGCTTGCAGAAATGGATGTGCGCAATCGCGCGATCGCGGCGGGCGAGGCGCCGGAACTCGTCTGGCTGCTGGAGCATCCCCCCGTCTACACCGCCGGCACCAGTGCCGCGCAAGACGAACTGCTCGATCCGCGTTTCGAAGTGGTCGAAGCGGGGCGGGGCGGACGCTACACCTATCACGGACCGGGGCAACGGATCGGCTACGTCCTGCTCGACCTGACGAAACGCGGACGCGACGTGCGGTGTTTCGTCCACGCGCTGGAAGGCTGGGTGATCGCGACCTTGGGCGATATCGGCGTCGAGGCGTGGCGGGCGGAAGGACGGGTCGGCATCTGGTGCCACGATCCGAACCGGCGCGAGGCCAAGATCGGCGCGATCGGCGTGCGCGTGCGGCGCTGGGTCACGATGCACGGCTTTTCCGTCAATCTTACTCCCGATCTCTCGCATTTCACCGGAATCGTGCCGTGCGGGATCGAGGAATTCGGCGTCACGAGCCTCGATGCGCTCGGCATCGCGCTTGCGCCCGAGGCTTGGGATGAGGCATTGCTCGCGCGCGGACCGGATTTCCTCGCCGCGCTGGAAGGAAAAGAGTGCTCCCTGCCATGATCACGCGCCCACTCGCTAAGTTCGCCGCTCTCGTGACGGCCGGTGCTTTCCTCGCCGCGTGCGAGAGCGAAAGCGCGCCGCCGCCCGTCGAAGACGATGGCCGCGCCACGGCGGAAGGCGAAGTGCTGGGCGGCACGATCAGCGACGAGATGCTCCCGCTCGACACGCTCCGTTCGCAATCGCCGCCCCAAGGGTCGGGTTCGGGCTCGGGGGGCTCTTCGGCGGAAGGTTCGACCGAGGTCGAGACGGATGCGGCCAGCGAACCGGAGGAGGCGGTCGAGGCCGAGGTCGAGCAGGCGGAGTAGCCCGAAACGGGCTTCCCCACCGAGCCAAGCCCGGCGGGGAAGCGATACGGCTATTCGCCCAGTTTCGGGTAGTCGATATAGCCTTCCGGCCCCTTGCCGTACCACGATTGCGGCACGCCCTTGTTCGGTGCGATCTCCGCGCCGGTGCGGAAGCGTTCGGGCAGGTCGGGGTTGGAAATGAAGTCCCGCCCCCAGCTGACCGCGTCGCAGCGTCCGGCTTCGATATCCGCGACCGCTTCGTCCGCGCTGTAATCGCTATTGAGCACCAGCGCGCCCGAATAGATATCGCGGATCAGCGGGCTCTGCTTCGGCACGTCGGTATTGCCGAACGTGCCTTCCGGGCCCGGCTCGCGCAGTTCAAGGAAGGCTAGGCCGAGATCCTCGACCACGCGAGCCGCCGCGCCGAAGGTTTCGGCCGGATTGCTGTCGTCGCAGCCCTGCGTTTCGCCATTGGGGGACAGGCGCACCCCGGTGCGGTCCGCGCCCCAGACGCCCACCAACGCTTCTAGTACTTCGCGCAGAAAACGCGTGCGGTTCTCGGCGCTACCGCCATATTCGTCCTCGCGCAAATTGGTGCTGTCGCGCAGGAATTGATCGACAAGATAGCCGTTCGCGCCGTGCAGCTGCACGCCGTCGAACCCGGCCTTCTTGGCGTTTTCGGCGGCCTTGCGATAATCGTCGACCACGCGCGCAATTTCGTCGGTTTCGAGCGCGCGGGCCGCTTCGTAATCCTTGCGCCCTTCGAAAGTGTGCGCATGGCCGGGGGCCTTGGTGGCGCTGGCGGAAACGGGAGGTTTTCCGCCGAGGAAATCGGGATGGACCAGGCGGCCCATGTGCCACATCTGGAGCACGATCTGGCCGCCTTCGTCGTGGACGGCCTTCGTCACCTGCTTCCAGCCTTCGGTCTGCTCCTCGCTCCAGATACCCGGCGCGGCGGGCCAGCCTAGGCCTTCCACGCTGATGCCGGTCGCTTCGCTGATGATGAGACCGGCGGACGCGCGCTGGCGGTAATAGGTCGCCATCATCTCGTTGGGGATCGAACCGGGCTGAGTCGAACGGCCGCGCGTGAGAGGCGCCATCCAGATGCGGTTCTTCGCTTCGAGCGCACCGAAGCGCAGGGGCTGGAACAAGGTGTCGTGCATGGGGACCAAATCCTTTTTGCTGGTCATGTCTGGCAGGGGAGCTAGGGGCCGGTCATGGGCGACACAAGCGACGCGGCGGACAAGAATGCCTTTCAGCCCGGTGCATGGCATTTCGTTGCGCTGCTGGGCGGAAACGTGGCGCTGGCGCTGGGGCCGTGGCTGGTGCGGCTGGCGGATACTGGCCCGGTCAGCGCCGGGTTCTGGCGGTTGTTCCTGCCGATCCCTCTGATCGCGCTGTTCGCCTGGCGCGAGAAATCGCGGCATCCGATCGATCGGCGCGTCGCGCTGCTGGCGGTGGTGGCGGGGGTGTTCTTCGCGCTGGATCTTGGCAGCTGGCACCTCGGAATCGAGCGCACCCGGCTCGGCAATGCGACACTATTCGGCAATGCGGGCAGCGTGATCCTGATGGTGTGGGGCCTGATCGCGCTGCGCCGCGCACCGACCGGGCGTGAAGGACTGGGCATCACGGCGGCGCTGGCGGGCGCGGGTATATTGCTCGGGCGCAGCCTCGAGATATCGACACAGAGCGCGCTCGGCGATCTGTTCTGCCTGTTTGCTGGGGTATGCTACGCTTTCTACCTGCTTCCGGCGCAGAAGGCGCGGGCGAAAATCGGGCAGTGGAGCGTACTGCTCCTGGTCTGCATCACCGCTGCACCGCTGCTGCTCCTGATCGCAATCGGGTTGGGAGAGCCGGTTTGGCCGGGCGATTGGACGCCGGTCGTCGCGCTGGCGATTTCGAGCCAGATCGTGGGGCAAGGTCTGCTGGTCTATTCGCTCGGTCACTTCCCGCCGCTCGTTATCGGTCTGGCGCTGCTGACCCAGCCAGCGATCGCGGCGGCGGTCGGCTGGTTCGCGTTCGGAGAGACTTTGGGCGGGCTCGATATCGTCGGGATGGTTTTGGTCGGGGCGGCGCTGCTGCTGGCGCGGACGGCGAAGGCGGTTCCGATCCGCGCGCGCTAGCGCTTCACCGCATTGATGAAGGTCTGATAGCGCGCTTCCACCGCCAGCAGTTCCGGCCCGGCGAGGTGTTCGCGCGCCTGGCGGACCAGCCTTTCCCCCTCGCGCCGGATCTCGGTGCGGCGGCTCTCGTCGTCGAGCGTCGTTGTGGCGTCTACCAGCGTGTCGAACATGACGAGCGTTGCGATCCGATTGGTGGCGACACCGCTGCGGATCGCGCCGAAGCCGCGCGCGAGGAAATGTTCGAAATCGTCATCCAGCAGGACGAGGTGCGGCTCCTCCCCGTCCTCGGCGAAACTGCGCGTCAAATTGCGACGCGCCAGTTCGGCGGTCGCCGCGCCTAGCCAGTGGATGGCGGTTATGGCCGTGAAGGGATCGTTGATGCCGGGCGACAGGGCGCGCAGCCCGATCTCCACCAGCTCGTCGATCAGGAACTGCATGTCCTGCGAGGGCGTGCGCATAGCGCCCGTTCCGAAGCAGGCGCGCACTTCGTCGTCCGGGCAATCTTCGATCGCGTCGAGGTCCGACCAATAGGCGAGCGCGATCGAGGGGTGAACGAAATCGCCCGTCCGTACCGCCAGATTGAGCTTGCCGTTTTCCTTGCGGGCGATGCGTTCGAGCGCTTCGAACTGGATCGCTTGGACATACCCCGTCTCGTGCGCGATGATCGGCACGCCTTCGGGTGCGTTCAAGGCACGCTCGCCCCGGTTTTCTTCGGGAAACAGGCGCTTGATATCCCTGAGCAGGCGCCCGCCGATCCCTTCCAGCACCGCGTTGACGCGGATCGAGGCGGGCACGTGATTAAGGAAATAGACCAGCACCGCGATCGACAGCAGCATCAGCACGAATGCCGTCAGCAGACTGATCTGCGGCACGAAGCCGGACATGGCGGTCGGTTCGGTCGCGAAGAGCGGCGTTTCCTCCGCCTTCCTCACCGCGCGCAGCACCGTAATCGCATAGACGAACGTGCCGATGAAGGTCGCCAGGCTGAATTGATTGCCGCGATCTTCCATGAAATTGGTAAGCAGGCGCGGCCCGTAATTGCCGCTGGCATAAGCGACGGAGGCGATCGTGATCGAGAACACGGTCGACGCCACGCCGATCATCGTGCCCGCAATCACGGTCAGCATATTGATCGCCCCATCGGGACGCGCAGGCTGGAGCCAGCTCGTCTGGGAGACCACATCGGACCAGCCATTGCGGTCGAGCCACAGAGTCGCGGTGGCCGCTGCGAGCGCCAGCAGCGAAAAAACGGCGGGCAGGAACCAGTAGCTCGCATTGATGCTCTGCCAGATCGTCTTGAGACGTGCCATCATGCGAGTTGCCCTGCGTCGATCGTATCGGCTGCTCGATCGTCGGTGGCAGCGGCGTCCCGTCCGGCCATGCGCATCGGCTTGAATCCTTCGAACGCGGCTTCGATGTCGCGGCGATCTCGTGGATATTGAGCGCGCGCGGCGGCATGTTCGGTCAGGGATTTCGCTTCGTCGTAGAGAAAGTCGATCAGAGCCTCCTGGCGCTTGTCCGGGTCTTGGGCGAACAGCGGTTCACAGATGCGGCGGTAATTGTCGGTCATACGGATCGCAACCGATGGATAATCGGCGGCGGCCTGACGGAACGCGGCGAGCGGGTCTGCGAACAGGCCGCGAAAGTCCTGTCCCGGCAGCTCGAACTGTGGGCAGTGGGCACGCGCGGGTATCTTGTCGGCATCGACCCAGTTTCCGCTATGCCCCGCGATCACTTCGGCCAGCGAATCCGCTGCGGCCAGCGCGGTGTAGAAATCGTTGATGGCGGGCGACAGGGCCCGCGCCGCGATCTCCACCAGCAGGCGGATCTGGAACACGGTGCCCTGGCTGTTGCTGCGAAACGGACCGATGGGAATGCTCTTCACGACGCTTTTGGGATTGTCGAGCCGATGTTCGAGCGCGGCGACCGGTTCCCCCGCCAATACGTGCTGCCCCGGCGCCACGCAGATGCGGACGATACCGGGATGATCCTTCAGCGATTTTTCCAGCTCATCCAGATCGACGCCTTCGACATAGCCGCTGCGCGGGGCGGGCAGAAGCTGCGCGAATTCACCGGTGAAGCGTTCCACGCCGATAACGTCGATCGACGGCGTGCGGGCATCCTTGGCGAGCGCGTCGATCGCCTTGTCGATGAACATGGTGCGACCCAGATCGTGCAGCGCCACGGCCAGCATGGCCAGATTGACTGCCAGGAGGGCGAGCATCACCGTGATGGTCGCAAGCGGTGTCTGCGCCAGATCGGCCTCGGAATCGATCGCCGCCAGCGTCAGGACTGAAAACAGCGTCGTGAAGGTCAGCCCTGCGATCGAGACTTGGACCAAGCGTTTGCCCAGCCAGCGATCGATCAGTCTCACGCCGAGATTGCCCGCCGCGAGCGTGAGCACCAGTAGCGAGATCGAGAAGAACAGCGTCAACAACGCGGCGTCGATCCCTGCGACGATGCCGGCGGTTTCCTTCGCCGCATCCGCCGTCGTCACGGGGGACAGGCCGTTGTCGAGCATCCAGTCGGTCAGCCCGTTGCGGTCGAAATGCAGGATCGCGCCGAAAGCCAGCGGGGCCGCCACAACCGCGCAGAGTGCCAGGAACCAGTAATTCGCCACCAGCCGGTGGAGGATCCAGCCGAACAGACCGGTAATCGGATTTCCTGAAAGCATCGCCCGGCCCCCTGTTATCGCACGCTTGCGAGGAACCTAACCGCGCAGCGGGGATTTGGTTGCCGCATACCCTGTGTCTCGTCCTCCAAGCGGGGCGGCCTTTCGGTGGGAAGGGCACGCGGTCCTGTTTCGTCAACCTTCAAGGGGCACAGATATGGTCTCTCCCGATCTCGCCGGACAGTTCGGCAGCATTGAAAACTTGGTTGCGCTCACCTCCGGCCAGTACACGGCCGGTTCGCTGATCCTAATGGTCAGCTATGGCGCGCATTTCGCCTTCATCCTGTTCTTCCTCGCGATGGCATGGCAATTGGCGCCGCGCTATCGCATCGTTCCGATCATGTCGGCAGTGGTCATGGCGTCTGCCGGGCTCAGCCTGATGCGCGAATTCAGCCTGTGGCAGGAAAGCTACGAGCTGGTCGGCAATCTTTACCAGCCGCTCGCCGAGAATACGAGCTTCACCAATGCCTTCCGCTACGGCAACTGGACCATCACGGTTCCGATCCTGCTGACGCAGCTTGCCATCGCCTTCGGCCTGCCGCGCCCCGAATTGCACAAACGTGCGGCCCGGATGATCATTCCCGGCGTGCTGATGATCTGGACCGGCCTTTATGGCCAGTTCGGCGAAACCGGTGACTGGAGCCGTCTCAACCTGTGGGGCGTCATCTCGACCGTGTTCTTCGTGTGGCTTATCGTGGAAGTGCGCGGCGTGATCACGCGCGGCGTGCAGACTAGCCCGGCGCAATTGCAGACGTGGCCGAAGAACATCTGGTGGTATTTCCTTGCCACCTGGGGCCTCTATCCTATCGCCTACGCCCTGCCGCAGCTGGGCTTCACCGGCGACGTGGTGGTGGTGCGCCAGCTGCTGTTCTCGATCGCGGACATCTCGTCCAAGCTGATCTACGGCATCATCCTCAGCCGCTATGTCCTGCGTCGCAGCGCGCTGGAAGGCTATGTGCCCGCCGCGGAAGCGCTGGAGACCTCTCCGCTCGGGTCGAGCGTGGCGTCGAGCCGCGGCGACTGACCGGCTTGCGGCGCGTCCGCACGGCCAAACCAAAGGGGCCCTGGCATGATGCCGGGGCCCTTTTGTCGTGGGTGGCAGTGACGCTGGGCGTCGTCGCGCAGATCGCAGGCGATGGCTGGGCGGTGCTGGCGGGGCTCGTATTCTTCGTGATGGGCCTGGCCCACGGCGCGGGGGATGAGAACGAAGGCGGGATCGCGCGCATCAAGCTGGTTCACGGCGCCGCCTATCTGGTGACGGGGGCGGCCGTCGCTGCGCTGTTCCTGTTCGCGCCGCTCGCCGGGCTCGCACTGTTCCTCGCTCTGTCGGCGTGGCATTTCGCCCGGAGCGACTGCGCGTTCGACCCGCTCACCCGCTACGCCATTGCGGGTCTAGCCGTGGGCGGCAGCGCGCTGTTCCGTCCCGGCGAGACAGCCGAGGTCTTCGCCGTGATCGTCGGCGGCGAAGTGCCTGCGCTGGTCATCCGCGTGCTTGCCCTGCTCGGCGTGGCGGGAACGGGCGCTGCGGCATGGGCGCTCGTGAAAGGTCTGCGCGGTTTCGGCCATGCCGTCATCGCGCTGGCCGCCACGGTCCTGTTCAATCCGGTGCTCGCGGTCGGCCTGATCTTCCTGACTGCGCATGCGATACCGGTTCAGCAGCGCCAGATCGCGAATTACGGACGCAGCACGGTCTGGCGCGCGGTCGCGCTGCCGACGCTCATCGCGACACTGGGCGCGCTTGGGATCGCCGCGCTGGTCTGGACCGGCCATCTGGCGCTGCCGATCGCGATCGCGCTCGCCTTCGGCATGGCGACCCCGCATATGCTTACGGAGCGGTTGGAGCGTTAGATCTTGCCCAGATCGCCCTTGCCGATCGTCCCGCTCGCCATTTCCAGCATCTTGTCGAGGCTCTGCTTCGCCTTGAGGCGCAGGCCTTCTTCGATCTCGATGCGCGGTTCCAGATCGCGCAGGCAGGTGTAGAGTTTTTCCAGCGTGTTGAGCGCCATGTAGGGGCAGATATTGCAGGAGCAGTTACCGTCCGCGCCCGGCGCGCCGATGAAGGTCTTGTCCGGCAGCGCCTTTTCCATCTGGTGGATGATGTGCGGCTCGGTCGCGACGATCAGCGTGTCGCCTTCGAACGTGCTGGCGAATTGCAGGATGCCGCTGGTCGATCCGACATAATCGGCATGGTCGATGATCGTCGGCGGGCATTCGGGATGCGCGGCGATCGGGGCACCGGGATATTGCTGCTGCAGTTTCAGCAATTCGGTCTCGCTGAAGGCTTCGTGCACGATGCACACGCCCGGCCACAGCAGCATTTCGCGGTTGAATTTGCGGCTGAGATATCCGCCCAGATGCCGGTCCGGCCCGAAGATGATCTTCTGGTCTTCGGGGATCTGGCTGATGATCGTTTCCGCGCTGGAGCTGGTGACGATCACGTCGGAGAGCGCCTTCACCTCGGTCGAGCAATTGATGTAGGTCAGCGCGATGTGATCGGGATGCGCCTCGCGGAAAGCCTTGAACTTTTCGGGCGGGCAGCTGTCTTCCAGAGAACAGCCTGCATCCATGTCGGGCAGGACCACGATCTTTTCCGGGCTGAGGATCTTGGCGGTATCGGCCATGAACTTGACGCCGCAGAACGCGATCACATCCGCATCGGTCTCCGCCGCCTTGCGCGACAGTTCGAGGCTGTCGCCGACGAAATCGGCAAGGTCCTGGATCTGCGCGGTCTGGTAGTAATGCGCCAGGATGATCGCGTTCTTCTCCTTGCGGAGGCGGTCGATCTCGGCAAGCAGGTCGGTTCCGGTCGGCAGGCTGGTTTCGGCGGTCATGGCGTTCGGTTTCCCGTAAGGATTGATTGAGGCGCTTATAGTGGCAACGGAGCGGAGGGCGAGGGCGTTCCGCGCCTGCTGCTTTCAAGAGTTTGCGCGTTCAAGAGCTGGCGCGTTCAGGAGGCGGCATCTTCTCCTTCGAACCGGACGTCCACCGTCACATTGTCATAGCCTGCGACCTGCAAGGGAATCGTCAGGTTCTGGCGGACCGCCTGGCGTGCGGCCTGCCGGGCGAGGGCGAGGATTTCCGGATTCTTGGCAAAGGCGCTGGCCTTGCGTTCGGCCTGTTGCGAATTGTTACGGGCGAGATCCTGCGCCGCGTCGCGCGTAATGTAGGCGCCTTCGGTGAACACACGCGCGGCACCCTCGTCGATATTGGGGCGGCTGGTCTGGATTTGCGGCAGCGTCACGGTCAGCCGGTCGCCCGCCTCGTCCCAGACGAAATCGCCGCGTTCCATGCCCGACAGGTCGAGCCGGTATTCCACGCTGGCCGGAACGATCGTTGCCTGGCGGGATCGCAGTACGGGCACGCCCATCACGCCGCGCGTATCCTCGCTTTCGGCGACGACTTCGAAGCGCGAGCTGAACACGGTGAGCGAATTCTGTTTCTCGAAGGCCAGCATGGCGCTGCCCACCGGATCGCCTTCTTCCTGATAGAAGAACGCACGATAAGTCAGGAAGGCGACGGCGGCCAGCAGCGCGATCACGATCAGCCACGGCACGGCCTGAACCTTGGCGAGGTTCTGTTCGCGCCTCGTGCCGGGCAGGATATCGTTGTCGGTGCCGCGCGCGTCGCGCGTTTTCAGATCGTTCGCCATTGTTCACCAGAACGAGCGACCAGCCCGCGGCGTTCCAGATCGATGAGATGCGCGGTGACCGACATCTCCGCAGCCTTGTGCAGCTTCTCGTCCAGCCCCTTGTACATTGCGGGTACGAACTCCGCCGCGCTGCGCGGGCCTTCGCCGAGCAGGCGCAGGATCTGGTTTTCCCGCTGGCGGCGATGGCCGATCATCCCGCGCACCAATTGGCGCGGTTTTTCGACCGTATCGCCATGCGCGGGGTAATAGACCCGGTCCTCGCGCGCGTAGAGTTTTTCTAGGCTGCGCATGTAATCCCCCATATCCCCGTCGGGCGGCACCACGACGCTGGTGGACCAGCCCATGACATGATCGCCGGTAAACAGAGCGCCGGTCTCTTCCAGCGCGAAACAAAGGTGGTTGGAGACATGGCCGGGCGTGGCGATCGCCGTCAGAGTCCAGCCCGGACCGGACATCGCCTCCCCATCCGCCATCACCCGGTCGGGCGCGTAATCGCGGTCGAAGGACGCATCGGCGCGCGCCCCGGTATCGGCAAGGACCAGCGGCGCGCAGCCCATCACGGGCGCGCCGGTCCGCTCGGCGAGCATGCGGGCGGCGGGCGAATGGTCGCGATGCGTGTGCGTGCACAGAATGGCGAGCACCGTCTCCTCGCCGATCGCCGTTTCCAGCGCCTCGACATGCTCGGGAAGATCGGGGCCGGGATCGATCACCGCGCACCCTTCGCCCGCACCCACGATAAAGGATTGCGTGCCGGTATAGGTATAGGGCGATGGATTGGGAGCGAGGACGCGGCGCACCAGCGGTTCGAGCGTCATCGCTTCGCCGGTGGGCCAGGGTTTCGGGGGAAGACCAGCCATGCCCATGCCTATGGCGGCGGGGAGGGAGCGTGTCGAGCCGTCACGCCGGATCGCTCTGCGCTTGAGCAATCGTGCGCGGCGCGCCACAAGAGCTTTCATGGGAGAACATATCCTCGTCCTCGACGCGGGCACGACCTCGACGCGCGCCATTCTGTTCGCTGCCGACGGCACTCTGGTGCGCACGGCGCAGCGCGAGCTGACGCAACATTATCCGCGCCCCGGCTGGGTGGAACACGACGCAGGCGAAATCTGGGACAAGACGCTCGCCTGTGCGCGCGAGGCCATCGGCGATGACGGGGCGCGTGTGGCCGCGATCGGGATCACCAATCAGCGCGAAACCGTGGTGGCGTGGGACAGCACGAGCGGAGAGCCGCTGGCCCGCGCGATCGTGTGGCAGGATCGCCGCACGGCGGATTTCTGCGCCGCGCTGAAAGAGAGCGGGCAGGAGGCGGAGGTCCAGGCGAAAACCGGCCTGCTGCTCGATCCGTATTTCTCCGCCACCAAGATGCGCTGGATGCTCGACCATCACGATACTGTGCGCGGGGCGAGCGAGCGCGGGTGTCTTGCTTTCGGGACGGTCGAAAGCTGGCTGGTCTTCAAACTGGCAGGGGGCACCCATGTCAGCGATGCGAGCAATGCCAGCCGCACGCTTCTCCTGCCGCTCGACGAGGGGCAGTTCGATGAAGGTTTGTGCGACCTGTTCGGTGTGCCGCGAAACAGTCTGCCGCGCGTGGTCGATACGCATGGCGCGCTGGCAGAATGTTCCAGCGAATGGTTCGGGCGCACGATCCCGATCTGCGGCCTGGTCGGCGATCAGCAATCCGCGACGATCGGCCAGGCCTGCCTGGCGCCGGGAGAGACCAAGGCGACTTACGGGACGGGCGCCTTCGTTCTGACCAATAACGGCGCGGCCATCCCGCGCTCGACCCATCGCCTGCTCGGCGCGGTGCTGTGCCAGACGAACGGGAAGCGCATTTACGCAATCGAGGGCGCGGCCTTCGTTGCGGGCAGCCTGATCCAGTGGCTGCGCGATAGCCTGGGTCTTATCGCCAGCGCTGCCGAGACGGAGGAACTGGCCCGCTCCATTCCCGATAGCGGCGAAGTGGTGATCGTGCCCGCCCTAGCAGGCCTCGGCGCGCCGCACTGGTTGCCACAGGCGCGCGGCGTGATCGCGGGGCTGAGCTTTGCCAGCGGCCGCGCGCAGCTCGCCCGCGCCGCTCTGGAAGCGATGGCGCACCAGACCCACGATCTTGCCGCCGCCTTCGCCGCGGATGGTGCGCCCTGGTCCATGTTGCGCATCGACGGGGGCATGGCCGCCAATGACTGGATGGCACAGGATCTGGCGGATATGCTGGGAATTGCCGTCGAACGGCCCGATTTCGTCGAGACGACGGCGCTGGGCGCGGCGTTCTGCGCAGCGGTGGGGGCAGGCCTTTATCCAACGCTCGACGATGCGGCGCAGGCGATGCGCGGCGCAGCGCGCTGTTTTTCGCCGCGGATCGACGAAGCTGCGCGTGCCGAGCGACTGGTCCGCTGGCGCAAGGCGCTGGCGGCGGTCTAGGCCACTATCCGGCCCGATCCGCCGTCGGCATTATCCGGCGAAGGCCTGCTGCAATCGTCCCTGCATCGCGACGACCGGGCTCGCCGCATCGCGCGACGGTGCGTTCCAATCGCGATCGAGCCGTTCGACCCGCTCGTAGAGATGCACGCTCTGGCGAACGATATCCTGTGTATGCGCATCGAGCCGCCTGACCATGCCGGGAAGGGCGGGCCGTTCTTCGGGAAGCCGACCGTTCTTGCGCACCTGGGCTTCGCTCAATTCGCCATCCAGAAACGCGCGCTGGTTGAGCAGCCAGGCGAGCAGATGCATCAGGCGGGTGGTCGTGCGCAGTCCTTCGATCGAGAAGGCGACCTTGGCCGCTTCGTCGAGATCGATCGCCCCCGCACCGCTGCGCGAATCGAACGCCGCCCGCGCTTCGTCCGCCAGCACGAGCGCATCCTGATAGACATCTTCGATGATCTGGCGCCTGGCGCTCGCGGAAATCGTCATGCCTGCGAGGTAAGGGTACGATGCGGCGATTTCCACCGCTTTGACCGCAGCGTCCCCGAATTGGACGCAGGCCCATTTCGGGCCATGTCGGGAAAGGCGGCGATCAGGCGATGATGTCGGGGATCAGATGGTCTTCCACCACGGCGATCTGGTCGCGAATGCGCAGTTTGCGCTTCTTCAGGCGCGCGATCTGCAATTGGTCGATCGCTCCGCTGCGCGCGCCCGCCTCGGTCAAGGCGTGGATCGCCGCGTCGAGATCGCGGTGTTCGCTGCGCAGCCCTTCCAGCCGCTTCCTCAGCTCCTGCTCGGTCATCGCGATATCCCCATAACCGACCCGCTCGGCTCGCCGGTCAAATCGGACAGCTCGGCCATTTTTGCAATATGTGGGGTTACCAAATTAAGATCAGTGTGTTTCATTTGCATGGCGCGGCTCGCTCCGCAGGGGCGAGTCGATGCCGTAACGGCTTTTCGACCCTGAAAGGAGATTGCCCGATGCAAACATCCCATATCGATGCCCTTCGTACCAAGCATGCCGGCCTGGAAGCTAAATTGCGACAGGAACAGGCGCGGCCCGCGCCCGATGTGGCGATGGTTCAGCAATTGAAGCGTCAGAAGCTCAGGCTGAAGGAAGAAATCGCCGCCCATTGAGCGGTCGAACAGGAAAGCGCGGCGGCGGCGGGGCGGGCCCCGTCCGCCGGGACGGACGATACGCTTCCAAATCGTCATAGCGTGTTATAGCAGCATGCCATGACTGCCGCCGCCAGCGCCCGCCAGATTCTGACTCGCCTGCACGAGGTGATGGCCTCGCGCATGCACGCGCAGGGCAAGCTCGATCAGGTGGTCGAGATCATCGGCGAAAGCCTCGATAGCGAAGTCTGCTCGATCTACCTTCTGCGCGAAGGGGTGCTCGAACTCTACGCGACGCGCGGCCTCAACCCCGAAGCGGTCCATGTCACCAAGCTGGGCCTCGGCGAAGGCTTGAACGGGATCATCGCCAGCAATATCGAGACGCTGAACCTCGCCGAGGCGAAGGCGCATCCCGACTTCCTCTATCGCCCCGAAACGGGCGAGGAGAAATTTCATTCCTTCGCCGGCGTCCCGATCGTCCATCGCGAACGCGCGGTCGGCACATTGTGCGTCCAGCATGTCGATCCGCGCCGCTACGAAGATGTCGAGATCGAAGCGTTGCAGACCACCGCGATGGTCCTGTCCGAACTGATCGCCAATGCCGAGATGGTGGACGAGGAACACGCGCTGCTTCTGGGCGAGATCGAGACCGGGCCGGAAATCATCGAAGGGCTCGCGCTGGTCAAGGGGCTGGGCGCGGGACTGGCGGTGTTCCACCAGCCGCGCGTCCAGATCACGCAGGTCGTCGCCGACGATATCGAGGCCGAACGCCAGCGCGTCTATCGCGCCTTCGACAAGATGCGCGACCAGATCGACGCGATGGGCAAGGAGCCCGAATTCGGCAAGGGCGGCGAGCATGTCGAGGTGCTCGAAACCTATCGCATGTTCGCCTACGACGAAGGGTGGAGCCGTCGCATCAACGAAGCGATCGATTCCGGCCTGACGGCGGAAGCCGCGATCGAGCGCGTGCAGCAGCGCACCCGGATGCGCATGCGGGAGATCGACGATCCCCTGCTGGCTGACCGGATGCACGATCTGGAAGACCTGTCGAACCGCCTGCTGCGCATCGTTTCGGGCCAGATCGGCACGGCGGCGGGGCAGGGGCTGCGCCGCGATTCCGTGCTGGTCGCGCGCAATCTGGGCCCGGCCGAACTGCTCGAATACGATCGGCGCCGGTTGAAGGGCGTGGTGCTGGAGGAAGGCTCGCTCACCGCGCATATGGTGATCGTGGCCCGCGCGATGGGCATTCCCGTGGTCGGGCGCGCCAAGGGTCTGATGCGGCGGGTTTCGGACGGTGAGGAAATCCTCGTCGATGCCGATAACGGCGCGATCACGCTGCGCCCCTCGCCGCAGATGCGCGAAGCCTTCGACATGCGCTTCGCCAAGACGCGCGAGCGGCAGGCCGCCTATGCCGAGCTGCGCGACGTCGAACCCTTCACCCGCTGCGGCACGCGCATCACGGTCATGATGAATGCAGGCCTGCGCGACGATATGAGCGCGCTGGCGATGAGCGGGGCGGACGGCGTCGGCCTTTTCCGCACCGAATTTCAGTTCCTGGTCTCTTCAACCCTGCCCCAGCGCGACCGGCAGACGCGGCTTTACAAGGACGTGCTGGACGCGGCGGCGGGTAAGCCAGTGATCTTCCGCACCGTCGATATCGGCGGCGACAAGGCGGTGCCCTATCTCAGTTCCGACATCGCGGAGCATGACGAGAACCCGGCTCTGGGCTGGCGGGCGCTGCGGCTCGCACTGGAGCGCGAGGGATTGATGAAGTCCCAGGCCCGATCCCTGCTGGAAGCGGCGGCGGGCCGCACGCTCAACGTCATGTTCCCGATGGTGAGCGAACCGTGGGAATTCGACACGGCCAAGCTGGTCTTCGACGAGCAGCTCGACTGGCTGCGCAAGCAGAGAAAGCCGCTGCCCGAGGACATCCGCTACGGCGCGATGCTCGAAGTGCCAGCGCTCGCCGAAGTGCTCGACGAATTGCTGCCGCGCCTCAAATTCATGTCGATCGGCACCAACGACCTGACCCAGTTCCTGTTCGCCGCCGACCGCGCCAATCCGAAGCTCGCGGAGCGCTACGACTGGTTGAGCCCGGCGATCCTGCGCTTCCTGGCGCGGGTCGTGCGCGGAACGGCAGGGCACGAAATCGACCTCGCCGTGTGCGGCGAAATGGGCGGGAGGCGGCTGGAAGCGCTGGCTTTGTTGGGTATCGGCATCCGCCGCCTGTCGATCACGCCCGCTTCCGTCGGTCCGATCAAGGAACTGGTCCGCAAGGTCGATCTGGCCGAGATCACCGCCGCTATGCAGACCTGGCTGGCGAGCCCGCCGCCCGATATGCGCGCTGCCCTGCGCCACTGGGCGGCAGAGCGCGATATCGACACCGATTGACGAGCGATGAGGTCTGGCCGACGTCACTGCGCTTGACTTGCCGGCCTCCGCGCCGCTTTGGTATGCGGAACGAGGTCACACCGTCTATCGGGGACGAAATGCAGGACGAAACTCTCGCCGGATCGAACGGCGACGGACAGGATCACGGCGAATTTACGCCGGAAACGGCCAGTGCGACTGCGCCGGATACCGCAGGCGCGCAATTGCGCGCTGCGCGCGAGGCGCGCGGGCTCGACGTGTCGCAGGTCGCCGCCGAAACGCGTATTCCCCAACGCCATCTCGAAAATATCGAGGCGGGCGATTACGGCAATCTGCCGTCGCGAACCTATGCGATAGGATTTGCGCGCAGCTACGCCCGCATGCTCGATCTGGACGAGCGGGCGATCCTCGATCAGGTGCGCGCCGAACTGGCGGAGGACGAGACGCAGGGCCGGGCGGCACCCGCCAAGTTCGAACCCGGCGATCCGGCGCGCGTCCCTTCGGGCAAGCTCGCATGGCTGGGCGCGCTCGCAGCGGTCCTGCTGCTGATCGGCGGCTTCGCTTTCTATCGCACCTATTTCTCGCCCGGCCTCGGCCCGGCACCGCTTCAGGAAGAAACGCAGGTCGCGGCGGCAGAAACCGGCGCGGCTCCGGATGCGTCCGCCACCCCGGCGATCGATCCGAATGCGGAGGTCGTGTTCACGTCGGAAATGCCCGATACCTGGGTCAAATTCTACGATGCGTCGGGTGCCGAGCTGTATCAGGCGCAGATGGGCGAGGGAGAGAGCTTCACCATCCCGCGCGATGCCGAAGGGCCGCAGGTCTGGACCGGCCGGCCCTATGCCCTGGCAATTACGGTCGGCGGGCGTCCGGTGCCGAAATTGTCCGAAGAGGACGAGATCGTGCGCGACGTGCCGGTTTCCGCCGAAGCGCTGCTGACGCGCGGACAAGAGCCGGCCCCGAGCGCTTCGGCGAGCGCTTCGCCGAGCCCGGCGGGTACGCCGATCGCCGCGCAGCCGGGCGCGCAATAGGCCGCAAACGCGCAGAGCGGATGGGATAAGGCGCTTCATCCCCTCGACAGCAAAGCGCGGATACGGCACCGCTTCGTTAAGCATTTTGGCTGGAGGGATTGAGATGGCAACGATTGCGCGCATTTCGCGCTTCCTTACTGTAGGGGCGGGCGCGCTCGCGGTTCTCGCGGCGCCGGTGCCTGCCTTCGCGCAGGACAACAATGACGAAGCGCGCCTGCGCAAGCTGGAAGCCGAAGTGCGCGCGCTGCAAAGGCGCGTATTTCCGGGTTCGGAAGGCCGCTATTTCGAGCCGGAGATCACCGGCCAGCCGCGCCAGAACGCTGCGACCGTCGCAACGCCTTCGACCACCGCCGTCACCGATATCCTGGCGCGTCTCGATGCGCTGGAAAGCCAGATCCAGCGGCTGACCTCGCAATATGAGGAAGGTTCGTTCGCCGTGCGTGAGCTGACGCAACGGGTTGAAGCGCTCGAAAACCGTGGCGGCTCTTCGGCGGCGCTGCCTGCGCCTTCTTCTACCGGCGCATCGGGTTCTACGGCAACCACGCCCGCTCCGGCAGCCGCTGCGCGGCCAGATCCCGCGCGTGTGGCGGCAGTTCAGGCGATCGCCAAGCCTCAGACCGATGATGCGGGCGACGACGAATATTCCTACGGCTTCCGCCTGTGGGATGCAGGTTTCTATCCCGAAGCGCAGCAGCAATTGACGATGTTCGTCGAACGCTATCCCAACCATTCGCGTATCAGCTATGGCCGCAACCTACTCGGCCGGGCTTATCTCGACGATGGCAAGGCCAAGGAAGCCGCCCCGTGGTTCCTGCGCAATTACCAGGCCGACAAGGCTGCGGCCCGCGCCGGGGACAGCCTGCTATACCTTGCGGAAACGATGATCGCGCTCGACGATGAAAGCCGGGCCTGCATCGCGCTGGCGGAGTTCAACGAGACCTATCCGGCGCTCTCCGCCGGGCGGTTGAAGAGCCAGTACGATTCGAACCGCGCGAAAGTCACCTGTAATTGATAGCGCGCCCGACCCACGGTTGATTGAGCGCTTCGCGCGCGATCTCGCTTCTGTCTGGAGCGAGATCGAGCAGGCGGACGCGAAGCTGGGTATCGCGGTGTCAGGCGGGCCGGACAGTCTGGCGCTGCTGCTGCTGGCTCGCGCGGCGCTGCCAAGCCGGGTCGAAGCGGCGACGGTGGATCATGGCCTCCGGGCGGAAAGCGCGGAAGAGGCCGATTTCGTCGCGCGCCTGTGCGGCGATCTGGGCATCCCTCATGCCATACTGCCTGTCGCAGTCGCACCCGGCAACACGCAGGATCGGGCGCGGCAGGCGCGTTACACGGCGCTGGACAAATGGACGGCGGCGCGTGGCATGTCGGCGATCGCGACGGCGCATCATGCCGACGATCAGGCCGAAACGCTGTTGATGCGCCTCAATCGCGGCAGCGGTCTTTCGGGGCTGGCGGGGGTTCGGGCTTCCACCAAAATTCCGGGCGGCACGGTGGCGTTGGTGCGTCCGCTGCTGGGTTGGCGGCGGGCGGAATTGCGGGACATCGTTGCGGCGGCCGGGATCGATCCGGTGCAAGATTCTTCCAATGCGGATCGCCGTTTCGATCGCGTCCGCATGCGCGAGGCGTTGCGGGATTGCGACTGGATCGATGTCACCGCCCTGGCCGTAAGCGCAGCCCATATCGCCGAAGCGGAGGAAGCCTTCGACATCCTGGCAGCGCGGGAATGGGCCGAATGTGTCGAGCGGCACGAAGGCGCCCTGCGCTACCGTCCCAAGGGGCCAAGCCTGATTCGCAAGCGCGTGGTGCAGCGGATCATCGCTGAATTCGGTGGCGAGGCCGAACTGTCGCAAGTCGCGGATACCATCGCCAAACTCGAAAAGGGCGGGGCTGGCACCCTGGCCGGTGTGATGGCGCGCGCGAGGAAGGATGTCTGGACCTTCGCAGCCGAACCGCCGCGCCGGACCGGGTAGCGATCAGCTGGCGATGCTGTCGCCCACGCCGATGCGTTCGCCATTGGTGATGATCACCGTGTCGCCCTTCTTGGCGATGTCGAACAGTTTCGACACGAACTGATCTGGCACGGCGATGCAACCATGGCTGGCATAACCGTTTTCGACTTCGGACCCGCCATGGATGGCGATCCCGTCCCATGTCAGGCGCAGCGTCCAGGGCATGGGTGCGTTGCCGTATTTTTCGGAGACGTTGTGGCGTTCCTTGGTCAGGATCGGGAATTTACCGGTCGGCGTCGGGTGCAGCTCGGTCCCCAGCATGGCGACAGCCGCGCCGATTTCGTAACCGTCGCGAAAGACCGACACGGTGCGCGCTTCCAGATCCACTGTCACGACCAGCTTGCCGGTTTCGGGCGCGGCATCGGTGTTCCAGTGCCATTCACCGTATTTCATCGGCCCTTCGATGGGCAGAATGCTCTTGATGACGAAAGGCTCGTTCGCGCGCCGCTCGATATCTGCGAGGGTTTTCGCGGCCAGCGCGCCATGAACGCCGACGGGCTTTTCCGAAGCGGAAGGCGCAGACGTGGCGGCGAGCGGCGCGGTCTCTTCCGCCACCGCCGGACTGTCAAGCATGGTGCTGCCGAACGCCAGCGCGCCCAGCCCTAAGGCCAGGGCAAGGGTTCCGCCGCCGATCCATTTCACCGTTGCGTTCATAGGCACCATATAGCTCTCACCCGCGCGAAAATCCAGATCGCGCGAGAATGCGGCCTATGCCGGGACAGCTGCCACCGGAGGGTTAACCGCTAAGGTTAAGACCTATCCATGCGCGCCGAACAGATTGGCGATGGCGATCCCGATCCTGAGATTGAGGGCATGCGCGCGCTCGATCGGATCGATGTAATCGCGCCCGATCTGGCTGTACCCTTCGCCTGCCCCGTCCGGATAATCGCTCGTCGCATCGAGGTCGAAATCGTCGGGTCGGGGAAAGCTGGTGGGATAGGCGCGCCGCAATTCCTTCAGCGCCTCGTCGATCCGCAGGGTGAAGACCATTTCCAGCACGTCGTTGCGGTCGACATCGTTCGCGCGGCTGAAGGGCGGGATGGCCACCGCGCGCAGGAACATGTGCTGGAGCAGAGCAAGGCGCAGCGCCTGAAGTGCGCCGATGATCCGCCGCGTATCCTCGCGATCGTCCAGCGGGTTTTCGTCGGGCAGCATGTCGAGCAGGCGATGCAGCTTAAGCCCATCGACGCGCAGGCGCGAGACGAGCCGGCGGAACACCCCGTTGCGATCGTCCTTGGTGAGGTATTCGGCCAGTATCTCGCATGCGGCGGCCAGATGCGGCTCTGTCCCGCGATAGGGGCGGCTCGCCCAATAGGCGGAATTGAACAGCTCGCCATAGGCGGCCATCGTCTTGATGCTGGCAAGCGCGTTGGACGCGCGCACGAGACGCACGATCTGGCGTCCGCGCGCGCTCGATTCGAGCAGTTCGGCCACCGCCTCGTAATTGCCCTCAGCCGCGCTGCCGATCCCGGCGAGGATGTTCACCGGATAGCCGAGTTGCTGGAGAATGGCGTTGTGCGGGATGGCGCGGATCTGGCGCAGGCTCATCTCGCGATCGCGGGACAGATCGCCCTGACGGCGCGAGACGCGGCTGCCGGTGCTGTTGAGCAGGCCGAGGCCGAATGCGGTCACGGCGCGGGCATAGGTCCGGCTTTCGAGATGTTCGCGCTGGTGGGTGCGGACCGCGCGATAGAAATCGAGGCTGAGATCGGTGCGGCGATAGAACGGATCGGCGGGCACGTCCGGATCGGTTTCCGACGGGCGGAGCTCCGCGATCCGGGTCAGCGTGGCCAGCGCGAGTTCGGGGGTTGAGAAGAACAGATAGCCGTCCCCGCCCTGGAAACTCGCTTCCGGTTCCAGCCGTATCCCGGCGCGCACGAAGCGGCGGCGCGCCCATTCGCTCAAGGGCCAGGCGAGCCGGTCTTCATACGATGACGGATGTGCCCCGCGGCCCATCCCTTCGCCGTGGGTGTTGAAGATGAGCGCGGCGGTGTCGGTCAATCCGTTCGTCGCCATCGCGTCGGCCAAGCGGCCTTGCAGGCGCTCGATCGCGAGGCTGGCGGGAACCTGGCCGACGAAGCGGCCAGCATCGGAAAAGCCGGTCTGGATGCAGATGCGGCCGCGTGCCCGCGCATACTCGCGGAAGGCGTCTTCGGCGAGCAGCGCGTCGAGGAAGCGCCCACCATGTTCGAGCGCGTTTTCGGTTTCGAACAGCGGCGAGACGTCGACCTTGTCCGCGATGCCGAACAATTTGGCGAAATAGAGCGCGGCCAGCACGGTGGCGGGCTGTTCGCATTCCGCCACCAGCATGCGGATCGGCGCGTCGGAATCGACGTGTTCGAGGATCTGCGCCATCGCCAGGAATTGGCGGATCGCCGTGCTGCTTTCGATCGCGAGCGCGCCGAAATTGCTCCTGAGCGGCTCCACCTTGGCGAGGATGTCGCGCAGCACCGCGATCGCGCCCTGGCTGGCGAGATCGAGGGTGTTGTCCGGGTCGATCCGGCGGCGGATCGCATTGTGAAGCTGGCTGGCATTCACGCGGAAATGGATCCAGCCCATGCCCAGCCCGTCCGCCCGCATGGCGGCAGCGAGCGTCTTGAGCGCGATGGCACGGTCCGTCGCGGCGTCCTCAGCCTCTTCTTCGAGCGCCTCGATAATCGGGGCGAGGCTGGTCAGCTTGTCGGGATGATCGGCGGTCAGCCGATTGGCAGCGGCGGAAAGCGCTTCGGGTTCGGTCAGGTCGCTGGCGAAATCCTCCGCACGGGCGCGAGCTTCATCGGCGGCGCGCGACAGGTGCCCGGCCAAATCGTGTCCGCCGTCGATCGCTTTCAGCGAGGCGGCGTAGCGTTCGAGGCGCTGGGCCTTTTCGGCCAGGCGGAAGCCGATCGAATGGTACCATTTGATATCGGTCCGCCCGTCCATGTCGTAGCCGACCCAACTCGCGAAGCGGAACGGCATCGGCTGGAGGGTGCGCCAATCCTCGCTCCAGCGTTCCGCCGCTTCGCCCAGCACGGTGCCGACGATCCGGTCGCGAGCATCCTGCGCGCGCGCGATGGCGCTCATCGCTTCGCTGTGTTCGTAGCCCAGCGTGATCGCCCGCCGCTCGGTCGAGGCAGCACAAGGCGCGTCGGATATGGGTGCATCGCTGCTGGCGGCCTGCGCCACCGCGTCGGTCTGTGCCGGGGGGAGCAGGAAGGTGGGGTGGGCCGTGAACACGGCGTGGAGGGCGGGGTTCTCCCACCGCTCGCGAAAGGCAGCGAAATCGGCGCTGTCGCCCTTCAAGGCGTCGTCATTCGCCTCGGGCGTGACGGGTGCGACCAGCGTGCGCAGCCGCCCGGCGCGGCTCTTGATCGATTCGCATTCGAGTTCGCCCAGCAGCACCTCGCACTCGTCGAGCGACAATTCGCCCGCCTCAATGGCGCGCGACAGGTCGAGCGAGAGCTGGAACACCGGATTGAACAGCGGGGTCTCCTGCGTGCGGCGATGCAGTTCGCGCAGGCGAGAGACCAGATCGGCGACGGTTTTCAATGCGATGCTCATGCCGAAAGCTCCGCCGCCTCGCGGGCCATGGCCGCTATCTTCTGCGTATCGGGCTTGCCGCGCGGGGCGACCCAGCTGCCGCCGACGCACAGGACGGGATCGAAAGCGAGCCAGTCTTTGGCATTGTCGGGCCCGATCCCGCCGGTCGGGCAGAAGCGCACCTGATGGAACGGCGCGGCAAGGGCTTTGAGGGCGGGGAGGCCGCCCGATGCTTCGGCCGGGAAGAACTTGAAATGGTCGAGCCCCAGATCGAGCCCGCGCATGATATCGCCTGCGTTCGCGATGCCGGGCAGGAAGGGAACGCGCTCGCGCGCCGCCGCCTTGACCAGCGGTTCGGTAAGCCCCGGCGAGACGACGAATTCCGCGCCCGCTTCGATCACCGCGGCGAGATCTTCCTGATTGGTCACCGTGCCCGCGCCGACCACTGCGCCATCGACCTGCTTCATCGCGCGGATCGCGTCGAGCGCGACGGGAGTGCGCAGCGTCACTTCCAGCGCGCGCAATCCGCCTGCGACGAGCGCTTGGGCGAGGGGGACGGCATGCTCCACATCGTCCGCCACGATCACGGGGACGACCGGGGCGAGGCGCATGATATCGGCGATTGTGCGGTCGGATGAGATCACGAAACGGTCTCCAAATGCTGTTTGGCAAAGGCCGCGGCGGCACCGAACAGGCCGGGCTGGGGGTGGACGATCAGCTTGACGGGAATGTCCGCCATCAATTCGGAAAAGCGCCCCTTGGCGCGGAAGCGTTCGGCAAAGCCCGAACGCGGCAGATGGTCGCGCAGGCGATAGCCGAGCCCGCCTGCGATCACGACGCCGCCGAACCCGCCCTGCGCCAGGGCGATATCGCCCGCCACGCTGCCGAGCGAGAGGCAGAAGCGATCGACGGCAGCGGCGGCCAGGCTGTCCCTGTCCTCCATCCCGCGTGTCCAGAGTGTCACATCGTCCTCTTCCGTGACCGGACGGCCTTCCATCGCCGCGAGGGTCTGGCGGATCGGGCCGATGGCGGGGCCGGAGACGACGCGTTCGATCGAGACGCGGTTGTGCGATTTGCGCAGCCGGGCGAGGATCGCATCCTCGATCGAATCGAGGGGTGCGAAATCGATATGTCCGCCCTCGGTCGCGGTGACGCGATATTCGCTGCCCGAGCGCCAGAGATGCGCGACGCCGAGGCCGGTGCCGGGGCCGATCAGGCTGATCGTGCCTTCGCTCGCCAACGGGCGATCGGGGCCGGTAATGTGCAGGAACTGATCGTCGGGCGCGCGCGCCACCGCATGGGCGACGGCGGCGAAATCGTTGACGATGGTGAACTGATCGACGCCCAGCTTGGACTGCATCAGCGACGGGCGGATGATCCAGGGATTGTTGGTGAAGCGGATCACTTCGCCGCCGACCGGCCCCGCCACGGACAAGGCCGCGCGCGGCGGCAGCGACCCGCCGCACCGTTCGCGGAAATCCTCCCACGCGGTCTGGAAGCTGGCATGGTCCTTGGTGTGGAGCGTTTCGGGCTCGCCAAGCGAGATCGAGCCATCTTCCGCCACGCTGGCGATCACGAAGCGGGCATGAGTCCCGCCGATATCCACGGCTACGAGATCGGTCATAATCCAGCCATCGCCAGCATCGACGATCCTCCCTGTTCGGCCCCATCGGCGTTCATGCGGAACATGGCGAAGAGTTCGCGCCCGACGCCGACCTGATCGTCGGTATGCGGAGCGGGCTCGCGGCCCGACAGATCGGCAGTGGTCGACAATTCGCCGGTCTCGGCACAGACGCGGACCATGTCGCCATCGCGCAGGCGCGACAGCGGCCCACCGCCGAGCGCTTCGGGCGTGCAGTGGATCGCCGCGGGTACCTTGCCGCTGGCGCCGGACATGCGCCCGTCCGTGACCAGCGCCACGCGATAACCGCGATCCTGCAACACGCCGAGCGCGGGCGTGAGCTTGTGCAATTCGGGCATGCCGTTGGCGCGCGGGCCCTGGAAGCGCACGACCACGACCACGTCGCGGTCGAGTTCACCCTTGGAGAAAGCTTGGCTGACCGCGTGCTGTGTTTCGAAGACGCGACAGGGCGCCTCCACCGTCCAGCGTTCGCGCTCCACGGCGGAGGATTTGAAGCAGGCGCGGCCGAGATTGCCTTCCACCAGCCGCATCCCGCCATCGGCCTGGAACGGATCGCTGGCGGGGCGCAACATTTCGGCATCGCCGCTGTCGCCCGGATCGCGCCATTCGAGGCCGTCTTCGGCCTCCACCGGTTCCCTGGCATAGGCTTCGAACCCGCCATCCCAAACGGTCAGGATGTCGCCATGCGCCAGCCCGTCGTCGAGCAGCGTGCCGATCACATAGGCCATGCCGCCCGCGGCGTGGAAATGGTTCACATCGCCCGATCCATTGGGATAGACCCGCGCGACCAGGGGCACGACACGGCTCAGTTCGGCGAGATCGGTCCAGTCGAAGGCGATCCCCGCCGCCCGCGCCATTGCCGGGATATGGATCGCGTGATTGGTCGATCCGCCGGTCGCGAGTAGGCCGATCGCCGCGTTGACGATTGCCTTTTCGTCGACGACCTTCGCCATCGGACGGTAATCGTCTCCTTCGCGCTCCATTGCCGCCAGGCGGTGCACCGCAGCGCGCGTAACCTGCTGGCGCAGCGAGACACCCGGCGGCACGAATGCCGCGCCGGGCACGTGGAGACCCATCATCTCCATCATCATCTGGTTGGAATTGGCGGTGCCGTAAAACGTGCAGGTGCCGGGCGAGTGATAGCTGGCGATCTCGCTTTCGAGCAATTGCGCCCGGTCCGCCTTGCCCTCCGCATAGAGCTGGCGCACGGCCTGTTTCTGCTTGTTCGGGATCCCACTCGGCATCGGGCCGCTGGGCACGAAGATCGCGGGCAGATGGCCGAAGCGCAGCGCCCCGATCATCAGGCCGGGCACGATCTTGTCGCAAATACCGAGCAGGGCCATGCCGTCATACATCTGGTGGCTGAGAGCCACTCCGGTGCTGAGCGCGATAACGTCGCGGCTGAACAGCGACAGCTCCATCCCGTCCTCGCCCTGCGTCACCCCGTCGCACATCGCCGGAGTTCCGCCCGCGACCTGCGCCGTGGCGCCGACCTCGCGCGCCCAGATCTTCATCTTCTCGGGATAGCGGCCATAGGGCTGATGGGCCGACAGCATGTCGTTATAGGCGGTTACGATGCCGATATTGGGGCCCTTGGCAGCGGTCAGCGCGCTCTGGTCTTCGGGAACGCCGGCATAGGCGTGGGCGAGGTTGGAACACGAAACCTGCGTGCGATCGGGCTGGCGATCCGCCTCGCGGTCCATCAGATCGAGATAGCGGCGGCGGCCATCACGCGAATTGTCGATCACGCGCTGCGTCACGCGGTGGATGGTGTTGTTCAGCGGCTTATTCGTCATGCCAGCTCACTCCGTCGCGTTCGGTAAGGGCGATTGCGGCGCTGGGGCCCCAGCTCCCGGATGTGTAGGTCTTGGGCTGTTCGCCGCCTTCTTCCCAGCTTGCGCGGATCGCGTCGATCCATTCCCATTGCGCCTCGACCTCGTCCCGCCGCACAAACAACGTCTGATCGCCTTCAATGAGATCCAGAAGCAGGCGTTCGTAGGCGATCCGGCGCACCTTGTCGGAAAAGGCGTGCGGCATCGTCACGTCGAGCGGGACTTGGCGCAGGCGCAGCCCTTCGCGGTCTAGGCCGGGCACTTTCGCCATCAGCGAAAACTGGATGTTTTCTTCGGGCTGGATTCCGATTACGAGGCGGTTGGGCAACGTCTTTGCGCCGCGCCCGGCGAAGATCGAATGCGGGATGCAGCGGAACTGGACTACGATTTCGGTCACGCGTTCGGGCAGGCGCTTGCCAGTGCGCAGGTAGAAGGGCACGCCCTTCCAGCGCCAATTGTCGACATGCGCCTTTATCGCGACGAAGGTTTCGGTGTCGGACGGTTTGCCCAATTCTTCGTCATAGCCGGGCACCGCCTGCCCGCCGACCGCGCCCGCGCGGTACTGGCCGGTCACCGTGTCGTCGGGCGCGACCGGGCGCAGGGCGCGCAGCACCTTGACCTTCTCGTCGCGCACGGCGGTCGCGTCGAAGCTGGTCGGCGGCTCCATCGCAACGAGCGCCAAGAGTTGCAGCATGTGGTTCTGCACCATGTCGCGCAGGGCGCCGCTGTCGTCGTAATAGGCGACGCGCGATTCCAGCCCGACCGTCTCCGCCACCGTGATCTGGACGTGGTCGATATAATTGGAATTCCACACCGGTTCGAACAGGATGTTGCCGAAACGCAGGGCGAGGAGGTTCTGCACCGTTTCCTTGCCGAGATAATGATCGATCCGGTAGATCCGGTTCTCGCTGAATTCGGCCGCAACCGCATCGTTGATTTCCTGGCTTGAGGCGAGATCGGTGCCGAGCGGCTTTTCCAGCCCGATCCGCACTCGCTCGCCCGTCAGCCCCGCTTGCGCGAGCCCGGAAATGGTCGGCTGGAACAGGCTGGGCGCAGTCGACAGGAAGATCGCCAGTCCTTCGCGATCGCCATCGACCTGGCTCGCCAGGCGATCGTATCCGTCCTGCGTCGTCGCATCGACGGCTTCGTAGGTCAGCCGGTTGAGGAATGTGCCGACGCCGCCGCGTCGCCCGGCGGGCAAATGCTTTTCCAGCGCCTCGCGGGCGAAATTGCGAAACTCCGCCGTCGTCATCTCGGATCTTGCGGTGCCGACGATCTTGAGATCGGGTGCCAGCAGATCGTCCGCATGCAGCGCGCACAGCGACGGCAGGAGCATGCGTTGCGACAGGTCGCCGGTGGCTCCGAACAGAAGCAGCCGGTCAGCCGTGAAGCCCATTCTCTCGTCTCCCCTGATTTTGTGTCGCCGGGCTATCAGTCTGGCTCGCGCGAGACCAGCACGTCGCATACATATTCATCACCCCGATCCGAGAGCCTGTCTTCAAGTCGTGCGCGAAACCTCGACCGAACTGCGCCGGAACTGGTTGGGACCGAAGCTGGTCAGGAAGCTGACATCGGCGGCATCGCGCCCGACGCCGATCTTCACCGTTTCCGCCGGATCGGCCATTCCGGTCGCATCGACCAATTGCCAGGTCCCGCCGCCTTCGGTTTCGGGATCGGACAGGAACACTTCGGCGATGGCGTGAAAGTCGGGCGGCTGTACCCCGGGGGCGTAACACGCGACATAGCGCGCGGGGATCGTGCTTGCGCGGGCCATCGTGACGAGGACATGGGCGTAATCGCGACAGATGCCGCGCCGTTCCACGAAACTGTCGAGCGCGTCGGTGCGCGCATCGCTGACGCCGGGTTGATAAGAGAAATTGGCCTCGATCCAGTCCCTGATCGCCGCGATCCGCGCGCCCCCGGTCGTGCCGCCGAACTCCGCCTCGACGAAGTTCTGGAATTTGTCCGCCGGGCAGTACCGGGAATCGAACAGATACTGCACCGCTTCGCCCGGCATGTCGTGCGGCAGGATGGGCTGGAGCGTTTCGAGCTTGGCCAGTTGGCGGCAGGGGCGAACCTCGGCGCGGTAATCGACTTCGAAATCGCCCTCGGCGCGGATCCAGATGCGCGTGCCGATATCGTCCTGAGCGGGAACATGCGCGCGATGCTCGGCCGCGGTCATGTCGAGCGTGCTCGACAGGATCTCGTGTTCCGGAATCTCCGCCGCCTCGAACTGGAGGAGGACGTCGGTCGGCCGGTCGAGGCAGAACGCGAAACGGGTATGGATGGAGATACTCACGCTCTCCTTACGCGTGAGGGGGATTAGGGTTTCGCTAATTCGTCCGGTCGATCGCCGGAAAGATGGAGCGCGATCTCGCGAGTATGCGGCCGGGCCCGGTGTTCGACGAGAAAGATGCCCTGCCATGTGCCGAGCGCCAGACGACCGCCCACCACCGGAACTGCCAAGGAAACGCCCGTCAGCGCCATCTTGAGATGGGCGGGCATATCGTCCGGCCCCTCATCGTCGTGGTCGTAATCGGGGCCTTCAGGCGCGATGCGGTCCAGCCAGGCGAGAAAATCGGAGCGGACTGCGCGAGCCGCATTCTCCTGAATGACGAGGCTGGCCGAAGTATGACGGCAGAAGACCGTCAGAAGCCCTTCAATGACACCCGAGCCGCTCACCCAGTCCGTGACGTCGCCCGTGATCTCCAGCATCGCGCGGCCGGGCGTATCGACAGTGAGGATCGTGGTGCAGTGCATCGGGCCTAGCTTTGCGTGAAATCGCCGCCTGCCGCGGCTGCCGGGACGATATGATCGCGCAGCAATGCACGCAGATCGCCGATATGGTCGCTGCCCCGTTCGACATCGATATCCGACGTCATGACCACGGTCAGGTCAAGTTCCGGCACGACGAAGACCATCTGCCCCCCATAACCCCAGCCGTAATTGACGGCATATTCGCCCGCTTGGCTCAGGAACCAATTGTAGCCATAACTCTCTCCGCTCCAGGGCGAGCGGGTGCGCGGCGTCCAGCTCTCCTCGATCCAGTCGGAGGGCACGATCCGCTGGCCGTCGATTTCTCCACCCAGCCGGTAAAGCTCGCCGAAACGAGCGAGATCGCTTGGAGTCAGCCGCATATCGTTGCCGCCGAAATAGATACCCTGCGGATCGGCAAGCCATTCCGGAATCTCGATCCCCAGTGGTTCGCCCAGCCATTCGCGCGCAAGCTCGAGCGTGGAACGGCCCGAAGCGCGAGTCAGCATGGCGGACAGGATATGGCTGCTCCCGGTCGAATACTGCATCCGCTCGCCCGGGTCGGCCACGAAGGGGCGGGACAGCGCATCGCGTACCCAATTGCTGCTGGAAACCCACGCGCCGTAATTCGCGCCGGACGTGCGTTCGAGTCCAGCCTGCATCGACAGCAGATGGCCGACGGTGAGATCGTTAATGCGCGGATCGGAGTTGGCGGCGGCCTCGGGGCCGAGCACGTCGACCACCCGCTGGTCCACCCCTTCCAGAACGCCGCGTTCGATCGCGATACCGACCAAAGCGGACAACACGGATTTGGAGGCGGATTTGATATTCACCGCGCGCGACAAAGGCGGGCCGTCGTTGAAAGTGCTTTCGTAAAGCGTCTCTCCGTCGCGCATGACGACCATGGCGTTGAGTGGCCCGAGGCGTTCCGCTTGCGCGATCGCGGCCTGCATGCGCGTGGCGTCGAGACCCGTGGTCGCGACCGGCGCCTGGCCGTTGACGGTCGAATTCCCTTCGCGCGGCCCCTCGCTAGGTGGAGCATTCGCGGTCCCGCAGGCGGCGAGAACGGCGAGGAGAAAGGCGGGAAAAGGCTTCATGACTGCGCGCATTAGCGCATGAACGCCTGATCCACGCTGAACGGTCCCGAAGGTTCTAGCGGCGCGTCGCCGGCACTCCGTACAGGTCGTGCGCGTCGGCATCCTCGATCGCGACGTCGACGATGTCGCCGGGCGCCACGTCCGCGCCGACATCGCGCAGGAACACCTGCCCGTCGATCTCCGGTGCATCGGCCTGGCTGCGGCCGGTGGCGCCGATATCGCCATCCTCGTCCGGCGCGCCGACTTCGTCGATGATCACCTTGAGAACCTTGCCGATCTTCGCCTGGAGCTTGGCGGTGGAGATGCGCTCGGTCACTTCCATCAGGCGGGCATAGCGCTCTTCCTTGATGGCCTCGGGCACCTGATCGGGCAGCGCATTGGCCTGTGCGCCTTCGACCGGTTCGAAGCGGAAGCCGCCGACCCGGTCGAGCTGCGCTTCTTCCAGCCAGTCGAGGAGATAGCGGAAATCGTCCTCCGTCTCGCCGGGGAAGCCGACCACGAAGCTGGAGCGGATCGCGATATCGGGGCAGATCGCGCGCCAGTTCTTCAATCTTTCCAGCACCTTCGCCTCGTTCGCCGGGCGCTTCATGCGCTTCAGGACCGAGGGCGCGGCGTGCTGGAACGGAATGTCGAGATAGGGCGTCAGCAGACCCTCTGCCATCAGGGGGATGACCTGATCGACATGGGGATAGGGATAGACGTAATGCAGCCGCACCCAGGGCGGAGCGCCGTCTGAGGTGCGCAAACCGCCCAGTTCGCGGGCGAGATCGGTCATGTGGGCGCGGACCTCGCGGCCTTTCCAGTCGCGCGGTTCGTGGCGCGTATCGACGCCATAGGCGCTGGTGTCCTGGCTGATCACCAACAGCTCTTTCGTGCCCGCGGCGACCAGCTTTTCCGCTTCGCGCAGCACCGCGTCGATGCGCCGGCTGGCGAGCTTGCCGCGCAGGTCGGGGATGATGCAGAAGGCGCAGGAATGATTGCAACCCTCTGAAATCTTGAGGTAACTGTAGTGACGCGGCGTTAATTTCACGTATTCATTCGCGCTATCGCTTCGCTGCTTCAGCGCATCCGGCTGCGGGATGAGATCGACGAAAGGCCCCTGCGACGGCGGTGCAAAGGTGTGCACCGCGTCCACAACCTGCTCGTATTGATGCGCGCCCGTCACCGCGAGCACTTGCGGGTGCGCCGCGCGGATCGCATCGGCTTCTTCGCCCATGCAACCCGTCACGATCACGCGGCCGTTTTCCGCAATCGCCTCTCCGATCGCCTGAAGGCTTTCCTCCTTGGCGCTGTCGAGGAATCCGCATGTGTTGACGAGCACCACATCGGCGCCCGCATAATCCGGGCTCATCGCGTAGCCATCGGCGCGCAGGCGCGTGAGGATGCGTTCGGAATCGACCAGCGCCTTGGGGCAGCCGAGCGAGACCATGCCGACTTTCTTCTGGTCGGGAATGGCCGTGGAGTTGGGGGTGTTCATGGCAGTGTCCGGGGTTTTTCCGGCGCGCCCCTACACCCTTAGCGCGCCGGGCGCCACCGTCGGCGCAATGCGGGCCGTTTCAGTCCGCGCCGTCGCCCTTTTTCTCGCCATTGGGCGTGGGCACGATTTCCACGATCACGTCTCCGGTCTGCAGGGCCTGGCATTCGGTTTCCCAGAAACCCAGCGCCTGTCCGTTGCGATAAACGCGCAGGCCTCGCCCGCCGCTCGACAATTCGCCGATCGACTTGCCGCATTCGTCTTCGGTCACCTTGCGTTCGACCAGATGGACGCGGCCCGAAACGCTGGCGAGGTCGGAGAGATATTCGCTGATATGTTCGCCCTTGGCGCTGCCGGCCAGCAGCAGGCCGGTGAAGCGCACGGGGTTGATGACGATGTTCGCCCCAGCCTGCCGCGCGAGCGATTCGTTGTCGTCTGCGCGGACCACAACGCTGATCGGCACGTAGGGTGCCAGCGCGCGCACGGTCAGGACGATCAGGATCGAAGTGTCGTCGCGCCCGGCGGAAACCAGCACGTTCGCCGCCTGGTTGATGTGCACCGCCTTCAGCGTCTCGTCCCGCGTGGCGTCCGCCGCCATCACGTTGCAGCCCAGCGATTCGGCATCGTGCAGCCGGTCTTCGCTGGGGTCGATCACGACGATGCAGCTCGGGTCGGTGCCGCGCTCGATCAGTTCGTCGACCGCCTGCGATCCGGAAATGCCGAAGCCCAGCACCACGATATGTTGCGACAATTGCTCCTGGATGCGGGCCATGCGCCATTTCTCCCAGCTGCGCTTGATGATGAAATTGTAGGCGGTGCCCACGAAGATGAAGAAGACGGCGAAGCGGATCGGGGTCACGATGACCGCCTCGACCAGCCGCGCCCGGTCCGAAATCGGCGCGATATCGCCGAACCCGGTAGTGGTGATCGAGATCATGGTGAAATAGATCACGTCGAGGAAGCTGACCTCGCCGTCGAGATTATCGACCAGCCCTTCGCGGTCCCACCAGTGGATCATGACCACGATGGCGATGAGGAGCAGGGCCAGGCCCAGCCGGATGCCGAGATCGCCCCAGACGGGCAGCTTCACGGCGCGGCGCAGCGGCTTATGGCGCGGGCCGCGATAGGCGCGCGGCTTGCGCTGCTGCACGATCCGGTCGACCTGCTTGTCCGCGCTCATTACGCGAACCGGTCCGCCAATGCGCCGAGCGAGGCGTGGTGCGTCAGATCGAGCTGGAGCGGCGTGACCGCGATATAGCCTTCGTCGATGGCTTCGAGATCGGTGCCGTGGTCCAGCGTATGCTCGATCGCTTCCAATCCGAACCAGTAATATTTGAACCCGCGCGGATCGCGCCCTTCGACCACTGTGCCGCGCGAATAATCGTGAAAGCCCTGCCGCACCGCGCGGATGCCCTTGATCGCATCGGGGGCAAGGGCGGGGAAATTGACATTGACCAGCGTGCGATCGGGCAGGGACGTGTCGAGCAGGGGGGCGAGCACCTTGGCCCCCCAGGCGCGCGCCGCAGCGAAATAATCCTCGCGCGAACCGTCCTCGCGACCCCTGACAGGACCCAGCACCTGGCTCATCGCGATCGAGCGGACGCCCGCCAGCGCGCCTTCAATGGCGGCGGACACGGTGCCCGAATAAGTGATGTCGTCGCCCAGATTGGCACCGCGATTGACGCCGGACAGGATCAGGTCGGGCACGCCGTCGATCACATTGCGCAGGCCCATGGTGACGGAATCGGTGGGCGTGCCGGTCACGGCGAAGCGCCGCTCGCCATATTGGCGCAGCCGCACGGGCCGGGTCAGCGTGAGGGCGTGGCCCATGCCCGACTGTTCCTCGTCCGGCGCGCAGATCCAGATATCGTCGCTGAATTCGCGCGCGATCGCTTCCAGCACTTCGAGGCCGGGGGCGTGGACGCCGTCATCATTTGTGAGAAGGATTTTCATCGGCTCTGCGCCTCCACCCGCGACACTCCGCCCATATAGGACAGCAAAGCTTCGGGAACGACCACGCTGCCATCGGCCTCCTGGTAATTTTCCAGCACCGCCACCAGCGTGCGCCCGACCGCGAGGCCCGACCCGTTGAGCGTGTGGACGAACTCGGTCTTCTTCGATCCTTCCGGACGATAGCGGGTGTTCATGCGCCGCGCCTGGAAATCGCCGGTGTTGGAACACGAGCTGATCTCGCGCCAGGCGTTCTGGCCGGGCAGCCACACTTCGAGATCGAAGGTCTTCTTCGCGCCGAAGCCCATGTCTCCGCTGCACAGCAGCATGCGGCGATAGGGGAGGTTCATCGCTTCGAGGATCCCTTCGGCGCAGCGTGTCATCCGCTCATGCTCGGCCTCGCTGTCGTCCGGGCGGCAGATGCTGACCAGCTCGACCTTTTCGAACTGGTGCTGGCGAATGAAGCCGCGCGTGTCGCGTCCCGCCGATCCGGCCTCGGAGCGGAAGCAGAGCGTGTGGGCCGTCATGCGGATCGGATCGGTCAGATCGTCGAGGATCTCGCCTGCGACCGAATAGGTCAGCGGAACTTCGGAGGTCGGGACGAGCCAGCGGCGGTCAGTATTATTCTCTTCTCGAAGGAGCCTATTAACTCGAACGACGGTGTCTGCGAAATTTTCTGGATCCGTTTCCTTTTCGCGCGTTGCTCTCGCCTTTGCCTCGGCCCGAATTTTTTCGTCGTCATAAGTAATGAAGGTCTGAAAACTGTCCTCCGCGAATTTCGGCAGCTTGTCGGTCCCGTACATCGCGGCATCGTTGACCAGCACCGGCGGATTGCACTCGGTATAGCCGTTCTCACGCGTCTGCCGGTCCAACATGAACTGCGCCAGCGCGCGATGGAGCCGCGCCACGTCGCCGCGCAGGAAGGTAAAGCGCGCGCCGGACAGCTTGGTGCCGGTCTCGAAATCCAGGCCGAGCGCCGGGCCGAGATCGGCGTGCTCCTTGGGCTCGAAGGTGAATTCGCGCCGGTCGCCCCATTGCGACACTTCGACATTGCCGTCCTCGTCCTCGCCTTCGGGCACATCCTCGGCGGGGAGGTTGGGGAGGCGCGCCAGAAGATCAGTCAGCTCGCTTGCGAGCGAGCGGTCCTGCTCCTCCATTTCCGGCATACGCTGCTTGATCTCGGCGACTTCGGCCTTAAGCGCTTCGGCCTTTTCGGTGTCGCCCTGGCCCATCGCCTGCCCGATGGCCTTGGAGGCTTCGTTGCGGCGGCTTTGCGCCTGCTGGAGCGCAGTGGTCACTTCGCGGCGGCGCGCGTCGAGGGCGAGGATGCGATCCGCTTGCGGTTCGGCCCCGCGCCGGGCGAGCCCCGCATCGAACGCACCGGGGTTCTGACGGATGAAGGCGATGTCGTGCATGGCTTGGGCCTATGCCCGCTCCCTATCCGATTTGCCAGACCCTGCGGTTGGCCTGCATGAGGGCGGGGCGGGCACCTTGGCCGAAGCTGCGCATTGTGCGCTCTATGGTCGGTCGGCGCGATGCGTCGCGGACGATTGTAGCAGATTGGGCAGAACAGACTTGCAAGCCACGCCGAAACCGCTTCCCAGCGACCCGCCGAAGCGGACGCGATTCATCGATGGTCTGAACGTTGCCGTCAAAACGGGGCGCAGACTGGGGCTGGTCGATCCGCCGCGGCTGGAGAAAGCCCATCTGATGGCCGAAGCGCGCGCGGCCACCGGGCTCGACGATTTCGGCGATCCCTGGTTCGAACGCCCGCTCGACGTGCTGCTCCAGTCGATCCACGCCGAAGCGCGCCTCAATCCGGCGGGCAAGCTCGCGGCGGAAAAACAGTTCCATCACGTGCTGCGCGATCGCCTGCTGACCCAATGGTGGTTCGCGCGCCATCCCGAAATTCTCGCCCGTCCGGTGAAGCGGCCGGTCGTCATCGTCGGCCCGATGCGGTCCGGCACCACGCGAATGCACCGCCTGCTCGCCGCCGATCACCGCTTCAGCCATATGCGCAGCTTCGAGACGATCAGTCCGGTGCCGCGCCCCGAATTCGAAGAGGTGCTGAAGGGCGAAAAGCAAGATTTCCGCCCCGTTCTCGCCAGCCGGATCATGAAGGTCGCCCGGCTCGCCAATCCGCGCACGCTCTCGATCCATCCGACCGGGCCCTACGAGCCCGAGGAAGAGCTCGGCCTGCTGGTCGCCAGCTTCTGGGGGATGAAGCACGAAGCGCAGTGGCACGTGCCAAGCTATGGCCGCTGGTGCGAGAGCGAGGACGCGACGCCCGCCTATCGCCACATGAAGGACCTGTTGCGCCTGATCGGCTGGTCGCAACAGGTCTCCAGCATCCGGCCCTGGATATTGAAGACGCCGCAGCACATGCTCGATCTGCCCGCGCTGCTCACCGTTTTTCCCGATGCGCGCCTGATCTTCACGCACCGCGATCCCGAATCGGTGGTGGGTAGCGCCGCCTCCCTCGCCTGGAACCAGACGATCATCTATTCCGACCACGTCGATCCCAAGACGATCGGTGAGGAATGGCTGCGCAAGACGCGGCTGGAGATCGAGCGGATGCAGGCCGCGCGCGCCGCGATTCCCGCCGAGCGCATGATCGACGTCCAGTACGAGGCGATGGACGCCGATTGGCGCGGCACGATGGAGCGGGTCTATCGTTTCCTCGATCTCGACATGGAGCCCGCCGTGCCGGGCATGGAGGACTTCATCCAGCGCTCGAACGCGCTGAAGCGCCGTCCCCACCGCTACAGCCTGGAACAGTTCGGCCTCACGCCCGAGCGCGTGCACGAGGAATTGGGCGATTACGTCCGCTCGTTCGACGTCCCGCGCGAAAACCGCAGCGCCTCCGCCTGAACCGCGATCCGGAACCGGCCCGCCGATACACCGTTCAATCCTGCAAAGGAGAATTCGAAATGATCGGCAAGATTATCGGCGCCTTCGTGGGCGACAAATTGGCCAAGCAGACCAGCGGCGTCGGCGGCGCCACCGGCGCAGCGCTGGGCGTGGTCGCCACCTCGCTCATCGCGCGCCTGAGCCTTCCCAGCATGCTGGCGATCCTGGCCGGTGGCTACGCCGCCAAGCGCCTTTCGGAACGTGCAGACACGGCCCCCAACCGCGCCACGACGCCGTAAATGAACGAACCAGGCGCCGGGTCCGAACCAAAGGCTCGGCGCCGACCTTCGATACACGGCCCACGGCCACCGGGCCGCGGATAGTTCTCTGCGCACTACCGCCGATGCATGATCTATAATTCTCGAAGCGAAACGACCCGGCTGTCGCACAATTGCGAGCCTGGGCGAGGGGCTGATGTGCCGTTTTCGGAAGGCAGCCTTTGGAAGACACCTTGCTTGCCAATAAATTTTTCTACTATTTCCGGGACTATCGAAGCTCGAACCCCTAAAAGTCACACTTCGCTCGAGCGCGACATGACAGTCGCAAGCGAATTCCTTTCTGCGATGTCGCAGGGGACTTCGGACGGAGAGGAGGCGGCCCCCTCTGCCGAAGCGCTGAACGCGATTACCGCGATCCTTTCCGAAATCGCCGGGCGTTATTCCATGGCGCAGGAACGCGAGGTCCATCGGCGGCACGTGCCGGGAGGAGCCGAATTGGACGTGCCAGTCGAGGATGCTTGCGATGGATTGTTCGGCGATGCTGATGACGACGACGACGGCCTTTTCTAGACCGTGAAGCGCAAGCGGTGGCCGGATGATCGCGACTGCCCCGCTTCTTCGCCAAAGGGACGCAGCCCAAGGTCCGAGAAGCAGGCCCATATGGTAACGTGGCTGGTCTACGAAGCCGAGCCAGCCACGCCGAAGCCAAAGCCGCGTCCGTCCTAGAACCAACATGGCTGCTTTCCAGGCATTGTCGGACCATTTCGCTCAGTTGCGAGGCCGTGCTTAAGGCGCGCTTTTCGGGACGCTCGGGGAGGGGGCGAATACCCGGAATCGGCGCTTTGCCGACTAGCAGCTTGTGGGCCGGGAAGCAGACAATCATGGCGTGCTCTCCGTGCGTCGAGAGGCGGGACTTTTATCTCTGCTTTTCCAGCGACGGCACGCTCCAGCTGTCGTCGATCACCGGCTCTGCGGGGCGATAGGTGCGGAAGATAGCTTCGAACGGTCCTTCGGGTGTCGGCACCCAGACCACGTCCTCTTCCTCCGAGCGCTCGCGCGAGAGGTGGAGGACGATCGATCCGTCCGGGCGCTTGACCAGATCGGACGAGCCCGAATTGATCGAGTGCCGGTCGATGGGCACCTCGAAGAAGAACAGCCGCCCGTCGGCATCGGGCTGGTACACGCTGAGCGACCAGAACGCCTTCACCGGCACGCCTGCGGGCGGGATCACCATCCGGTAGGAAGACGTGCCGCTCAGCGCATCGCCCGCGGCATCGGTCTCGGTGCGGAAATAGCGCGCGTCCTTCGTCTTGAGCGCGCCGAAGCCGATCAACGCGATGGCGGCGCGGACCAGGTCGTTATTCCCGTAATCGCCAAGGATCAGCGGCGGCGCATTCCAGCCCGGTCTATCCTGCGAGCGCGAGAGGCCCTTGCGCAGCATGTCGAGCGAGCGGGGCAGCCACGCATTCCAGGCCGCGCGCGATCGCAGGGAGAGGCCGTCCCATACGCTCGGGTCGCCCGGAACTATGCCCTTGTCCGCAAACGTCGCGGCGCGCGCGACCTGCGGGTGGCTCGGTGAACGGCCGAGCACTTCGTTGGTCAGCGCGAGGAAGCTGCGCGGCTCCATTTCGGGCGGGGCGACCGTGTTGAACAGGCGCGGCTTCGCCTCCGTGTCCACGGGTTCCACCACGATCCCGCTCTGCACCGCTCGCGCGGCATCGAGATCGTCGACCCCGGCCACGAAAGTGCGCGCGAGCAGCCAGACATCGTTCGACGGCATGCGGATCACATCGGGGCCGTCCTTCACAGGACTGTCGGGCCCGACGATAAGGTAGGTCCCCGCACTGCCACCATTCTCGGCGTGGCCGACCATCGTCTGGTCGGTGAACATGTCCATCAAGGCCACCGACAGATAGCGGTCGCCCGAATTGGGCAGCGTCAGGCGCACCGGAGTCTTGGAAAGCTCCAGCACCGCTGAGGTATAGAGCGTGTTGTTATTGGGTGCGGTAACCGAGCGGATGCGCTCGTCTGCCAGATCGCGCACGTGGATGTGGCGGTTGATGAGCACCTTGGTATCATCGCCCGCCCGCTTCGCAGCATCGGCCAGCGCCTCTTCGGATACCAGCGTATCGCCGACGTCGATCTGGCCCGACAGCGCCTGCATCGAACGCGCAAACTCGTAAGGCCCGAAGGCGTAGAAGAACGCGTCGATCACCGTCCCGTCGAGCGCGCCGGTCAGCTGATCCTCGCGCGAATTCGGGTCCGGCTGGATCGGCGCACAGCCGGGCAATGCGATGAGCGATGCTGCCGGAAGATTGAAAAGCGCGGCGCGGCGGGTGATACCATGACGCATGAGAATGATCCTTTCGCCCGAAAAACCTGACCCGGCATTATATGTACGTCCGTACATATATGAAGCATGATGAGCGAAGGTCAAGACGGATCGGCCCCGCGCCGCGGACGGCGCACGGCGGATGCTCCCGCGGGGCGCGATGCGCTGTTGCGTGCGGCAACGCGGTGCTTCGCCGATTATGGATTTGAGGCGGCGAGCGTGCGAATGATCGCGAGCCGCGCGGGGGCGGCACCCAACCTCGTCGCGGTCCATTTCGGCAATAAGGAAGGGCTGTGGCTCGCCTGCGTCGATCTGCTTGCAGAGACCTTCGCGCCGAATATCGCCGCGCTGACCGCGATGGCCGAGGACGCGAAGACGCCATTGCGCGAAAGGCTGCGGCTCGCGATCGGGATGACTGCGGGCTATTACGAGCGCCATCCGGACCTGCGCGGCTTCGTCGCGCGTGCCAGCGTGGAGCCGCCGCCGCGCAGCGACATCGTCTCGGAACGACTGCTCAAGCCCCTGTACGAAGGGGCTCGCCCGCTGATCCAGCAGGGAATCGACGCAGGCATCGTTCCGATCAGAGATCCGACGATCGTCTTCGTGATCCTCAACCTGTCGCTCGGCCAGCCCGATCGCGTCGCCTCCGCGCTCGCGGCTCTGTCGACCTTTTATCCGACGGACGAGATCACCCGCCGAATGAGCGAGGCTCTGGCGCGGCTCTTGTTGAATGGGGGCGAAGGATAGGTCGCGTGAATACCATTTCACTGCGAATTGGCGCGGCTGCAGAAGGCTAGCATTCAAGAGCGGCGTTGGTCGAACGAATGGGCGATCGGCGAAGAATGCAATTCGGAGTTTGGGTGGGCGGCGCAAGGCTCGCGGTCACAGTCCCAGCCAATGTGTCCCAGACAGGACCCAAAATTGTGGTAAAATCTAAGGCAACTCCAGCGGATCTACCGAATTTTTCCTATTGGAAGTGGTGGTGCCCCATGGAAGACGAACATGGGAACTCGAAACTATGGGAAATTACTATTGATTTGCCTTGAGCCGAGGCTCGGAGGTTGCTTCAGGAGTTTGACGCAGGTGCCGCGTCAGTTCATTCAGCTGCGAGATAAGGATGAGCCGGCGAACTTGTCCGGCCCATGGTTTCCTACGCTTTCTCTCACGCGGCCGCCCGCCTGCTGACATCGCTCAACACTTGTACAATCCGCTGAACTTCAGCCTGCTGAAACACGCCACTAACACCCTGATCATCGAAATCGGTGAATGGGCTCTCGTATAGCCGGCGCGGATCCATCGCACCGCGTTCGGTGAGATGGTCAATGATCAAATTGATGAACTCGATCTGGTTCGCATTGAGGTTCTGACCGGCTAGTAGCTCGGCAAACGCCCCCTTCGCAGCCTCACGATCGAGGCCGATGAGCGAACGAATGAACAGGCCGAGGCCACCTTCACTTGTGATGACAGCGATGTCAGCGTCACTCGCTTCCGTTTCTTCGCGCAAGATGCGCTCCAGCTCTGCCAAATCTTGCGGGGTCAGCTGCTCGTTGCGGTGAAGCTTTTGGATCGTGATGTGATCGGCATGGGCTTTGAGGAAGTGGCGTACCTTAATTAAGAAGCGCGGCTTGTCAGTGCCGATACTCGCATGAGCCAAGTCGATGCGCGTTGCCTCACCCATCTCGTCTTCGAAGTCGGTATAAATGATTACCGCTTCATCTCCTTCGATGAGCTTCATGAGCGCACGCAGCTGGCGGCGCATCTGCTCCACCGCCCAGGCATCGATGTCGGCCCAATAATCCGGCGTCTGGACTTCAAGGATCAAGTCCATTTGCGCTGAAACCATCGGAACATTCCCGAGCTCTTCGAGCTTGGAGGCTAGCGCGATCACCTTCTCCTGGCACTGCGTGAACGACGCATCATTTTGAAGAAGAGCAAGCTGCCCCTTCAGGATGATATAGTCGAATTGCTTCGCGGCAATGTCAGTATCTTCACGGGCCGAAGGCAGCCCAGCGATCTCGCCGATTAGCACCTCGCGCTCATTCGAGCCGATGTCGTTCCATGCTTCGCGCTTCTGGAATTCCTCGACCTCCTTGCGCTTGGCGCGGACAAGGAAGTTGTCGAGGTTCATGGCAGCAACCTCGTCGAAAAGGTAGTCGCGCGTGTCCTTGTCTAGCTGCGCCAGACCGTGACCGCGTTCCTCATCGGACAAGCCTGCCAGTTGCATGGCGAGCTCTACGCGCGTGGTGAAAAGCTTCTCGTTAAGGGAGGTTGATTGCTTGGCCTCCTTCAGGTTTGGGTTCTCGTTGAAGAACTCGAAATTTTGGCAGTAGTCGAATATCAGGAATTCGGTCTTGTCCCGGCCAGGGCCGAACAGGTCTTTACGAAGGCGGGTACCGCGGCCGATCATCTGCCAGAATTTGGTTTTGGAGCGTACCACCTTGAAGAAGACGAGATTCAGCACCTCAGGCACGTCGATGCCGGTATCGAGCATATCGACCGAGATGGCGATGTGCGGCGGTTTGTCGGCAATTGAGAAATTGTCGATCAGCGATTGCGGGTATTCAACCGAGTAGTCGATCACGCGGGCAAACGAGCCCTTCAGATGCGGATAGTTGGCATCGAACCGTTCGGCGATGAACTGCGCGTGCTTGTGGTTCTTCGCGAAGATGATCGTCTTTCCAAGGCGATCTCCTTCGGCAACCTTAAGGCCGTTCACCATAAGGTGCTCAAGCACCTTGTCGACGGTGTCCTCGTTGAACAGCCATTTGTTGAGTGCAGCCGGATCGACATCGCCCTTGGGAAGCTGGCCCTCCCATTCGAGCAGATCCCACTTCTCCTTGTCCTCATCGGAGAGCTGATCGTATTTGATGCCCTCGCGCATGAAGCGGGTGGGCACCGAGATCGGCGTAGGCGGGACAAGGAAGCCGTCGGCCACCGCCTCATCGAGATCGTAGCTGTCGGTCGGCACGCCGCGCTCAAGCTCGAAGAGCGAATAGGTGTCGCGGTCAATCTCATCTCGGGGCGTCGCGGTCAGCCCGACGAGCAGGCTGTCGAAATAGTCGAAGATTGCGCGGTATTTGCGGTAAACCGATCGGTGCGCTTCATCGATCACGATGAGATCAAAATGCCCCGGGCCATAGCGCTTCTGCCCGTTCTGCATCTCATCGATCAGCCCCATCATCGTGGGGTAGGTCGCCACACATACGCGCGCGCCATTGTGGTCATTCTTCTTGGCGTCGTGCTTCTCGATCAGATTGGCGCTCGGCGTCGTCGGGATGTGCGCCTTGAAGGCGTTATGCGCCTGCTTCACCAGCGCCACGCGGTCGGCCAAAAACAGCACGCGCTTGCACCAATTGGCGCGCATCAGCTGATCGACCAGCGCGATTACGGTGCGGGTCTTGCCCGAGCCCGTCGCCATCACCAGCAGAGCCTTGCGCTGGCGGTCCTTCTCGAACGCCTCGCCTATCCGGCGGATGGCGCGGGTCTGATAATACCGCCCGGCAATATTCTCATCGATCTTGGTGGTCGCAATCGACCGGCGCGCGGCCTTGCGCTGGCGCCACAGCTCCAGCTCGTCCTTCTTGTAGAAGCCATGCACCTCGCGGGGCGGATAGGCTCCATCGTCCCACAGCCAATGCTTGTAGCCATTGGTGTAGTAGATCAGCGGTCGCACGCCGAACTGCTGCTCCAGGCAATCGGCATAGAGCTTGGCCTGCTGCTGGCCTTCACGCGGATCGCGCTTGGTGCGCTTGGCTTCGATCACCGCGAGCGGCTTGCCGTCATCGCCCCATAGGACATAGTCGACAAAGCCTTCGCCGGACGTGCTGGGCATGCCGGTGACGGGATATTCGCGGTCGCGCGGCTGGTCGAGCGGCCAGCCCGCCTCGGCCAGCAAGCGGTCGATCCAGATGTCGCGGGTTTCGGCTTCGTTGTAATCGTGGGTATCTTCGACCATGGCATTCTCGGCCTTGATCGCCTCGATCTGCGCCTGAAGCTCTTTGATCTGCGCATCGAGCGCGGCGCGGTCTTCCTCGCTCTTGATGCGGGAGGCCTGCTCTTCGGCTAGCGCTACTGCTGCTTCCTCGCGCTCCTTGGCGAGAGCCTGCAATTTCTTGAGGGTTGAAACCTCCACCTGCACCGCGCGGGGCAAGGCGGCCACTGAGAACTGCACGGCGGGATCGGGCTTGGCCCCGCGCGCATAGGTGCTGACGTGACCCCCTGATTTTCCTCCAAGTTGGATTAGAGTCCGGCCCTGACAGAAGGACGGACGAGATGAAGAGAACGAGGTTTTCAGAAGAGCAGA
>LUMU01000032.1_pt1 | contig 102848 bp, 93 predicted proteins | sample 729751 | NCBI WGS metagenome assembly LUMU01 (sample SAMN03860300, study PRJNA289734) | marine metagenome | biome: seawater column; feature: ocean; material: water; isolation source: Red Sea water column Station 192 - depth 100m | place: Saudi Arabia: Red Sea | collected 2011-10-15 | depth 100 m
AGCAGGTCACCGGTCGGGACAGGAGCTGAGTCCTGTGCCGAGTGATCCTGGTGCCCGAGTGCCATGACCAGATTCTACTAGAACACCAGTTCGAAAGGAACCTTGATGTGGGCTTCGAAGTGGATCTATGGAGGACGAAGCAGGCGCAACCCAAGCGAGCACCTCGTCGTGCCGCAAGGCATGAGCGAGCAGCGACCAAGTACCGAAATGGAAGCCCGCCGCAAGCACGGCTTCGAAAGATGTAGGACCTGCTGCAGCGCGAACGTCCAGGCGCGCACGCACGATGACCACGGAGTCCGAGGGGACTGGAGGGTTTGCCGTGAAAGGGGGTCACGAGGAACCCTCCGGTCGCCGCGGGAAGGGGTTGCTTGTCGGCGTACGGGGTTTCGAGGCTCGGCGCTGGCGCTCGCCTGCTCGACCAGCGGTTGGGGGCTCGGCCAGCGGCGGGCAGCGGGTGTCGGCGTCAGCCGAAGGGCAGTGGCTCGGGGGCGAGCGAGACGGCCTTGGCGCGGGCGGCGGTGAGCCGGCGGCGGTGGTGCTGCCGGCAGAGCACCTCGTAGGCGACGTCCACGTCCGCGTCGTGGTGGTCGGGCTGCTCGACGTCGCCGACCACGATGACGTCGCCCTCGACGACCATCACGCCGTTCTCGGTACGGGCGTTGTGGGTGGCGCGCTTGCCGCACCAGCACAGCGCCTCGACCTGCAGGACGTTCATCCGGTCGGCGAGCTCGACGAGACGCGCGGAGCCGGGGAACATCAGCGTGCGGAAGTCGGTGAGGATCCCGAAGGCGAAGACGTCGATCTGCAGCTCGTCGACGATCTTGGCCAGGGCGTCGATCTGTTCGGGGGAGTAGAACTGCGCCTCGTCGCAGATGAGGTAGTCGATCCGGCCGCCCTGGGTCAGGTGGTCGACGACGTGGCGCCAGAAGTCGAACTCGCTGTCGACCTCGATCGCGTCGTGGGTCAGGCCCAGGCGACTCGAGAGGCGGCCGGTGCCGGCACGGTCGCGGGTGACGAAGATCTGCCCCACACGGCCGCGGGCGGCGTGGTTGTGGTTGGTCTGGAGCGCCAGCGTGCTCTTGCCGGAGTCCATGGTGCCGGTGAAGAACTGGAGCTCAGCCACGGGGCGAGATCCTAGGTGTCCGGCAGGATGGGTGCATGTCCGGGCCAGTGCACCCCCTCATCGACACCGCCGAGCTGAGCGCGCTCCTCGACTCCGGGCAGCCGCCGCCCCTGCTGGACGTGCGCTACCGGCTGGGCGGTCCGACCGGTCCGGCCGAGCACGAGGCGGGGCACGTGCCCGGAGCGGCGTACGTCGACCTCGACACGGCGCTCGCCGCACCTCCCGGTGCGGGCGGCCGCCATCCGCTGCCGGACACCGCGACCTTCCTCGGGGCGATGCGGTCGGCCGGTGTGCGGAGCGGTCACCCGGTCGTCGTCTACGACGACTGGTCGGGCCACGCCGCCGCGCGCGCCTGGTGGCTGCTGCGCCACCACGGCGTCGAGGACGTGCGGGTGCTCGACGGCGGGTGGAGCGCGTGGGTCGCCGGCGGCGGGCCGGTGGAGACCGGTCCGGTCGACACGGAGCCGGGCGACCTGGACGGGACGCCGGGATCGATGCCGGTCGTCGAGGCCGACGGGGTGCTCGGGGTCGCGGTGCTGGTCGACGCGCGGGCCGGTGAGCGCTACCGCGGCGAGGTCGAGCCGGTGGATCCCGTGGCCGGGCACGTCCCCGGCGCCGTGAACGTGCCGACGTCGCTCAACCTCACGCCCGAGGGCAGGTTCCGCCCCGTGCCCGAGCTCCGCGAGCTGTACGCCGGTGTCGGGGCCGTGCCCGGGGCGGACGTCGCGGCGTACTGCGGCTCGGGCGTGACCGCCTGCCTCGACGTGCTCGCCCTGGAGCTGGTGGGGGTGCGCGCTGCGCTGTACCCGGGGAGCTGGAGCGGGTGGATCACGGATCCCTCCCGCCCGATCACCAGTGGATCCCCTTGAACACCCGGGCCAGCATGATCTGCTCGGACTCCCGCGAGCCCTGGGTTGCGTCGCCGCGGGCGGCGGCGGAGTCCGGGAACACGTGGTAGGCCATGTTGAGGATGCGGAACGCCACCTTGGGCGCGACCGTGTGCGCGATGGCGCCGGCGTTGCCGAGCGCGGTGTTGATCTCGTGCGGCCGCTCGACCATCGCCCTGATGACCAGGTCCGCGGCCTGTGCCGGTGAGATCGTGGGGAACTTGTCGTAGATCTTGGTCGGCGCGATCATCGGCGTCCGCACCAGCGGCATGTGGATGCCGGTGAAGGTGATGCCGTCGCCGACGAGCTCGGAGGACACGACGTTGGACCAGGAGTCCAGGGCCGCCTTGGACGCCACGTAGGCCGAGAACCGCGGCGGGTTGGTCTGCACGCCGATGGAGCTGATGTTCACGATGTGCCCGCGCCGCTGCTCCCGCATGGCCGGGATCAGGCCCATCACCAGGCGGATCGCGCCGAAGTAGTTCAGCTGCATGGTGCGCTCGAAGTCGTGGAAGCGGTCGTGGCTGAGCTTGAGCGAGCGACGGATCGAGCGCCCGGCGTTGTTGACCACGAAGTCGACCGAGGGGAGCTCGGCCGAGATCTGGGCGCACAGGGCGTCGATCGCGTCGAGGTCGGAGAGATCGCACGGGTAGACGTGGGCCGTGCCGCCGCGGGACTCGATGACCGCCCTGGTCTCCTCCAGCTTGTCCTTGCCGCGGGCGACCAGCACCGGGATGCCGCCGCACTGCGCGACCTTCAGGGCGGTGACCTGGCCGATGCCCGAGGAGGCGCCGGTGATGACGACGTGCTTGCCCTGCAGGGCGGCGCGGTTGTCGGCGTCCCGTCCGCAGGAGTCGTCGAGGTGCTCCTCCCAGTAGCCCCACAGCGTGCGGGCGTAGGACTCCAGGTCCGGCACGCCGATGCCGGAGCCCGCGAGCGCCTTCTCGGTCCGACGTGAGTCGAACACGGGGGCGAAGCCGGTGTGCCCCAGCACCTCCGCGGGGATGCCGAGCTGGCTGGTCAGCGGGTCGAGGACCGATTGCACGATCCCGTTGCGGGCCAGCGCCGCGGCGTACGTCGAGGGGCGCACCGCGCGGGGGAGCAGGGCGAGCGGCCCGGCCCGGGTGACGCCGCGGTCGACGGGGGTGGCGAACCGTGGGGCGCCGGCGGCGGCGCAGAAGGCGTTCACGACGTCGACGACCGGCTGCGGCTCGGGGTTGACGAGGTGAAAGGCCTGGCCGTCGAGGTCGGGACAGTGGGCGATGTGGTCCATCGCCTTCGCGACGTAGTCGACCGGCACCACGTTGGTGTCGCCGAGGTCGACGCCCACGAGCGGCAGCCAGGCGGGCAGCCGGTCGCGCAGCAGCTTCATCAGGGGGAAGAAGTAGTAGGGGCCGTCGACCTTGTCCATCTCGCCGGACTGGGAGTCGCCGACCACGATGGCCGGCCGGTAGACGCGCCAGGGGACCGTCGCCTCCTCGCGCACGATCCGCTCGGACTCGAACTTGGTGCGGTGGTAGGGCGAGGGCAGGTGCTGGCCCTCGTCGAACATCGTCTCGTCGAAGCGGCCGCGGTGCTCGCCGGCGGCGGCCACCGACGACACCTGGTGGAAGCAGCCCACCTCCAGCGCCTCGGCGAGCTCGAGGGCGTGGCGGGTGCCGCCGACGTTCATCGTCTCGTTGGTCGCGTCGTCGGCGGTCATGTCGTAGATCGCCGCGAGGTGGAAGAAGTGCTCGATCGAGCCGCGGTGCTCGGCGACCCAGGCGGGGTCGACACCGAGCCCGTCCTGGGACAGGTCGCCCACGACCGGGGTGACGCGGTCGGTGCCCCAGCGTCGGACGAGGGCGTCCATCCGATGTCGGCTGCCCTCGCGGACGAGGACGAAGACCTCGCCCTCGCGGTGGTCGAGCAGCTCGGTCACGAGGAACCGCCCGATGAAGCCTGTGGCGCCGGTCACGAAGTAGGCCATGGGCGGAGACTAGCCCCGCTCGGCCCTCGTGGGGATGCCCCGAGGGCTACTCCTTGGTGCCGCCGAACATGATCTCGTCCCAGCTCGGGACGGACGCGCGGCCGCGCTTGCGGGCCGGCTTGCGGCCGGCGGGCTCGTCGACGTGCTCGGGCGGGGTCTGCTGCGCAGCCGGCGGCTCGGTCGTCTCCCGCGCGGCCGGAGCGGGCTCGTCGTGCGAGGACGGGGCCGGCTCGGGCTGACCGGGCTCGGCGTCCGCACGCACGGGCTCCGCCGACTCCTGGGCCGGCTCCTGGGCCGGCGCCTCGTCGTGCAGGTCGGGCAGCGACTCGGGCGCGACGAGGTGGATCGCGTCGTCGCCCAGGGGCAGCTGGTCGGGCTCGTCGAGGGCGGCGGCACGACGGCGGCGCACCTGCTCGAGGTCGTCGGGGGCCGGGGGTGCGGTCGGGGTCGCCGACCGGTCGCCGATGAGCCAGCGGGCGTCGTCGTCCTCGGCCACGACGTAGTTGCCGGGCATGTCGTAGGTGTAGGTGCCGGTGCCCGAACGGGTCTGGGTGGCGAAGTCGGCCGTGAGTACCCAGCGCCCGTCCTCGCGGCGCCAGGCGTCCCAGGCGACGGTGTCGACGCCGACGTTGACCGAGCGCAGGTGGGACTCGACGGCCTCGCCGAGGATGCGCGCCCCGTCACCGTTGCGACGGCGTACCGAGCTGCGCTGCGCGCGCTGGGCGACGTGCTCGCGCTCGGCGAGGACGGGGCCGGCGAACGGCATGATCTTCTCGACGCTGGTCTGCGCCGCCTCGGCGACCGCCTCCGGCGTCTCGCCGGCGCGGATGCGGGCCTGGATGTCGCGAGGCCGCAGGACGCTCTCCATGGTGATCTCCAACTGACCGAGTCGTGACGTCTCGCCGCGCAGGGCGCTGCGGAGCCGGGCGTCGACGTCGAGGGTGTTGGGGCGAGCCTACGCCAGGAGACGCCCCGGACCAGGGACCCCGGCGCCCGAGGGGCCCGTGGCGCGCTCGCGGTGCGCTCGGGGTGCGGCGGTGCGTCGGACCCGCCGCACATTTGCGTGGCGCACCGCTGCTCGCAGGCTCCACCATCTGCTCATGACCACGACCTGGCTCCCGACGGACTGGGAGCACCCGCTGCGGGTGGACCTGCCCACCGGCCACCACCTGCGTCCCATCACCGCCGACGACACCGAGAAGGACATGCAGGCCGTCATGGGCTCGCGGGAGCGGCTGTGGGCGATCTACGGCGACGCCTGGGGCTGGCCGCCGGCCGACATGAGCGCCGAGGCCGACCGCGAGGACCTGCAGCGGCACTGGGAGGAGATGCAGACCCACGAGTCCTTCAACTACGCGCTCCTCGACGCCGAGGAGACCGAGCTGATCGGCTGCGTCTACGTCGATCCCGGTGACGGCCCCGGGTGCGACGCCGTCATCTCGTGGTGGGTGCGGGACGAGTACGTCGGCAGCGAGCTCGAGTCCACGCTGGACGCCTTCGTCCCCGACTGGATCGCCCGCGACTGGCCGCTGACCTCGCCGTTCTACGGGGTGCGCTGAGGTCGTCCGCGGCCGCTGGGTCCCGGCCCCCGGCTGTGGGTAGCCTGCGCGGGTGCCGACCCCCGAACCCAGCGTGACCCTGGTCGCCCTCGACCTCGTCGGCATCTTCGTCTTCGCGATCTCCGGCGCGCTCGTCGCGGTCCGCAAGGAGCTCGACGTCTTCGGCGTGATGGTCCTGGCCGGTGTCACCGGCCTCGGTGGCGGGTTCCTGCGCGACGTGCTCATCGACGCCACGCCGCCGGCCGCGCTGCAGGACTGGCGCTACCTCCTCGTGCCGGTCGCTGCCGGCCTGGTGACCTTCCTCTACCACCCGGCGCTGGGCCGGATGGAGCGGCTGGTCAACGTCTTCGACTCCTTCGGTCTCTCGTTGTTCTGCGTCGCCGGGGCGCTCAAGGCCGTCGACTACGGCCTGGGGCCGCTGCCGGCAGCGCTGCTGGGGATGGCGACCGGCATCGGCGGCGGCATGATGCGCGACGTGCTGGCCGGCCGCGTACCGGTGATCTTCCGGGGCGAGCTCTACGCGACCCCTGCGCTGGCAGGGGCGCTCGTCGCGGTGCTGCTCGACCGTGCGGACGTGCCGTTCGGCCTGGCCGCCGCGGCCGGGGCCACGGTCTGCCTGGTGTGGCGGCTGCTGTCGATGTGGCGCGGCTGGCAGGCGCCGGTGCCGCGGGGACCCGCCAGCGTCTGAGGTCGGTCAGTCGCCGTCGGACACCGGGGGCCGCGGCAGCGTGAGCGCGGCCAGCGCGGCGAGGAGGCCGGCGGCCAGGGACACGAGGTACGCCGGGTTGGCGCCGTAGTGGTCGACGACGAAGCCGGAGGCAGCGGCACCGGGAGCGACGCCGGCGACCAGGCCGGTCTGCACGAGGGCCATCCCCTCGGTGAGGCGGGCGCGGGGGGTGCTGGACTGCACCAGCGACATCGTGGCGATGAGCGTCGGGGCGATGGCGGCACCCCCGATGAGCAGCACCAGCCCCATCAGCGGCAGCGACCCGACCAGCCACAGCGGCGCCATGGCCAGCGCCATCGCGCTCGCCCCCACCCGCAGTCGCGTGGTGACCGAGGTACGCCAGGTCAGCGCACCGGTGACGACGCCGGAGACCAGGCTGCCCAAGGCCCACAGGGCCAGCAGCGCGCCGGCCCAGGCGGGAGCCCCCTGCTCGTCCGCGAACGCGACCGTGGTCACCTCAGCAGCACCGAAGAGGACGCCCAGGCACGCGGAGACGACCGTGAGCGGAGCCAGCGTGCGCCAGGGCAGCGGCACGCGCCGGTCACCCCCGCGCCGGTGCGGGTGGGCCGGGGGAGCGGTGGAGCGCTGGGCGGCGAACGCCCACGAGCCCAGGGACCCCGCGGCGGCGGCCACCGCGAATCCGAGCACGGGGTGCACGAGCGTGGCGAGCACCGTCACCAGGATCGGGCCGAGGATGAAGACGACCTCGTCGAAGACGGCCTCGAGGGCGTACGCGGTCTGCACCTGCGCCGGCCGGTCGAGCACCTGCGCCCAGCGGGCACGCACGGCCGAGCCGATCTGGGGCAGCGAGCCCCCCGCCACGGCCGCGGCGACGTACGACGCGGTGCGCGGCCAGTCCGCCTGGACCGACCAGACCAGCAGCGAGGTCGCGATGCCGAAGACCGTGCCCGCCACGGCCAGGACCGGTCCCTGCCCCCAGCGGTCCAGCAGCCGGCCCTGCGCGATGGCGAGCACCGCGTTGGCGACCATGTAGGCCGCTGAGACCGAGCCGGCCAGGCCGTAGGAACCGGTCGCCCCCTCGACCAGCAGCACGATGCCGAGACCGGCCATGGAGATCGGCAGCCGAGCCACCAGACCCGTCAGCGAGAACGCGAGCGCGCCGGGGTGCGTCAGCACGTCCCGGTAGCTCCTCAGCCCGCCTCCAGCACCGCCGCCTGCCATGCCCGGAACCTAGGACCTCTGCCGGGTCCCGGCTAAATCTCGGGTGATCCTCCAGGGTGAGAAGGCGGGTTCCTACGATGTGGGCATGGCCAGCCCCGACGTGAGCCCCTACGACGCCCTGCTGCTCGTCTCCTTCGGAGGTCCGGAGAAGCCCGAGGACGTCGTGCCGTTCCTGGAGAACGTCACGCGGGGCCGGGGCATCCCGCGCGAGCGGCTCGAGGAGGTGGGCGAGCACTACTTCCTCTTCGGCGGTCGCTCTCCGATCAACGACCAGTGCCGCGACCTGCTGGCCGCGATCCGCACCGAGCTCGCCGGCGCGGGGATCGACCTCCCGGTCTACTGGGGCAACCGCAACTGGGACCCGTTCCTCACCGACACGCTGCGGCAGATGGCCGAGGACGGCATCACCCGCGCCGCCTGCTTCGTGACCAGCGCCTACAGCTCGTGGTCGTCGTGCCGGCAGTACCGCGAGAACCTCTGGGACGCCGTCGACCCGCTCGGCGACGGTCCCGGCCCCGAGGGTTCGCCCGTGCGCCTGGACAAGTTGCGCCACTACTTCAACCACCCCGGCTTCGTGGAGCCCAACGTCGACGCGGTGCTCGCCGCGCTGGCCGACCTGCCCGAGGACGTCCGGGCCGGTGCCGAGCTGGTGTTCGTCACCCACTCGATCCCCACGGCCATGAGCGAGCGCAGCGGCGACCCGGAGAAGGACTGGGAGGAGGGGAGTGCCTACGTCGCGCAGCACCTCGACGTCGCCCGCAGCATCGTCGACCGCGTCGCGGAGGAGACCGGCACCCGCCACGACCACGCGCTGGTCTACTGCTCGCGCTCGGGCTCGCCGCAGGTGCCGTGGCTCGAGCCCGACGTCAACGACCACCTCACCGCGATGAAGGAGCGCGGGGCCGCCGCGGCCGTGATCGTGCCCGTCGGCTTCGTCTCCGACCACATGGAGGTCGTCTACGACCTCGACACCGAGGCGCTGGCCACCGCGAAGGAGGTGGGCCTGCCCGCGACGCGGGCGGCCACCGCCGGCACCGACCCGCGCTTCGTGTCGATGGTGCGTGACCTGCTGGTCGAGCGGGCCACCGTCGAGCGCGGCGAGGACGTCGTGCGGGCCGCCACCGGCGGGATCGGCGCGATGTGGGACGTCTGCCCCGTGGGCTGCTGCGCCAACCCGCGCGCCGAGCGACCCGCCCTCTGCGGCCGCGACACGTGACCGACCCGCGCGACCTCGCCGCCCTGTCCCGCGAGGTCGCGACCGAGGCCGCCGCCCTGGTCCGGGAGCACGCGGCCGGAGGTGTCGAGGTCGCGGCCACCAAGTCCAGCGACGTCGACGTGGTCACCGCGGCCGACCGCGCGAGCGAGGAGCTGCTGCGCGCGCGGCTGGTCGCTGCCCGGCCCCACGACACGATCCTGGGGGAGGAGGGGGAGGACCGGCCCGGCACGTCGGGCCTGCGGTGGGTCCTGGACCCGATCGACGGCACCGTGAACTTCCTCTACGGGCTGCCGCGCCACGCCGTCTCCGTCGCCGCGCAGGTGGCCGACGACGCGGCACCGGACGGCTGGTCGACCGTCGCCGGGACCGTCCTGGAGGTCCCGACCGGCTCCACCTGGAGCGCGCACCTCGAGGACGGGGAGCCCGTCGGCGCCCGTGACGGCGTGCCGGTGCGGGCGCGCGACCCGCAGCCGCTGTCGCAGATGCTCGTCGCGACCGGCTTCTCCTACGACCGTGAGGTGCGTCGCCGTCAGGCGGAGTCCCTGGTGCGGCTGCTGCCCCGGGTGCGCGACATCCGCCGCCTGGGCTCGTGCGCGCTCGACCTGTGCCTGCTCGCCTCGGGGCACCTCGACGCCTACGTCGAGGAGGGCGTGAACCTGTGGGACCACGCGGCGGCGGCGCTCGTCGCGCGCGCCGCGGGCGCGCGATGGGAGCTGCACACCGGCGCCTCCGGGCGTGACCTGCTCGTGGCGGCCCCCGCGGCGGCGTACGACGTGTTCTGCGAGGCGGTCCTGGAGGCCGGGTACGCCGCCCCCGCGACCCCGCAGGGGTGACCTCCCCGGGAGGGGAATAGCGCGACGTCACCCACTGTTCACCGCCCGCCACACCAGACCGGTGTGGAGTGGTCCCCGGCGATGGTGCACACTGTGGCGCCGATCGACCGGACGAGGGGAGTGACGACGATGGCAACCGACTACGACGCGCCACGCAAGAACGAGGAGGACTCCTCCGAGGAGAGCATCGAGGAGCTCAAGGCACGCCGCCACGACAAGAGCTCGGGCAAGGTCGACGAGGACGAGACCGAGGCGGCGGAGAACTTCGAGCTCCCCGGAGCCGACCTGTCGCACGAGGAGCTTGCCGTCGAGGTGAAGCCCAAGCAGGAGGACGAGTTCACCTGCATGAGCTGCTTCCTGGTGCACCACCGCTCGCAGCTGGCGGACGCCAAGAAGAAGATCTGCTTCGACTGCGCCTGAGGCCCTCGGGGGTCCTCAGGCGTCAGCCGACCAGCGGTTCAGCTGGGCAGACCAGCTGGGCAGATCAGGGAGGACGGGTCAGACCCCGTCCTTCTCGAGTCCCGGGGGCAGGTGCCCCGCGGACTTCGTGTAGTACCGGGCGGCGCCGCGCATGGCGAGCATGCGCGCGACCGAGACCGCAGCCCCCGTGGCGACCGCCCAGGCCAGGGCCTCACCGATGTTGACGTCGGGGTCGGCCGGGTTCGCCGGCGGCTTGCGGCGCGCGGCCTTCGACCACCCCGTGGTCAGCACCTTGCGGGTGACGACGGCGGCACCGACCGCCGAGCCCTTCTCCATCACAGACCAGACCTTGGACATGGTCCGACCCTAGCCCCCTGCAGCACCCCACCGGAGGGGGAGGGACCAGCCCGGGATCATCAGGGAGATCAGCCGGCGGCGTCGACGGCGCGGCTCAGCGCCTCGGCGAGCCGCTCGGGGCGACGCGTGCTCACCAGCCAGTACGGCGTGGGGTCGGCCGGGTCGCGCAGCGACACCTTGACCGCCTTGCTGCGGTAGGGCCGCAACAGCAGGTATGCGCGGGCGTCGGCGTCGCGACCGGCCACCAGTCGGGTCTGCTCGGCATCCAGCGCCTGCACCTCATCGACGAAGCGGACCTCGACCTTCGCGCGGCCGGCGCGGAACCAGCCGTCCTGCACGCTCAGCACGGCGCCGCCGTACGAGAGGAAGAAGGCGACCATGAGCGCGGCGGCGACGAAGGTGACGGCCCACGCGAAGGGGCCGGGGACCGCGACGATCACCGCCAACCAGAGGCTGGCGACCAGCATCGTCCCCTGGGCCCACCACCGGATCGGCACGGCGAGCCGCTCGCGGTAGTGCGTGCCCGTGTCCACGGGACAGGAGTCTCGCACTAGGGTCCCTGCCGTGGACGACCAGGCCTCCTCACTGCCCGTTGCCCTGCCCGTCCCCGTGGTGCGACTGGACCCCGAGCTGCCGCTCCCGTCCTACGCGCACCCCGGCGACGCCGGCGCCGACCTGCACACCACCGTCGACGTGGTGCTGGCTCCTGGGGAGCGCGCGCTGGTGCCCACCGGCATCGCCCTGGCGCTGCCGGAGGGGGACGTCGGCCTCGTGCACCCCCGCTCGGGGCTGGCGGCGCGCCACGGCGTCTCGATCGTCAACACCCCCGGCACCGTCGACGCCGGCTACCGCGGCGAGGTGAAGGTGCTGCTGGTCAACCTCGACCCGGCCGAGCCGGTGGAGCTGCGCCGCGGCGAGCGCGTCGCCCAGCTGGTGGTCCAGCGGGTCGAACGAGCCGCGTTCGTCGAGGTCGACGCCCTGCCGGACTCCGCCCGGGGCAGCGGGGGCTACGGTTCTACCGGTACCTGACCCGCCACTCGAGGGAGCGCTCGTGAAGTTCCGCCGCAAGTCCGCCACTGAGCCGGAGACCCCGGACCAGGCCGCGACCGAGCCGGCTGAGGGGTCCGAGGAGCAGACCAGCCCGCCCGCCGGGCCCTACGACGTCTCCGACATGCCCGACCTGCCCGAGGGTGTGCAGCGCATCGACCTCGGCTCGCTGCTGATCGCCCCGGTCGTGGGCACCGAGCTGCGCCTGCAGGTCGACGAGGCCAGCGGCGAGGTCCAGGCGGTCCTGCTGACCGGGCCCGCGGGCGCGCTGGAGCTGCGCGCGTTCGCGGCTCCTCGCAACGGCGACCTGTGGAGCGAGGTGCGCCCCCAGATCGCGGCGGACATGTCCCAGCGCGGCGGCACCGCGACCGAGGAGCAGGGCCGGTGGGGCACCGAGCTGCAGTGCGAGCTGACCCGGACGCTGTCCGACGGCCGCACCGGCCAACAGCTCTCGCGGATCATCGGCATCAACGGCGCGCGCTGGATGCTGCGCGCCACGCTGATCGGTGGCCCGGCCCGTCCCGGCGCCGACCGCGACACGTGGGACGCCGTCATCAGCACCGTCGCCGTCCGCCGCGGTGACGGCGCGATGCCCGTCGGGGAGCCGCTGCCGCTCGCGCTGCCCGAGGGCGCGCGCCGCGTGGGGGGCTAGGCGCCCCGTGGCCGAGAAGTCCCGCCTGCGTCGCAGCATCTCGCGCTGGGCCAACAGCTCGGACATGCTCGCCCGCGACATGCTCAAGACCTACGTCGAGCCTGGCAAGGACACCATCGCCGAGGCCGAGGACCGCGCCCGGGTGCGCCTGCAGGGCACGCTGCGCACCGTGACTCTGCGCCCCCGCGGCGGCGTGCCCGCGCTGGAGGCCGAGCTCTTCGACGGCTCGGGGGCACTGACCATCATCTGGCTGGGACGCCGGCGCATCGTCGGCATCGACCCGGGCGTCTCGATCGAGGTCGAGGGCCGGATCGGCGTCCACGAGGGGCAGCGGGTGATCTTCAACCCCCGCTACCAGCTGCTGCCATGAGCGACCACCAGCTGGCACCGGGGGTGACGGTCGAGGAGGTCGTCCGCGGCCAGCTCGCCAAGGCCCTCGGCGGGCGACGCGGCATGGTCGAGGCCGCCGTCCCGACGATCGTCTTCACCGTGCTGTGGCTGACGACGCGCGAGCTGCAGGTCGCCCTGGGCGTCAGCGTCGGCGTCGCCGTGCTCCTGCTCGTGGTCCGGCTCGTGCAGCGCTCGACGGTGCAGTTCGTCGTCAACGCGCTCTTCGGCATCGGCATCGGCTGGTTCTTCGTCCGCCTCGCCGCCTCCCGGGGCGGGAGCGAGGACGAGCAGGCGCTGGCCTACTTCCTGCCCGGCCTGCTCTACAACGGCGGGTACGCCGTCGTCATGGCCGTCACCTGCCTGATCGGCTGGCCGCTGGTCGGCTTCATGGTCGGCTCGGTGACCGGCGAGGTGACCGAGTGGCACCGCGACAAGCAGGTCGTGCGGCTGTGCACGACGCTGACCTGGCTGCTCGCCGTGCCCTGCGTCGTGCGCGTGGTCCTGCAGGCGCCGCTGTGGCTGGGCGGCTGGAGCGGGTCGATCGACACCGACTTCGCGATCGCCGCGCTCGGCATCCTCAAGATCGCGCTGGGCTGGCCGCTGCAGCTGGCCGCGCTGGCGGGGATGCTATGGGTGCTCGGCCGCAACCGGACGCCCGTGGAGCCGCTGGCCCCCTGAGTGGTGCGGTCGCCCTCAGCCGCCGTGGGTGGACGGCGCGAGCAGCCGTTCGAGCTCGTCCTCCTTCTCGGCCGGCACGACGAACAGCAGCTCGTCGCCGGACTCGATGGGCTGCTCCGGGTTGGGGGTGTAGACCTGCCCGTCGCGCAGGATCGTCACCAGCGCGCAGGACTCCGGCAGCGGCACCAGACCGGCCGGCTTGCCGACGTACGGGCTGTCGGAGGGCAGGGTCATCTCAACGAGGTTGGCGTTGCCCTGGCGGAAGGTGAACAGGCGCACCAGGTCGCCGACCGTGACCGCCTCCTCGACCAGCGCCGACATGATGCGGGGCGTCGAGACGTTGACGTCCACGCCCCACGCCTCGCTGAAGAGCCACTCGTTGTTGGGGTGGTTGACCCGGCCGACGGTGCGGGGGACCCCGAACTCGGTCTTGGCCAGCAGCGAGGCCACGAGGTTGGCCTTGTCGTCGCCGGTGGCGGAGATCAGCACGTCGCAGCGGTCCAGGCGTGCCTCCTCCAGCGAGGACATCTCGCAGCAGTCGGCCAGCAACCACTCGGCGTCCGGCACCCGCTCGGGCTTGATGGCCTGGGCGTTCTTGTCGATCAGCAGGACCTCGTGGCCGTTGCCGATCAGCTCGCGGGCGATGGACCGGCCGACGGCCCCGGCCCCGGCGATGGCGACGCGCATCAGCTCTCCTCCGGTCCCTTGTCGAGGACCGCGAACGTGTGGGCGGCCATCTGCTCACGGATGACCAGGTGCAGCATGTCGCCCTCCTGCAGGATCGTCTCGCGGGTGGGCAGCATGCCCTCGCCGAGCCGGTCGATCCACGCGATGCGCGACTTGCTCTGCAGCTGCAGGTCGATGGTCTTCTGACCGATCCAGACGTCGGGGACGGTGATGTGGTCCACGCGCACCGTTCCGCTGGGGTCGCGGAAGTCGGGCTCGGCGCCGGCGGGCAGGATCCGGCGCAGCACCTGGTCGGCGGTCCACTTCACGGTGGCGACCGTGGTGATGCCCAGGCGCTGGTAGACCTCGGCGCGGCCGGGGTCGTAGATGCGGGCCACGACCTGCTGGATGCCGAAGGTCTCGCGGGCCACCCGAGCGGCGATGATGTTGGAGTTGTCACCGGAGGAGACCGCGGCGAACGCGTCCGCGCGCCGGATGCCGGCCTTCTCCAGGACCTCCTGGTCGAAGCCCATCCCGGCGATCTTGTCGCCGTTGAACCCCGGCCCAAGGCGTCGGAAGGCATCCGGCTCGGAGTCGATCACCGAGACGGTGTGGTTGCGGTCCTCCAGGGAGCGGGCGAGGGTCGAGCCGACCCGGCCGCACCCCATGATCACGACGTGCACGGGACCACGCTATCCGCAAGTGACCTCCGGGGCCGCACGTGCCGTAGCCTTCCGGTCCGTGGGTGTCGGCGACGTCTCGAAGCGGATCCTCCTGGGACGCAAGCTGCGCAGCTCCCAGCTGGGGGAGACGTTGCTCCCCAAGCGCATCGCGCTGCCGGTCTTCGCCAGCGACGCGCTCTCCTCGGTCGCCTACGCGCCCGACGAGATCCTGATCATGCTCTCGCTGGCCGGCGCGTCGGCCTACACCTACTCCTGGCAGGTCGGCGTCGCCGTCGCCGTCGTGATGGCCGTGGTCATCGCGTCCTACCGCCAGACCGTGCAGGCCTACCCCTCCGGCGGTGGCGACTACGAGGTCGCCCGGACCAACCTGGGGGAGAAGGCCGGCACCACGGTGGCCAGCGCCCTGCTCATCGACTACGTCCTCACGGTCGCGGTGTCGATCTCGGCCGGGGCGCAGTAGCGCGGTCGCGGCGGGCCTCGTCGCCTTCGTCGCCGCGCTGAACCTGCGCGGCGTGCGGGAGTCGCGGGCGATCTTCGCCGCCCCCACGTACCTCTTCATGCTCGCCATGGGCGCGATGGTCGTGGTCGGTGCGGTGCGCTGGTGGTCGGGCAACCTGCCCCGGGCCGCGTCCGCCGACATCACGATCGTGCCGCACGAGGGGCTCGAGGGGCCGCTGACCACGCTGGCCCTGGTCTTCTTGCTGGCGCGGGCGTTCTCGTCGGGCTGCGTGGCGCTGACCGGTGTCGAGGCGGTCTCGACCGGCGTACCCGCGTTCCGTCGGCCGAAGGCCCGCAACGCCGGCACCACGCTGCTGCTGCTGGGCCTGATCGCGGTCACGATGATGCTCAGCGTCATCATCCTGGCCCGCGAGATCGGGGTGCGGATCGTCGACCCGTCCGACCGCGACCGGCTCTTCCTCGACGGGGCTCCGGTCCCCGAGGACTACGACCTGGACACCCTGATCAGCCAGATCGCCGAGTCGGTCTTCTCCGGCTTCCCGCCGGGCTTCTACTTCACCGTCACCGTGACCGCGGTGATCCTGCTCTTCGCGGCCAACACGGCCTTCAACGGCTTCCCGGTCCTCGGCTCGATCCTCGCCCGCGACGGCTACGCCCCGCGCGCGTTCGGCTCCCGGGGCGACCGGCTGGCCTACTCCAACGGCATCGTCGCGCTCGCCGCCCTCGCGATCGTGCTGATCTGGGCCTTCGACGCCGAGGTCACCCGGCTGATCCAGCTCTACATCGTCGGGGTCTTCGTCTCCTTCACGCTCAGCCAGCTCGGCATGGTCCGGCACTGGACCCGCGCGCTGGCCGAGGAGCGTGACGCCGCCGAGCGGCACCGCATGATGCGAGCCCGGGTGCTCAACGCCGTGGGGCTCACGATGACCTCGCTGGTGCTGGTGGTCGTCGTGGTCACCAAGTTCCTCGCCGGCGCCTGGATCACCATCTTGGCCATCACCTTCTTCTACGTCGTGATGCAGGCGATCCGCACCCACTACGACCGGGTCTCGGCCGAGCTGGCCGCGGACGAGGAGGACAAGGTCCTCCCCACGCGGGTCCACGCGATGGTGCTGGTCAGCAAGCTGCACAAGCCGACCCTGCGGGCCCTGGCCTTCGCGAAAGCGACCAGGCCCAACGCCCTCGAGGGCGTCTACGTCGCCACCGACGGGCGGGCCACGTCGGCGCTGATGGCCGAGTGGGACGAGCGTGACATCGACCTGCCGCTGAAGGTGCTGCACTCGCCGTACCGCGAGCTGATCCGCCCGATCGTCGAGTACGCCACCGAGATCCGCCGGGCCAACCCGCGCGGCGTCGTGGCCGTCTACATCCCGGAGTACGTCGTCGGCCGGTGGTGGGAGCAGCTGCTCCACAACCAGACCGCCCTGCGGCTCAAGGGTCGGCTGCTGTTCCAGCCCGGGATCATGGTCATCTCCGTGCCCTACCAGCTGCAGTCCTCGGAGGCCGCGCGCGAGCGGGCCTACGACGACGACACGCGGGTGCGCCCCGGCGACCTGCGTCGTGGCGACGTCCGGGACCGCCGATGAGCGGCCCGGTCGGGTCGCGCCTCGAGGGCGTGGTCGGGCCCGTCGCCCACGGCGGGCACTGCGTGCTGCGGCAGGAGGACGGTCCGGTCGTGTTCGTCCGGCACACGCTGCCCGGCGAGCGCGTGGTCGTCGAGATCACCGAGGGCGCCGAGGGCGACCGGTTCTGGCGCGGTGACGCCGTGGAGGTGCTGGAGGCCTCGCCGGACCGCGTCGAGGCGCCGTGCCGGTTCGCCGGTCCGGGACTGTGCGGCGGTTGCGACCTGCAGCACGTGCGCCTGCCGGCGCAGCGTGCGCTGAAGGCCGGCGTCGTGCGCGAGCAGATGGTGCGACTGGCCGGCCTCGAGGTCGACGTCGAGGTCGAGGCGGTGCCCGGCGACGTCGACGGGCTGCGCTGGCGCACCCGGCAGCGCTACGTCGACCTGGGCGACGGCCGCCGCGGTATGCGCCAGCACCGCAGCCACGAGGTCGTCGAGATCGACGACTGCCTCATCGACGGTCGCGGCCGGGTCTCGGAGCGGGAGCTGCACACGGTCCGCGGCGTGGAGTTCTCCGTCGCCCCGGGCGGCTTCTGGCAGGTGCACCCCGGCGCCGCCGAGGTGCTCGTCGAGACCGTGCTCGCCGGCCTCGAGCCGCAGCCCGGCGACCGCGTCCTGGACCTGTACGCCGGCGTCGGGCTGTTCGCCCGTTTCCTCGGCGAGGCCGTGGGCCGCTCGGGCGCCGTCGGGCTGGTCGAGGGCGACCGCACCGCCGTCTCGCACGCGCGCACCAACCTCGCCACCCTCCCCGGCCGCTGGGAAGCCGTCTCCGGCGACGTGGAGCGCGTCCTCGGCCGCCCGCGCGGCGATCTGCTGAGTGGGCCGGTCGACCTGGTCGTGCTGGACCCGCCGCGCCAGGGGGCGCGCCGCAAGGTCGTCCGCGAGGTCGCGCGCCGCACCCCCCGTCGGATCGCCTATGTCGCATGTGACCCGGCGGCCCTGGCCCGGGACACGGCGTACCTGCGCGAGGCGGGGTATTCCCTGGCCTCCCTCCGCGCGCTCGACCTCTTCCCGATGACGCACCACGTCGAGTGCGTGGCCCTCTTCCACTGGGACTGACCCGCCGAGAGGTCAGCCGCGCATGGCCGAGAGGTCGCTGGCGCATGGCCGAGAGGTCGCTGGCGCATGGCCGAGACGTCGCTGGCACGCGTGGTAGACGGCTCGGGCGTGCGTGAGTGACGGTTGGGCCGTGCGTGAGTGACGGCTCGGCAGTCAGCGGCGGGACCGATAGACGCGTCGCACCACGTCCTCGACGTCCGGCTCCTCGATCGAGAGGTCGAGCACCTCGGCGTCGGCACTGACAGCGGCGAGGACCGCGGCGGCGGTGACCCGGTCGGGGTCGAAGCCGATGCGGTGGCGCAGGCCGTGGCCCTCCTCGCCGAGGTGGGTGGCACCGTCGGGCAGCGCCAGGGAGGGCACGGAGGACGCGAGGTCGACGGTCATCACGCGCTGGGCGCCGACGGTGCGCGAGAGCGCGCCGAGGCTGCCGTCGTGGACGGTCCGGCCGCGGTCGACGAGCACGACGCGGTCGCAGAGCCGCTCCACGTCGCCCATGTCGTGGGTGGTGAGCAGCAGGGTGGTGCCGTGGTCGCGCCGCTCGGTCACCAGGAACTCGCGCAGCCGCTGCTTCGACAGCACGTCCAGCCCGATGGTGGGCTCGTCGAGGATGACCAGCCGGGGCCGGTGGAGCAGCGCGGCGGCCACCTCGGCGCGCATCCGCTGACCCAGCGAGAGCTGCCGCACCGGAGTGGTGAGGAACTCGCCCAGCTCCAGCCGCTCCACCAGCTCCTCGCGCCGGGCCGCGGCGTCGGCGGGGGAGAGCCGGTGGATGGCGGCCAGCAGGGCGAAGGACTCGCCGGTGGGCAGGTCCCACCACAGCTGCGACCGCTGCCCGAAGACCACACCGATCTCACGGGCCAGCCGGCGCCGTTCGGCGACCGGGCGCAGCCTGCAGGTGCGGACCTCGCCGGAGGTCGGCACGAGGATGCCGCAGAGCATCTTGATCGTCGTGGACTTCCCCGCCCCGTTGGCGCCGATGTAACCGACTGCCTCGCCGGCCTCCACCCGCAGCGACAGGTCGTCGACGGCCACCACGGTGCGCCGTCGCACGCCCTCGCGCACCCGGAAGGTCCGGGTCAGGCCGTCGGTCTCGATGATGTGAGAGGTCATCCGCCCGCTCCCTGGTAGTGACGTACGCCGGTGCGCCAGCTCAGCCCCGCGGCGACCCAGGCCCACACGGCGGCGACCGGCGCCAGCCAACCAGCCCAGTCCGGCAGCCCGGCGAAGGTGTCGAGCCCCAGCAGCGTGGCGGCCGGCAGGTAGGCCGTGAAGGCCATCGGGAAGAAGAAGCCGAAGACCACGACCAGCGGCCGGCCCCAGACGGTGCCGGGCTGCGTGGCGGCGTACCGACCGCCGTACACGAACGCGTTGGTCATCTCCGAGCCGTTGACGAGGAAGAACTGCAGCCCGCCGGCCCACACGAACAGCGCCGCGAAGGTGACCGTGCCGCTGACCAGGGCGACGGCGAGCAGCCCGACGGCCCCGGCACCCCAGGCGAGGTCGTTGACCACCAGTCCGACCACGAGCGCCACCAGGCCGACGGCCGCACGCGCGAGTCGGCGCAGGCTGATGTCGCTGGTGACCAGCTGCAGCAGTAGCGGCTGCGGACGCAGGTAGAACACGTCCAGACGCCCGGTGCGGACGTACTCCGGGAGGTTGTCGCAGTGCCCGACGACCATGTCGGCCAGCGAGAAGCACAGGTCGGCGAGACCGAAGACCAGCAGCATCGCGGCCAGGTCGAACCCACCGATCGCCGAGACACTGGTGAACAGCACCGCCACCTCGGCCAGCTCGGTGAGCCCGACCAGCAGCGAGCTGCCGAGGTCGAGGCCGAAGCTGGTGCGGTAGCTGGCCTGGGAGCGCACCCGCGAGGCCAGCACCGCCCGGTACGGCGCCAGCGCACTGCCGTGGGGCGCCGGCCGCGCCACGGGCTGGGTCTGGGCCACGGAGGACTCAGCCACCCTGCACCTCCAGGCGATGCCGCCCACGACGCGTCATCAGCTGGCCCAGCGCACCGACCACGACCAGCCAGCCGACCTGGGCGGCCACCAGCCCGACCGAGGCGAGCCCGTCGACGCGCCCGGAGAGCACGTCCACGGGGTACATCAGCATCGACGGGAAGGGCGAGGCCGAGGCAAGCCAGAACAGCGGCGCCGGGAAGATCGCGATCGGCACGTAGAGCCCGGCCAGGAACCCCGCCACGACCATGTAGAGCAGCGCCACGCCCCGCGTCTCCACCAGCCAGAACCCGGTCGCGGCCACGAGGTAGGCGGTCGCGGCGGAGACGGTGATGCCGAGCAGCACGCTCACAGCGCCCAGCAGGTAGGGCCCCGGCGTCGTCGGCATGGTCATCCCCACGACCAGGGCGCCGACCAGCACCGACGGCACGCCGCGGGGGAGCAGCGCGAACAGTCCGCGACCCACCTCCATGGCCACGGCGCCGGCGTGCACGTCGAGAGGGCGCAGGAAGTCCACGACCACGTCACCGGTGCGGATCCGCTCGGCCATCTCCGAGCGGCCGTAGAGGTTCACCGACCCGAGCAGCCCCTGGGACAGCCAGACGTAGGCCGACATGGTGCCGACGTCGTACCCGTCGAGCTCGCCGCCCGCGGCCTGCACCGTCGCCAGCAGCAGGGCGACCTTGAGGAAGCCGAAGGTCGTGTTGGCGACCAGGCCCGCCAGTGCGGCGAGCCGGTAGGCCGCCTGCTGCCGGAAGCCCGCCACGACGAGCCTGAGGTACGGCGTCCCGACCGAGGGGGAAAGGGGCCGGACCGAGAGCACCGGCGGACTCTACCCGCGCCCGGAGGGGTGGCCGCCACATCACTCGATGTCGTGTATCTTGATGTCGAGAGAGTTGCTGAGGTGAACCTGACTTCCGCAGGTCACCGGCTCGACGGCAAGATGGCGGCAGACCGCCGGCGCACACGCGACAGAGGAGATGTTGGTCAGTGGGTAGCAAGAACAGCTTCGGTGCCAAGAGCACCCTGGACGTCAACGGGGCGTCCTACGAGATCTTCCGCCTCGACAAGGTGACCGGTGAGGGCCTCGACGTCGAGAGCCTGCCGTTCAGCCTCAAGGTCCTCCTGGAGAACCTCCTGCGCACCGAGGACGGTGCCGACATCACCGCCGAGGACATCAAGGCGCTGGCCGGCTGGGACGAGACCGCCGACCCCGACAAGGAGATCCAGTTCACGCCGGCGCGCGTGATCATGCAGGACTTCACCGGCGTCCCCTGCGTCGTCGACCTCGCCACCATGCGTGAGGCGATGGCCGACCTCGGCGGCGACGCCACCAAGATCAATCCGCTCGCGCCCGCCGAGATGGTCATCGACCACTCGGTCATGGCCGACGTCTTCGGCAGCCCCGAGGCCTTCGAGCGCAACGTCGAGATCGAGTACGAGCGCAACCGCGAGCGCTACCAGTTCCTGCGCTGGGGCCAGGGCGCCTTCGACGACTTCAAGGTCGTCCCGCCGGGCACCGGCATCGTGCACCAGGTCAACATCGAGCACCTGGCCCGCACCGTCTTCACCCGCGAGGTCGACGGCGAGCTGCTGGCCTACCCCGACACCTGCGTCGGGACCGACTCCCACACCACGATGGTCAACGGCATCGGCGTGGTCGGCTGGGGCGTCGGCGGCATCGAGGCCGAGGCCGCCATGCTCGGCCAGCCGGTCTCCATGCTCATCCCGCGCGTGGTCGGCTTCAAGCTCTCCGGCGAGCTCCCCGAGGGCTCGACCGCCACCGACCTGGTGCTCACCATCACCGAGATGGTCCGCAAGCACGGTGTGGTCGGGAAGTTCGTGGAGTTCTACGGTCCCGGTGTCGCGGCGCTGCCGCTGGCCAACCGCGCCACCATCGGCAACATGAGCCCCGAGTTCGGCTCGACGATCGCGGTCTTCCCGATCGACGACCAGACCATCGACTACCTGCGCCTCACCGGCCGCTCCGAGGAGCAGATCGCGCTCGTCGAGAGCTACGCCAAGGAGCAGGGCCTCTGGCTCGACCCCGACGCGGAGCCGCGCTACTCCGAGAAGCTCGAGCTCGACCTCTCCACCGTCGTCCCCTCGCTGGCCGGCCCGAAGCGTCCACAGGACCGCATCGAGGTCACCGAGGCCAAGGCCGGCTTCCGCGCCGCGCTGGTCGACTACGTCGACGCCGACGCCCAGGAGACCCAGGGCTACGACGAGTCGGTCGAGGAGACCTTCCCGGCCTCCGACCCCGCGACGAGCAACGGTGGCGGCGAGGCCGCTCCGCCGAAGGACTGGGCCTCGGCCGCGCCCAAGGACGGCGGTCGCCCCTCGAACCCGGTCGAGGTGACCCTCGAGGACGGGACCCAGTTCACCCTCGACCACGGTGCGGTGACGATCGCCTCGATCACCTCCTGCACCAACACCTCCAACCCCTCGGTCATGATCGGCGCCGCGCTGCTGGCCAAGAAGGCCGTGGAGAAGGGCCTGGTCCGCAAGCCGTGGGTCAAGACCACGCTCGCGCCCGGCTCGCAGGTCGTCTCGGACTACTACGAGAAGGCCGGCCTCACGCCGTACCTCGACAAGCTCGGCTTCAACCTCGTCGGCTACGGCTGCGTGACCTGCATCGGCAACTCCGGTCCGCTCATCCCCGAGGTCTCCGCCGCGGTCAACGAGCACGACCTCGCCGTCGTCTCGGTGCTCTCGGGCAACCGCAACTTCGAGGGCCGCATCAGCCCCGACATCAAGATGAACTACCTCGCCTCCCCGCCGCTGGTCGTCGCCTACGCGCTGGCCGGCTCGATGGACGTCGACCTGTTCAACGACCCCCTGGGCACCGACGCCGAGGGCAACGACGTCTTCCTCAAGGACATCTGGCCCTCGCCGCAGGAGGTCGAGGAGACCATCGCCGGCGCGATCAACTCCGAGATGTTCTCCTCCTCCTACGCCGACGTCTTCAAGGGCGACGAGCGCTGGCGCTCCCTGCCCACCCCGGAGGGCAACACCTTCACGTGGGACGAGGACTCGACCTACGTCCGGAAGGCTCCGTACTTCGACGGCATGCCGGAGGAGCCGACCCCGGTCACCGACATCGAGGGCGCGCGGGTCCTGCTCAAGCTGGGCGACTCGGTCACTACCGACCACATCAGCCCCGCCGGCGCGATCAAGAAGGACAGCCCGGCCGGCCGCTACCTCGCCGAGCACGGTGTCGAGCAGCGTGACTTCAACTCCTATGGCTCGCGCCGAGGCAACCACGAGGTCATGATCCGCGGCACCTTCGCCAACATCCGGCTGCGCAACCAGCTGGCGCCGGGCACCGAGGGCGGCGTGACGCGCGACTTCACCGCCGACGGCGAGGTCACCAGCGTCTACGAGGCCTCCGAGCACTACATCGACGCGGGCATCCCGCTGGTCGTGCTCGCCGGCAAGGAGTACGGCTCCGGCTCCTCGCGCGACTGGGCCGCCAAGGGCACCGCGCTGCTGGGAGTCAAGGCCGTCATCGCCGAGTCCTTCGAGCGGATCCACCGCTCGAATCTCATCGGCATGGGCGTCATCCCGCTGCAGTTCCCCGAGGGCGAGTCCGCGGAGTCGCTGGGCCTGACCGGCGAGGAGGAGTTCACCATCACCGGCATCACCGAGCTCAACGAGGGCACCACGCCCCGCACGCTCAAGGTCAAGGCCGGCGACGTGGAGTTCGACGCGGTGGTCCGCATCGACACCCCCGGCGAGGCGAACTACTACCGCAACGGCGGCATCATGCAGTACGTCCTGCGCTCGCTGCTCAAGGGCTGACCCGCCCCGAGCACGCAGTCGTGCCCCTCAGCGCGCGCCCTGGCGCCCGCTGGGGGGCACGACCCATTTGTCCGGGGCGGTCGCGCCGCACGGGCGCGAGGCGAGGGCCAGGCTGCGGGAGCTGATCAGGCTCGAGGAGCCGCTGGATACGGTGGCGCCATGATCGTGGCGTTCAGCATCTCCCCGACCAGCGGCGACGAGACCGGCAGCGTCTCCGAGGCGGTCGCCGCCGCCGTACGCGTGGTGAAGGAGTCGGGGCTGCCCTACGAGCTGAACTCGATGTTCACCAACGTCGAGGGGGAGTGGGACGAGGTGATGGCCGTGGTCAAGCGCGCCGTCGACGTCGTCGCCGAGGTCTCCCCGCGGGTCGGGCTGGTGCTGAAGGCCGACATCCGTCCCGGGTGGGACGGTCAGCTGACGGCGAAGGTCGAGCGGGTGGAGCGCCTGCTGGAGCAGGGGTGAGCCGCGCGCGACGGACGCTGGTGCTGGCGGTCGCGCTCCTGGGGGTGCTGCTCGTGATGACCGCCGCCACGGTGCTGCCGCAGGTGGCCGAGCGGCTGCGACCCGAGCCGGTGGACCTGACCCTCGACGCGGTCGAGGTCTTCGAGGACCTGCCCACGACGCACACCGACGACGCGGTGGAGTACCCGACCGAGCCGCCCGTCGGCGGACCGCACGCGGGGGAGTGGCTCGACTGCGGCGCGTACGACGAGCAGGTGCCCGCCGAGAACCTCGTGCACGACCTGGAGCACGGCACCGTCGTGATCGCCCACGACCCCGATCTCGACGCCGACGAGGTCGCGCTGCTGGCCGAGCAACTGCCGCAGAACGGCATCCTGACGCCGTGGTCCGGCCTCGACGCACCCGTGGTCGTCGTGGTGTGGGAGCGCCGTCTGGCGCTGACCGGGGCCGACGACCCGCGTCTGGCCCTGTTCATCGCCGAGCTCGGCAACGGCGAGACGGCTCCGGAGCCGCGGGCCTCCTGCGCCGGCGGCATCGAGCCGCCCCGGGACCCGGGGCTCACCCAGGTCTGAGACGCGACACGGGCCCTACGGGTGTGACACCGCCGTGACAGCGCGTGGGTAGCCTCGCAGCGTGCCGACCGATAGCGCGCCCGCAGCGGGCGACCTCCAGCCCGTGACCCTGCCCTCCGTGGACGACCTCGACGGCTGGAACGACTTCCTCGACCAGCAGGTGCTCGGCGGGCTCCAGCGCACGCGGCAGCGCATCGAGGCCCTGCGCGCGACCGCGCCCGGCGACCCGGCGAGCCTGCCGCGGTGGAACGACGTGCACGTCGACCTCGGCAACGCCTTCGCCGTGGCCGGCCTGCTCTCCCAGGTGCACCCCGACGCTGCGCTGCGCGAGCGCGCGGAGGGCTACGAGCAGCAGCTGCACGAGCTGCGGACCTCGCTCATGCTCGACCCCGGGGTCTATGCCGTGCTGGAGGCCGCCCCCACCGACGGACTGCCCGACGGCGCGGAGCGGGTGCTGGAGGACGCGCTGCGCTCCTTCCAGCGTAGCGGCGTCGACCGCGACGAGAAGACCCGCGCCCGGCTGCGCGAGCTCTCCGCACGCGGCTCCGACCTCGGCCAGGCGTTCGCCCGCAACATCCGCGACGGAGCGGGGGAGACCCGCGTCCCGGCCAGCGCCCTGGAGGGCCTGCCGGCTGACTACGTCGAGTCCCACCCGGTCGCCGAGGACGGCACGGTCACGATCACGACGGGCTACCCCGACACCAACCCGTTCCTGATGTTCTCCGCCGACCGCGAGGCGCGGCACGCGGTGATGCACACCTTCCTCAACATCGGCTGGCCCGACAACGACCCCGTCCTCGCCGACCTGCTGAAGGTCCGCGACGAGCAGGCACGGCTGCTGGGCTACGACTCCTGGCCCGACTACGACGCCGAGGAGAAGATGATCGGCACCGGGGCCGCCATCGCCGAGTTCGTCGACCGGGTCGCCCGCGACGCCACCGCCAGCGCCGAGCGCGACGCCGCGGTCCTGCTCGAGCGGGCCCGGCAGGACCACCCGGACCTCGAGCGGCTCGACGTGGCCGACGCGCGCTACTACGGCGAGGTCGTGCGCCGCGAGCAGTACGACGTCGACGGGCAGGCCGTGCGGGCCTACTTCGACTCCGGGCGGGTCCGCCAGGGGTTGCTCGACGTGACGGGCCGACTCTTCGGCCTGGAGTACCTCCCGGTCGACGCGCCCTCCTGGCACTCCGAGGTGGCGACGTACGACGTGGTGCTGGTGGAGACCGGGGAGCGGCTGGGCCGCATCCACCTCGACCTCCACCCGCGGCCGGGCAAGTACAACCACGCCGCGCAGTTCGACCTCGTCCGCGGTGTCGCCGGACGCCAGCTTCCCGAGGGCGTGCTGGTGTGCAACTTCGGACGCACCCGCATGGACCACTCCGAGGTGGTCACGCTCTTCCACGAGTTCGGCCACCTGCTGCACCACGTCCTGGCCGGGCGGCACCCGTGGGTGCGGTTCTCCGGCGTCGCCACCGAGTGGGACTTCGTCGAGGCGCCCAGCCAGATGCTCGAGGAGTGGGCCTGGGACCACGGCGTGCTCGCCGGGTTCGCCGTCGACGCCGACGGCACGCCGATCCCCGAGGCTCTCGTGGACCGGATGCGGGCGGCCGAGGAGTTCGGCAAGGGCTACTACGCGCGCACCCAGATGTACTACGCCGCCGTCTCCTACCGCTTCCACGCCGAGCTGCCCGACGACCTGACCGCGCGCTCGCGCGAGCTGTCGGACCGCTATGCCGTCTGGGGGCAGGTGCCCGACACGCACTTCCACTGCGGCTTCGGGCACCTCGAGGGCTACGGCTCGGGCTACTACACCTACATGTGGAGCCTGGTCATCGCCAAGGACCTCTTCTCGGCCTTCGACGCGGGCGACCTGTTCGCCCCGGAGGTGGCCACGCGGTACCGCGACACCGTGCTGGCCGCCGGCGGCAGCAGGGACGCCGCCGACCTGGTCGAGGAGTTCCTGGGACGTCCCTACGACAACCGGGCCTTCACGGCCTGGCTGGAGTCCTGAGGCACTCCGCGCTCACCTGGCGCTCGGTGCGCACGAACCCGGCACCGAGGTAGAGGTCGAGCGCGTGGTGGTCGGGGTCGGCCACCAGCACCAATGTGCGCGCGCCCAGCTCGCCCAGCGCGTGGGTGCCCGCGTGGTGCAGCAGCGCCTGCGCCAGACCCCGACGCCGCGCCTCCGGGTGGGTCTGCACGGTCTGGAAGCGCGCCAGCCCCTCGCCGGCGCAGAAGATCCCGAGCCCGGCGAGCAGGCGGTCGCCGTCGAACGCCCCGAGCCACGCGCCGTGGCGGCTCTCGACCGCGGCCCGCTCGGCTGCTGCACGGCGGGTCGCGAACAGCTCGTAGTCCGGGCCGGCGCCCTCGGCGCAGGCCAGGTCGAGCGCGACCTTCTGGCTCCAGTCGCGGTCGCCGCTCAGTGCGCGCACGACCGCGCTGCGCTGCAGCTGGCGCGGCGGCAGCACCCTCTCGGCGGTCAGCACGGTGTCGACGGCCACCCGCCACCCCGGTTGACGCAGCCGGTCGACGTCCTCACGGCCGGCGCTCGGGTCGTCGATGCCGACGGCGTGGTGGCCCGCAGGAGCACGAAGTTGCCCCAGCGGAACGTCGGGTTCTGCGGCGTGCGCACGACGACGTACGCCGGGTGGTGCTCGACCTCGCTGCCCGACTGCGCGAGCAGCGCCAGGTCGGTGCGCCACGCCAGGGACAGGACCTCCACGCCGCCGAGGCTAGGGGAGCGGGGAGCCTGCTCCGGGGACGCGCGTGTCACGTCCAGGTAAAGCGCTGCCGTGCGGGGGTAGAACGGGGGCATGGACTCCGACACCTTCACCGTGCGCACCGGCTCCGCCGACGTGGTCCTCGACCTCACCGACCGCGCCCAGGCGTGGTGCCGTGGCCGGGGCGACGGGCTGCTGCACGTGTTCGTCCCGCACGCGACCGCCGGTCTGGCGGTCCTCGAGACGGGCGCCGGCAGCGACGACGACCTGCTCGCGGCGCTGGCCGACCTGCTGCCCGCCGACGACCGGTGGCGGCACCGGCACGGCACGCCGGGCCACGGCCGGTCGCACGTGATGCCGGCCCTGGTCCCGCCGTACGCCACGCTCCCGGTCCTCGACGGCCGGCTCGCGCTCGGGACGTGGCAGAGCCTGTGCCTGGTCGACCTCAACGTGGACAACCACGAGCGCGAGGTGCGATTCAGCTTCCTGGCGGGCTGAGGCCGGGGCAGGGCGGTTACTCCGCACGAGTTCTCACCCTGAGCTCGCGCTGAGGGTGAGAACGCGTGCGGACTATCCCGCCCGGCATCGAACACGTGTTCGACCGTCGGCGTACCATCGCCCCCATGGACCGACTCGTCGCCCCGCCCGGCTGGCCGCGTGCCGTGCGACCCCCCGACGCCCCCGACTGGGAGACCACGGCATGTGCCTGGCTGCTCGACCAGTGCCCGCCGGAGTTCCGCGGCTACGCGACCCTGAGGCGCCACCCGGTGGTGCTGGCGCGGTTCGCGGTGCTGCACGTCGAGGGTTGTCACGCCGCCGTACGCCGTGGGCTCAGCGAGGCCCGGGCCGACCTGCCCCAGGTGGCTGACGGGGACGTCGTGGAGGCGGCGGTGCAGACCTTCCTCACCGAGGAGGCGCGCCTCGTGGCGCTGCGCCGCGAGGTCGGGCTGGTCGAGGAGGCGCTGCGCGGGCGTCGCTACCGCGCACGGCTCTGAGCGAGGCCCGCGTGCGGGACGAGGTGGTCGAGGAGGTGGTTGAGTGGACCGCATGCACCGCTTCGCCTGCGTCGTCCTGATCGACCGCCACGGACGCCTGCTGCTGCAGGAGCGCGACGAGCACCCGGTGATCGACCCGGAGAAGTGGGGCTTCTGCGGCGGCCACCTGGAGGAGGGCGAGGACGCCCTGGGCGGTGCGGTGCGCGAGCTGGAGGAGGAGACCGGCGTGCGGCTCCCGCCCGATCGGCTGGAGCTGGTGGAGGTGGCCAGCGTCTTCCACGAGGCCTACGACTCCTGGGACGAGATGTCGTTCTACGCGGCGGCCGTCGACCTCGCCGACGACGACATCGTCTGCGGCGAGGGGCGTCGGATCGTGTTCGTCGACGCCGACCGAGTGCTGGACCTCGACCTCACCGGGTCCGCCCGGCAGGTCCTGCCGGGGTTCCTCTCCGGCCCCGTCTACAGCAGGCTGTGCGCGTGAGCACCCGAGTCACCGTCCACCAGGTCCACCACGACGGCGCCGAGGACGTCGTGGTCGCCCCGAGCGGCCGCCACGAGGGATCGGTCTACACCGGCACCGTCGACGGCGCCGTGCTGCGGGTGGGACCCGACGGCTCCGTCGAGCAGGTCGGCTCCACCGGCGGGCGCCCGCTCGGTCTCGAGATCGACCCCGAGGGCCGGCTGCTGGTCTGCGACGCCCACCGCGGGCTGCTGCGCATGGACCCCGACACCGGCGCGGTCGAGCGGCTGCTGGCCGAGGTCGACGGCACCGCGATGGTCTTCACCAACAACGCCGCGATCGGCTCCGACGGCACCACCTGGTTCTCCGACTCCTCGCGCCACTACGGCATCGAGCGCTGGAAGGACGACTTCGTCCAGGACACCCGCTCGGGCCGGCTGCTCTCCCTGGCGCCCGACGGCACGGTCACCACCGTCCTCGACGGTCTGGCCTTCGCCAACGGCGTGGCGCTCGCGGCCGACGAGTCCTACGTCGTCGTGGCCGAGACCCGCGCCCGCAGCCTCGTACGCCGCTGGCTGACCGGGGACCGGGCCGGCACCCGCGACCTGCTGGCCGGCGACCTGCCCGGCTACCCCGACAACATCGCGCGGGGCAGCGACGGGTTGATCTGGGTCAGCATCGCCAGCCCGGTCGACCCCGTGGTCGAGCGGCTCGGGAGCGCTCCGATGTGGGCGCGCAAGGCGGTCACGCGCATCCCCGAGCGGCTCCAGCCCAAGCCCGCCCACACCTGCCGGGTGCAGGCCTACGACGACGAGGGGCGGCTGGTGCACGACCTCGACCTCGACACGCCCGACTTCCACATGGTCACCGGTGTGCGCGAGCACGAGGGGCGGGTCTGGCTGGGCAGCCTGCACGAACCCGCCGTCGCGGTCGTGGACCTGTGAGGACCTCCGTCTAGACTCATGGACTCGCCCTCTCACCACCGTGCGGGGGCACGCCACGCCTGAGGAGGACCCCCGATGGGAGTGCTGGAGTCGGTCACGGGACCCCGTGACCTCCAGGGACTCAGCGACGACGACCTCACGCTCCTGGCGAGCGAGATCCGCGACCTGCTGATCCGCACGGTCGCGACCAACAGCGGGCACCTCGGGCCCAACCTGGGCGTGGTCGAGCTGACGCTGGCCGTGCACCGGGTCTTCGACTCCCCGCGCGACCGCATCGTCTTCGACACCGGCCACCAGTCCTACGTCCACAAGCTGCTCACCGGGCGCGTGGAGTCCTTCGGCACCCTGCGCCGCGAGGGCGGGCTCTCGGGCTACCCCAGCCAGGAGGAGTCCGAGCACGACATCGTCGAGAACTCCCACGCCTCCACCGCGCTGTCCTACGCCGACGGCCTGGCCAAGGCCTACCGCATCCGCGGCGAGGACCGCCACGCCGTCGCCATCATCGGCGACGGGGCGCTGACCGGCGGCATGGCCTGGGAGGCGCTCAACAACATCGCGATCGCCAAGGACAGCCGGCTGGTCATCGTCGTCAACGACAACGGCCGCTCCTACACCCCCACCATCGGCGGCCTGGCCACGGCGCTCTCGAGCCTGCGCACCGACCCCCGCTACGAGCACGTCCTCGACGCGGTCAAGAAGCGCCTCAACGCCGTCCCCGGCGTGGGCCCGGCGGCCTACGACGCGCTCCACGCGATGAAGAAGGGCCTCAAGGACGCGCTGGCGCCGCAGGGCCTCTTCGAGGACCTCGGCCTGAAGTACGTCGGTCCCGTCGACGGCCACGACCGAGCCGCGATGGAGACCGCGCTCACGCAGGCCAAGCGCTTCGGCGGCCCGGTGATCGTGCACGCCCTGACCCGCAAGGGCTACGGCTACGACCCGGCCGAGCGCCACGAGGCCGACCAGTTCCACGCGCCCGGCCCCTTCGACGTCCAGACCGGCGCGGAGAAGCCCAAGGGCCGGATCTGGACCGACCACTTCTCCGAGGCGATGGTCGACCTCGGCCACCGTCGCAAGGACGTCGTCGCGATCACGGCCGCGATGATGCACCCGGTGGGGCTCGACGCCTTCGAGCGGCACTTCCCCGAGCGCACCTTCGACGTCGGCATCGCCGAGCAGCACGCCGCCACCTCCGCGGCCGGTCTCGCGATGGGCGGGCTGCACCCGGTCGTCGCGGTCTACGCGACGTTCCTCAACCGCGCCTTCGACCAGGTCCTGATGGACTGCGCGCTGCACAGGTGCGGCGTCACCTTCGTCCTGGACCGCTCCGGCGTGACCGGTGACGACGGCGCCAGCCACAACGGCATGTGGGACATGTCGATCCTGCAGGTGGTGCCGGGCCTGCGCCTGGCTGCCCCTCGCGACACCACCCGGCTGCGCGAGCTGCTCGACGAGGCCGTCCTCGTCGACGACGCGCCGACCGTGGTCCGGTTCCCCAAGGGGGCGCCTCCCGCCGACATCGAGGCCGTCGACCGCGTGGGCGGCTGCGACGTGCTGGTCCGCTCCGGCGCCAAGGACGTCCTGGTCGTGGCGGTCGGCTCGATGGCCACCACCGCGGTGGACGTCGCCGAGCGGCTCACCGCCCAAGGCATCGGCGTCACCGTGGTCGACCCCCGCTGGGTCAAGCCCGTCGACCCCGCGCTCATCGACCTCGCCCGCGCCCACCGGCTGGTGGTCTCCGTCGAGGACAACGGGGTCCAGGGCGGCTGCGGCGCCTCGCTGCTGCAGGCCCTGGTCGCCGCCGACGTGCGCACCCCGGTGCGCCTCCACGGCATCCCGCAGGAGTTCCTCGGTCACGCCAAGCGCGACGTGATCCTCGACCGGGTCGGGCTCACCGCCCAGCACCTGGCGCGAGGCATCGTCGAGGCGATGGCCGACGAGGCCCTCCCCGACCTCGACGCCGTTGACCGGCGCGGCTGAGCGGTCCTGGGAGGGAGACCCGACCCGCAGCCGGCCGGTCGCACCGGGAGCGGTGCGGCTGCTGCTGGCGGTCGTGCTGGCGCTCGGTGCGCTGAGCGGCTGCACGCTGTTCGACGACGACACCGAGGGGTCACCGCTGCCGACCTCGGCGGCGCCACCGCCCCCTGGGGTCGTGGAGGACCTGACCCGGGTGCTTCGACGCCGAGCCGTCGCCGTCCGTGAGGACCGCGCCCGACAGTTCCGGTCCGGCCTCGTCGCGGGCGACCGCGCGTTCCGGCGCGCCCAGGCGGCGTACTTCACCTCGGTGCGCCAGCTGCCGCTGGGCGTCTTCCGCTACTCCTTCGACGCCGCCGACATCCTGCGGGTCGACGGGTCCTACTGGGTCGTGGTGCGGGTCCACCTCCAGCTGGAGGGGTACGACGACGAGCCGGTCGTCTCGCGCGACCGCTACCTCTTCACGCCGGACTCGCGCGGCCGCCTGCGGCTGGCGTCGGTGACCGACGCCGAGTGGGAGGAGCGCAACGGCGTCCTGGCTCAGCCGTGGGACCGCGGCCCGGTGGAGGTCCGCAGCGTGGCCGGCGTCCTGGGTGTCTTCGACGTCGGGAGCGTCGACCGGTCCGCGGAGCTGCTGGACTCCGCGCAGCGGGCCATCTCCGACGTGAGTGCGGTCGTGCCCTACGACTGGGACCATCGGGTGGTGCTCTACGCGCTGTCCGACACCGCGTTCATGGCGTCGCTGGAGCAGCTGCCCGGGGGCGACCCGGACCTGGTGGACGCCGTGGCGTTCCCGGTGCCGGTCGACGACGCGGACCCCTTCGCGGCGATCGCGGGTGTCCGGGTGGCGCTGCACCCCCGGATGCTGGGCCGCCAGGACGCCGCCCGCGACCGGCTGCTCCGCCACGAGCTGACCCACGTGGCCCTGGGACGGCGCGACGACGACGTGCCGACCTGGCTCTCGGAGGGTGTCGCGGAGTGGGTCTCGGTGCGGCCGCTGGCGCCACAGGACCGCGCCCTGTCCACCGCGTCGCTGGTGGCGGCCCGCGACGCGCTGGAGTCCGGGGAGCTGGACCTGCCCGCGTCGGTGGACTTCAACGGGAGCCTCCAGGGGGCCAACTACGGGCTGTCGTGGTGGGCGTGCGAGCACCTGGCGACGTCCTACGGCGACCGGGTCCTGTGGCAGCTGGTCGACGAGCTGGGCAGCGTGCCGGCCGACGGCTCCGTGGACGAGCGGGGCGCTGAGGCGCTGCGGCGGCTCACCGGGGTGGGCCCACGCGACCTGGCGCGCAGGGCCGCGAAGCAGATGGTGGCGACGTACGGACCCTGAGGTCCGCACGCCGCCACCGATCAGTCCTGCGTTGGTGTCGTGCTCACACCGGGAGGGCTCAGTGGAACGAGCCCAGGCCCTCGCGCTCGAGCAGCATGGTCAGGCCGCCGTTCCAGAAGGCGAAGCCCGCACCGGTGATCATCGCCAGGTCCAGGTCCTCGGCCGCCGCGACGACGCCCTCGTCGAGCATCAGGCGGGCCTCCTGCGCGAGGCCGGAGAGCACCGTGCGGCGCACCTCCTCCTTGGCCAGGACCTTCGGCTCGGCCGGCTTCTCCAGCAGCGCCTCGACCTCGGGGTCCAGCGACCCGTCGGGACCGAAGTAGGCACCCTTCTTCGCCGCCACGACCCGCTCGAGGGCGGGGGAGACGTAGAAGCGGTCGGGGAAGGCCGCGGCCAGCGTCTCGGTGTTGTGCAGCGCGATGGCCGGACCGACGAGCGCGATCAGCGTGAACGGCGGCATCGGGGCGACGCCGGCGAACGCACCGTCGACCACGTCGATCGGGGTGCCCTCGTCGAGGATCCGGCTGACCTCGGACATGAAGCGGCCGAGGAGGCGGTTGACGATGAACGACGGGCTGTCCTGGACCAGGATGGTGGTCTTCTTCAGCGCCTTGCCGGTGCCGAAGGCGGTGGCCAGCGTCGCGTCGTCGGTCTTCTCGCCCTGCACGATCTCCAGCAGCGGCATGACCGCGACGGGGTTGAAGAAGTGGAAGCCCACGACCCGCTCGGGGTGCTCGAGGTCGGCGGCCATCTCGGTGATCGAGAGCGAGGAGGTGTTGGTGGCCAGCACGCACTCGGCGCTGACGACCTTCTCCACGTCGGCGAAGACGGCCTTCTTGACGCCCATCTCCTCGAACACGGCCTCGATGACGAAGTCCGCGCCGGCGAAGCCCTCGGCCTTGTCGACCGAGCCGGTGACCAGGGCCTTGTGGCGGTTGGCCTTGTCCTGGTTGATCCGACCCTTGGCCAGCAGCTTGTCGATCTCGGCGTGGACGTAGCCCACGCCCTTGTCGACGCGCTCCTGGTCGAGGTCGGTCAGCACGACCGGGACCTCGAGACGGCGCACGAACAGCAGCGCCATCTGGCTGGCCATCAGGCCGGCGCCGACGATGCCGACCTTGGTCACCGGGCGGGCCAGCGACTTGTCGGGCGCACCGGCGGGGCGCTTGGCGCGCTTCTGCACCAGGTCGAAGGAGTAGAGGCTGGCCAGCAGCTCGGGGGTCTGCGACAGCGCGTGCAGGGCGTCGTCCTCGCGGGCGAAGCCGGCGTCGCGGTCGCCGTCCTTGGCCGCGGCGAGCAGCTCGACGGCCTTGGCGGCGGCCGGGCTGGCGCCACCGGTGCGGGCCAGGGCGACCTGCTCGGCACGGCGTACGGCGGCGTCCCACGCCTCCCCGCGGTCGACCTCGGGCCGCTCGACGGCGACCTTGCCGGTGAGGACGTCGCCCGCCCAGAGCAGGGACTGCTCGAGGAAGTCGGCGCCGGAGAAGACCGCGTCGGCGAGACCGAGCTCGAAGGCCTGCTGGCCGCCGACGGTCCTGCCGTTGTTGAGGGGGTTCTCGATGATCAGCGTCACCGCGGTGTCGGCACCGACGAGGTTCGGCACGAGGAACGCGCCGCCCCAGCCGGGGACCAGGCCGAGCATGACCTCGGGCAGGCCCAGGGCCGGTGCGGAGTCCATGACGGTGCGGTAGGTGCAGTGCAGCGCGACCTCGAGGCCGCCGCCCAGCGAGAGGCCGTTGATGAACCCGAAGGAGGGCTTCTGGCCGTCGCCGAGCTTGCGGAAGACCGCGTGACCGAGCTCGGCCACCACGCGCACGGCGTCCGGGCCGCCGCCGGCGATCGAGGTGAGGTCGGCGCCCGCGGCCAGGATGAACGGCTTGCCGGTCACAGCCAGCGCGGTCACCTCGTCGTCGGCCAGCGCCGCGTCGATGGCGGTGTTGAGGCTGATCAGGCCGCGGGGACCGAAGGTGTTGGGCTTGGTGTGGTCCTCGCCGTTGTCGAGGGTGATCAGGCCGATCACGCCGGCGCCGCCCGGCAGGGTCACCTTGCGCAGCTTGGCCTCGGTGACGCGCTCGGCGTCGGAGGAGATCTCCTCGGCGCGGGCCAGGAGGGTCGAGATGTCGCTCATGTCAGGCCTTCTCTCCGGTCCAGTGGGGGTTCTCCCAGATGACGGTGCCGCCCATGCCGATGCCGATGCACATGGTGGTGAGGCCGTAGCGGACCTCGGGGCGCTCCTCGAACTGGCGCGCGAGCTGGCTCATCAGGCGCACGCCCGAGGAGGCCAGTGGGTGACCCATGGCGATCGCGCCGCCGTAGGGGTTGACGCGCGCGTCGTCGTCGGCGATGCCGAAGTGCTCGAGGAAGGCCAGCACCTGCACGGCGAAGGCCTCGTTGACCTCGAAGGCCTCGATGTCGTCGATGGTCAGCCCGGCCTGCTTGAGCGCCTTCTCGGTGGCGGGGATCGGGCCCGCGCCCATGACCTCGGGCTCGACGCCCACGAAGGAGTAGGACACCAGCCGCATCTTGATCGGCAGGCCGAGCTCCTTGGCGGTCTCCTCCTCGGCGAGCAGCGCTGCGGTGGCGCCGTCGTTGATGCCGGCGGCGTTGCCCGCGGTCACCTTGCCGGCGGCGCGGAACGGCGTCTTGAGGCCGGCGAGGCTCTCCATCGTCGTCTGCGGGCGCATCGGCTCGTCGGTGGTGGCCAGGCCCCAGCCCTCCTCGGCGGAGCGGGTGGCGACCGGCACCAGGTCGGGCTGGATCGCGCCGGCCTCGTAGGCGGCCGCGGTCTTGGCCTGGGAGCGCACGGCGTAGGCGTCGACGCGCTCCTTGGTGATCGTGGGGTAGCGGTCGTGGAGGTTCTCCGCGGTCTTGCCCATCACCAGCGCGTCGGGGTTGACGATGCGCTCGGAGAGGATGCGCGGGTTGGGGTCCACGCCCTCGCCCATCGGGTGGCGGCCCATGTGCTCGACACCGCCGGCGATGGCGACGTCGTAGGAGCCGAAGGCGATGCCGCCGGCGGTGGTGGTCACGGCGGTCATGGCGCCGGCGCACATGCGGTCGATGGCGTAGCCGGGCACCGACTGGGGCAGCCCGGAGAGCAGGGCGGCGGTGCGGCCGATGGTCAGGCCCTGGTCGCCGATCTGGGTGGTGGCGGCGATCGCGACCTCGTCGACCCGCTCGGGCGGGAGCCCGGGGTTGCGACGCATGAGCTCGCGGATGCACTTGATGACGAGGTCGTCGGCGCGGGTCTCGGCGTACTGGCCCTTGGCCTTGCCGAAGGGGGTGCGCACGCCGTCGACGAAGACGACCTCTCGCAGCTGTCGGGGCACGGGGTCTCCTGGAGGTGGGTGCTCTGGACGAAGCGATGTTACCTGCCGGTACTACCGACGGGTAATGATTGGGTGGACGGCGTGGTGCGGCGCCGGGACGGCCGGGAATATCGTGGGCCGCTCCGGGCTTGCGCCCACCGAGCGATCGCCCGGTCGATCACGCCATGGATCGCCCCCTGGATCGCTCGAGGACCAGACCCGCAGGATTCCCCCAGCCGTGAGGAGCGTGGACCCACCGTGGCCGACAACCGCCTGGTGCACATCGTGGACGAGGTGCCCGAGCTCGACGGCCCGCAGCGGCCGGAGTCGCTGACGATGGTGGTGGTCCTCGACGGGTTCCTCGACGCCGGCAGCGCCGCCGCCCGGGCCGCCCAGCACCTCGTGGACCTCGACGACGGACCCGGTGCCGGTCGGGTCGTGGCGACCTTCGAGGTCGACGAGCTGCACGACTACCGCGCCCGCCGCCCCGCCGTCTCCTTCGTGGTCGACCGCTACCAGGACTACGACGCGCCCCGCCTGGTGGTGCGCCTGCTCCACGACACCGGCGGGACGCCGTACCTGCTGCTGCAGGGGCCCGAGCCCGACATCCGCTGGGAGGGCTTCGCCCGCGCGGTGCGCGAGGTCGTCGAGCGCTTCTCGGTCACGCGCACGATCAGCATGGGCTCGGTCCCGATGGCGGTCCCGCACACGCGGCCGATCGCGATCACCCACCACGCGAACGACCCCGAGCTGCTCATCGGCGCCTCTCCCTGGCGCGGCGAGCTGCGGGTGCCCAGCAGCGCGCAGGCCCTGCTGGAGATCCGGATGGGGGAGTGGGACCACCCGATGCAGGGCTTCGTCGCCCACATCCCGCACTACCTCGCCCAGCTGGCCTACCCGCAGGCGTCCGCCGCGCTGCTGGAGCAGGTCGAGCTCGCGGGTCGCTTGACGGTGGACCTCTCCGGCCTGCGGGCCGAGGCGGAGGACCGGGAGGCCGAGATCGCGACGTACCTCGCCGAGCACGACGAGGTCGCCGACGTGGTGGCCGCCCTCGAGCGTCAGTACGACGCGTTCGAGCGTGCCGAGGAGAGCGGTGCCTCGCTGCTGGCGCCCGACGAGCCCGGCGACCCCTCTGATCCCGACGACCGGAACGGTGGTGCCTGAGTGCCCCGCGACGTGGGCGAGCTGCTCTCGCTCCTTGACCTCGAGACGATCGACGACAACCTCTTCCGGGGTGCCCAGCAGGACTCCGTCCTGCCGCGGGTCTTCGGTGGGCAGGTGGCGGCCCAGGCGCTGGTGGCCGCGTCGCGGACGACCGACCCCGCCTACGTGGTGCACTCGCTGCACTCCTACTTCCTGCAGCCCGGAGACACCGGGGCTCCGATCGTCTACGACGTCGAGGAGCTGCGCAGCGGTCGCTCGTTCGCGACGCGCCGGGTGCTGGCGCGCCAGCACGGTCGGCCGATCTTCGTGATGACCACCGACTTCCAGAAGCCCGAGGACGGGCTCGAGCACCAGGACGCCTTCCCCGACGACGTCCCCGCGCCCGAGGACTGCTTCGACCCGCAGGCCGGTCGCGGTGAGGAGCTCTCGGAGTGGGGCGCGATCTCGATGCGGTACGTCGGCTCCTCGGCCGACCTGCTGCCCGAGGACCCGCAGCGCCCCGGTCGCCAGCGCTTCTGGCTGCGCATCGACGGGGAGCTGCCCGACGACCCGCTGGTGCACGCGGCCGCGTTCGCCTACGCCTCCGACATGACCCTGGCCGGCGCTGCACTCGCGCCGCACGGCTACCGGCTCGGGGGCCCCGACATCATGATCGCCTCCCTCGACCACGCCGTGTGGTTCCACGAGCCCTTCCGGGCCGACCGGTGGTGGCTCTACGACCAGCACGCCCCTCGCGCGACCGGTGGCCGGGCGCTGATCAACTCACGGGTCTTCACCGAGGACGGCCGACTGGTCGGCTCCACGGCGCAGGAGGCCCTGCTGCGGCGTGCTCGGGAGAGCTCGCGATGAAGGTCCCCGAGCCGACACCCCTGCGCGAGCCCGACCAGGGTGCCGTCGACGAGCTGGTCGAGCTGCTCGACCTCGAGACGATCGACCAGGACCTCTACCGCGGCAGCAACGTCTACACGCCCCGGGGCCGGGTCTTCGGCGGACAGGTCGCCGCGCAGGCGCTGTGCGCCGGCATCCGCACCGTGCCCGAGGAGTTCGGGGTGCACTCGCTGCACTCCTACTTCCTGCTCCCCGGCGACCCGAGCATCCCGATCGTCTACGACGTCGAGCGCATCCGCGACGGGCGCTCGTTCCTGACCCGCCGGGTGGCCGCGCGTCAGCACGGGCGGGCGATCTACTTCCTCACCGCCAACTTCCAGCGCGAGGAGGAGGGCTTCAGCCACCAGGACGCGATGCCGGACGTCATCCCGCCCGCCGAGGGCCTGGACCTCGTCGAGCTGATGAGCGTGCGCGGCAACAGCGACGCCGAGGCGCTGGGACGCGAGTGGGCCGCCCTCGACGTCCGCTGGGTCGGCAACTCCAAGCACGGCCTCGAGCCGGATCCGGTCCACCCCTCCCGCGCGCGGATGTGGGCGAAGGTCAACGGCGACCTCGGCGACGACCCGGTCACCCACGTCGCGGCCTTCACCTTCGCCTCCGACGTCTCGCTGCTCGGGGCGACGCTCGCGGCGCACCCGGTCAGCCCGCACAAGACCCAGATGGCCTCGCTGGACCACACCATCTGGTTCCACCGCCCCTTCCGCGCCGACCGCTGGTGGCTCTACGACCAGTGGTCGCCGTCGGCGCAGTCGGCTCGCGGTCTGGCGATCGGGCGGGTCTTCACCGAGGACGGGACGCTGGTCGCCACGGTGGCCCAGGAGGGCCTGATCAGGCCACGCGGATAGCACAACAAGCATGTAATTCGTGACAAACACGCCGACATGTCGTTACTTTTGTGACGAAAGTGGCGGCTGTGCCCTCCTGAGGTGGGTGTGACCGGGTCCGCCCCTGTCGACAGGAGGACCCGTGGCGCGGCTGCGGACGGTGGGTGCGGGCACGTTGGTCGGCGCGGTGGTGCTGGTCGGTCTCCCTGCCGGGGCGTGGGCGCAGCCGGTCACCGACCACCAGATGCCCTTCCCCTGCGGGCAGGAGTGGAAGGGCACCACGCGTTCGGGCCACAGCCCGAGCCCGCGCTCCATCGACTGGAACCGCGCCGACGACGACGGTGACCCGGTGGTGGCCTCCGCGCCCGGTGTGGTGACGACCGCCGAGGCGTCCTCGAACAAGGGCTACGGCCACCACGTGGTGCTCGATCACGGCGACGGCGAGTCCACCGTCTACGCCCACCTCGACGAGGTGCACGTCGTCGAGGGTCAGCACGTCGACCAGGCCGCCCAGCTCGGCACGGTCGGCTCGACGGGCAACTCCACCGGCCCGCACCTGCACTACGAGCAGCGCCTGGACCGCAAGGACGTCGAGGCGTGGTTCGACGGTGCCGCGTTCGTCTACGGCTCCACCCAGCGCTCGGCCAACTGCGTCGACGTGCCGATGGCGGCGAACATGATCGGCAAGCCCGCCGCCGAGCTCGTGGTCTACCGGCGGGCCAAGCGCTCGCAGTTCCTCGTCCAGCGGGCCGGCAAGGCGCCCAAGAGGATGCGTCTGGGGACCGCGTCGGACGAGCCGGTGCTCGGCGACTGGGACGGCAACGGCAAGGCCAACCTCGGGGTCTGGACACCCGACACCGGTGTCTTCACGCTGCGCGTGGGCAAGAGATCCACCAGCCACGTGCCGCTGGGCAGCGCTTCGGACCAGCCGGTGGCCGGCGACTGGGACGGCGACGGCCTGTGGGAGGTCGGTGTCCGGACGCCCGCGACCGGGACGTGGCGGTTGCGCGGAGCCGACGGCTCGCTGCGTTCGGTCGTGCTCGGTGACGCCGGGGACATCCCGGTGACCGGCGACTGGGACGGTGACGGTCGCACCGACCTCGGCGTCTTCGACCAGAGCACGGCCACCTTCACGCTGCGACGCGAGGACGCCGACGGCCTGGTGTGGACCGCGCAGGTGCAGTTCGGCCAACCGGGGGACCTGCCGGTCGCCGGTGACTGGGACGGCAACGCCACGACCGAGGTCGGCGTGTGGACACCGGCCACGGCGACGTTCTCGGAGCGACGGGCCGCCTCGGCGACCGCCGCCCGGGAGACCACCGCCGCGCGGCGGTTCGGCCGACCGCGCTGAGCACGGTCGGCCGAGACCTGCGCCGACCGTCAGTGCGCGGCCGCGCGCCCCACGAGGTGCGGGGCCGACGAGCGCGGGTCGGTGAGGGAGAACAGGTAGCCGTCGTCGTACCGCTCGGAGCCGAAGGCGACCTTGCCGGGCAGCAGGATCGGCTTCTTGAACGCGCAGTCGACGGTGACGGCCTCGGGCAGACGGTTCTCCAGTGCCGCCACGCACCGGGCCAGGCTCCACATGCCGTGCGCGATCTGGCGCGGGAAGCCCAGTGCCTTCGCGGTGACGGGGTACAGATGGATCGGGTTGTGGTCGCCGGAGACCGCGGCGTACTGACGGCCCAGGTCGGCCGGGAGCTTCCAGACGACGCCGTTGGACGGCGTGGTCGGGATCTCGAGGCCGGCCGGGGCGTCGGAGTCGCCCTTGCCGCGCCGCAGGTAGGAGCTGGTGCTCTCCCAGACCGGGGTGCCGTCGGCGTCGGCGATCGCAGTGGTGAAGTCGAAGACCTTGCCCTTGGCGTGGGGACGTGACGGGGACACGCTCGCAGAGACCTGCAGGGTGTCGCCGATGCTGATCTGCCGGTAGCGGGTGACGGAGTTCTCCAGGTGCACCGTGCCGATGGCCGGGGCCGGGAACGCCGGGTCGGTCATGATCGCCATGTGGAGGCCGAAGGCCAGCATGTGCGGGTAGGTCAGCGGCACGGTGTCCTTGTGCGGGAAGCCGCAGACCTCGGCGTACGCGCGGACGTGCTCGCCGTCGACCGTGACCGGCGGCCGGTCGTAGGACAGGCCGCCGAAGTCGTCGGCCGACGCCTTGCGCACGCCGGGGAGCGAGCCGACCACCGGGATGCTCGGCAGCGCCGCGCGCAGCAGCGTGCCGAGACCGGCGGAGCCGTCGTGGGTGGTGCTCTGCGAGGCGTCGGCCATCTCAGGCACCCAGCATCATCTGGCCGCAGACCCGCACCACGTTGCCGTTGACGGCGGTGGAGCCGGGGGAGGCGAACCAGGCGATGGTCTCGGCCACGTCGACGGGCAGGCCGCCCTGCGACATGGCGTTGAGACGCTGGCCGACCTCGCGGGTGGCCAGCGGGACCGCCGCGGTCATCGCGGTGATGATGAAGCCCGGGGCGACGGCGTTGACGGTGATGCCGTCCTTCAGCTCGTCCTTGAGGGAGTCGACGAAGCCGATCACGCCGGCCTTGGAGGCGGCGTAGTTGGTCTGGCCGACGTTGCCCGCGATGCCGGCGATGCTCGCGACGCCGACGATGGAGCCGCCCTTGTTGACGACCTTCTGGTCCAGCAGCTCGCGGGTGATCCTCTCCGGCGCGGTGAGGTTGACCGCGATCACCGACTCCCAGCGGTCCTCGCTCATGTTGGCGAGCTTCTTGTCGCGGGTGATGCCGGCGTTGTGGACGACCACGTCGACCCCGCCGTGCTTGGTGGACAGGTGGTGCGCGATGCGCTGCGGGGCGTCCTTGGCCGTGATGTCGAGGGTCAGCCAGTCGCCGTCGAGCTCCTTCATCAGCGACTGCAGCTCGTTGGCGGCCTGCGGCACGTCGACGCCCACGACGGTGGCGCCGTCACGGTGCAGGACGCGGGCGATCTGCTCACCGATGCCGCGGCTGGCGCCGGTCACCAGGGCGACCTTGCCGGCCAGCGGCTGCTGCCAGTCGGCGCCCGCAGCGGCCTTCGTCGTACCGGTGGCGCCGATGCGCACGACCTGGCCCGAGACGTAGGCGGACTTGGGGGAGAGCAGGAAGGCCAGGGTGCTGGTGGCCGCGCCCTCGGCGCCCTCGGCGACGTAGACGAGCTGCGAGGTGCCGCCGCGGCCGATCTCCTTGCCGAGGCTGCGGGTGAAGCCCTCGAGCGCGCGCTGGGCGACGCGCTCGGAGCCGCTGCACTGCTCCGGCGGGGTGCCGATGACCACGACGCGCGGGCACGAGGCCAGGCTGCGCATCAGCGGGGTGAAGAACTGCTGGAGGGCGACGAGCTGGTCGGCGTTGGTGAGACCGGTGGCGTCGAAGACCAGGCCCTTGTACAACTGGTCGTCCTCGGTGACGACGGTGCTGGCGATGCCGACGGTGTCGAGCAGGCCCGGCAGCGACTCCACGAGGCGGCCGGTGCCGCCCACGACGACGGTGCCGTCGACCAGCGGAGCGCCGGCGGTGTAGCGCTCGAGCGGGGTGGGGGCGGGGAGCCCGAGGTTCTTGACGAGGATCTTGCCCAGCGGGGACTGGGTGAAGCTCTGGTACTTGTCGCTCATGGGCGCGCGGTTCCTCCGACGGGTCGACTGCTGACGCGGGTGCTGCCGGGCTCGGCAGCGGTGGCTCGGGTGGCCACGAGCATGTAACTAAACGTGTAACTCAGTGTCCACATTTCGTGACGTGCCACTCACAGCCTTCTCCGCGAGCGGCTTCGGCGCAAGGATGGGGGCATGCAGACCCAGACTCGTCGTGTCGCCATCGTCGGCGGCAACCGGATCCCCTTCGCCCGCTCCAACACCCACTACGCCACGGCCTCCAACCAGGAGATGCTGACCGCGGCCATCGACGGTCTCGTCGACCGCTTCGGCCTGGCCGGTGAGGCGGTGGGCGAGGTCGTCGCCGGCGCCGTGCTCAAGCACTCCCGCGACTTCAACCTGACCCGCGAGGCGGTGCTCGGCTCCAAGCTGGCGCCCGAGACCCCCGCCACCGACATCCAGCAGGCCTGCGGCACCGGCCTGCAGGCCGCCATCCAGGTCGCCAACAAGATCGCCCTGGGTCAGATCGACGTCGGCATCGCCGGTGGCACCGACACCACCTCCGACGCCCCGGTCGCCATCAGCGAGAAGCTGCGCAAGAAGCTGCTCAAGGTCAACGCCGCGAAGGACACCAAGGGCCGGCTGGCCGCCCTCGGCGCCATCCGTCCCGGTGACATCGGCCTGTCCATCCCGCAGAACGGTGAGCCCCGCACCGGCATGTCGATGGGTGAGCACGCCGCGCTGACCGCCCTGGAGTGGCAGATCAGCCGCGAGGCGCAGGACGAGCTGGCCGCCTCCTCGCACCAGAAGCTCGCCGCGGCGTACGACGCCGGCTTCCTCGACGACCAGATCACCCCGTTCCGCGGGCTGGAGCGTGACTCCAACCTGCGGCCGGACTCCTCGGTCGAGAAGCTCTCCAAGCTCAAGCCGGTCTTCGGCAAGGGCGAGGCCGCCACGATGACGGCCGCCAACTCCACCCCGCTGACCGACGGTGCCTCCGTCGTGCTGCTGGCCTCGGAGGAGTGGGCCAAGGAGCGGGGTCTCCCGATCCTGGCCTACATCACCGAGTACGAGACCGCCGCGGTCGACTACGTCCACGGTGGCGAGGGCCTGCTGATGGCTCCGGCGTACGCCATGGCCCGGATGCTGACCCGTGCCGGCCTGTCGCTGCAGGACTTCGACTACTACGAGATCCACGAGGCCTTCGCCTCCCAGGTGCTCGCCACGCTGGCGGCCTGGGAGGACCCGGTGTTCTGCAAGGAGCGCCTCGGCCTCGACGCCCCGCTGGGCTCGATCGACCGCGCCAAGCTCAACGTCAACGGCTCCTCGCTCGCCGCGGGCCACCCGTTCGCCGCGACCGGCGGCCGGATCCTCCCGGTGCTGGCCAAGCTGCTGGCCCAGAAGGGATCCGGCAAGGGCGTCATCTCCGTGTGCGCCGCCGGCGGCCAGGGCGTGACCGCCATCCTCGAGCGCCCCTGATTCGACGCCTGACTGCCTGATCACTGCGGCCCCGTCTCCTGCGTGGAGGCGGGGCCGTGGTGCGTCCGTGTGACGTCATACGGACGGGACGTCCGCTCGTGCGGGACGTATGACGTCCCGAGGGTGGGGAGGCGTCAGGCGCGGCCGCCGCCGCGGGCGAGCGCGAGGGCGGAGACGACCAGATAGTCACGCACCTGGTCGTGGGAGATCTCGCCGACCGTGGGGACGCCGGGCGCGGCCTCCTTGACCAGGATGCCGACGCGGGCGAGCTGGAGGGCGCCCAGACCACTGGCGTAGAGGGTGTTGGCGAGGAGGGTTGGGTCGCTGACGGAGAAGTCACCCGCGCGCACGCCGTCCTCGAGCGCGCCCGAGAGGATCGACAGGCACCCGGAGATGCCGCGTCCGAGGCGGAACAGCGCGCTCTCGGAGATCTCGTCGAGCAGCTCGGGGCCCGAGCGACGCATGAGCGCCTGGGCGCAGTCGACGAACGCCGGGTGCTCGAGGGCGTAGTCGACGAACGCCCCCACGATTCGGGCCAGCCGCTCCTCGGCCGGACCGCCAGCAGACGAAGCGGTCTCGAGCGCGGTGCGCATCTCGTCGAGGTAGCCCACCAGCGTGAGGGCGAAGAGCTCCTCCTTGCCGCTGAAGTGGCGGTAGACGATCGCCCGGTTGATGCCGACCGCCTTGGCGATGTCCTCGATCTGGGCGTCGCGCACGCCGCGCTCGTCGAAGAGCGCGCGGGTCGCCTGCAGGATCTCCGCCTCCCGGGCGCGGCGACGGGCCGCGGCGGCGGAGCGTCGGCCGTCGGTCTCAGGGGCACGCGAGGTCATGCTGGTGACGATACGCGTGTGCAACTCGGAGTTGCACGCTTGTGACAGCAACGTCACGTCCCCTCGTTCCGACCCCCTTCGTGCCGAGCCGGCGTATTGATACGCCGGTTCGGCGGGTGACGGCGTCAGGCGAGGTGGGCGCGGACGGTGGCGAGGGTGTCGGCGTCGGCGGGGGACTTGTCCTCGCGGTAGCGGACCACGCGGGCGAAACGGAGGGCCACGCCGCCCGGGTAGCGGGTCGAGCGCTGGACGCCGTCGAAGGCGATCTCGACGACCTGCTCGGGGCGCACGTGCACGACGTGGCCCTCGCGGTGGGTCTCGAGGGCGAGGAACCGCTCGGTCTGCCAGGCCAGGACCTCGTCGGCCATCCCCTTGAAGGTCTTGCCGAGCATCACCAGCTCGTCGCCGTCACGCGCGGCGAGGTGGATGTTGGACAGCAGCCCCGAGCGGCGGCCCGAGCCCCACTCGACGGCCACCACGACGAGGTCCAGGGTGTGCACCGGCTTCACCTTCACCCACGCCGCACCCCGCCTGCCCGCGTCGTACGCCGCTGACGGGCTCTTGACGACGACCCCCTCGTGCCCGGCGCTGATCTGCGCCGCCAGGAACGACTCGGCCTCCTCGACCGAGGTGGTCTCCAGCCTCTGCACCCGGTGCTCGGCGGGGACCAGCCTCTCGAGGGCCGCCGCGCGCACGTGGCCGGGGGACTCCATGAGGTCCTCCCCGTCGAGGTGCAGCACGTCGAAGAAGAACGGGCTGATCACCGCCCCGCTCGCCTGCGCGGTGCGCGAGGACGTCTCCTGGAAGGGGCGCGGCCGCCCGTCCGCGCCGACCGCGAGCGCCTCGCCGTCGAGCACGAACCGCTCCGAGCGCAGCGACCGGGCCACCGCGACCACCTCCGGCAGCCTCGTCGTGATGTCGTCGAGGCTCCGGGTCACCACGAGCACGTCGTCGCCGTCGCGGTGCACCTGGACCCGGATGCCGTCGAGCTTGGCGTCGACGACGACCGCCCCGCCGTCGCCAGCGGCCTTCGCGAGGGCTGCGTCGACGTCGGGGGCCGACGAGGCGAGCATCGGCAGCACCGGGCGGCCCACCTCCAGCCGGAACCGCGCCAGGCCCGCCTCGCCCTCGCCCAGCGCCGCCTCCGCGATCGCGACGGTCGACCCCGCCAGCATCGCCGCGCGGCGTACGACGGTGAGCGGCACGCCTCCGGCCACCGCGAGCCCCTCCTGGACAACCGCGTCGAGCGCCCCCTGGCGCACCTCACCGGTGACCAGGCCACGCAACCACTGCTGCTCCTCGGCCGTCGCGCGACCGAACAACGAGGCCACGCCGGTCGCCCGCGAGCTGGCCGAGCCCGGCCCGGCCAGCGCCGAGAGCGACTCGAACGCCTCGTGGACCTCCACGACCGTCAGCGACGGCTCGTCGGCGGGGTCCGGGAGCGACGTCAGCGACCGCCACCCGACCCCGGTGCGGCGCTGCAGCAACCGGCCGCTGAGGTAGGAGACGACGAGCCCGACCTCCTCGGTCGGGGTGCGCGAGAGCAGCGAAGCCAACGCCGCGACCTTCGCCTTGCGCGAGCGGGTCGAGGCGACCTCGGCGGAGGTGGAGACCAGGTCGTGGAGCAGCACGGGGCCAGCCAAGCACCGGCCACCGACGCCGCCCACACCCGCCGGAGCCGCCTGTGAATCTGTGCGCAGCCGGCCTGAGAGCGTGACTTACCCCCGGGGGCCTCGTTGGGCCGGTCAGCGCGATGCAGGTCCTCACCCGGACCGGCCGGCCGCCGCCACGACCCGACTCACCCCCAAGGGCCCCACGTGTTCCTCTCCCGCAAGATCGCGCTGGCAGGCCTCGCGGCCTCCCTGATCGCGACCCCCACGCTCTCGCAGGCAGCGCAGTCGACGGCCCCCACCACCGGCCCGGTGCGGGACCTCCTGGCCTCGGCGAGGGACGCGCTGGTCCTGCCGCTGGGCGGGGAGCTGCTCCCGACCCTGGCCTTCGACACCCGTGCCGGCGACGGCGCCGTGGCGCCGACGACCGCGCAGCGCACCGCGCTCGGGTCGCTGCGTGGGGCCGAGGTGACCTGGAACGCCACCGGGACCCCGCGCAGCATCGAGGTCGCCGGCGGGTTCCTGAGCGGCAAGCGCAGCGGGGCGCCGGAGACCATCGCCCGGGAGTGGCTGACCGAGCACGCCGCGGCGTTCGGCCTCTCGGCCCGCGACATCGCCCGGCTCGAGCTGGTCCGTGACCACGAGCTGCCGAAGATCGGCGCCACCGTCATCAGCTACGCCCAGACCTTCGGCGGGGTGGCGTCGGGGATCGGCGCCATCCTGACCGTGCTCGTCGACCGCCAGGGTCGTGTGGTGCGCTACGCCGGGGACCCGGTGCGGGCCACCGGTCTGCTCGGCTCCTTCGACCTCTCCCCGGCCCAGGCGCTGCAGCGCACCGTCCGGGCCCTGAGCCCGGACCTGGCCTCGTGGACCGCCGTCGCGACGGGGAGGGCGCAGGGCGGGTACGAGGTCTTCAAGGCCGGCGGTCTCGGCACCACGCAGTACGTCCGCAGGGTCGCGTTCCCCACCGCGCAGGGCGGCCGCGCCGCCTTCGCCGCGCTGGTCATCAAGAGCATCGACGAGGCCTACGCCGTCATCGTGGACGCCCAGACGGGTCGTCCGCTGTTCCGCAAGAGCCTGGTGCAGCACGCCGAGGGCACGATCTACGAGAACTACCCCGGGGCGAAGAAGGGCGGCGAGCCGGTCGTCAAGAGCTTCGGCCCCACCGACACCAGCCCCGGAGGCTGGTTGGACCCGACGGGCCTGCTCGGCCTGCCGGGCATCACGACGCTGGGCAACAACGCCAACACCGCCATCGCCTGGACGGTGCCCCTGGTGGCGGCCGACCAGTACAACCGCCCGGTCGCCCCGACCGGTGACTTCAACTACGAGTTCCCCGACTCCTGGCGCACCAGCGACGGCTCCACCGGCAGCTTCATCCCGGACGCGAACGCCGCCGCGACCAACCTCTTCTACCACCACAACCGGATCCACGACGAGCTCTACGAGTTCGGGTTCACCGAGACCGGCGGCAACTTCCAGCTGGTCAACGACCCGACCAGCGGCTCCCTCCCGCTCGGTGGTGACCCGGTGATGGGCGGCGCCCAGTCGGGTGCGCTCAACCTCACCGAGGCGGTACTGCCGCTGGGCCGCAACAACGCCAACATGCTCACGCTGCCCGACGGCATCCCCGGCTTCACCAACATGTACCTGTGGGAGTTCGTCGACGACGTCTTCGAGGCCGAGCCCCGCGACGGCGACTTCGACACCTCGATCATCCAGCACGAGTACGTCCACGGCCTGAGCAACCGCTACGTCGGCGGCGGCGGCCTCGGCTCGCTGGCCGGCGGCCAGTCCGGCGCGATGGGCGAGGGCTGGGGCGACTGGTACGCCATGAACGACCTCTTCCGGCGCGGCCTCACCCGCACCGCCGTCACCGCGGCGTACGTCGGTGACGAGAAGCGCGGCATCCGCAACTGGAACTACGCCACCAGCCCGCTGACCTACGGCGACTACGGCTACGACATGTCCGGGCCCCAGGTGCACTCCGACGGCGAGATCTGGGCCACGACCCTGTGGACCGTCCGCGACAAGATCCTCCGGGCCGTGGGCGGGAACCACAAGAAGGCCAGTGACATCGCCGAGCACATGGTGACCGACGCGATGCCGCTGAGCCCGCCGTCCCCCAGCATGCTCGACATGCGCGACGCGATCGTCGCCGCCGCGGAGCTGCGCTACAAGAAGAAGTACCTCGACGAGGTCTGGGCCGGCTTCGCCGAGCGTGGCATGGGCGTCTCGGCCTCGACCACCGGCGAGGCGGACACCGCTCCGGTGCCCGGCTTCGACGTCCCGACGTCGTCCCAGAACGGCACCGTCACGTTCCGGGTGGTGAACCCCTCGACCGGGCGGCCGGTCAAGGGCGTCCGTGTGCTCGGCGGCCTCTTCGAGGGTCGCACCACCCCGATCACGACCACGAACGGCTCCGGTGTCACCACGGCACGGATGGCCGCCGGCCGCTACACGCTCACCCTGCAGGCGCCCGGCTTCGGCCAGCAGCGCCTCGAGGTCGTCGTGCCGCGGGGCCGCAAGGTCACCCGCAAGGTGGCCCTGCGTCCCAACCTGCTCTCGCAGTCCTCGGGCGCCACGCTCACCAAGGTCTCGAGCCAGGCGTCCGCTCTGCCGGCCCAGAACGCCTTCGACGACACCGAGGCGACCGGCTGGCAGACCGAGGACGCCGGGGTGGCCTACAACGAGGGCAAGGACGCGACGGCGGTCGTGAAGCTCGCCAAGCGCAGCGTGATCGACACCGTGAACGTGAGCGTGGTCAAGCCGGTCGGTCTGCCCCGGTTCGCGGCGGCCCGCAAGGTGACCGTGCAGACGTCGATGAACGGGAGGTCCTGGCGCACCGCCGAGGTCGCGACGTTCCGCATGAAGGGGCCCCGCCCGGCCGTCAGCGACCTGATGATGCAGAGCCTGCGGCTGAAGAAGCCGGTGCGGGCGAAGTTCGTCCGGGTCGTGCCCAACGCGGCGCTGGGCGACACCGTCGACTACGCCTCGACCGCGATCGTCGCCGAGGTCCAGGCCTTCGGCCGGGTCTCCGGCATCGAGCCGAAGCAGCCCAAGCCCGACCAGCCGGTGACCACCCCCGGGTCGGTCGCGGTGGGCAACATCGCCCAGGGCTCGCTGCTCGGTCTCGACCCCTACCGTCCCGGCGCCACCGAGCTCAGCTGGACCGGTGCCTGCGGTGACGTGCCGGCCGGCAACGGCATCGACGCCTGGATCACCGAGCTCCCCGAGGGGGCCGGCGACGGTCTGCACGCGGTCACCTACGAGGGCAGCGTGCCGATCGGCGAGTGGCTCGGCTACGCCTACGACGAGGACTGCGCGCCGATGACCGGTGGGTTCGCCCTCTTCGGCGAGACGAAGACGATCCCGGCCGGGGCGGCGTACGTCGGCTTCCTGCTGCTGTACGGCGGCGGCGCGTCGTTCGACGTGACCATCAGCGAGCCGCGCTGACCCGCTCGACCTGCTCGACCCGGACCACCTGCACGACGGCTGCCGCCGGGCTCACCAGCCCGGCGGCAGCGTCGTGAAGTCGGCCTCCCTGCCCTCGGCGAACGCGGTCAGCGCCTCGGTGTTGGCCGGACCGCCCATCAGCTCGGCGAAGGCGGCGTTCTCCCGTGCCCGGGCGGCGCCGATCCCGGCGCGCAACGGCTCGATGATCGTGCGCTTGACCGCGACGAGGGACGAGATGGGCCGGCTGGCCAGCAGCTCGGCGTGCTCGCGGGCGACCGGGAGCAGCTCGTCGGGCTCGCACACCCGGCGCACCAGGCCCATCTCCAGCGCCTGCTCGGCGCCGAACCACTCCGCCGACATCAGCAGCCACGACGCCGCCTGGCGTCCGATCAGCAGCGGCAGCAGGTAGGAGGACGCGGCCTCCGGGGCGACCCCCAAGGAGGTGAACGGGCACTTGAGTCGCGCGGTGGTCGACATGAAGGCGATGTCGGCGAAGCCCAGCACCGTGCAGCCGATGCCCAGGCCCAGCCCGTTGACGGCGACCACCAGCGGCTTGGGGAAGTCCACGAGGGCGTCGACGAGGTTCACGAAGCCGCCCTCGCCCTGGTCGAAGTCGGGGTCGGCGGCGATCCGGGCCATCTCCAGCAGGTCCGTCCCCGCGCTGAACGCGCGACCGTTGCCGGTCAGCAGCACCACGGCGACGCCGGGTTCCTCGGCAGCCTCGCGCAGGGCCCGGGCCGTGGCGTCGTACAGCTCGATGTTGAACGCGTTGAGCGCGTCGGGACGATCGAGGGTCAGGGTGCGCACGCGCTTGTCGTCGTGGATCTGCAGGACCATGCCCCGAACACTAGATCCACAAGTAGAACGTGTTCCAGTATGTCCGTGTGACCCAGAGGACCGTCTCCACCTACTGCCGCATCTGCGAGCCGCTCTGCGGGATGATCGCGACCGTCGAGGACGGGCGGCTGATCTCGCTGCGGCCCGACGACGAGCACCCGCTCAGTCAGGGCTACGCCTGTCCCAAGGGATTGGCCTTCCCCGAGGTCCAGCACGACCCCGACCGGGTGCTCCACCCGCTGCGGCGGGTGGCCGGCGGAGCGCTGGGGGAGTTCGAGCAGGTCTCGTGGGACGAGGCCCTCGACGACATCGCCGTCCGGCTGCGCGCCCTGCTCGACACCCACGGCGGCGGAACGGTCGGTCAGTTCTTCGGCAACCCCGTCGGGTTCAACATCACCGGCACCCTGTGGGCGGGCGCCCTGATGACGGCGCTCGGCACCGGCCACCAGTACTCCGTGGGCAGTCAGGACATCAACAGCCGGTACGTCGCCAGCAAGCTGCTCTACGGGTCGATCTCCCAGGTGCCGTTCCCCGACCTGCGGGGCACCGACCTGCTGCTGGTGCTCGGCGCGAACCCGCTGGTATCGCGGGCGAGCGGGGTGCGTGCCCCGCGCGTGAAGGAGCACCTCTCGGCCATCGTGGCCGGAGGCGGCCGCGTCGTCGTGGTCGACCCGCGGCGCAGCGAGACCGCCAAGGCCTTCGAGCACGTCTCGATCGAGCCCGACGGCGACGCGTTCCTGCTGGCCTCGCTGATCCAGGTGGTGGCCGAGGAGGGCCTCGTCGACCAGGAGGCCATCGACCGCCAGTCCGTCGGGGCCGAGACGCTGCTCGCGGCGGTGGCGCCCTTCACCCCCGAGGCGACGGTGGCCCGCACCGGGATCGACCCGGACGTCGTCCGGTCGTTGGCGCGCGACCTCGCGGCGGCACCGCGTGCCGCCGTCTATGGGCGCACCGGCACCTGCCTGGGCGAGCACGCCACCCTGGTCAGCGTGCTGATCGACGCCCTCGCGCTGCTGACCGGCAACCTGGACCGCGAGGGCGGGGTGCTCCTCGGCCAGGCGGTGGTGCCGTTCGAGGAGACGGCCGAGAAGGCCGGCCGGCTCGGCTACGACACCCGGCGCAGCCGGATCGGCGGGTTCCCCGACGTCATGGACACCTGGCCGGCGGCGATCATGGCCGACGAGATCACCACACCCGGCGAGGGGCAGCTGCGAGCGCTCTTCGTGCTGGCCGGCAACCCGGTGCTGAGCAGCGTCGACGGACCCGGCCTCGCGGCGGCGCTGGAGCAGCTGGACCTGATGGTCGCGCTCGACCTCTACGTCAACGAGACCAACCGGCACGCCGACTACGTCCTGCCCGCGACGACCTGGCTGGAGCGCGAGGACGTGCCGTTCGCGATCGTGGCGTCCAGCCCCTGGCCGCACGTCCAGCACACGCCAGCGGTGCTCGAGCCCGCCGGGGAGGCGCGGGCCGAGTGGGAGGTCTTCGACGAGATCGCCCGGCGTGCGGGGATCTCGCTGTTCCTCCCGTCGTGGGCCGCCGCGGTCACCAGGCCGCTGCGCACGCTTGCGCGTCGCGCCGGCGTCCGGGTGACCCCGTGGACGCTGGTCGACCTGCTGCTGCGCACCGGACCGCACGGCGACCGCTTCGGCCTGCGCAGGGGCGGGCTGAGCCTGAAGCGGCTGCGGGCCGAGCGGCACGGCGTGATGCTCCCGCCCGCGCGGGGCGGCCGGCTCGCCGAGGTCGTGCGGCACCCGCACGGCAAGGTGGACCTCGCCCCCGCCCAGCTCGCGGCCGAGTGGGACCGGCTGCGGTCGGCCCTCGAGGTCGAGGCGGATCCGGCGTACCCGCTGCGGATGATCGGGCTGCGGGAGATGCGGTCGCAGAACTCCTGGATGCACAACAGCCCGACGCTGATGAAGGGCCGCAACCGGCGGCACGCCGCCCGCATCCATCCCGGGGACGCCGCCGCGGCGGGAGTGGCCGACGGAGACACGGTGCGGCTGACCTCGGCGGCGGGGGTGATCGAGACGGTCGCCCTGCTCACCGACGAGGTACGCCGGGGCACGATCGCCTGCCCGCACGGCTGGGGCCACGCGGCGGGCTGGACGGTGGCCAACGCCGCCGGGGGAGCCAACACCAACGAGCTGGCCTCGGCCCGCGTCGAGGACGTGGAGTTCCTGGCCGGGATGGCTCGCCTCAACGGCATCCCCGTGCGTCTGGAGTCGGCTGTCGGGGCGGTCGGCTAGCGTCGTCGGGGTGAGTGGCACGGACGGCGAGCGGCAGCGCACCTGGCGCCCCGACTGGCCGTGCTCGGTCACGGGCCCGCTGCGACCGTTGCGCCGCGGAGCGGGGGACCCGACGTTCCGCATCGACGATGCCGGACGCGTCTGGCGCGGCACGCGCACACCCGAGGGCCCCGCCACGCTGCGGGTGGGGTCCGCCCCCTCCGTCGGCGAGGTCCGGGCGTCGGCCTGGGGCCCGGGCGCCGACTGGGTGCTCGACTCGCTGCCGGGGCTGCTCGGCGCGCACGACGACTGGAGCGGGTTCGAGCCCCGGCACCCGGTGCTGGAGGAGGCGCGCCGGCGTCACCCCCACCTGCGGACCGGCCGCACCGGCCTGGTGATGGAGGCGCTCGTCCCGGCGATCATCGAGCAGAAGGTGACCGGCCAGGAGGCCTTCGCCGGGTTCCGGATGCTCGTCCACCGCTTCGGGGAGCGGGCTCCCGGCCCCGGTCGCGAGATGCGGCTGTGGGTGCAGCCCGATGCCGCCACCCTGCGCACCGTCCCGTCCTGGGAGTGGTTGCGCATGCACGTCGACCATGCCCGCTCGCGCACGATCGTGACGGTCGCGCGGGTCGCCGACTCCCTCGAGCGGCTCGCGGGCCTGGACGGCGAGGAGGCCGAGCGTCGCCTCCGGAGCCTGCCGGGGGTGGGGGAGTGGACCAGCGCCGAGGTGCGCCAGCGAGCCCTGGGCGACCCCGACGCGGTCAGCTTCGGCGACTACCACGTCGCCAAGGACGTCGGCTGGGCGCTGACCGGCACGCCCTTCGACGACGAGGAGATGCGCGCCTACCTCGAGCCCTGGCGCCCCCATCGCGGCCGGGTGCCGCTGCTGATCGGCGTGGCCGGGCTGCACCGGCCGCGTCGCGGGCCCCGGATGGCGCCGCGGACGCACCTTCCTGCGCGAGTCACCCGCGGCTGAGTCCGGCGGCGGTTATCGTGACGCTGTGACACAGGTAACCCTCGACGTCCTGCACCACGCCACCGCCGACGAGGCGACCCGGTTCTTCTCCGAGGCCGACGCCGAGGCGCTGGTGGAGGCACTCCGGCGCACCGGCGACGACGAGCTGCGCGCCCTCGTGGGCCGCGACGAGATCCGGCTGCCCGCCGTCCGGGGTGTCCTCTCTCGCCTGCACGAGTACGCCGACCGCGACCGCCTCGCCGAGCTGACCGGGACGGTGCGGATCGACCTCACCCGCGACGACGCGCGCCTGGGGCACCACCTGCTGCGGATCGGGTCCGGCTCGATCACGGTCGAGGCCGACGTACCGGCCACCGCGGCGAGCGACGTGGTGCTGGGCACCTCCGTCATCGGGTTCGTCCGGCTCGTCAGCGGTCAGGGCAACGCCGCGCTGGACTACCTCGCCGGACGGCTGCACGTCGAGGGCGACGCCGCGCTCGCCCTGGCCGTCGGCGGCCTCTTCACCATCCCGGGCACCGACGAGGTCGCGGTCGACCCGACCGCCCTCGACCCCGTGGACGTGGCCCGCGCCCTGGCGGGGGTGTCGACCGAGCACCTGCGCGAGGTGATGTCCGGCGGGTTCCGGCCCGTGGTGCTGGAGGAGATCTTCCGGCGGCTGCCCGACTTCGTGAACCCACGACGCTCCGCCAAGGCCGACCTGGCCGTGGGGTTCCGGCTGCTCGGCGGCCCCGGTGCGGAGCCGGAGCGCTACGTCGTGCGCGTCGACCACGGCGCGTGCAAGGTCGAGCCCGGCGACGTCGGCGGCGACCGGGACGCCACGATCACCTGCGAGGGCCACGACTTCCTGCGCCTGGCCACCGGGCACCTGTCCGCCGTCACCGGCGTGCTGCGCGGTCAGCTCAAGGTGCGCGGGGAGAAGGCGAAGGCGCTGCAGCTCGCCTCGGTGCTGGACATCCCGAAGGCCTGAGCCGCAGTCACCTGGCCCGCGTCACAGCAACGGCCGCAGCGGCGCCAGCACGAACTCGGTGAACTTGCGGTGCAGGTCGCGCGCCTCCCACTCGCCGACGGTGAGCTCGAGGCAGTGCGACTCGTCGACGCGGAAGACCTCCTCCATCTGGTGCGCGAGCCCGGCGTCGATCACTTCGACGTTGATCTCGTAGTTGCCCGAGAGGCTGAGTCGGTCGATGTTGGCGGTGCCGACGGTCGTCCAGGTGCCGTCGACGGTGGCGGTCTTGGCGTGCACCATCGCGTCGCGGTAGCGCAGGATCCGCACCCCGGCCTCGAGCAGCTGCGAGAAGTAGCCGCGCGAGACCCAGTCGGCCACGATGTGGTTGGACTTCAGCGGCACGAGCAGCCGGACGTCCACGCCCCGGGCGGCCGCGTCCTTGAGCGCGTCGACGAAGTCCTGGTCGGGCAGGAAGTAAGCGGTGGTGATCCAGATGTTGCGACTGGCGCGGTTGATGGCCTCGAGGTACATCGACCGGATGGGGAACATCCACAGGCGCGGCACGTTGCGCTGGATCCGGATCCGCGGCTCCCAGTCCGACGCGGTCTCCAGCAGCAGCGGGCGCTCGCTGGGACGAAGCCGGCGACGCCGGTGCAGGTTCCAGAAGTCGGCGACGGCGCGTTGCAGGTCCCACACGCCGGGCCCGGTGATGCGCACGTGGGTGTCGCGCCACTCGGTGGCGTAGGCGTCGCCGATGTTGAAGCCGCCCACGAAGCCGATCTCGGAGTCCACGACCAGGATCTTGCGGTGGTCGCGACCGTAGCGACGCAGGTCGAAGAAGCGCAGCCCCGCGGAGTAGACCGGGAAGCGCAGCACCTTCATCGAGCGGGGGAACCGCATGAAGACCGGTGAGACCACGAGGTTCGCGAAGCCGTCGTAGATGCAGTAGACCTCCACGCCACGCGCGGCGGCGTCGGCCAGCGCCTGCTTGAACCGCTCGCCGGTGGCGTCGCCCTTCCAGATGTAGGTCTCGAAGAGGATCTGCTTCTGCGCGCCCTCGATGGCGGCGAGCATGTCGTCGTAGAGGTGCTGGCCGTAGGTGTACGTCGTCACGGTGCTCTCGCCGATCGGCACCTCGGCCGGCGGGGTGACCGGGAACTCGCCCGGCTTCTTGCCGCGCCGCCGGTAGGAGTCGACGAGCGTCATCGCGATGGCGAGCCCGAACTGCACGCCGACCACGGTCAGCAGCGTGCGACGCAGCACCCGCAGCAGAGCGTCCAGGCGGCTGCTGGGGCGGGGGTTCACGGGCCCCACGGTAGTCGGGCCGTGGTGCCGGACGCGGAGCGACCTGCGGTCCAGCCGGGGCCCCATCAGTTTGACGTCCACGATGCGCTGCCAGTCCTGGTGCTCCAGGGCGCTGATGGTTCCCCAGTGAGCGACACCGGCGACGTTGCACACCAGGTCCATCGCGCCTGAGGCCTCGGCCACGGCTGACGCCAGGTCTCGGACGGCGTCGTAGTCGCTGACGTCGGCAGCTCGTGCCAGCACGACCGGGCGCCAGTGATGAACGCGTCGACTCCCTCGAAGTCGTGGAACCGGCGGACGCGTCTCGTCGACCTGCCGCGGTGGGGGGGCATGATGGCTCCTCGGTTGCGTCGGTGGGGGAGACGGGCCCGGCGCGGGGCTGGCTGGAGGGCTGGGCGAGCAGCGCCATGAGGACCCGGTCCAGGCTCGCGGCGCTGACGACCCGGCGGTCGGCGCCGACCTGCTCGAGCGCGAGTCCGCTCACCAGGGCGGCCATGAGGGCCGCCGCCTCGGCGGCCGGGACCCGCAACTCCAGTCCGAGGGCGGCCACCTCCTCCTCGATGCGCTCGGCCATCCAGGCGAGCAGGTGCGCGCGCACCTCGGCGAGCCGCTGTGCGATCGCCGGTTCATTGGCGGCATAGGCTCGGAACTCCGCGAAGACGAGCAGGGTCGAGGAGTCCTCGGTGATCGCGAGGAGGCCTTCGGACACGGTGCCCAGCTGCAGCAGTCTGCCGGTGACCAGCTGTTGGAGCATCTCCACGCGGGAGGTGACCTCCTGCTCCAGCAGAGCGAGGAAGAGGTCGTCCTTGCTGTCGAAGTTCGAGTAGAGCGCGCCCTTGGTGAATCCGGCTCGCTCGGCGATCTGCGCGAGGGACGCACGGTGGAAGCCGACGTCGAAGAAGACGTCCTTGGCGGCTGCCAAGACCTGCGCCCGCACCTCCCGGCGTAGAGGGCGCACGCGCTGCGGTGTGTTGGACATGTGGCGACGGTCACCTACTCTGTCGACTGTGGATACCGATGGTACTGAATTGAGCCGCCTCTTGTCCGGGGTGGGTGCCGCGCATGTGCTGACGGGCCGACGACGCGGTCTTGGTCGGGCCGCGCTGGCGGCGCTGCTCGTCATGGTCACGCCCGCCGCCGCGGCGGCCAGCGACCTCGGGGCGACCGTGTCCTCCTCTGCTCCCGCCGCAGCCCCCGCTGCGACCATCGGCGACGACGTCATCGGAGACCTGACCTCCAGTCATGGTCTCACCGTCTCCGAGGTCGACCGGGTCGACGAGCGTCTGGTCCGGCTCACGGTCGCCAGCCAGGAGCTGGCCCGTCCGGTACGCCTGACCCTCCTGCTGCCGCAGGGATACACCGCGACCACGCGCCGCTATCCCACGCTCTACCTCCTGCACGGCACCAGCGGCGGCGCCGACGACTGGGTGCAGCAGGGTGAGGCCGAGGACATCACGGCCGGCTTCCCGATGATCGTGGTCATGCCGGACGGTGGCTACGACTCCAACGGTGGTGGTTGGTGGACCGACTGGGTGGACCAGGACACCGCGCTGGGGGTCGCCAACTGGGAGACCTTCCACATCGAGCAGCTGGTGCCGTGGGTCGATGCCCACCTGCGCACCCGCGCGCGGCGTTCCCAGCGGGCGATCGCCGGGCTGTCCCAGGGGGGCTTCGGGGCGATGAGCTACGCCTCGCGCCACCCCGACCTGTTCGTCTCCGCGGCGTCCTTCTCCGGTGCCCCCGACATCGCCAAGGCACCGCAGGCCCGGACGCTGGGGGCCGCCGTCGTCGGCGCGATCATGACCGGTCTCAACGGGGTGCAGCCCCACGCGCCGTTCGGCGACCCGGTTCTCGACGCCGTGAACTGGCAGGGACACAACCCCGCCGACCTGGTGGGCAACCTGCGCCGCATGGACCTGCGGCTGTGGGTGGGTGACGGCACCAACGGGCCCTACGAGGACACTGCGGACCCTCGGTACGCCTCACCCGATCCGATCGAGGCGATCGTCCATGAGTCCACCCTGCTGTTCGCCGAAGCCGCCGACGCCGCCGGGGTTCCCTACGTCCTCGACGACTACGGGCCGGGCCGCCACCGCTGGCCGTACTGGGCGCGGGACCTGGCCCAGTACCTTCCCCGCCTCGCCGAGGTCTTCCGCCAGGACCGCAGCGTGCCCGAGCGGATCGACTACCGCAGCATCGACCGTCGGTACTCCACCTGGGGCTGGCGGGTCCGTACCCGGCGCGAGCCCCCACAGGCGTTCAGCGGCCTGGTGCGCGCCTCTCGGGAGGGCTTCGTCTTCCTTGCTGGTCCCGCGGTGGTGCGCACCCCGCCCAGCTACCGACCGCTCACCACCTACCGGCTGCGAGTCCAGGGTGAACGCACCCGAGCCCGGTCCGATGCCCGGGGACGGTTGCGGGTGGCTGTGTCCGGCGGCCGTAGCGTCGTCCGGGTACAGGGGCGCCTGCCCGGCTGAGCGTGGTTCTCAGCCGAGTGCTCCTGGTCGCGGCACAGCGTCCCCCGCGGTCACACCCGCCGGTCGTCCCCCCGGACCAGCGTCCGGTCGGGACAGTTGAGGATCACCTGGCTGTGCACGACCAGCGGCACCGCCAGGTCCACGGTCCGGGTCACCGGGCGGCCGAGGACCGAGCCGGCGACCCGGACCTGCTCGTAGGCGTTGTTGGCGCGCTCGTGGTAGTAGCGGCAGTTGGTGAACTCGAAGGCCAGCGTCACCTCACCGGACTGCTGCGGGAGCAGCGTGAACGGCTCGATCGAGGAGTCCTCGTCCACCGGCACCATCAACGGGTACGTCGGCTCGACCAGCTCCACCGTCTCCACGTGCAGCGGCACGACGGAGTCGTTGGTGATCGGCACCTTGACCAGCACCTCCTCGCCGAAGCGGTAGTCCAGGGCGTAGGTGCCGGCGGGGCCGTAGCCCTCGACCATCAGCCCCGCGTCCGCGTCGAACTCGAGCCGCGGAGCCTCGATCCGGACGGCGTACGGCGCCAGCAGCCAGCCTCCGAGCAGCAGGCCCACCACCGCGCCGGCCCAGAGCCGCCGGCGGCGCCGGACGTGCGCGGCGTCGACCCGGGGGTCCTCGGCCACCGTGGACCGCGGCTGGTCCAGGAGGCTCATGCCGCGTCCGCCGCGTCCGCACCGTCGAGTCGGCGCTGGCGGCGCCGGACGCCGGCGACCCGGATGCCCAGGACCCCGACCAGGGTGACGGCGACCAGCGCGGCGGGCGCGCCGGGACCGTCGAGCGGTGCGCTGCGGACCTGTGTGCCCGCGGCGCCGGCGTCGGTCGACGGCTGCTCGGGGGTGTCGAGCCAGTCGCAGGCCGGCGGGTCGGGGTTGGAGAAGCGGTCGTAGGTCGCGCACGGGATCAGCTCGGTGGTCTTCACCAGGTTGCCGATCGGCCACTGGGACGGATTGCCGCAGTCAGGCAGGTCGAGGGCGTAGTTGTGGGTGACCTCCTTGCCCGGGGCGGTGAGGTTGTCCTGCCAACAGTTGCCCTGGCCGGCCTCGTCCCAGAAGAAGTCGATGCCGTTCGGCAGCACCTCGCCCTTCGGCGAGTAGCCCAGCTCGTTCTTGGTGAAGGCGTTGAAGTTGGAGTTGTCCTGCTGGTGCGTGGGGTCGTAGTCGTCGCGCATCAGCGCCGGCGGGACCCAGAAGAGCATGAAGCCCTGGCGCCAGTTGTCCCAGACGTGGTTGGACGACACGAAGTTGTGGTTGCCGATGATCATGCCGCCGGTGCCGACGGGGAAGCCGAAGGCCGGGCAGACGACGCCCTTCTCGAAGCCAATGTCGGCGGGCAGCTCCTCCTGACAGGCGGCGTCGTCGCCCTGGACGTACTGCTCGTAGTAGTTGGTGTTGTTGCTGTAGATCTTGTTGTTCTCGAACCACCCGTGGTCCTGCGGCATGCCGGGGTGCCCGCCCAGGATCGACTCGACGATGAAGCCGAGGCCGTTGTCGTGGATCTTGTTGTGGTGGACGTAGACCGAGTTGCCGGCGGTCCCTGAGAAGCCCAGCGCGTTGTGGTGCATCCGGCAGCGCTTGACCTCGACGGCCCAGCGCGTGAGCGGGCCGGTGTTGGTGTTCTGGGTGTTCACGTCGGCCGCGGAGCCGGGATAGACCCCGGAGTCGCCGTTGTGGTGGGTGTTGCAGTTGGAGATGACACCGTGGTCGGAGGTGAAGGTGAGCACGCCGTAGAGCTGGTTGTAGGAGCCCTCGAAGCGGTCGAGGACGTAGCCGTCGGTCTCGTGGACGTAGAAGGCGTTCTCGCGGAACAGCGTCGCCTTCATGTTGGCGAGGTAGAAGCCATCGGCGCGGTCTGCCTTGATGCCGTTGTGCTTGACCCAGTCCCCGTCCTCGCGGAACCCGCCCTTGAGCGTCACGTCGGAGGGCTTGGCGCCGGTGCCGAGCATCTGCAGGTGGCAGAGCTGGTTGTCGCACTTGATGTCGGGGTCGTCGGGGTCGTCGCCGGCGATGGTCACGAGGTTGACGACCTCGCCGCAGGAGACGATGAGGTCGTACTCGACGATCCCGCCGTCGTAGTCCTCGGCGCACGGCGGGTCCCAGCTCGGCTGCTCCCGGTAGACCCCGGGCAGGACGTAGATGTTGGTGCGCTGCTTCTCCACCGCGTCGACGGCCGCCTGCATGTGCCGGTGCTCGCACTTCTTCAGCAGCCGCTTGTTGAAGGCTCGGAGCTTCGTGTCCTTGATCTTGTTGATGCGCTTCTTGGAGTCGGCCTTGCAGACGACGATCACGTCGGCGGCCTGCTTCAGCGAGCGCTTCTCGGGGACCTTCCCGTCCCCGGCGGGGAACACGGACTCGCGTTCCTCGTGCGCGGTGGCGGGTGTGCTGATGCCGCTGAGGCCGATGACGACGGCGACCACGAGGACGAGCAGGAGACGGAGGGCTGACCGGAGGACGGTGCGCATGGGCACTCCTGGGGAGGAGGGAGCAGTGAGGGGAGAATATGAGCGTCGTTCAGGTTTGTGAAGGCCTCACCCGGCAGGCGGCGTCGTTGTCGGTAGGGACTCGTAGGCTCGAGCCATGCGTCCCGTCACCGATCTCGAGCGCCGTGTGGCCCCCTTCAAGGTCGTCTCCGACTACGAGCCCTCCGGCGACCAGCCCGCGGCGATCGCCGAGATCAGCAAGCGAATCTCCGGCGGCGAGAAGGACGTCGTGCTGCTCGGTGCGACCGGCACCGGCAAGACCGCGACGGTCGCCTGGGTGGCCGAGAAGCTGCAGCGACCGATGCTGGTGCTGCAGCCCAACAAGACGCTGGCCGCGCAGTTCGCCAACGAGCTGCGCCAGCTCTACCCCGACAACGCGGTCGAGTACTTCGTCTCCTACTACGACTACTACCAACCCGAGGCCTACGTCCCCCAGACCGACACCTACATCGAGAAGGACTCCTCGATCAACGAGGAGGTCGAGCGGCTGCGGCACTCGGCGACCAACTCGCTGCTGACCCGGCGCGACGTGATCGTGGTGAGCACCGTCTCCTGCATCTACGGTCTCGGCACCCCGCAGGAGTACGTCGACCGGATGCTGCGGCTGCGGGTCGGCGAGGAGCACGACCGCGACTCGATCCTGCGGCGCCTGGTGGAGATCCAGTACACCCGCAACGACATGTCCTTCACCCGCGGCACCTTCCGCGTGCGCGGCGACACCCTCGAGATCTTCCCGGTCTACGAGGAGCACGCGGTGCGCATCGAGTTCTTCGGCGACGAGATCGAGCGGCTGATGACCCTCCACGCCGTCACCGGCGAGGTCATCACCGAGGACTCCGAGCTCTACGTCTTCCCCGCCACCCACTACGTCGCCGGTCCCGAGCGGATGGAGCGGGCGATCAACGGCATCGAGGCCGAGCTGGAGCAGCAGCTGGCGCGCTTCGAGCGCGAGGGCAAGCTGCTGGAGGCGCAGCGGCTGCGGATGCGCACCACCTACGACATCGAGATGATGCGCCAGGTCGGCTCCTGCTCCGGCATCGAGAACTACTCGATGCACATCGACGGCCGGGCCCCCGGCTCGGCACCGAACTGCCTGCTCGACTACTTCCCCGAGGACTTCCTCCTCGTCGTCGACGAGTCCCACGTCGCCGTGCCCCAGATCGGCGGCATGTACGAAGGCGACATGTCGCGCAAGCGCAACCTGGTCGACCACGGCTTCCGGCTGCCCAGTGCGATGGACAACCGACCGCTGCGCTGGGAGGAGTTCCTCGAGCGGATCGGCCAGACGATCTACCTCTCGGCGACGCCGGGCGACTACGAGCTCGACCTGGTCGGTGGCGACAAGCCGCCGCACGTGGTGGAGCAGATCATCCGCCCCACCGGCCTGGTCGACCCCGAGGTCATCGTCAAGCCCACCAAGGGCCAGATCGACGACCTCATCCACGAGATCAAGACGCGCACGGAGAAGGACGAGCGCGTCCTGGTGACCACGCTGACCAAGAAGATGTCCGAGGACCTCACCGACTACCTCCTCGACGCCGGCATCGACACCCGCTACCTCCACTCCGAGGTCGACACCCTCAAGCGGATCGAGCTGCTGCGCGACCTGCGGCTGGGTGCCTACGACGTGCTGGTCGGCATCAACCTGCTGCGCGAGGGCCTCGACCTCCCCGAGGTGTCGCTGGTCTCGATCCTCGACGCCGACAAGGAGGGCTTCCTGCGCTCGGACAAGTCGCTGATCCAGACGATCGGTCGTGCGGCCCGCAACGTCTCCGGCCAGGTGCACATGTACGCCGACAAGATCACGCCCTCGATGGAGGCGGCGATCGACGAGACCAACCGGCGCCGGGCCAAGCAGATCGCCTACAACACCGCCCACGGCATCGACCCCACACCGCTGCGCAAGAAGATCGCCGACATCACCGACATGCTCGCCCGCGAGGACGAGAACACCCAGGCGTTGCTGGAGACCTGGGCCGGCACCGAGGCCAAGGGGCGCGCGGGCAAGGTCGGCAAGCGCCAGCCCGTCCCCGCCCTGGCTGAGGGCGCGGCGGGCAAGCACGCCAAGGACCTCGCCGGCATGCCGAGCTCGGACCTCGCCCAGCTCATCCAGGACCTCACCGACCAGATGAAGGAAGCGGCCACGGAGCTGCAGTTCGAGCTCGCCGCCCGCCTCCGCGACGAGATCGGCGAGCTCAAGAAGGAGCTCCGCCAGATGATCGAAGCGCAGAAGTAGCGCCGGCTCAGCCCTCGTCGGGCCGGTCGTCGACCGCCTTCATCGCCTGGCGGCTGACGACCAGCCCGACCAGCCGCGAGACCACGAGCGCCACGTAGAGCACCCCGGCGACCATCTCCACCGCCACCAGCGAACGCGCGTGCGCCCCGACCGGCACCACGTCGGAGAGGCCGACGCTGGTGAGCACGGAGAACGACAGGTAGAGCAGCTCGAACCAGCTGCGGGCGCCTTCGGTGCCGGCACCCGCGAACGAGTCGGGCCACACGACCTGCACGGCCGCGTAGACGTAGGCGAACCCCCACGCCACGACCGTGAACGCCGCGCCGGTCGCGTAGAGCTCGTCGCGGGTGACCCGGTCGTCGTGGAAGACGTAGCGGACCATCGAGTAGGACACGTAGAAGTAGAACGGCGCGTGCAGCAGGGCCGAGGTCAGGATCACCCAGCCCGTGTCGGTCGCCAGGGCCTCGGCCACGGTGAACCCTGCCGCCGGCGCGCCGAGGGTCAGCGCGACCCAGGTCAGGGCGGGCGTGCGGCGTACCGCGGCGACCGCGACGCCGACCGCGACCATCTGGATCACCCCCAGGACCGCGCGACCGGCCGGGCTGTCCTCCAGGAACGGGTAGGCGAGGACCACGACGAGCTGCACCGAGAGCAGCACCGCCGAGGGGCGTGGGCCCAGCACGCCGCCGGGACGTGGGTCGTGGGAGTGGCTGCGACGGGACACGCCGCGACCATAGGAGGCGTGGGCGACCCAGGGGGAGGTGGACCGGTACACCGGCGCGTGGGACCGAGGAGCACAATGGCGCCCGTGAGCATCCCGTCCCCGCCCCGCGCAGCGGCCTGGGCGGTCTGGGGATCCGCTGTCTCGCTCTACCTGCTCGCGGTGTTCCACCGCAGCTCACTGGCGGTCGCTGGGCTGGAGGCGGCCGAGCGGTTCGACATCACCGCCGCCCAGCTGGCCACGTTCACGATGCTCCAGCTGCTCGTCTACGCACTCATGCAGGTGCCGGTCGGGCTGCTCGTGGACCGGTTCGGCCCGCGCAGCGTGATCCTGACGGGCGCGCTGGTGATGACGGTGGCGCAGGTCGGGTTCGCCCTGGCCGACAGCTTCGTGCTGGCGCTGCTGGCGCGCACGCTGGTGGGCATCGGCGACGCGATGACCTTCATCTGCCTGCTCCGGCTGGTGGCGACGTGGTTCCCGCCGCGGCGCATCCCGTTCCTCACCCAGGTCAGCGGCACGCTGGGTCAGAGCGGCGCGATCCTCGCGGCAGCACCGATGACGTGGGCCTTCGGGGCGCTCGGCTGGACCGGCGCCTACCTGCTCGCCGCGACCATCGGGTCGGTGCTCGCGCTCGGCGGTGCCGTGCTCCTCCGCGATGCCCCGGGCGAGCGGCACCACCGGGGCGCGGTGATGGCGTGGGTGTCGGTGCGCACCAGCCTGAGAGCCTCGTGGGCCCACCCGGGGACCCGGCTGGGCTTCTGGATCCACTTCACGACCCAGTTCAGCGCGACGGCGCTGGGCCTGTTGTGGGGCTACCCGTTCTTCGTGCGCGGCGAGGGCAGGACACCGGGGGAGGCCGGCCTCCTGCTGACCCTGCTGGTCGTCGCCGTCATCCTGGCCGGCCCGGTGCTCGGCTGGCTGGTCGGGCTGCACCCGTGGCACCGGTCGTCGATGGCGCTGGCGATCGTCGGATCGATCGTCGTCGTCTGGACCGCGGTGCTTGCCTGGCCCGGGGAGGCACCGTTCGGGCTCCTCGTCCTGCTGGTGTTCGTCGTCGGCGTCGGGGGACCGGCCTCGATGATCGGCTTCGACGTCGGCCGCACCGCCAACCCCTCCGAGCGTCTGGCGTCCTCCACCGGGATCATCAACGTCGGCGGCTTCTCGGCCAGCCTGGTGCTGGTCGTGGCGATCGGACTGGTGCTCGACTGGCGTACGCCGGGCACCGGCTCGGACTACACGCCCGAGGCGTTCCGGTGGGCGATGTCCGTGCAGTACCTGCTCTGGGCCTTCGGAGTCACCCAGCTCGTCCGCTACCGGCGCCGGGCGCGCCGCGTCTTCGACCGGGCGGCGCTCCAGGCGGCCGTGCGCGGATGAGCGAGCCGGAGCAGGACGTCCCACGACCTTCACTCGCGATCTGCTGTCACCACTGTGACAGCGACTCGCGAGCTACGCCATCCGGCTGACAGCGCGGGCGCTGGGTCACGTGCCCTCGGGGGGCCTGAACTTCTGGTTGAAGCGCCGCACCACGTCCTGCTCGACCACCCGTGCCGCGTCCCGGGCCTTCTGACGGGCCAGCTCCGAGGCCGCGCGCAGCGCCTCCGGGTCCAGCTTCTCCCGCTCGCCCGAGCCGATCGACCGGCGCGCCTTGGCCTGCTTGGCGAGCGCCTTGGCGCGCTTCTTCTCCAGGGACTCGAGGTTGTCGGCGACGATGTCGGCGCGCTGGACGTGCACGCGGAGCAGGTTGACGCCGGTCGCGGCCATCACGATCAACGGCCATGGGAAGTGCCAGGCGTCGGGGTTCGACAGCACGATCGCCACGAAGACCGCCCAGGTGATCAGCGTCGGTGCGATGAAGCCCATCACCGCCGAGCGACGCTGGGCCGCCCACTCCTGGTGAGCACGGACCTCCAGGTCCGCACGCGCCGCGACGGTCAGCCCGGCCGATGTCGAGGGTGAGGGCGGGAGGACCGGCACCAGGTCGTCGAGCAGGGGGACGAGGTCGCCGAGGAGCCGCGCCGACTGGGCGAGCTCGGCCCGCTCGTCGTGCTCGGCCAGGTCGATCCGCCCCTCGGCGTACGCCTCGGTGAGCAGGTTGGCCGTCAGGACGCGATCCGCGTCGCCGGCACGCAGCACAGCGTGCGCCGGGTCGCGGGGGTCGTGGGCGAACGAGGCCCAGGCGTCAGCGTCGAGACCCACGTGCTCTCCCTCGTTCGGTCGTGCGAGACCCCTCCAGCCTAGGCGGCCGGATACCCCTAGGGTGTCGCACGGCCACCGGGGAGGGTTTGGTCGCCGCGTTGGCGGGGAGACAAGAACCTGTTCTAGTGTAGTCGCGCCGACGGGATGGGGAGGTCACGGATGGCTGTCAGTGCTGCCTCGGTCGTCCGGGGGCCCGGAGAGATCGCGGCGATGGTCGTCGACGTGACCCGCCGCATCTTCACCACGCGCTTCCAGGTGCGCGAGTTCATCGAGCAGGCCTGGTTCATCACCAGCGTCACCCTGATGCCCACGATCCTGGTGAGCATCCCGTTCGGTGCGGTGATCTCGCTGCAGGTGGGCAACCTGACCGGTCAGCTCGGCGCGCAGTCCTTCGCCGGCGCCACGGCGGTCCTCGCCGTGGTGCGCGAGGCGGCACCGATCGCCGCGGCTCTGATCATCGCCGGGGCCGCCGGCTCCGCCATCTGCTCCGACCTCGGCGCGCGCAAGATCCGCGAGGAGATCGACGCGATGGAGGTGCTCGGGGTCGACCCGCTGGCACGTCTGGTGGTGCCCCGCGTGCTGGCCACCATGTTCGTGGCACTGATGATCAACGGCATCGTGATCGGTGCCGGCATCGGCGGAGGCTACTTCTTCACCGTGATCATCCAGGGGGGCAGCGCCGGGGCGTTCCTCAGCTCCTTCACGGCGCTGGCGAGCATCACCGACCTCTACATCTCTTGCATCAAGGCGGTCGTCTTCGGTTGGCTGGCCGCGATCGTCGGCGCGTACAAGGGTCTCGGTGCCGGGGGTGGGCCGAGCGGCGTGGGGCGCGCGGTCAACGAGTCGGTGATCATCGCGTTCATGCTGCTGTTCTTCCTCAACGCGGTGATCACGGCCATCTACTTCCAGGTCGTCCCGCCGCCGGGACTGTGAGCAGGAGCATCTGATGAGCACCCTCGGCGCACTCGGCAGCGCCTTCGTCTCCGGCCAGCGGGCCTCGCTGGAGCAGAAGGGCGACCAGCTGCTCTTCTACGTCAAGGCGCTGGCCTGGGCACCACGCGCCGTCCGGCGCTACCCCCGCGAGATCGTGAACACCCTCGCCGAGGTCACCTTCGGCGCCGGGGGTCTCACGCTCATCGCCGGCACCGTGGGCGTCATCGCGTTCCTGGCCTTCTTCGCCGGGACGGAGGTGGGCATCCAGGGCTACGCCTCGCTCAGCCAGCTCGGCGTCGCGAAGTTCTCGGCCTTCATCTCCGCCTACTTCAACACCCGCGAGGTCGCGCCGCTGGTCTCCTCGATCGCCCTGGCGGCCACCGTCGGCTGTGGATACACCGCACGCCTGGGCGCCATGCGGATCTCCGAGGAGATCGACGCCCTCGACGTCATGGGCATCCCCTCGCTGCCGTTCCTGGTGACCACCCGGATGATCGCGGCGTTCGTCGCGGTGATCCCGCTCTACATCGTGGCGCTGTGCGCGTCCTACCTGTCCCCACGACTGATCGTCACGCTCATCTACGGGCAGAGCCCGGGCACCTACGACCACTACTTCCTGCAGTTCCTGCCGCCGATCGACATGATCTGGTCCTTCGGCAAGCTGCTGGTCCTGGCGACCGCGGTGATCCTCATCCACTGCTACTACGGCTACACCGCCTCGGGCGGCCCTGCCGGGGTCGGCATGGCCGTCGGCCGGGCCATCCGGACCAGCATCGTCACCATCGTCGTGGCCGACTTCTTCCTCAGCTTCGCGATCTGGGGCTCCACCACCACCGTCCGGATCACCGGGTAGGCGGGGCGCATGCTGGTCAACATCCACCACGGCTCCAAGGCCGAGCACCGTCGGCTGCTCGTCGCGGGTGTCGCGTTCCTCACCCTGCTGGGGCTGCTGCTGTCGTTCTGCGTCGCGGTCTACGCCAAGGTCTTCGAGTCCTCGACGACGGTGGTGGTCGAGGCCGAGCGTGCGGGCCTGCAGCTCGCGAAGTTCGGCGACGTCCGGATGAACGGCGCGCTGGTCGGGCAGGTGCGGGGCATCGAGCAGCGCGACGACGTCGCGCGCATCACGCTCGCGCTGGACCCGGAGTCCGCGCGCCAGGTCCCCGAGGACGTCAGCGTCGAGATCCTCCCGACCACGCTGTTCGGCCAGAAGTTCGTCTCGCTGGTGGTGCCGCGCGACGGTGGTGGGGAGTCGATCTCCGACGGCGCGGTGATCACCTCCGACCGCGTGGAGACCAACGTCGAGCTCAACCGCATCCTGGCCCGGCTGTTCCCGCTCCTGCGCGCGGTCCGCCCCGCCGACCTCAACGCGACGCTCAACGCCCTGGCGACGGCGCTCGAGGGACGGGGCGAGGTCCTGGGCGAGACGCTGGACGACCTCGACGGCTACCTCGTGGCGATCCGCGGGGCGCTCCCCACCCTGCGCGAGGACCTCGCGGCGCTCGCGGACGTCGCCGACGCCTACGACGACGCCGCTCCCGACCTGCTGGACGTGCTCGGGAACCTCACGGTCACCAGCCGCACCGTCACCGAGAAGCGCCAGCAGCTCGACACCTTCTTCAGCGACCTCGGCGGCCTGGCCGATACCTCGGCGCGGGTCCTGGCCGACAACGAGGCCGACCTGATCCGGGTCGGTGAGGTCACCGCACCCCTGCTGCGGCTGCTGGCGGTCTACTCGCCGCAGCTGCCCTGCCTGCTGGAGGGGGCCGAGAACTACGAGCCGCGGCTGTCCAAGGCGTTCAGCGGCAACGAGGTCAAGCAGTACCTCGAGCTCTTCAGCGCCCAGTACGAGGCCTACGACGAGGACGACCGCCCGGAGTACGGCGAGGTCGGCCGCGGGCCGTGGTGCCTGGGCCTGCCGAACCCTCCCGAGCCGATCGGGCCCCAGCCGCTGCGGGACGGTTCGGACAAGGACAGTCGCCCGCCCGACAGCAAGCTGCCCTACCTCGGGGCCCTGCTCGACCCCGTCTCGATGGGGTACGCCGGCACGCCCGGCGACCAGCAGGTCCTCAACGCCCTGCTGGCCGGCCGGTCGGGTCGTGACGCCGGCGCCTACGGCTCGCTCGGGTCCCTGCTCTACGGGCCGGTCTTGCGGGGGGAGGCGGTGGCCTCGTGAGCACCCAGCAGCGCAACGTGGCCACCATCGCGGCCGCCGTCAAGCTCGGCGTCTTCACCGTCGTCTCGGTCCTCGTGACCGGTCTGCTCGCCGCCATCATGGGCAACATCGGGTTCGGTGCCGGCCAGGAGTACACCGCGGTCTTCACCAGTGCCTCGATGCTCGAGAAGGGCGACGACGTCCGCGTCGCGGGCGTGAGCGTCGGCGAGGTCCGCTCGGTCGAGCACCACGAGCGGTCCCAGGCGCTGGTCACCTTCCGGGTCAAGGCCGACGTGGAGCTGACGACCTCGTCGCGGGCCGAGATCCGCTTCCTCAACCTGGTCGGCGACCGGTACCTCGCGCTGGAGGATGGGCGTGACGGCGACACCGCACCCGCGCAGGACCCCGCCGACCCGATCCCGGCGGCCCGGACCAGCCCGGCGCTCGACCTGACCACGCTCTTCAACGGGTTCAAGCCGCTGTTCCAGGCGCTGCGACCCGAGCAGGTCAACGAGCTCTCGCTCAACCTGGTCCAGGTGCTGCAGGGCGAGGGCGGCACCGTCGCCGGGCTGCTGCGGCGCACCGCCTCGTTGACCGGCGACCTCGCCGAGCGCGACGAGCTCATCGGTCGCGTGGTCACCAACCTCGACGAGACGCTGCGGACCGTCGACTCCCGTCACTCCCAGCTGACGCGGCTCGTCGTGGAGCTGAAGCGCTGGATGGGCGACCTCGCCCGCGACCGCCGCCTCATCGGCTCCTCGTTGGGGAGCATCTCCGAGCTCACCGAGGAGGTGGCCGACCTGCTCACCCGCGGACGCCCGTTGCTCGAGGACGACGTCGCCGAGCTGCGCCGCCTGGCCAGGCTGCTCAACCAGCCGCGCAACCGGGACGTGCTCGTGGAGCTGGTCGAGCGGCTGCCGGAGTCGATGACCGACCAGACCCGCACCGGCACCTACGGCAGCTGGTACAACTACTACCTCTGTGGCTTCTCCGGGAAGATCACGCTCCCCGAGCTCGAGGGCATCCCCGGCCTCGACGTCCTGCTGGACCAGCTCAACGACCTCGAGTTCCAGTCCACCGCGCCGCGCTGCAACGGCGCCGGCGAGGACGGCTCCGCGGGGGGCGAGGACTGATGGCACGCCACTCCGACGCGCAGGTCCTGCGCCTGGGCACCATCACCCTGGTCGTGATGGCGCTGATCATGGCGGCAGCGTTCAACCTCTCGAAGTTCCCCGGCTTCAGCGGCACCACCTACCAGGCGTGGTTCGCCGAGGGTTCCGGGCTGCGGGCCGGCAACATGGTCCAGGTCGGTGGCATCCGCTCGGGCCGGGTCCAGGGGCTCGAGCTCGTGGACGACCGGGTGCTCGTCACCTTCGAGGTCGACAACGACGTCGACTTCGGCACCGAGTCGCGCGCCTCCGTCGAGGTGCTGAACCTGCTGGGGGAGAAGTACCTCCAGCTCGACCCGGCGGGCCCGGGCCAGCAGTCGGAGGACGAGCCGATCCCGCTGGAGCGCACGGACTCGGCCTACGACATCGTCGGTGTCTTCGGCGACCTGACCACGACCACCGAGGAGATCGACACCGACCAGCTCGTCGAGGCCCTCGACGTGCTGGCCGGGACCGTCGACGAGGCGGCCCCCGAGCTCGAGGCCTCGATGCAGGGCATCGCCGACCTGAGCCGGGCGGTCGCCTCCCGCGACGAGGAGATCCGCTCGTTGCTCTCCTCGGCCAAGGACGTCTCGACCCTGCTGGCCGACCGCAGCGAGGACGTCGTGACGCTCATGTCCCGCAGCGAGCTCGTCTTCGAGGAGGTGCGTCGGCGCAAGCAGGCCATCCACCGCCTGCTCGTCGGCGCCCGCGGGCTCGCCGACGAGCTGCGCGGCGTCGCCGAGGACAACCAGCGCCAGATCGCCCCCGCGCTGCGAGAGGTCGAGGACCTCCTGGACTTCCTGACCAGCAAGGAGAAGGAGCTGAAGGCGACGATGGCGGCACTCGGGCCCTACGTCTCGATCCTCGGCAACATCATCGGCACCGGTCCGTGGTTCGACGCCTACGTCGTCAACCTGCTGGCCATCCCGACCGGCGAGTTCCTGCCCGGAAGCCTGGAGGACTGATGGCCACCACCTCCCACGCGACCGGGTCCCTGCTGCGCGGCCTGCGCCACCGCGGCCTCGCCGTGGCGCTCGTCGTCGCCCTGCTCGCCACCGCAGGCGTGCTGGTGCTGCGTGACGGCGAGGAGCCGCACACCGTCACCGCCCACTTCCCCCGCGCGGTCAGCGTCTTCGTCGGCACCGACGTCCGGGTCCTCGGCGTCACCGTCGGCCGGGTCACCTCCGTGACGCCCGACGGGGAGTCGGTCGCCGTCGAGATGGAGTACGACGCCGACGTCCGCCTCCCCGCTGACGCGAAGGCCGCCATCGTGACCCCGACGCTCGTGGCCGACCGCTACGTGCAGCTCACCCCGGCGTACTCCGGGGGGAGCTCCTGGCCGACGGCGCCGACATCGCCCTGCCCGACACCGGCGTGCCGGTCGAGCTGGACCGCATCTACCGCTCGCTGCGCGACCTGTCCCAGGCGCTGGGCCCCAACGGGGTCAACCGTGACGGGACGCTGGACAACCTGCTGCGCGCCGGCGACGAGGCGCTGTCGGGGCAGGGCGAGCGGGGCAACCGGATGATCCGGGAGCTGTCCGCTGCGGCGACGACGTTCGGCGAGGGCAGCGGCGACCTCTTCGACACCGTCACCGAGCTCGCGACCTTCACCGGCACCCTCGCCGAGAACGACCGGCTGGTGCGTGCCTTCCTCCGGGACCTCGCCGGGGTCTCGGCCGACCTCGCCGACGAGCGCCAGGAGATCTCCGCCGCGCTGGCCGCCGTGGCCCGCGCCGTGGGGAGCGTCGAGGACTTCGTCGGTGAGAACCGCGAGGCACTCGTGACCGACGTGGAGAAGCTGACGCGGGTCGTGAAGAACCTCGACTCCGAGCGTGACTCCCTCGACACCGCCCTGACCGTGGCTCCCGTGGCGATGGGCAACCTCGCCCTGGCCTTCAACAACGAGTCCAACTCCATCGGCTCGCGCATCGGCATCGGTGGCAACGTGTGGGACGCCGACGGCTTCCTGTGCGGCATCGTGCAGCAGGCCGGGCTGCCGCGGGTCTCCGCGGACCTCGCGTGCGAGCTGTTCGAGATGCTGCTGGAGCCGATCACCACCCAGGTCCCGTTCATCCCGCCCGAGCACAGTGGACGGCCCTCCGGGACGGCCAACCGGCCGGCCCCCGGCGGCACGGACCTCGCCGACCTGCTGGCAGGTGGCCGGTGATGGGCCTCGGACTCCCTCGTGCGGCACGAGCGGTGGCGGCTGCCCTGGCCGGCACGCTCCTGCTCACCGGCTGCGACTTCGACGGCGCCTACGACTGCCGCTGCCGGGCTCGCCGGTCGACGCCGACGAGGCGTTCGAGGTGACCGCGGACTTCGCCGACGTGCTCAACGTCGTCCCGCGGTCCCCGGTGATGGTCGACGACGTGACGGTCGGCGAGGTCGTCGACGTCGAGCGCATCGGCTGGCACGCGCGGGTGACGCTGCGCGTGCGCGACGACGTCGAGCTGCCCGACAACACCGTCGCCGACATCCGGCAGGTCTCGCTGCTCGGTGAGAAGTACGTCGCCCTCGAGGCCCCGTCCGGTGAACCGGTCGGCCGGCTCGAGGACGGCGACCGCATCGAGCTGCCCTCCACCGGTCGCAACCCGGAGGTCGAGGAGGTGCTCGGCGCGCTGTCCTACCTCCTCAGCGGCGGCGGCGTGGCGCAGCTGGGCACCATCACCCGCGAGCTCAACGACGTGATGGACGGCCGGGAGGAGCGGCTCAAGGCGCTGCTCGGCAACCTGTCCGACGTCGTGGGCACCCTGGACCGCCAGAAGGCAGAGATCATCCGGGCGATGGAGTCCATCGCCGGCCTCACCCGCACGCTCAACCGCGAGAAGCAGGTGATCACCGACGCGATCGACGCCACCGGGCCGGCGATCGGGGTGCTGCGCGAGCAGCACGACGAGCTGGTGGCGATGCTCGGCTCGCTCGACGAGCTGGGCACCGTCGGCACCCGGGTCATCCGGGCCAGCAAGGAGGACCTGCTCGCGTCGCTGCGCGACCTGCGGCCGGTGCTGCGCCAGCTCAACGCCGCCGGTGACCACCTCGCCCCGGGTCTCAACCTGCTGATCAGCTTCCCGTTCCCCAAGGAGGCCTCGGAGATCGTCAAGGGCGACTACGCCAACACCTCGATCCGCGCCGACATCAGCCTGGAGAACCTCCTGCCCGGCGGCGGCCTGCTGCCGCCGGTGGAAGTGCCCGACCCCGTCGAGACCGTGGGCCTGGTGCTGCAGTGCCTGGCCTCCGGCAGCCTCACCAGCAAGCCGTGCACGAAGGTCCTCGGCGACCTCGACCTGCTCACGCAGCTGAAGAAGAAGTGCCGGCGACCCGCACACGAGGAGAAGGCGGTGTGCCAGGTGCTCAACCTGCTGCCCGACCTCCCCGGCCTCGAGGACCTCGGGGGGATCCTGGGAGGCGGCCTCGACGGGCTCCTGGACGGCCTGCTGGGCGGTGCCAGCGCCCGCGGCAGCGGGGGCGGCTCGGCGAGCCTCGCCGACCTGGTCGGGGGCGGTGCGGCATGACCCGCGGCACGCGCATCCGGATCGCCGCCTTCCTGGTCCTCTCGGCGGTGGGCATCGTCTACATCACCGGCACCTACCTCGGTGTCGTGGACCGGGTCCTCGGCCGGGGCATCACCGTCCAGGCCACGCTCCCCGGCAGCGGTGGGCTGTTCGAGGGCTCCGAGGTCACCTACCGCGGCGTCAAGGTCGGCCGGGTGACCCGGATGGAGCCGACCCGCGAGGGCCTGACCGTGACGATGCGGCTCGAGGAGGGGACCCGGCTCCCGCTGGACTCCCCGATGTACGTCCACAACCTCTCGGCCGTGGGCGAGCAGTACCTCGACTTCGAGCCGGCCGACGACGAGGGCCCGTACGCCGAGGACGGCGACGTGCTCACGGGCGGACCCGACTCGCTCCCGGTCGACGAGGGCGATCTGCTCGTCGAGCTCGACGAGTTCGTTTCCGGTGTCGACCGGCGTCACCTGCGGTCGGTGGTCGAGGAGCTCGGCACGATGTTCGACGACACCGGCGGGGCGCTCCAGGCCCTGGTCGACGACGGCGGACGGTTCGTCCGCGAGGCCGCCGAGCACACCGACGAGACCATCGACCTGCTCGAGAGCGGTCTGACGGTGCTGCGGACCCAGCGCGACAACCAGGAGAACATCCGCGCCCTCTCCCGCGACCTGCGACTGCTCACGGGCTCGCTGCGGCGCTCGGACCGGCCGCTGCGCCAGGTGCTGCAGGGCACCCCCGGCACCGCCCGGCAGCTCGACGCCCTGCTCACCGACCTCGAGCCGACCCTGCCGATCCTGCTGGGCCACGCGGTGTCCCTCAACCAGGTCGTCGTCAGCCACCTCGCGGGCCTCGAGCAGCTGCTGGTCACCTACCCGCGGGTGATCTCCTCGGGGTTCACCGGCACCCCGGCGGACGGCTACGGGCACGTCAACCTGCAGCTGGACTACTCCGTGCCGCCGTGCACGGAGGGGTTCAAGCCCACCGAGGACTGGCGCCCGGGCAACGACCTGACCGATGGACCGATCTTCCCGGCCCGCTGCGAGTCGGGCCCGCCGTACGGCATGCGCGGTCCGCGCTACTCCCCGGACGCCGACGGCGGCAACACCGGCCCGCGCCGGGTGGCCCCCGGGTCGGACGGCGCCACGGTGACCGGCACCTACGACCCGCTCACCGGTGTCCTCTCCGGTGCGGTGGACGCCGCGGGGGAGCCGGTACGGTTCCTCGAGACGCCGGACCTGTCGATCCTGGGGGAGGACGCGTGGACGTGGTTGCTGGTGGGGCCGGTGAGGAGCCGGTGAGCGCCGGACCCCGGCTGGTCGCCGCCCTCGGCGCGCTGGCGCTCGTGCTGGCCGCGGTCGTCGTCGTGCTGGGCGTCGCCGCCTGGCAGGCCCGTGGCGACCGGGCCGAGGAGACGGCGACGAGCGACCGGTACGCCGATGTCCTGGCGGCGGCGACCGCGCAGACCGAGGCCTTCGTCAACATCCGCTACGACCGCGCCGAGGAGAGCATCGAGGCGGTCGCCGAGGGTGCCACCGGCGACTTCGCCGAGCAGTACGACGCATCGACCGAGGGGGTCCTGACCCTGCTGGAGGAGAACCGCTCGGTGATGGAGGGCGAGGTCGTCTGGATCGGTGTCGTCGACGCGGATGCGGACTCAGCGACCGTGCTGGCGGCCACGACCGGCACGGTCGCCAACGTCACGACCGACGACGAGCCCGTCGCCCGCGCCTTCCGGCTGCGGCTGGAGATGGTGCTCGTCGACGGCCGCTGGCTCACCTCCGACCTGCAGTTCGTGGCCTGACATGGCGCAGAGACCCACCGACCGATCCACCGGCCGATCCACCGGCCGATCCACCGGACGCTCCTCGCGCGCCTCCACCAGTCGCCCGCGTCGACTCGCCGGCAGCGGCCCCCGGCCCGGCCAGGACGTCCACAGGCCCGAGACCGAGGCGACCGACGGATCGCGCGAGGTCGAGCAGTCCGGTGACCCGCTCGTGCCCCCGCCGCCGCCGATGCCCGGTGACCGCGAGGTGCACGACCAGCACGAGCTCCGCGAGGAGCAGGCTGCCCCGGCGGACGAGCAGACGACGGTCGCCTGGCGCGGTCTGGGCCGCCGCGGCCTGCTGGCCCTCGTCGCGGTGATCGTGCTGCTGACGGCCGCCGTGGTGGTCGAGGCGGTGGTGCTCTGGCGCGACGACGACCGGGCGGGTGTGACGGCCGAACGCCCCGTCGTGGTGCCCGAGCGCACCTGGCGTCCGGCGGTCGAGGCCGCCGCCCAGGGCGCACAGATCGTGCTGGGCGCGAGCTGGGAGACCTACGACGAGGGCATCGAGCGCGCTCGGGGCGTGATGACCGACGAGTTCGCCGAGACCTACCTCGCGACCAAGGAGGACGTCCGCGAGGACTTCGTGGACCAGCGCACCGAGGTCGAGGTGCGGGTGCTGGGCCAGGCGGTGACCCGGGCGACGGGCAGCACGGTGCAGGCACTGCTCTTCCTCAATCAGTACGTCACCAAGAAGGGTGCGCAGACCTCCTTCAGCGAGTACCGCGCACTCGTCACCGTGGTCGACACCCCCGACGGCTGGCTGATCGACCAGATCGACACGCAGTAGCGGACCTGGTTCCGCCCAGGACTAGAACACGTTACAGTTCCGGCGCGGACATGACCCGGCGGTCATGGCGCGAGCGACGAGACCAGTGTCGAGACGGGCCCTAGCGCGGCCCGCGTGCCGAGGGGAGGATCACGCGTCGTGACCCAGCACCCCTCCGCCCCCGACGCGGGCCCGACCGTGGAGGTCGACCTCGTCATCGTCGGCGCCGGTCCCACCGGCCTGTTCGCCACCTACTACGCCGGCTTCCGCGGCCACCGCATCGCGCTCGTCGACTCGCTGCCCGAGCTCGGCGGCCAGGTGACCGCGATGTACCCCGAGAAGCAGATCCTGGACGTCGCGGGCTTCCCCTCGGTCAAGGGCCGCGACCTCGTGGCCGGCCTCGTGGCCCAGGCGGCCACAGCCGAGCCGGTCTACCTGCTCGGGCGCACCGCCTCCACCCTGGCGCACGGGCCGGACGGCATCGAGCTCAGCCTCGACGACGGCACCGTGGTGCGGGCCGGTGCCATGATCATCACCGCCGGCATCGGCAAGTTCAGCCCGCGACCGCTGCCGGCGGGGGAGGGCTGGCTCGGGCGGGGGCTGGAGTTCTTCGTCCCGTCTTTCGCGCCGTACGTCGACAAGGACGTCGTCATCGTGGGCGGCGGCGACTCCGCGTTCGACTGGGCGGTCCATCTCGAGCCGATCGCGCGGTCGGTGACCCTCGTGCACCGTCGTGACGCCTTCCGGGCCCACGAGCGGACCGTGGAGCAAGTGCGCGCCTCCTCGGTGCGCATCGTGACCCGCGCCGAGGTCACCGCCCTGCGGGCGGCGGCCGACGACCCGACCGGTCCGCTGGCCGAGATCGACGTCACCGACCCGGACGGGCTCACGACGTACCCCTGCCAGGCCGTGGTCGCGGCGCTGGGCTTCGTGGCCGACCTCGGACCGATCCAGCAGTGGGGCGTCGAGGTGCACAAGCGGCACGTGGTCGTCGACCCGTCCATGCGCACGTCCCTGGACCGGGTCTTCGCGGCGGGCGACATCACCGAGTATCCCGGCAAGGTGCGGCTGATCGCGGTCGGCTTCGGCGAGGCCGCGACGGCCGTCAACAATGCCGCCGTGGCGATCGACCCGACCGCCAAGGTGTTCCCCGGACACTCCTCGGAAGGTGGCTGACATGGCAGGCGGCAACAGGGACAAGGTCAAGATGACCGACGCGGAGGTCGAGGCGCTGCTGGCCGAGAACCTCAAGGTGCAGATCGCCTGCAACGGCCACGACGGCATCCCGCACCTGTCGACGCTGTTCTACGTCGTGGTCGACGGGAAGATCGCGTTCTGGACCTACGGGCGCAGCCAGAAGATCCGCAACCTCGAGCGCGACCCACGGGTCAGTGCGCTCGTCGAGGACGGCGTCGACTACTTCGAGCTGCGCGGCGCCTCCATCACCGGGCGCGCCGAGATCGTCCGCGACCACGACCGGATCTTCGAGATCGGATCGCTGGTCGCCACGCGGATGGTCGCCGCGGAGTCCTTCGAGGCGCTCGGGGACCTGGGCCGCGAGACCGTGGCCAAGCAGGCCACCAAGCGTGTGGCCGTGGTCATCCATCCCGACCACGTGGCGACCTGGGACCACCGCAAGATGGTCTGACCTCCCGGTCAGACCCACCACCTGAGGAGACCGACATGAAGATCAAGGTCGACTTCGACCTGTGCGAGTCCAACGCCCTGTGCGAGGCCATGGCCCCGGAGGTGTTCGAGCTCGACGACGACGACTTCCTGCAGCTGAAGACCGAGCACACCACCGACGAGAACATCGAGGATGTCAAGCGGGCCGTCGCCGCCTGCCCGCGCGCCGCGATCACGCTGGTCGAGGAGTGAGCCGATGACGACCTCCCCCCTCAGTCTCGACGGCAAGGTCGCCGTGGTCACCGGTGCCGGCGCCGGTCTCGGACGAGCCGAGGCGCTCGCCCTGGCCGACGCGGGCGCCCGCCTCGTGCTCAACGACCTCCCCGGTGCCGCCGACGGCGTGGCCGAGGAGATCCGTGGCCGGGGCGGCGAGGCGGTCGTCGCCGCCGGCGACGTCTCCGAGCGGGCGACCGCCGACGCCATGCTGGCCGCCGCGGTGGACGGGTTCGGCTCCCTCGACGTCGTCGTGAACAACGCCGGGATGACGCGTGACCGGATGCTGTTCAACCTCTCCGACTCGGAGTGGGACGACATCATCCGGGTGCACCTGCGCGGTCACTTCCTGCTCTCGCGCAACGCCGCCTCCTACTGGCGCAGCAAGTTCAAGGAGACCGGAGCCCCCGTGGACGCCGCGGTGGTGAACACCGCCTCCGAGGCCTTCCTCTCCGGGCCACCGGGACAGGCCAACTACGCCGCTGCCAAGGCCGGCATCGCCGCCCTCACGGTCAGTACCGCTCGCGCCCTGGCCTCCTCGGGCGTGCGGGCCAACGCCATCTGCCCGCGTGCCCGCACCGCGATGACGGCACAGGTCTTCGGGGAGGACACCTCCGGCGAGGAGGTCGACCCCTACTCGCCCGAGCACGTCGCCCCCGTCGTGGCCTACCTCGCCAGCCCCGCGGCCGCGCGCATCACCGGGCAGGTCTTCGTCGTCTACGGCGGGATGGTCGCGCTGGTCGCCGCGCCGGTCGTGGAGGAGCGGTTCGACAAGAGCGGGACCGTCTGGACCGCCGAGGACCTCGACAAGCAGCTCGGAGGCCACTTCGCCGACCGGGACCCCAGCGTCGGCTTCGCGGCCGACTCCATCATGAAGCTCTCGGTCTGAGGCAGGAGCAGGGATGAGCAGCAGCACCACAGGTCAGGGCCGGCTGGCTGGCAAGGTCGCGATCGTGACCGGGGCGGCGATGGGCCAGGGGGCAGGCATCGCCCGCGCGTACGTCGCCGAGGGCGCGCGGACGGTGCTCGCAGACGTCGCCAAGGACGAGGGGGAGGCGCTGGCGCAGGAGCTGGACGCGTCCCACCCCGGGATGGCGGTCTTCCGTCACCACGACGTCTCCGACGAGGGCGCGTGGACCAGCCTGGTCGAGGAGACCGTCGACCGCTGGGGACCGGTGACCGTGCTGGCCAACAACGCGGGCATCCTGCGCTTCGGCAACGTCGGCCGTCTCGAGCTCGGCGACGTCGACCTGATGTACCGGGTCAACCAGCTCGGCACGCTGCTCGGCATGAACGCGGTGGCCCGCACCATGCGCAAGGCCGGGGGCGGCTCGATCATCAACGCCTCCTCCACCGAGGGCCTCGGTGGCATGTCCGGCTGCGTGGCCTACGGCGGCACCAAGTTCGCGATCCGCGGCATGACCAAGGGAGCGGCCCACGAGCTCGGCCCGCACGGCATCCGGGTCAACTCGGTGCACCCCGGCATGATCGACACCCCGATGACCCGCGTCCACGGAGGTGACGCGGCGATGGAGTACGGCGCGTCGAAGATCCCGCTGCGTCGCGTGGGCCACCCCGAGGACGTCGCGCCGCTCTACGTCTTCCTGGCCAGCGACGAGTCGTCCTACATCAACGGCGCCGAGATCGCCGTCGACGGCGGCGTGACCGCAACCCACGGCTTCGGGGGCTGAGCCCCGCCGGTCGTCGCGGCTGACCGGTCCGTTGTGGACCGGTCCGGTCGCTATGTGCGAATTCCGCCGAACCCGCCCCTGGCTCCTCACAGCCTCTTTACGGTAGGAGGATGGAGGGGGACCACGCCTGGCGGCCTGCGCTGGACCAGGAGGGCCTGGAGCGGGTCGACTGGACCTCGCAGGTCAAGGACTACGCGATCATCCGGCTGGACAGCGACGGCCTGGTGCTGTCGTGGAACGCCGGGGCGGAGCTGGTCACGGGCTACCCCCGCGAGGAGGTCCTCGGACGCAGCTTCGAGGTCTTCTACACCCCTGAGGACCGCGAGGCCGGTCTCCCGCGACGGCTGCTGGGCTCCGCGCAGCGCGACGGACGCGTGGAGGACACCGGCTGGCGGCTGCGGCGCGACGGGACCCGCTTCTGGGCCGACGTCGTCGTCACGGCGGTCCACGACGAGGCGGGCACCCTGCTCGGGTTCGTCAAGGTCACCCGGGACCTGACCGAGCAGCACCGTCTCGAGCGCAGTCGCGAGCAGTTCATCGCCGGGGTGACCCACGACTTCCGCAGCCCGCTGACCAGCATCGAGGGGTACGCCGCCATGCTGGCCTCCGAGCTGTCCGACCCGGTCCTGGGCGACTTCGCCTCCCGCATCCGCTCCAACGCCGTGCGGCTGATGAAGCTGGTCGACCTGATGGTGGAGCACTGCCACATGCCGGTCGGCGGCGTGGGGCTGAGCGTCGAGCCCGTGTGCCTGGCCACCGTGCTGCGCACGGTCGTCGACGACCTGAGCACGACCGTCCAGGGTCACGAGGTGACCGTGCAGGACACCGACGTGGTGCTGCCGGCCGACCTCACCGCCCTGGCCCGGGTCTTCACCAACCTGCTCGGAAACGCAGCGAAGTACTCACCGGTCGGCAGCCGCATCGACGTGCTCGTGGAGCCCGGCGAGGGCGTCGTGGACGTCGTGGTGGCCGACCGTGGCCGCGGCATCGACCCCGCCGACCGCGAGACGATCTTCGACGAGTTCAACCGGGGGCGCCGGGCAGCCGACGACGGCGGGTTCGGGCTCGGGCTGGCGGTGGTCCGCAACCTCGTGGAGCAGCACGGGGGATCGGTGCGCATAGACGACGGACGGTTCGGTGGCACCGACGTGACGGTGCGGCTCCCGCTGGACACCTCCCCGGCCGCCGGTGGCGCCGTGGACGCCGACGGCCTCCAGACGACGTCCGGCTGAGGCGCAGCCCCGCCCGTCGCCGGTCAGTCGCTGGGCCGTCGCAGGTCAGTCGCGCAGCAGCAGCTTGACGGCGACCTCGATCTGCTGGGCGGTGTCGGCGGCCGTCGACCGGCCGGTCACCCACCCGACGAGGGCCGAGAGCCAGACGTCGCCGATGACCTTGGCGATGGCGACGTCCTGGTCGTCGAAGTCGGTGCGCCCGGGGTGCATGGCGCGGGTGACCATCGAGGTCATCAGCATGCCGACCTGGTTGATCTCGGTCTGGACCGAGGAGTCGGCGAACATGAACGCCCGCGTCAGCGCCTCGGTCAGGTGCGGGTCGCCCTGGAGCCCGCGGCTGGTCAGCTTGAGCACCTCGATGACGCGCTCGGCGGGGGTGTCGCCGGCGATCTCCCGGCCGCGCAGCGCACCCTCGGCCTTCTCGAACTCGCGTCCGAGCGCCGAGACGAGCAGGTGGATCTTGGAGGGGAAGTAGCGGTAGAGCGTCCCGAGGGCGACCTCCGCCCGGTCGGCGACGGCGCGCATCTGGACCGCGTCGAAGCCGCCCTGGGAGGCCAGGTCGATGGTGGCGTCGAGGATGCGCTTGCGACGCTCGCGCTGGGCCGAGGAGCCGAGCTCCTCGGTCGCCGTGGCGGTCGCCGTGCCGGCGGGGCTGTTCGTCGTGGTCATGAGATCCCCATGCTCCGTGCGTCGAGACTCTGGTGGGTTGCAAGTGGGTTGAACGTTCAAACACGGTACCGCCTCCGACGGGGTGAGCCGTGGACCACCTCGTGGGGCCAGCTGCCGTGTCCTGCTACTAGGCTGGTGCTGCGTGGTCCATCATAGGAACACGTTTCACTTCTTCGGCTCGACGCCGCGCCCGTCCGGCGTCGACCAGCAGTCCGGGAAGTGCTTCCGGACCATCCCAGACCAGCCGAAGGAGGGCCAGCAGATGCGCATCGCGATGCTGTCCTACCGTTCCAAGCCGCACTGCGGCGGCCAGGGCATCTACCTGCGTCACCTCTCCCGCGAGCTCGTCGCGCTCGGGCACGAGGTGGAGGTGTTCTCGGGCCAGCCCTACCCCGAGCTCGACGAGGGCGTGGCCCTGACCAAGGTGCCGAGCCTGGACCTCTACCGGGAGCCGGACCCCTTCCGGGTGCCCCACCCCCGCGAGTTCCGCGACCGCATCGACGTCGAGGAGTTCGCGACGATGTGCGTGGCGGGCTTCCCCGAGCCCAAGACCTTCAGCAGCCGGGTGGCCCGCATCCTGCGCGAGCGCGCCGGCGACTTCGACATCGCCCACGACAACCAGGTGCTCGGCTACGGCATGCTCGACATCGAGCAGCAGATGCCGCTGATCACCACGCTGCACCACCCGATCACCTTCGACCGGCGCATCGACATCTCCCAGACCCGCAACCCGTGGCGCAAGCTCACCCTGTCGCGCTGGTACGGCTTCCTGCGGATGCAGGGACGGGTCGCCCGCGCGGCGCGGCACATCATGACGCCCTCGGAGACCTCCAAGCGCGACATCGCCGCCGACTTCGGCGTCGACCCCGCGCGGATGCAGGTCATCCTGCTCGGCGTCGACGACGGCTTCGTGCCGCCGAGCGTCCCCCGCGTCCCGGGCCGCATCCTGGCGATGGCCAGCGCGGACGCCCCGATGAAGGGGATCGCCACGCTGCTGGAGGCCTTCGCCAAGCTGCGCACCGAGCGCGACGTCGAGCTGCTGCTGGTCACCAAGCCCAAGCCGGGCGGGCGCACCGAGAAGCTCATCGAGAAGCTGTCGATCGGTGACTCGGTGCGCTTCGTGCACGGCATCTCCGACGCCGAGCTGGTGGCCCTGATGGGCTCGGCCGAGGTCGCCTGCGTGCCCTCGTTCTACGAGGGCTTCTCGCTGCCGACCGCCGAGCTGATGGCCTGCGCCACCCCGCTGATCGTCTCCCGTGCCGGCGCGATCCCCGAGGTCACCGGCCCCGACGGCCTGTGCGCCGACATGGTCACCGCGGGCGACGTCGGTGAGCTCGAGCAGGCGCTGGCGGCGCTGCTCGACGACCCCGAGCGCCGCGCGCGGATGGGCGCCGCAGGACGCCAGCGCGTCGAAGAGATGTTCAGCTGGCGCGCCGTGGCCGTGAAGGTCGCCGCCGCCTACGAGCAGGTCGTGGCGTCCTGGCACGCCGAGGGGCCGATGCCCGACCCGGGCCGCAAGGGCCGACGTACCAAGAAGTGGAGTGCTGCACGTGCTGACCGTTGACTTCGACCGGCTGGGCCTCAGGCCCGGCGAGAGGATCCTCGACATGGGGGCGGGCGCCGGCCGCCACGCCTTCGAGGCCTACCGCCGCGGCGGTGACGTGATCGCCTTCGACATGGACGCCGAGGAGCTCGAGCGCGTGCGCGAGCTGTTCGTGGCGATGAAGGAGGCCGGTGAGGCGCCCGAGGGCGCCGAGGCCGACGTCAAGGAGGGCAACGCGCTGTCCCTGCCCTTCGCCGACGGCGAGTTCGACCGGATCGTGGCCGCGGAGGTGCTCGAGCACATCCACGAGGACGTCCAGGCGATCCGCGAGCTGGTGCGCGTGCTCCGTCCCGGGGGCACCATGGCGATCTCCGTGCCGCGGTGGCTACCCGAGGTCATCAACTGGAAGCTCTCGGCCGACTACCACCACGCCGAGGGCGGCCACATCCGGATCTACACCGACCACGAGCTCATCGACAAGGTCACCAAGGCCGGCCGCTTCAACGACGGCACTCCCGGCGAGGCGATGATCTTCGAGGGCAAGGACTACGCCCACGGGCTGCACGCGCCGTACTGGTGGATCAAGTGCGCGGTCGGTGTCGAGAACGACGAGCACCCGGCGGTGAAGGCCTACCACAAGCTGCTGGTCTGGGAGATCATGAAGCAGCCCACCGCGCTGAAGCTGGCCGGCAAGGTGCTCGACCCGGTGATCGGCAAGAGCATGGTGCTCTACTTCCGCAAGCCCGAGGCGCCGGCGGCGCAGGGCGCTGCCGGAGGAGCCGCGTGAGCCCGGTCCCCTACGTCGAGGGGCTGCTGACCTCCGAGCAGGTCGCCGACACCGCCCGCGCGATCGCGGCGATGCAGGAGCCCTGCGGCGCCGTGCCGTGGACGACCGGCGAGCACGTCGACATCTGGAACCACGTCGAGGCCGCCATGGCGATGCTCGTGGGTGGGGAGGTGGAGGCCGCCGAGCGCGCCTACGCCTGGGTGCCGACCATGCAGCGCGAGGACGGCTCGTGGCCGATGAAGATCGTCGCCGACACCGTCGAGGACGCGCGCGGCGAGTCGAACATGTCGGCGTACTTCGCCGTCGGTGTCTGGCACCACTGGCTGGTGCGCCGCGACATCGAGTTCGTGCGCCGCTACTGGCCCTCGGTCCGTGCCGGCCTGGACTTCGTGGTCTCGCTGCAGACCGAGTGGGGTGGCATCGCCTGGACCCCGGTCGACGACTTCTGCCTGCTCACCGGCTCCTCGAGCATCTACCACTCGCTGCGCGCAGGCGTGGCGCTCGCCGACCTGCTCGACGAGCCGCAGCCCGAGTGGGAGCTGGCCGGTGGCCGGCTGGGGCACGCCGTGCGTGAGCACCAGGACCGCTTCGCCGACAAGTCGACCTACTCCATGGACTGGTACTACCCGGTCCTCGGCGGTGCGCTGCGCGGCACGGCGGCCTTCGACCGGATCGCGGACCGCTGGGACGACTTCGTGGTGCCCGGGCTGGGCATCCACTGCGTCGACACCAACCCCTGGGTGACTGGGGCGGAGACCTGCGAGCTGGCGATGGCGCTGGACGCGATCGGGGACCACGAGCGGGCGTTGGCGCTCGTGCGCGACATGCAGCACCTGCGTGAGGGCGACGGGCGCTACTGGACCGGGTGGGTCTACGACACCGGCCGCACCGACGAGCCCTCGGACGTCTACTGGCCCCATGAGCACACCACCTACACCGCGGCCGCCGTGGTGCTGGCCGTCGACGCGCTGGGGGAGACCCACGGGCACGCGACACCCGGCTCCGGCATCATGCGCGGCACCTCGTTGGCCCCGCACTTCGCCGAGATCGCGCTGGAGTGTGGCTGCGAGTCGGTCCGCTCCTGACGGTGGGAGGGACGGCCGGGGTCAGCCGACCGGCTGCCCGGCCTCGCCCGACGTACGTCGGAGCACGCGCATCGATCCCAGCGACTGCTCCTCGGTGAAGGCGCCGGAGGCCAGCGCGCGCTGGTAGACGTGGTAGGGCGCCTGGCCGCCGTCGGCGGGGTCGGCGAACACGTCGTGGATGACCAGCAGGCCCTGCGGCGCGAGGTGGTGGGCCCAGCCGCTGTAGTCGTTCTGGGCGTGGACCTCGGCGTGCCCGCCGTCGATGAACAGCAGCGACAGCGGCGTGCGCCAGTGGGCACTCACCGTGGTCGACTGTCCGATCACCGCGACCACGACGTCCTCGAGCCCGGCGTCCTCGATGGTGCGGCGGAACACCGGCAACGTGTCCATCCGGCCGGTCCGCGCGTCGACGAGGCTGGCGTCGTGGTGCTCCCAGCCGGCCTGGTTCTCCTCCGAGCCGTGGTGGTGGTCGACGGTGAAGACGACGGCCTGCGGACCACCGACGATCCGTGCGGCAGCCCCCATGTAGACCGCCGACTTCCCGCAGTAGGTGCCGACCTCGAGCACCGGCCCATGGGCCAGCTGCTCCAGCGCCCGACGGTGCAGCAGCATCCCCTCGTCCTCGGGCATGAAGCCCTTCGCGGCCAGGGCGTGGTCCAACCAGTCGTCACTCACCGGGTCAGCCTATAGAGTGAGAACACGTTCTAGTTTTCGGCACCCCGGCACGGCTCGACCTCGTGCGGGACGAAGGGACCTCCATGTCGATCGGCATCTCCGAGGAGCACACCGGACTCGCTGACAGCCTGCGCGGCTGGGCCGCGTCGGTCGGCGGGGTGGAGGCCGCCCGCGCCGCCGAGGGTGACCCGGACGCGCGCTTCGAGGACGTCTGGAAGGGCGTCGTCGAGATGGGTCTGGCCACCATCGCCGTCCCCGAGTCCGTGGGCGGCGGGGGCGGCACGACCCTCGACCAGGCCGTCGCCCTCGAGGCCTGCGCGGCCGAGCTCGTGGCCGGGCCGCTGCTCGGACCCGCCGTGGTCGCGGGCGTGCTCGCCCGGGCGGGCCGAGGCGCGGGGCCGGAGGCGGGTCTGGCCGCGCTCACCGGTGGGTCGGTGGTCTCGTTCGCGCTGCCCACCCCCGAGGGGAACCTGCTGCTGGACGCGCCCTCGACCGCCCACGCGCTGGTGCGCGGGGCGGAGGGTTGGGTGCTCGCCGCGGCCGACGTCCTCTCCGCCTCCGCGTCCACCGGGCTCGACATGTCCCGGCGGGCCGGCCTGCTCGGCGAGGTCCCCGAGGGCGGCCATCCCGTCGGCGTGCCCGGCGCGGGCCAGCACGCCGGCGGCGACCAGGAGAAGGCCGACGCGGTGTACGCCGGCGTGCGCGAGCAGTTCGGGCGCAAGATCGGCTCCTTCCAGGCCGTGAAGCACCTCTGCGCGGAGATGCTGGAGACCGCGGAGGCCGTCACCGCCGCCGCCTGGGACGCGGCGGCCGCGGCCGACGGGCAGGGCGAGCACGCCGACGAGCAGTGGTCCTTTGCCTGCGACGTCGCCGAGGTCACCTGCTTCGACGGGGCCGTCGAGGTCGCCAAGACGTGCATCCAGGTGCTCGGGGGCATCGGCTTCACCTTCGAGCACGACGCGCACCTCTACCTGCGCCGCGCGCTGTCGCTGCGGGCGGCCTTCGCCCGCCCCGACGCGGCGGCCGGCCGGCTGACCGGCGCGGCGGTCGCCGGCACCCGCCGCCCGACACCGGCCTGCTGATGCCGCACTGGCCGGCGCCGTACGGACGGGCCGCGGACGCCGTGACGCAGGTCGTCATCGACGAGGAGCTGGCCCGAGCCGGCGTCGTGCGCCCCGACATCGTCATCGCCGGCTGGGCCCTGCCCACGATCCTGCAGCACGGCACGGACGCTCAGCGGGAGCGGTTCGTGCGGCCCTCGCTGCTCGGGGACCTCGTGTGGTGCCAGCTCTTCTCCGAGCCCGGCTCCGGCTCCGACCTGGCCTCGTTGCGGACCAAGGCGGTCCGGGTCGACGGCGGGTGGCGGATCACCGGCCAGAAGGTGTGGACCTCGGTGGCCGAGCAGGCCGACTGGGCGATCTGCCTGGCCCGCACCGACCCGGACGTGCCCCAGCACAAGGGCATCACCTACTTCCTCGTCGACATGCGCAGCCCCGGCATCGACGTCCGGCCGCTGCGGGAGATCACCGGCGAGGCGCTGTTCAACGAGGTCTTCCTCGACGAGGTCTTCGTGCCCGACGAGTGCGTCGTGGCCGAGCCGGGCGACGGGTGGAAGCTCGCGCGCACCACGCTGGCCAACGAGCGCGTCGCCATGGCCACCACGCGGCTCTCGGCCTCGACCGAGCGCGCGGTGGAGCTGGCCTCGGCCGGCACGCTCACGGGCCCCGAGCAGGTCGCGGTCGGGCGTGCCGTGGCGCTCTCGACGGTCTGCACCCTGCTGGGCGTGCGCTCCACGCTGCGCTCCCTCGCCGGTCAGGGACCGGGGGCGGAGTCGAGCGTGGCCAAGCTCCTCGGGGTGCGCAACCGTCAGGACGCCAGCGAGCTCGTCGTCTCCCTGCAGCAGGAGCGCCTGCTGCTGGTCGACACCACGGCCCGCGGGGAGGACCGGTTCGCCGCGGACGTGTGGGAGATGCTCAACACCCGCTGTCTCTCGATCGCCGGCGGCACCACGCAGATCCTGCGCAACGTCGCGGGCGAGCGGATCCTGGGCCTGCCGCGCTGATCAGCGCTGCGCCAGGACCTGTCGGTGCTGGTTCCAGTGCCAGTGCAGGTAGCGGTCGATGGCACGGACGATGTGGGAGCTGCGGATCGACGGGAACACGTCGAAGGCGTGCTGGGCGCCGGGCAGCTCGGCGTAGGTGACGGACCGCTTCGACGTACGCCGCAGCTCCTCGACGAACAGGCGCGCCTGGTCGACCGGGACGAGCGTGTCGTACTGCCCGTGCAGGACGAAGAAGTCCGGGGCGTCCTCGCTGACCTGCAGGATCGGGGACGCGGCCTCGAAGGCCTCCGGGTCCTCGGGCCAGGTCGTCTGCAGGATGCGCGGGGCCAGGAACAGGTCGCGCAGCTGCTCGGCCGAGCGCAGCCCGGTGCTGCCGGCGAAGTCGTAGACGCCGTAGTGGGGGACCGCCACCTGCACCGAGGTGTCGGCGTCCTCGAAGCCGGGCTGCCACTCCTTGCGGTCGGGCGTGAGCGCGGCCAGTGCGCACAGGTGCCCACCGGCGGAGCCGCCGGTGATGGCGACGTAGTCGGGGTCGCCGCCGTAGGCCTCGATGTGCTCCTTGATCCAGGCGATCGCCTTCTTCACGTCGATGACGTGGGCGGGGAAGGCGTGCTTGGGGGAGAGGCGGTAGTTGATGGCCACGCAGACCCAGCCCTTGGCGGCCAGGTGCTGCATCAGCGGGATGCCCTGCTGGTCCTTGTTGCCGATGGTCCAGCCGCCGCCGTGGACCTGCAGCAGCACCGGGGCGCCCTGCGGCGGCGTGTCGGCCGGCACGTAGACGTCGAGGAGCCCGCGGCGCCCTGTCTCGTCGTCGTAGGCGATGTTCTTGTGGACCGTCACCCGCGGCTCGCGCATGCGGAAGGGGTAGACCAGCTTGCGCCACGGCACCGCCAGCTCCGCGGGCGTGGGTGCGGCGTCGAGCTTCTCGACGTAGTCGGCACCGAGCCCCTCCACCAGGGCCTCCTCGGCGCAGGTGGCCACCTGGCGACTCTGGGCGATGAGGTAGCCGAGACCGAGGGCGCTCGCCCCCGCGAGCGCCAGGCCGCGGGCGTCGCGGCGGGGACCGGTCGCGTGGGCCAGGGCGTCGGCGGTGGTGGCGGCCAGCACGTGCGGCGCGAGCTCGCCGGTGAGCCAGCCGGCGAAGAACGCCGGGATGCCGGCGCGGAAGCCCGGCAGTGGCCGAATGGCGTTGGCGGTCAAAGCGGCGGTGATGGCCTGGCGACGCAGGAACGACATGCCACGACCCTAGACCGACGCGGTCGGCCCGGATGACGGTGCTCACAGCCCCGTGCCCGCAGCGCCCCGGCGTCGTTGAGTGGTAGAACCTGTTCTCGGCGAGGGTCGTCCCGGCCCCCCGCCGCACAGCGAGGAGGACTGACGTGGACCGACTCTCGGGGCTCGATGCGAGCTTCCTCTACCTGGAGACGCCCGCGCAGCTCATGCACGTGTGCGGCCTGTTCGTGCTCGATCCGAGCACCATGCCCGAGCCGTACTCCTTCCGCCGGGTGCAGGACCAGATCGAGCAGGCCGTGCGCGACGTCCCCACGTTCACGCGCAAGCTGCGCCGCGTCCCGCTCGGGCTCGACCACCCCGTGTGGGTGCCCGACCGCAGCTTCGACATCGAGCGTCACGTCCACCGCCTCGCGTTGCCGACCCCCGGCGGCTACGAGGAGCTGACCTCGCTCACCGCGCACCTCGCGGGCCTGCCGCTGGACCGCTCGAGGCCGCTGTGGGAGATGTGGGTCATCGAGGGGTACGACGACGGCAAGGTCGTGGTGTTCTCCAAGATGCACCACGCGACGGTCGACGGCGTCTCGGGCTCGAACCTGATCAGCCACCTGTGCAGCCTCTCGCCCACCGACGCACCGCTCCAGCTGGAGGAACCCCAGCCGCACGGCCGGGAGGCCGGTCCGATGGAGCTGCTGGGCCGCGGAGTCCTCACCAACCTCACCAAGCCCGTGGCCGTGGCCAAGCTGGTCACCCCGACGACCCAGCTGGTGTCGCGGACCGTGGGTCGCGCGCGCGCCGGCACCGCGATGGCCGCCCCGCTGACCGCGCCGCGGACCTCCTTCAACGGCACCATCACCGGGCACCGCAGCATCGGGTTCATCGACATCGACCTCGAGGACGTCCGCGAGGTCAAGAACGCCACCGGCACCACCGTCAACGACGTGGTGCTCGCGTTGGCCGGTGGCGCCCTGCGCTCCTACCTCGAGGACCGCGGCGAGCTGCCGGAGGAGTCGCTGCTGGCCACGGTGCCGGTCTCGGTGCACAGCTCCACCCGGCGTACGAGCGGGGCCAACAAGGTCTCGGCGCTGTTCACCAAGCTCGCCACCGACCTCGACGACCCGCTGGAGAGGCTCGCGGAGCTCTCCGAGCGCAACAAGCACGCCAAGGACCACCACAACGCGATCAGCGCCGACTCGCTGCAGGACTGGGCGGAGTTCGCCGCCCCGCGCACCTTCGGGCTCGCCGTCCGGGCGTACGCCGGCCTGGGGCTCGCCGACCGGCTCCCGGTCGCGCACAACCTGGTGATCTCCAACGTCCCCGGCCCGCCGGTGCCGCTCTACCTCTGCGGGGCGCGGATCGAGGCGCTCTACCCGCTCGGCCCCGTCTTCCACGGGGCGGGCCTGAACATCACGGTGCTCTCCAACGCCGGGCAGCTGCACGTCGGGGCGATCGCCTGCCGTGAGTCGGTGCCCGACACCGACGCGCTGGTCCAGCGGTTCCCCGCGGAGCTGGCGACGCTGAAGGCCGCGGTCGCCGCGAGGGACCTGACGCTCCCGCTGCGTCGGCGCCGCGGGAGGAAGTCAGCGCCCGCCCCGGAGGCCTGAGGTCGGACCGCCGAGACCCCAGGTGGAGGCTGAGGGCGAGGCTCAGGCCTGCTGGGGCTCCTCGACCGGCGCGTGCCGGCCGAAGTCGCGCCTGCGGGCCGCGACCGTGGTGGCCGCCTGGACCATCACGGGCACGAACCGCTCGGCCTGCATGACGCAGCTCGCGTGGCCGGCGTCGACCTCGTGCATGGTCGCGCCCGGGATGGCGCGGGCGAGCGCGACCTGTCGCGAGGGCGGGATGACGTGGTCGCCGGTGGTGACGACGACCGCGGTGGGCACGTCGATGCGGCCCAGCCAGGGCCGGGCGTGGTGCCGGCCCAGCGCCGCGAGCGCCTGGCCGACCGCCCAGGGGCTGGTGCTGCGGAACTCCTGCATCGCCCAGTCGTGGATGTCGGACGGCGCGAGGTGCAGGGCCCGGGCGGCCGACCGGCTGGCGGTCATCGCCGCGCGGGAGCTGGAGATGCCGCGCGCGGCGATCATGCCGGCCTCCAGCCCCGTGAAGAAGAGCCGCTCCCAGGGCGTGAAGCGGAAGACCGCGGAGGTGGCAGCCAGGACGAGGCCCTCGACGCGGTCGGGGTGCTGGCGCCACACGCGCTGGGCGACGGCGCCTCCCATGGAGTAGCCGGCCGCGACGAAGCGCTCGATGCCGAGGACGTCGGCCAGCGCCGCCACGTCGTCCGCGCAGTCGTAGAGCGACATCTCCGGCGCCTGGATGCCCTGGCCGTGCCAGCGCAGGTCCAGCGTGACGACGCGGTAGCGCTCGGAGAGAGGGGCGATCGCGGGGTACCAGGTGAGCAGGCCAGTGCACCCCAGCGCGTGCAGCAGCACGATCGTGGGGGAGGACTCCGAGGGCCCGGGCGTGTCGGTGACGTAGGTGGTGCCGCGGCCGGGGAGCTCCACGACCCGCCCGGGCGGGATGTGGGCGAAGGGCATGTACACGGCGCTGCGCAGCAGCTGGCGGGGCGAGAACACGGAGTGCCTCCTGGTCGACGCTGCCAAGGTCAGGTAGAACACGTTACAGTTTCGTCGGCGGGTGCAGCCAGCATCCCACCCACGGGGTCGACGACCCCTGTCCCACGCAGGTCCACCAGCACGGAGGAGAGCCCGTGACCACCGACGGCTACGACCCCCAGGAGCACGCCGAGCAGATCGACGCCGTGCGTGCCGTCGCCCGTGAGGCGCTCGAGCGGGAGTCCGACTGGTCCGCGCTGGCCCAGGCCGGGCTGCTCGGCCTCGGGATCCCCGAGGAGCACGGTGGCGACGGCCTCGGCCTGCTCGAGGTCGGGGTCCTGCTGCGCGAGGCCGGCACGCGGGCCCGCCAGCTCCCGCTGTGGGAGACGCTGGTCTGCGGTGGTCTGGTGCTGGCCGCCCACGGCACCGACACCCAGCGCAAGGAGCTGCTACCGGGCATCGTGAGCGGCGAGGTCGTCCTCAGCCCGGCGCTCCGCGAGGTCGGCACGCCGCTCACCGCCGCGCCCACCACGACGTACGCCTCGGCGCCGGCCTGCTGGCCGGCGCCCGTGACCTGACCGCCGGCTACGTCAAGGGCCGCACCCAGTTCGGGCGCTCGCTGGCGGAGTTCCAGGCGGTGGCGATGCAGGTCGCGGACGTCTACATCGCCTCGCGCACCACCGACCTGGCCGCCGACAACGCCGCCTGGCGGGTCGCCGAGGGGCTCGACGCCTCCGACGACCTGGCGGTGGCGGCGTACTGGCTGTGCACGGAGGGCCCGAAGGCGCTGCGGACCTGCCACCACCTGCACGGCGGCATGGGCGTCGACGAGACCTACCCGCTGCACCACTACTTCTCCTGGGTCACCGACCTGGTCCACGACCTCGACACGGTCGCCGCGGCGGTGCCGGTCGAGCGGGCGGAGACCAAGAACCTCGAGCTCACCGAGGCGCAGCGGGCGCTCAAGGCCGAGGTGCGGGCCTACTTCTCCGGCCTGGCCGCGGAGAACGAGCACCGCGACTCCACCGCCGAGGGGGCGCGCGACCGGCACGGCGAGACCTACCAGCGGGTGATCCGGCAGATGGGCACCGACGGCTGGATGGGCGTCGGCTGGCCGAAGGAGTACGGCGGTCACGGGCTCGGCGAGGTCGAGCAGACGATCTTCGCCAACGAGGCGCAGTGGGCCGACGTGCACCTGCCGGCCGTGACGCTGCAGACCGTCGGCCCGACGCTGATCCGCTACGGCACCGAGAAGCAGAAGGAGATGTTCCTGGGCCGCATCCTGGCCGGGGACGTCCACTTCGCGATCGGCTACTCCGAGCCCGACGCCGGCACCGACCTGGCCTCGCTGCGCACCACGGCCCGCCGGGACGGCGACCACTACGTCGTGAACGGGCAGAAGCTGTGGACGACCGGCGGCCACCAGACCGACTACCTGTGGCTGGCGGTGCGCACCGACCCCGATGCCCCCAAGCACAAGGGCATCTCGATCCTCATCGTCGACACCTCGGACCCGGGCTACTCCTGGACCCCGATCATCACCGCCGACGGCTCCCACCACGTCAACGCGACGTACTTCAACGACGTGCGGGTCCCGGTGGACATGCTGGTTGGCGAGGAGAACCAGGGGTGGAAGCTGATCACCACCCAGCTCAACCACGAGCGCGTGATGCTCGGCCCGGCCGGCCGCATCGAGGGCCTGCGCGACAAGGTCGCCTCCTGGTTGGCCGAGCGCGACCTGCTCGACCGGCCCGACGTGCGCGAGGTGCTCGGCCGGGTGACGGCCGCCTTCCGCGTCAACGAGCTGCTCAACTGGGAGGTCGCCCGAGCGGCCGCGACGGGCGAGCTGTCGGTGGCGGACGCGTCGTCGTCGAAGGTCTTCGCCGCCGACCAGGTGCAGCACCTGTCGGCCGACCTGGTGGGGCTGGTGCACCGCTACGGCGATCCCGGCGAACCAGCCACCGCACAGCTGATGGCCTACCTCGACGCGCAGGCCAAGCGGAACCTCGTGCTCACCTTCGGCGGCGGCGTCCAGGAGGTGCAGCGCGAGCTGATCGGGATGTTCGGGCTGCAGATGCCCCGGGTGCCCCGATGAGCGAGCTCTTCGGGGTGGACGAGGCGGTCCACGAGAAGGTCATGGCCGAGGCCGAGCGGATCAAGGCGCTGGGCGAGGCCGCCGAGCGCGAGGCGCGCGACCCGGTCAACCAGCCGACGATCAACAACTGGCTGGAGGCGATGGGCAACACCGACCCGCGCTGGAGGGCCGGCGAGGCGCCGCCGTCCATGGCGCAGGTGTGGACGATGTACGGCCTCGGTGGCAAGCCGCCGGCCGACGACCCGCTGCACGGGATGATGGGCGTCCTCACCGAGACCGGGTTCACCGCCGTGCTGGGCACCAACTGCGAGCAGGAGTATCACCGGACGCTGAAGGTCGGCGAGCAGGTCCGCGTGACCACGGCTCTCGACTCGGTGGTGGGCCCCAAGCGCACCGGCATGGGGGTCGGCTACTTCGTGACCTCGCGCAACACCTGGTACGTGGGCGACGAGGTCGTGGCGACGATGCTGTTCCGGGTGCTGAAGTTCGTGCCTCGGTCGCGCGAGGAGGCCGGCGCATGAGCGGCGTCCTGCGCCCCCAGCACAACCGCGACACGGCGTACTTCTGGGAGGGGACCGCGGCCGGCGAGCTGCGGCTGCAGAAGTGCAACGCATGCGGCGCGCTGCGTCACCCACCGGGGCCGGCGTGCCCCGACTGCGGTGCCCTGGACCGCGGTCACGTCACGGCGTCGGGCGACGGCGAGATCTTCTCGTGGGTCGTGCACCGCCACCCGCAGGTGCCGGGCCGGCAGACCCCGTTCGTCATCGCGCTCGTGACCCTGGCCGAGGGGCCGCGACTCCTGGGCGAGCTGCTCGGCGTGGACCCGGACACGACCGAGGACCTGATCGGCGCCCCCGTGCGCATCGACTTCCAGCACGTCGACGACGAGCTGACCCTGCCCGTGTGGAGGCTCGCATGAGTGTTGTCACCGACCTGCTGGTCCCCGGCGCGACGCTGCCCGAGTGGAGCGTCCCGCTGACGCCGACCGTCATCGTGTCGACCGCGATCGCGACCCGAGACTTCCAGGACGTTCATCACGACCGCGACATCGCGCAGGCGGCCGGGTCGAAGGACGTCTTCATGAACATCCTGACCTCGACGGCCTTCGTCGAGCGCTACGTCAACGACTGGGTCCGCGAGCAGACCGGCGAGGGCGCGGTCGTCCGCGGCATCGCGATCCGGCTCGGCGCCCCGGCCTACCCCTACGACACGCTGACCTTCACCGGGTCGGTGGAGTCGGTCGAGGACGGCGTGGCGGTGCTGAAGGTGACCGGCTCGGTGTCACTGGGCGACCACGTGATCGGCACCGTGAAGGTGGCGGTGGCATGACGCTCTCGAACCGCGCCGCCATCGTCGGCATCGGCGCCACCGAGTTCTCCAAGGAGTCCGGTCGCTCGGAGCTGCAGCTGGCCGTCGAGGCGATCGGCCACGCGCTGCGCGACTGCGGCATCGCGCCGTCGGAGGTCGACGGCCTGACCACCTTCACGATGGACAACAACTCCGAGATCGCGGTCGCCCGCGAGCTCGGGATGGGGGAGCTGCGCTTCTTCAGCCGGGTCAACTACGGCGGCGGAGCAGCCTGCGGCACGATCCAGCAGGCCGCGATGGCGGTCGCGACCGGCGTCGCGGACGTCGTGGTGGCCTACCGGGCGTTCAACGAGCGCTCGGGGATGCGCTTCGGGCAGGTGTCCTCGTGGGCCAACGCCCAGGTCAACACCAACGGCCTGGACAACGCGTGGTCCTACCCGATGGGGCTCTCCACCCCCGCGGGCACGGTGGCGATGCAGGCGCGGCGCTACATGCACGAGCACGGCGCCACGTCGGAGGACTTCGGCCGCGTGGCCGTGGCCGACCGCCGGCACGCCGCCACCAACCCCGAGGCGTTCTTCTTCGGCAAGCCGATCACGCTGGAGGACCACCAGGCGTCCCGGATGATCGTGGACCCGCTGCACCTGCTCGACTGCTGCCAGGAGACCGACGGCGGCCAGGCGTTCGTCATCGTGTCGGCCGAGCGGGCCGCGGACCTCGACGTGGTCCCGGCGTACGTCACCGCGGCGGCGCAGGGGTCGGGCACCGACCAGTTCGTGATGACGTCGTACTACCGCGACGACATCGGTATCCCCGAGATCGGCGTGGTGGGTCGCGAGCTGTGGCGGCAGTCCGGGCTCGTGCCCGACGACATGCCGATGGCGATCCTCTACGACCACTTCACGCCCTACGTCCTGATGCAGCTCGAGGAGCTCGGCTTCTGCGGGCGCGGCGAGGCCAAGGACTTCGTGAAGGACGGTGCGATCGAGGTCGGCGGACGGCTGCCGCTCAACACCCACGGCGGCCAGCTGGGGGAGGCCTACCTGCACGGCATGAACGGCATCGCCGAGGCGGTCCGGCAGATCAGGGGCACCTCGGTGAACCCGGTGTCGCTGGACGAGAAGCCGCACGTGCTGGTCACCGCGGGCACGGGCGTGCCGACGTCCGGCCTGATCCTGTCCCGAAACGGCGGTTGAGGAGGTTGCTCTGCAACCGTCTCGAAACCCCGTGACCGAGTTGGCGCTGCAGGTCACCCGCACCCCCGAGGACCGCTTCGCCGACCTGCCGGGCTGGTCGTGGGAGCCGACGTACGTCGACGTGGACGCCGGCGACGGGTCCGGGACGCTACGGATGGCCTGCGTCGACGTCGGACCGCGGGACGCGCCGACGGTGCTGCTCCTGCACGGGCAACCGACGTGGGGCTACCTCTACCGGCACGTCATCGACGTCCTGGTCGACGGCGGCCTGCACGTGGTGGCCCCGGACAACGTGGGCTTCGGCCGGTCCGACAAGCCGACCTCGCGCTACGACTACACGCTCGAGAGGTTCGTGGGGTGGACGCGGTCGTTCGTCGAGGCCCTCGACCTGCGCGACGTCACCCTGGTCTGCCAGGACTGGGGTGGCCCGATCGGGCTGTCGGCGCTGGCGACGGACCCCGATCGGTACGCCGCGGTGGTCGCTGCCAACACGATCCTGCACACCGCCTCCCCGGACCTGGCCGGTCGTCTGACGTGGCCGGTCCACGGGGTGGGGGAGTCGCACGTGCTGCTGGAGCAGGGGCTGCTGGACTACCTGCTGCACACCCAGCGCGCGCCGAGCCTGCGGGCCTCGGACTTCGTGGCCGGGGGGTGTGCGGTGATGCCGTCGCCGGATGTGCTGCGTGCCTACGACGCGCCGTTCCCGACCGAGGAGCACTGCGCCGGCCTGCGCCAGATGACGGCGCTGCTGCCGCTGACCAGGAACGACGTCGGGGCGCGGCTCGGGCGGCGGACGATGCGGTTCCTGTCGACCTGGGACAAGCCGTTCCTCACCTGCTACTCCGACGGCGACCCGGCGACGCGCGGCTGGGAGGCGGTCTTCGCCGGGCACGTCCCAGGGGCCGCCGCGCAGCCGCACCGGGTGCTCGAGAGCGCGGGACACTTCCTGCAGGAGGAGGCGGGTGCCGAGCTGGGCAGGGCCGTGCTCGGGCTGGTGCCCGGCTCGTAGGCTCACGGCGTGTCCGACCACGCCCGGGTGAGCGCCCTCCACGTCGCCAAGGCGACCCGGCTGCCGATGCGTGCCGTCGATAGCGTCGAGGTCGAGGCCGGTCGAGGGATCGTGGGCGACCGCTACCACGGCACCAGGCACCGGCACGTGACCGTGCAGAGCCAGGAGGCGCTCGACGAGGCGGCCGAGGTCTACGGGCGGCCGGTGCCGGTGGAGATGACCCGGCGCAACGTGACGATCAGCGGGGGAGAGGTGCCGCGCAACCCCGGGGCGCGGCTGCGGCTCGGGCCGGTGCTGCTGGAGGTCGTGCGGGTCGCTGCCCCGTGCAAGCTGCTCGACGACACCATCGGCCCGGGCGCCCAGGAGGCGCTGCGGCGTCGTGCCGGCTCGGTGTGCCGGGTGCTGGAGGGCGGCGAGCTGGCGCTCGGAGCGGCGTACGCCGTGGAGCACGACCCGGCGTAGACGTGGGGCTCAGGGGCCGGGGGTGGGGCTCAGGCGCGCCCGCCGGCCAGCGCAGGTGAACCGGCTGTCCTCCGGGCGGTCGCCCAGCGGCGTACGCGGGAGGCGGTGCGGGTGAACCAGTCGTCGTCACCGTCGGCGCGCAGCTGGCGGTAGGTGTAGGCCCAGCCGGCGAGCGCCGCCGGCACCAGGACGAGCGCGAGCGGCTGCAGCAGCGCAAGCGACCGCAGCGTCGTCATCACCACGAACACCAGGCCGGGCCAGCAGGCGACGCGCTGGATCGTGGCCCAGGTGTAGCGCGGCCGGGAGCCGCGGACCGCCGAGCGGCGGATCAGCCCTCCGATGAGGAAGACGCCGAACGCCAGGTCGAGCGCCAGACGCACGCCGAGGAAGACCGGGGAGGTCACGGCCTCCACCGGCACGAGCGACTCGACGAGCGGCATGGCACCGATCATGCCCGGAGCGGCCGGCCCGGACCACCACCCATCCATCGGGTGAGTTTCGCCGTCACCGTCTCCGAGCAATCCTGGAGGAGGGGGGACACACCATGACGAAGCCGACGAACCTATGAACGGGCCCGCGAGCGACCACCGCACCTCCGGACCAGGAGGCGGCGTCGCGACCCTACGGGCCGAGCTCGTCACCGCCGGCGCCGACGTCGTGGGCCAGGCCCGCTCGTCCGGCGAGGCGCTGCGCCGTCACTCGCCGTGGGTACTGGTGCTGGTCGCGCTGTGGACGGTCGGGATCGTCGGGGACGGGCTGAGCACGGTCCTGATGATGGGCACGGGTCGCTTCGAGGAGGCCAACGGCGCGGCCGCCTTCTTCATGGGACTGGTCGGGGTCGCCGGGTGGGCGCTGCTCTCCGGGCTCGTCTGCGTGGCCCTGGCCGCGCTCACCCTGTCGCGCCCGCGGACGACCTACGCCTGGGCAGCCGCGTCGGTGGCCCTCGTGGTCTGCCTGGGCAAGCTCTGGACGACCGCCAGCAACGCGCTGCTCTGGGCCAACGCCTCCGCCTGACCCTCCGCGGACGGCTGCACCGGGTCGAGCCGGCGTATTGATACGCCGGTTCGGCGGGGACGGTGGGTCGAGCCGGCGTATCAGTACGCCGGTTCGGCGGGCTAGGCGCCGACGTACGCCGCCAGGTGCTGCCCGGTGAGCGTCGACGCCTCCTCGACGAGCTGGGCCGGCGTGCCCTCGAAGACGAGCGTGCCGCCGTCGTGGCCGGCGCCGGGGCCGAGGTCGAGGATCCAGTCGGCGTGCGCCATCACGGCCTGGTGGTGCTCGATCACGACGACCGACTTGCCGGAGTCGACCAGCCGGTCGAGGAGACCGAGGAGGTTCTCGACGTCGGCGAGGTGCAGGCCGGTCGTCGGCTCGTCGAGCACGTAGACGTCGCCCTTCTCCGCCATCTGCGTGGCCAGCTTGAGCCGCTGCCGCTCGCCGCCGGACAGCGAGGTGAGCGCCTGGCCGAGCGTGAGGTACCCCAGCCCGACGTCGGCGAACCGGTCGAGGATCTTCACGGCTGCGGGCATCCTCGCCTCGCCGTCGGAGAAGTGCTCACGGGCCTCCGCGACCGACATCTCGTGCACCTCGGCGATGTCCTTGCCGCCCAGGGTGTGCTCGAGCACCTCGGCGCGGAACCGTCGCCCGTCGCACTCCTCGCACGGCGACTCGACCGTGGCCATCACGCCGAGCTCGGTGAGGATCACGCCGGCGCCGTTGCAGGTGCTGCACGCGCCCTCGGAGTTGGCGCTGAACAGCCCCGGCTTCACGCCGTTGGCCTTCGCGAACGCCTTGCGGATCGGCTCGAGCAGACCGGTGTACGTCGCCGGGTTGCTGCGCCGGGAGCCCTTGATCGCGCCCTGGTCGATGACCACCACGTCGTCGCGGCCGGCCAATGAGCCGTGCACCAGCGAGCTCTTGCCGGAGCCGGCGACGCCGGTCACCACGCACAGCACCCCCAGCGGCACGTCGACGTCGACACCGCGCAGGTTGTGCGTGGAGGCACCGCGCACCTCGATCGCTCCGGTCGGCTCGCGGAAGGCCTCCTTGAGCCGGGCGCGGTCGTCGAGGTGGGTGCCGGTCAGGGTGCCGCTGCGGCGCAGCCCCTCCACGTCGCCCTCGTAGACCACCTCGCCGCCGGCCGACCCGGCGCGCGGGCCGAGGTCGACGACGTGGTCGGCGATGGCGATCGTCTCCGGCTTGTGCTCGACGACCAGCACGGTGTTGCCCTTGTCGCGCAGCTGGAGCAGCAGCTGGTTCATCTGCTCGATGTCGTGGGGGTGCAGCCCGATCGTGGGCTCGTCGAAGACGTAGGTGACGTCGGTCAGCGACGAGCCGAGGTGCCGGATCATCTTGGTGCGCTGCGACTCGCCACCCGACAGGGTGCCGCTGGGGCGGTCGAGCGAGAGGTAGCCCAGGCCGATCCGCACGAACGACTCGAGCACCTCGCCCAGCGCCGTCAGCAGCGGTGCCACGCACGGCTCGTCGAGGGCCTTCACCCACTCGGTGAGGTCGGAGATCTGCATCTCGCACACGTCGGCGATCGACTTCCCCGCGATCCGTGACCCGCGCGCGGCCTCGGTCAGCCGGGTGCCCGCGCAGTCGGGGCAGGTCTGGAAGGTCACCGCACGGTCCACGAAGCGGCGTACGTGCGGCTGCATCGCCTCGGGGTCCTTGGACAGCATCGACTTCTGGATCTTCGGGATGATCCCGTCGAAGGTGAGGTTGACCCCCTCGACCTTGATCTTGGTCGGCTCCGACCACAGCATCGTGTCGAGCTGCTTCTTGGTGAACTGCTTGATGGGCTTGTCCATCGGCAGGCCCATGCCGGCGAAGAGGCGGCCGTACCACCCGTCCATGGAGTAGCCAGGGACCGTCAGCGCCCCCTCGGAGAGCGACTTCTCCTCGTCGTACAACGCGGTGAGGTCGATGTCCTTGACCGAGCCGGTCCCCTCGCAGCGCGGGCACATGCCGCCGAGGTAGACCTCCTGCTTGACGACCCTCTTCTCGACCCGGCCGCCCTTCTCGGTGGTCATCACGCCGCCGGCCTTGCGGGTCGGGACGTTGAAGGAGTACGCCGTCGGCGGACCGACGTAGGGGTCGCCGAGGCGGCTGTAGAGGATGCGCAGCATCGCGTGCGCGTCGGTCGCCGTGCCGACCGTGGAACGCGGGTTGGCGCCCATCCGCTCCTGGTCGACGATGATCGCGGTCGTCAGCCCCTCCAGCACGTCGACGTCGGGTCGCGCCAGGCTCGGCATGAAGCCCTGGACGAAGGAGCTGTAGGTCTCGTTGATCAGTCGCTGGCTCTCGGCGGCGACCGTGCCGAAGACCAGGGAGCTCTTGCCCGACCCGGAGACGCCGGTGAACACCGTCAGCCGGCGCTTGGGAAGGTCGACGCTGACGTCCTTGAGGTTGTTCTCCCGGGCGCCGACGACGCGGATCAGGTCGTGGCTGTCGGCGGGGTGCTCGGTCACGGGTGGCTCACTTCCGGCTGAGGGTGCGTGGGCGGCGGGACGATCCTGGCAGGTCCCGACGCCCCTTCGACGCACGACGGGCCTAGGGTGTGACCGCCGCGGCAAGCCGGACTCATCGCCGCGTCGCCGTGTGGAGCCACCAGGAGGAGCGGGAGACGTGACGACCGAGGTGTTCGAGGCCGAGCGTCCCCGTCTGGTGGCCCTGGCCGCCCGGGTCCTCGCCGACGGCACCGAGGCCGAGGACGTCGTCCAGCAGGCGTGGCTGCGCTGGCACGGCACCGACGCACAGATCGACAACCTCCCCGCCTGGCTCACCACGGTGACCAGCCGGCTGTGCCTCGACCGTTTGCGCGTACGCCGCCCGGTGCTCGTCGACGACACCAGCACCCTCCCCGAGGACCCGGTCGGTGCTCTCGACCCCGCCGACGAGGTGGTGCTCACCGGCGAGGTGGGGGCTGCGCTCGCGCTCGTGCTCGACCGCCTGTCGCCCCAGGAGCGGGTGGCCTTCGTGCTGCACGACAGCTTCGCGGTCGAGTTCCCCGCGATCGCCGAGGTCCTCGACACCACCCCCGCCGCGGCTCGCAAGCTCGCGTCGCGGGCGCGTGCCAAGCTGCGGCCGCCGGCGGTGGACGCGTCGCTGGCCGACTGGGAGGTCGTGGACGCCTTCATGGCCGCCGCCCGGGGTGGCGAGTTCGACCGGTTGCTCGCGCTGCTCGCCCCGGACGTCGTGGTCACAGCCGACGACGCCGCCGTGCTGGCCGGCACGCCGGAGCGGATCGTCGGGTGCAGCGCGGTCGCGGACTTCTTCGACGGGTCCGCCCACGCTGCGCTGCCGGTGCTCTGCGACGGTCGTCCCGGCTACGCGTGGTTCCACCGTGGCGATGCCGCGGTGGCCTTCGACTTCACCGTCGCCGGGGGAGTGGTCACCGGGCTGGTCTTCCGGGCGGAGCCCGACACCCTGGCCGGCGTGGTGCGCCGTGAGGGCGCGGACGCGAGGGCCTGACCCGCCTCACCGAATCCGATGAGCGCAATATGTCCGGGGTTCATCTGCATTGAGGGTCATGTAGGTGCGGCACCGGGATTTGTGAAATTCGTTGCCCGGATGCGTTATTCATTCTGGGTATAGAGGCGCGGTTTCGCCGAGGGTGGCCGCAGCGCGGATCAGGTCGATAAATCGGGCCTGCGTGGCTGTTGGCACCCGTCCGGTCCGTGTGGTCAGGCCGATGGGCCGGGCGCTTTCGGGCAGCGCGATGTCGAGCGG
>LUMU01000014.1_pt1 | contig 88331 bp, 74 predicted proteins | sample 729751 | NCBI WGS metagenome assembly LUMU01 (sample SAMN03860300, study PRJNA289734) | marine metagenome | biome: seawater column; feature: ocean; material: water; isolation source: Red Sea water column Station 192 - depth 100m | place: Saudi Arabia: Red Sea | collected 2011-10-15 | depth 100 m
CCCGCAGGTGCTCGGCCAGGGAGAGCGCCGCGGCGGCGTCGGCCACCTCCAGCAGCAGCGCGGACGGCCCACTCGCCACCATCCGGTACGCCGCTGGGCCGGTCACCCCAGCCCCTGCAGCGTCCACCCGGCCGCGACGAGCGCGCGGCGCACCTCCCGGGCGTGCTCCACCGCGCCGGGGTGATCACCGTGGACGCAGACCGAGTCCACGGTGCCGGCGAGCCCCACGGCGCGCTCGGCGATCACCGCACCGTCGGTCAGCACCGCGCCCGGACGGTCACGCGGCAGCAGGCGGCCGTCGTCGGCGTACCCGCGATCGGGGAAGCCCTCGTGCCACACCCGCCGGCCGCGCTCGGCGGCGAGCTCGAGCAGTCGCCCGGGCATCCCGAGCACCGGGAGGTCGCGGGAGCCCTCGAGCACCGCGAGCGCCTGATCCTCGTCGTCCATGGTCCGGTGGTAGAGCGCGCCGTGCGGCTTCACGTAGCGCACCAGCGTGCCCTCCTCCCCCGCGATCACCGAGAGGGTGCCGACCTGGTCGGCGACCTGCTCGCGCAGCACGGCCCGGCGCACGTCGAGCGCGACGCGGCCGAAGTTCGCACGGTCGGCGTAGGAGACCTGGGCACCCACGACGACGCTTCGAGCCGCCGCCTCGGCGCACACCGCACGCATGATCGCAGGGGTGCCCGCGTGGTAGCCGCACGCGACGTTGGCGCTGGTGACCACCGCCAGCAGGGCGGCGTCGTCGGTGACCTCCTCCCCGAGGTCGGCGTTGAGGTCCACGTGGCGCACGACCCCGAACCTAGTGCCCGGGCTCGGCCCCCGCGCGGGAGGCGTGCACCGCGCGTCTAGTGTCGCCGCATGTCCACGCCGACCCAGCCGTCGACCCAGCCCGCGCAGCCCCCGGTCGCCCCGCGCCGTCCCACGAGCCGGGAGATCCACGGCCGCACCCGCACCGACGACTTCGAGTGGCTGCGGGAGAAGGAGTCGCCGGAGGTGCTCGCGCACCTCGAGGCCGAGAACGCGTGGACCCAGGCGCGGACCGCCCACCTGGCCGACCTGCGCGCGACTATCTTCGAGGAGATCCGCACGCGCACCCGCGAGACCGACCTGTCGGTGCCGACCCGCAACCGCGGGCACTGGTACTACGGGCGCTCCTTCGCGGGCAAGGAGTACGGCGCCACCTGCCGCGTCCCCGTGGCCGACCCGGACGACTGGACCCCGCCGCGCCCGGCCGAGGACTGCGCCCCCGACCAACCGGCGCTGCCCGGCGAGGAGGTGCTGCTCGACCTCGACGCCCTGGCCGAGGGCCACGACTTCTTCTCCCTCGGCGGCGCGGCCGTCTCCCCCGACGGCACCCTGCTGGCCTACGCGACCGACGTCGTCGGCGACGAGCGCTACACGGTGCGGGTCAAGGACCTGCGCACCGGCGACCTGCTGCCCGACGTCGTGGAGGGCGTGATCGGCGGAGCGACCTGGGACCGCGCCGGGGAGCACCTCTACTACGTGACCGTCGACGAGTCCTGGCGCGCCGACAAGGTCTGGCGGCACGCGCTCGGCACCGACCAGGACGCCGACGAGCTGGTCCACCACGAGACCGACGGCCGCTTCTTCACCAGCGTCGGCCGCACCCGGTCGGACCGCTTCATGGTCGTCGCGTCGGGGTCGAAGACGACCACCGAGTACCGCCTGCTCGACGCCGACGACCCCGACCGCGGGTGGTGGGTCTTCGCCGAGCGCGAGGAGGGCGTGGAGTACTCCCTCGACCACGGCGTGCTGGGCGGGCAGGACGCCCTGCTGGTGCTGCACAACGCGACGGGCCCGGACTTCGAGCTCGGCGTCGCGCCGTGCGCACCGACCCCGCGCGCTCAGTGGCGACCGCTGATCGGCCACGACACCGCCGTACGTCTGGAGGACGTGGACGCGTTCGCGACCCACCTGGTGGTGCACCAGCGCAGCGAGGGGCTCACCCAGCTGCGCATCCTCGAGCTCGGTGGCAGCCAGGACGCGCCGGTCACCGACGACTACCTCGTCTCCTTCGACGAGGAGGTCTACACCGTCGGCGCCTCCGGCAACCCCGGCTTCCACCAGCCCACCGTCCGGCTGGGCTACACGACGATGGCCATCCCCTCGAGCATCTACGACTACGACGTGCGCGACCGCTCGCTCACGCTGCTGCGCCGCGCGCCGGTGCTCGGTGGCTACGACCCGGCCGACTACGAGGAGCACCGCCTCTGGGCCACCGCCGAGGACGGCGAGCGGATCCCCATCTCCTGGGTGGCTCGCCGCGGTGCCGTCGCCGACGGGCCCGCGCCGACGCTGCTCTACGCCTACGGCTCCTACGAGGCCTCGATGGACCCGTACTTCTCCATCGCCCGGCTCTCGCTGCTCGACCGCGGCGCCGCCTTCGCGATCGCCCACGTGCGCGGCGGCGGCGAGATGGGCCGGCGCTGGTACGACGACGGCAAGCTCATGCGCAAGCAGCACACCTTCAGCGACTTCGCCGCCTGCGCCAGGCACCTGGTCGACGTCGGCTGGGCCAGCCCGGACACGTTGGTCGGCGAGGGCGCGAGCGCCGGCGGCCTGCTCATCGGTGCGGTCGCCAACCAGGCGCCGGAGCTCTTCAGCGGCCTGGTGGCCGGCGTGCCGTTCGTCGACGCCCTCACCACGATGCTCGACTCGACCCTGCCGCTGACCGTCACCGAGTACGACGAGTGGGGCAACCCCGAGGCGGACCCGGCGGTCTACGACTACATGGCCTCCTACGCGCCGTACGACAACGTCACCGAGCAGGACTACCCGGCGATCCTGGCCGAGACCTCGCTCAACGACACCCGTGTGCTCTACGTCGAACCGGCCAAGTGGGTGGCCAAGCTGCGCGCGACCGCCCCCGACCACCGGCCCGACGTGCTGCTGCGCACCGAGATGGCGGCCGGTCACGGCGGGGTGTCGGGGCGCTACAAGTCATGGCACGACCGCTCCTTCACCCTCGCGTGGATGCTCGACCGGATGGGCCTGGCCGGCTCCTGAGCCCACCTGTTGCGCGTCTCACCCGTTCGGGCACCCATCCGCTGGACACCGGGGTGTCGAACCCCTTGCACGCGTGAGGCCCACGCAGGTGCCCTGAGAAGTGCCTGAGAGTCGGCCGACGAGGCAACTCTCGCCGGGCGTCACACGTCGAGGAGTGTGAAGGCTTCACCGGCCGGGTGGGTTTCCGCCAGGGAATCCCGGGCACCGGTGGGGCGTTGGAGACCGTGAGACGTGACCGGCGTCCACGCGCCGAAGGAGGGTTCCCATGGCCACCGCCACCCGCACCAACCGCGCGAGCACCCGTGAGATCGAGGGACGCGACAGCGTCGGCCTCTACCTCGACGAGATCGCCCGCAACGACCTGCTCGACGCCGCAGCGGAGGTGGAGCTCTCCAAGACCATCGAGGCCGGGCTGATGGCCGAGCACCTCCTCAAGGAAGGCCGGATCGGCCGCCGCAAGGGCGGTGCTCCGATGACGGCTTCCGAGGAGGAGCTCGAGTGGCTCGCGGAGGAGGGTCGCAAGGCCGTCGACACCTTCATCACCGCCAACCTGCGCCTGGTGGTCTCGATCGCCCGCAAGTACGGCCGGGCCCAGATGCCGATGCTCGACCTGATCCAGGAAGGCAACACCGGCCTGATCCGTGCGGTCGAGAAGTTCGACTACACCAAGGGCTACAAGTTCTCGACCTACGCGACCTGGTGGGTCCGCCAGGCCATCACCCGCGGCATCGCGCAGCAGGCCCGCGTGGTCCGGCTCCCCGTCCACGTCGTGGAGGAGCTCAACCAGGTCGGGGGCGCCCGCCGCACCCTCGAGCGCCAGCTCGGCCGCGAGCCCGAGCCCCAGGAGATCGCCGACGAGCTGGGCATGGACGTCGAGCGCGTGCTCGACCTCCTCTCGTGGGGTCGTGAGCACGTCTCGCTCGACACCCCCGTCGACGAGGACGGCGACACCTCGCTGGGTGACCTGATGGCCCAGGAGACCGCGCCCGGCCCGGACCTGACCGTGCTCGACGTGGAGTCCCGCGAGCGGCTCAACAACCTGGTCGGCCAGCTCGACGACCGCGCCGCCGACATCATCCGCTCCCGCTACGGGCTCACCGACGGTCGGCAGCACAAGCTCGCCGACATCGGCGCCAAGCACGGCATCTCCGCCGAGCGCGTGCGCCAGCTCGAGCGCGAGGCCCTGCAGAAGCTGCGCCGCTTCGCCGACCCCGACCTGGCCGCGGGCTCCGCCGCCTGACCTCCCCTCACCCCAGCACGCTCGACCGGTCACTCCCGGGCCCCACGCCCCGGATGGCCGGTCGACGTGCGTCCGCGACGTCTCGGCCGTGCGTGAGTGACGGGTCGGCCGTGCGCGAGTGACGGGTCGGCGGGTCAGTAGCCGTAGGCCGCCTCGCGCAACGCAGCGGAGGCGGCCTCGGCCTTCTCCACCACGCTGTCGTCGACGGGACGGTCCTGCGCGATGCGGGCCTGCCAGCGCTGCAGGGCGACGACGCGGGCCGCGGCCTCCTCGACGCGAGCACGGTCCAGGGTGCCGTCCTCCAGGGCACGGGTGATCGTCTGGTGGGCGCGGCGCGTGTCGGCGGGTATCAGCAGCAGGTCCGCCCCCGCCTGCAGCGCCTTGACCGCGAGCGCGGGGGTGCCGGCCACGGCACCCATGCCGAGGGAGTCGGTGATGGCGACGCCCTCGAAGCCGAGCTCCTCGCGCAGGTAGGCGTAGGTCTCCGGCGCGAGCGAGGAAGGTACGCCCGGAGCGATCGCCTCCACGTCGAGGTGCCCGATCATCACCGACGGCGCCCCGGCCTCGACCGCGGTCGCGAACGGAGCCAGGTCGCGGGCCTCCAGCTCGGCCAGGGTCTCGGTGAGCACCGGCAGCGTGGTGTGGGAGTCGGCGGTCGCGCCGCCGTGCCCGGGGAAGTGCTTGGTCGTGGACACGATGCCCGAGCGGTTGTAGCCGGCGACGGCCTGCTTGACGGCCGCACCCGCGAGTGCGGGGTCGTCGGAGGGGGCGCGGGAGCCGATGGTGACGTCGGCGGCGCCGATGGTCACGTCGGCGACCGGTGCGTAGACCCACGTGAAGCCCAGCAGCCGCAGCTCGAGCCCGGTGGCCAGGGCGGCGCGCTTCACCGCGACCCGGCCTCGTCGACCGGAGTCGGCGATCGCCTCACCCGCGGCGGCGAACGCCGGGAAGTCCGTCGCCACCCCGCGCAGGTGGGCCACCGAGCCACCCTCCTCGTCGACGCCGATGACGGCGGGGAAGTCGCGCCCGCTCTCGGCCACCGCATCCTCGACGGCCGCGGTGGTCGCGAGGACCTGCTGCTCGTCGACGACGTTGTCGGCGGTGACGCACACACCGGCGAGGTGCAGGTCGCGCACCAGCTCGGCCGGCACCGCGGGGTCCGTGCCCGCGTAGCGGCCGACCAGCACCTGGCCGGCCAGCTGCTCGGAGCTCCACCCGGCGACCAACGCCTCCGCGTCCTCGAGCTCACCGACCGTCGGGCCCCAGGAGAGCGGGGTGTCGGGGTCGACCGATTCCTCGGCCGACCCGGTCGCCCCGGTCGCACCGGGGGCGCTCGGCGATGCCGGGGAGGCGTCGGCCCCGCTGGTGGTCGGCTCCGGCTCGCTGGGGACCGACGAGCAGCCCACGGCGAGGGTCGAGAGGGCGGCCACGGCCGCCAGCGTCGTACGTCTCATGCGGTGAGCGGCCCGGTGAGCTCGGCGTGCACTTGGGCGACGCGGGACCGCAGGTCCTCCAGCGTGCCGGTGTTCTCGACGACGTGGGTCGCGATCGCGAGCCGCTGCTCCCGGGTGGCCTGTGCGGCGATCCGGGACTCGGCGTCCTCGAGGGTCCAGCCGCGGTCGCGGAGCATCCGCTCCACCTGGAGCTCGCGTGGCACGTCGACGACCACGACCGCGTCGAACTCCTCAGCACGCCCGGCCTCCGCGAGCAGCGGGATGTCGTGCACGACCAGCGCATCGGCGGGGGCGGACGCCTCCAGCTCGGCGTAGCGCTCGAACACGAGCGGATGCACGATGCTCTCGAGTCGACGGCGCGCGCCCTCGTCACCGAAGACGAGACGACCCATGGCCGGCCGGTCCAGCTCACCCTCGGGGGTCAGCAGTTCCTCCCCGAACTCCGCGACGACGGCGTCGAGCCCAGGCGTCCCCTTCGCGACGACCTCCCGCGCGATGGCGTCGGCATCGATCACCACCGCCCCGAGCTCGGCCAGCATGGCGGCGACGGTGCTCTTGCCCGACGCCACTCCCCCCGTGAGTCCGACCCGCATGCCCGCAGGCTAGTCGGCGCCCCTAGACGAACAGCACCAGGCCCACCAGCGCGGGCAGCAGCCCCAGCAGCAGCCACGGGGTGAGCAGCGGACGCTTGTGGATCGCCAGACCGGCCGCGACGGCCAGCACTCCGAAGGCGCCGGCGATCACCGACAGGCCGACCCGGGGTGCGGTCTGCTCCGGGTCGATGTACCAGGCAGCGATCAGCAACCCGCCGGCCAGGTGCAGGATCGTGGTGACCACCAGTGTGGACATGACCCACGTCTGGACCCGTGTCGTGCCGGCGGAGTTGATGGTGTCGCGCTGCGGGGCGTTCGGGTCCATCAGGTGACGGGCGCGGCGCGGAGCAGCGGTCCTGTCGTCGGTCGTGTCGTTCAACGCGGCTTCCCCTCTCGATCCACTTCTCGGGTGGTCGGCGGTGCCAGCCTAGGACCGGGCCGCCGGACGGTGCGCACGGGCTCAGGACGCGGCTGCCTCGTCGGGGATCTCCAGCTCGCGCACCGAGGCGATCACCTGCTCGAGAGCGCTCGCGGGCAGGGCGCCGGGCTGGGCGAAGACCAGGTGACCCTGCTTGAAGGCCATCAGCGTCGGGATCGAGGTGATCCGGGCGGCGGCGGCGAGCTCCTGCTCGGCCTCGGTGTCGACCTTGGCGAAGACGATGTCAGGGTGAGTGGTCGACGCGGCGTCGTAGACGGGTTCGAAGGCACGGCACGGCCCGCACCAGGAGGCCCAGAAGTCCACCAGGACGATCTCGTGGTCGAGCACGGTCTGCTCGAAGGTGGCGGCGGTCAGGTCGGTGGTGCTCATGGGTCCTCCATCGATCGGCGTTCGAACTAACCCCCCATGGGGTTATTTGCACAACCTCGGAGTCCGCTCCGGCATTCCCCGACGCATGGCTAGGGTCGAGCACGTGCTGCAGCTGACCCGCGAGGAGGCCCGACGGGTCGCCGTCCACGCCCAGCTCCTCTCGCTCCCCCGCCCCGACGACGTGGTCGAGGTCGTCGCCCACCTCGGGGCGCTCCAGCTGGACCCCACGAAGGCCGTCGCGCCCAGCGCGCACCTGGTGCTGTGGAGTCGGATCGGTCCCGGCTACCGGCGCATCGACCTCGACGACGCCCTCACCGACGGCCGCCTGGTGGAGATCGGCGGCATGGCCAGGGCCGTCGAACAGGCGCCACTGCACCGCGCGGTGATGGCCGCGTGGCCCGGGCCGGGCCCGCACCGGCCCTGGCACGACGAGGTCCTGGCCTGGATCGACGACAACGGCCAGTGCCATCGCGAGATCCTCGAGATGCTGCGCCAGGAGGGCCCGCTGACCGCAGCCGACCTGCCGAGCTCGATCGTGCGCCCTTGGCGCTCCTCGGGCTGGACGAACGACAAGTCGGTGCTCAAGCTGCTCGACATGCTGGCGGCGCGCGGGGAGGTCGTGGTGGTCGGACGCGCAGGGGCGCACCGGCTGTGGGACCTCGCGGAACGCGTCCTGCCCGACGAGCCCGTGCCCCCGCTGGAGGAGGCCCTCGCGGAGCTCGGTCGTCGACGTCTCCACGCCCTCGGTGTCGCCAAGGAGCGCTCCGCGGTCTCCCCCGGCGAGCCGAACGACGTCGGCGACGTCGGGGTGGCGGCCCGCGTCGAGGGCGTGCGCGGCACCTGGCGCGTGGATCCCGAGCAGCTCGACCGTGTCGGCGCAGCCGGCGGATGGGCACCGCGGACCGCGCTGCTCTCCCCCCTGGACCGCCTGGTCTTCGACCGAGCCCGGATGGCGGCGCTCTTCGACTTCGACTACCAGCTGGAGATGTACAAGCCGGCCGCCCAGCGGCGCTTCGGCTACTGGGCGCTCCCCGTCCTGCACGGCGATCGGCTGGTCGGCAAGGTCGACTGCACGACCGAGCCCGCTGAGGGCGTGCTGCGCGTGGACGCCGTCCACGAGGACCACGAGTGGTCGGCAGCGGTCCGCGACGACGTCCACGCCGAGCTCGCGGACCTCGCCGGGTGGCTCGGCGTGGAGCCGCTCCTCATGCAGGGGGTACGCCGGTGAGCCCCGTCGCCCCGCACGCACGGCTGCGCCCCGGCGACCGGGTCGCGCTCCTGGTGCCGGCGACGGCGGCGTACGTCGAGACCGCACTGGCCCTCCTGACGCGCAGCGTCGTGCCGATCCCGCTCGACCCGCGGCTGACCGAGCACGAGCGCCGGCGCATCCTCGACGGGCTGGAGCCGACCGTCGTCGTCACCGACGAGGACCACCTGGCCGACCTGCTGGCCGCGCACCGGCCCGACGCCCCGATCACCGACTGGCTGCCGAGGGCCCGGCCGATGCACTGCACGAGCGGGACCACCGGCACGCCCAAGGGCGTGTGGAGCGGCCTGCTCGCCGACCAGGACGCTCACGCGCTGCTGACCGAGGAGCGCGACCTGTGGGGCTTCCGCGACGACGACGTGAACCTCGTCCTCAGCCCGCTCTACCACTCCGCGCCCCTGCGGTTCGCGATGGGGACGCTGCTCGCGGGAGGCCGGCTCGTGGTGCCCGGACCGTTCGACGTCGACGCCGTCACCGCCGCCATCGCCCGGGAGCGCCCCACCACGGCCTTCTGCGTGCCCACCCACCTGCAGCGCCTCTTCGCCCACTGGGACGAGGTGGGCACGCCGGACCTGTCGTCGTTTCGGCTGCTGGCCCATGCCGGTGCTCCGTGCCCGGACGAGGTCAAGCGGCGGCTGGTCTCGATGTTCCCGGGCACGACCTGGGAGTTCTACGGTTCGACGGAGGGGCAGTTCACCGCCTGCCGCTCCGAGGAGTGGCTCGAGCGGCCCGGGACCGTGGGACGCGCCCGGCCCGGCCGGGTGCTGAGCACCGACGAGGACGGGACGATCTGGTGCGTGGTGCCGCCGCACGCGCGCTTCAGTTACTACGGGGCGCCGCAGAAGACCGACGCCGCCTGGCGCGACACCGCCGACGGGCCGGCGTTCACGGTCGGGGACCTGGGCCGCCTCGACGACGACGGCTACCTCTACCTCGACGGGCGACGCGAGGACCTCATCATCACCGGCGGCGTCAACGTCTACCCGCTCGAGGTCGAGCAGGTGCTCCGCGAGCACCCGGCCGTCGCCGACGTCGCGGTGTACGGCGTCGACGACCCCACCTGGGGGCGGCGGGTCTGCGCGGCCGTGATCGGCGACGTCGGCGAACCCGACCTGGACGCGTGGTGCCGCGAGCACCTCGCCCCGCCGAAGCGTCCCAAGACCTGGCTGCTGGTCGACGACCTGCCGCGGACCCTCACGGGCAAGGTGCGCCGAGACCTGCTGGCCGACCGGACCGACGCCTGACCGGCCACCGCGGGTCGCAGGCCCCGGAGACGGCAGAAGGCCCGCCAGGTCGAGCCTGGCGGGCCTTCTGTGTGCTGGAGCTAGCGGGTCACTGACCGCCGGTCAGCTTCTCGCGGAGCGCCTGCAGCGCCTCGTCGGAGGCCAGCGAGCCGCTGTCGCCGGTCTCGCCCTCGTTGGAGGAGGAGTACGAGGTGGCCTCGCCGGCCTCGACCTCGGCCTTGGCGGCCTCCTGCTTCTGCTTGACGTGGGCCTCCCAGCGCTCGTGGGCCTTGGCGTAGTCCGCCTCCCACTTCGCACGCTGCTCGTCGAAGCCCTCGAGCCACTCGCCCGTCTCGGGGTCGAAGCCCTCGGGGTAGACGTAGTTGCCCTGCTCGTCGTAGGTCGCGGTCATGCCGTAGAGGGTCGGGTCGAACTCCTCCACGTCAGCGGCCGCGGCGGTGTCGTTGGCCTGCTTCAGCGACAGCGAGATCCGGCGACGCTCGAGGTCGATGTCGATGATCTTGACCATGACGTCGTCGTTGACCTGGACGACCTGCTCGGGGATCTCCACGTGGCGCTCGGCCAGCTCGGAGATGTGCACCAGGCCCTCGATGCCCTCCTCGACGCGGACGAACGAACCGAAGGGCACCAGCTTGGTGACCTTGCCCGGGACGATCTGACCGATCTGGTGGGTGCGGGCGAAGTGCTGCCAGGGGTCCTCCTGCGTCGCCTTGAGCGACAGCGACACGCGCTCGCGCTCCATGTCGACGTCGAGCACCTCGACGGTGACCTCGTCGCCGACCGCGACGACCTCGGAGGGGTGGTCGATGTGCTTCCAGGACAGCTCCGAGACGTGCACGAGGCCGTCGACGCCACCGAGGTCCACGAAGGCACCGAAGTTGACGATCGAGGACACGACACCCTTGCGGATCTGGCCCTTCTGGAGCTGGGTGAGGAAGCCGTGGCGGACCTCGGACTGGGTCTGCTCGAGCCAGGCGCGACGCGACAGGACCACGTTGTTGCGGTTCTTGTCGAGCTCGATGATCTTCGCCTCGAGCGTCTGGCCGACGTAGGGCTGCAGGTCGCGGACGCGACGCATCTCCACCAGCGAGGCCGGGAGGAAGCCGCGCAGACCGATGTCGAGGATCAGGCCGCCCTTGACGACCTCGATGACGGTGCCCTCGACGACACCGTCCTCCTCCTTGACCTGCTCGATGGTGCCCCAGGCGCGCTCGTACTGGGCGCGCTTCTTGGACAGGATCAGGCGACCCTCCTTGTCCTCCTTCTGGAGGACCAGGGCCTCGACCTTGTCGCCGACCTCGACGACCTCGTGCGGGTCGACGTCGTGCTTGATCGACAGCTCGCGCGAGGGGATGACGCCCTCGGTCTTGTAGCCGATGTCGAGCAGGACCTCGTCACGGTCCACCTTGACGATGGTGCCGTCGACGATGTCGCCGTCGTTGAAGTACTTGATGGTCTCGTCGATCGCGGCGAGGAAGTCCGCCTCCGACCCGATGTCGTTGACCGCAACCTGCGGCGCGTCGTAGTCGGGGAGAGCAGAGAGGGTCGTCATAAGGGAAGTGGTTCCTTGGATGGGCAGAAGTCGTTCGGACACGCGTCAGGGTCCGGTTCAGACGTGACGGCGGCTGGAGCGGTGTCCGTGAGGACGTCGCCGGCCACCGAGGCCGAGCCAGGTCCACTCCGTTCGGGACGCAGGCAGACCACAGGCGCGTCTGTCAGGGTACGCCGCGGCTGAGCGGGGAGTCCAACCGGCGCGGACGGGCCGGAGGAGCGACCCCTCGAGGCTCCCGGTCTAGACCGGTGGCTGGACCAGCGCATCGGACCGGGTCGGTCGGGTACGGCCAGCGTACGGTGACGTCGGTTCGACCCCTCCCACAAGGACGGCAGGACCGCCTCTCGCCGCCTCCGCAGCCCCCCGGGTGGTCCAGCTCCCTCCACCTCCGGGTCCTGTCTCCTCCGGTGCGCCGCGGTGCCTCCCCGCCATGAATCCAGGAGACATCCATGTCCACCCAGTCCTCTTCTCCCCCCACCCCCCGGCGTCGCCGCGCACTCGCCGCGGGAGTCGGTCTCTCGACCGCTGCGTTCTACACGGTGATGACCGTCCCGTTCGCCCCCGCGGCGAGCGCGGCGCCGCTCCCCTTGACCACCGCAGCCACGGCCTCGAGCTCGGTGGACCTGCTGCGCGCCAAGGTGCTCAGCGTCCCCGGCCTGTTCTCCGCGGTCGACGTGTCCGTCGGGCGCGCCTCCGGCTCGCTCAACGCCGACGACCCCCGCGCGGTGGCCTCGGCCGACAACATCGCGACCACCAACGACCTGATCGCGACGCTGGGTCTGGAGGAGGTGCTGCTCGACGAGCTCCTCGGCAACGTCAGCCAGTCGGCGCCGCCGGACAACGCGGCGCCCGCGACCGACTCCCTCCTCCCGACCGACGGCGGTCCGCTCGACGCGCTCGACGCGGTCCTGGACCTCGGCGTGTCCAACGCCACCGCCCACGCACGCTTCTTCGACGACGGCACCTGCCTGCCCACCTTCCCGGCGTTCACGAAGTCGCGCATCTCCACCGCTGACGCCGAGGTCCTCGGCGCCATCGGCGTCCCCGGGGCCGTCAGCGTCTCCCACGAGACCCGCCTGGTCGACAACGGCCTGCCCAACGGCGGCCGCGATGTCGTCACCGAGGTCTCCGGCAGCACCGCGACCGTGAGCATCCTCGGGGAGCCGCTCCTGGAGGTCATCACTCCCCCGGTGCTGACGGTGACCGCCGACGGCACCCCCGGCGTCGACGACGTGTCCTACACCGCCCCGGTGATCCGGCTCGCCGGCACCGGCGGCGACCTGGCGGAGTTCCCCTTCACCACGCCCGGTGAGCTCGGACAGCTCATCGAGATCTCGGTGGCCGACCCGGTGGTGGAGGTGCTGCCGACCGGGGTGCGCGCCACCGTGGCCGGAGCCATCCACCTCAAGGTCACCCTGGGCGGTCTCATCGACGTGGCCCAGGTCGACATCTTCCCGATGACCGCCGAGGCCACCGCCCCCGCGGGCGGCGTGCAGTGCGGAACCGTGGGTGACTCCGACGGTGACGGCCTCGACGACGACGTCGAGCAGGTCATCGGGACCGACCCGAACGACCCCGACACCGACGGCGACGGCACCAACGACGGCGACGAGGACTTCGACGGCGACGGCCTGACGAACGTCGAGGAGGTCACCGGCTCGGAGAACGACGGCTACGGCAACGAGCCCACCGACCTCACCGATGCCGACTCCGACGACGACGGCCTCACCGACGGCCAGGAGGTCGACCTCACCGGGACCGACCCGAACAACCCCGACACCGACGGCGACGGCACCTCCGACGCCGACGAGGACCCCGACGCCGACGACCTGACCAACCTCGAGGAGGTCACCGGCTCGGAGAACGACGACTTCGGCAACGAGCCCACCGACCCGCTGGTCGCCGACAGTGACGACGACGGCCTCACCGACGGCGAGGAGACCTCCGGCTCGGAGAACACCGGCTTCGGCAACGAGGCGACCGACCCCAACGAGGCCGACACCGACGGCGGCGGCGTGCCCGACGGCGACGAGGTCACCGCGACCCCGGCCACCGACCCGAACGACGGCTCCGACGACGTCCTGGACCCGGCCGGCGACGCGGACGGTGACGGCGTCACCAATGGCGACGAGCTCTCCGGGGACGAGAACGACCTCTACGGCAACGAGCCCACCGACCCGCGTGACCCGGACTCCGACGGGGACGGCCTCACCGACGGCCAGGAGGTCAGCGGATCGGAGAACGACGACTTCGGCAACGAGCCCACGGACCCGCTCGACGCTGACACCGACGACGGGGGTGTCGACGACGGCACCGAGATCGCCGAGGGGACCGACCCCAACGACCCGGCCGACGACGTCCCGCTGGTGGACGACGACGCCGACAACGATGGCTTGACCGATGCCGAGGAGGCCCTGCTGGGGACCGACCCGACGGACCCCGACACCGATGACGACGGTCTTCTCGACGGCGAGGAGGTCGAGAACTTCGAGACCGACCCGCTGGACGCCGACACCGACGACGACTCGCTCAGCGACGGCGACGAGGTCAACGCCATCGGGACCGACCCGCTCGACCCCGACACCGACGACGACGGGCTCTCCGACGGCCGGGAGATCCGGATCGGCAGCAGCCCGCTGAAGAAGGACACCGACGGTGACCGGCTCGCGGACGGCAAGGAGGTCAAGCGCTTCGGGACCGACCCCACCAGGAAGGACACCGACCGCGACGGCCTGAAGGACAAGGTCGAGATCAAGGGGACGGCCAACAAGGCCTACGGCAAGTGCCCGACCAACCCCAAGAAGAAGGACTCCGACAAGGACGGCCTCAACGACCGCCAGGAGATCAAGCGCTACGGCACCGACCCGTGCGACAAGGACACGGACAACGGTGGCGCCAGCGACGGCAAGGAGGTCCGGGCGGGCAGCGACCCCCTCGACCCCCGCAGCACCCCGAAGCACCCCTGACGGGCGCTTCCCACCGGGGAGGGAACCCAGACCGCACCATGGCGGGGCGGGGCTCCCCTCGGGTCACCTGTGGCCCGAGGGGAGTCTAGGGAGCGTCGTCCGCCACCGCGTGCAGGTCACCGCGGCGGACCATGGCCACCAGCTGACGGTGCGCCAGGTCCGCCACCGGGTTGTCACCGCGCCTGGTGGCCAGCTCCATGACGGCCACCAGGTCCGCGGCGCGGGCGCGCTCGACCAGCGTCGCGACGTCGACCCCGCGTCGCTCGGCCACGGTGCCGAGCAGGGCGTCGACGTACGCCGGAGCCCGGTCGAACCGCAGCAGGTTGCCGAGGTCGGCCCACGGTGAGCCGGCGTGCGCGAACTCCCAGTCCAGCACGCCGCTGACGCTCACTCCCCCGTCCGTGGTGTCGGGATCGCGGACGAGCAGCACGTTCTTGGGGTTCAGGTCACCGTGCACCAGGCACGCGCCCGACGCCCCGGCCAGCACGTCGTCGGCGTGCCGGCACAGGGCGGAGAGCTCGCGGAGCTCGGAGTCGCCGAGTCCCAGGCGCGGGGCCAGGACCTCGACGAGCTCCTCGAGCAGCGCCGCGTCCCAGGGCGGTTCCCACGCCTCGATCCTCAGGGAGGCGTCGGCGAACCATCCGGCCCGCAGCTGCACGGTGCCCGCCAGCCGGGCGACGACCTCACCCAGTGCGGCCCCGGCCGCGGCGAGGCCCGGCTCGTCGAGCCGGGGCAGCAGCAGGTCACCCCGTGTGCCCGGCAGGTGCTCGGTGAGCAGCAGCCCGGGTGCACCCGAGGCGGCGTCACCGTCGCGCACCTCCACCACCGACGGCACCGGTGCACACCCGGCCAGCACCGCGGACCCGAGCGCCAGCACGGCCGCGTCGCGCGTGGGACCGTCGTGGTCGTCGGGGTCGTAGACGCGCGCCACGGTGCGCTCCCCGCCGGCCTCGGCCAGGAAGGTGCGTCCCGACCAACCGCCCTCCATCGGCTCGAGCCCCGCCAACCCCGTCTGCTGCTGGTCCGACATGGGACGGATCCTCCCATCGCGTGGCGCCGGCCACGTAGCGTGCTCCCATGGCCCGTCCCCCTGCCGCGTTCGCCCTCGACGCCGCGCTGCTGCCCTGGCGGCTCGTGGTCGCCGCGACCCAGACGACCCTCCAGCTCGGCACCCTCGTCGCGCCTGACGGGCCGATCCGGCGTCCGGGCGGGTACGCCGACCTGGTGCTGCGGGTCATCGGCGAGCGCGGGTACGCCGAGCAGCTGGTCGACCTGCTGACCGACGAGGACGGCCCGATGCGACTGGCCGCGGTGGTCAACGAGCTCACCGCCCCCGACCGGCCGCTGGGCAGGATGCTGGCCCGGGACGGGGTCCTGGACCGCCTGCTCGCCGACGACGGTCCGCTGACCCGCCTCGTCGTGCGCGACGGCGTGCTCGACCGGCTGCTCGCGGCCGACGGACCGCTGGACCGCCTCCTCGGCGAGGACGGGGCGCTGGATCGGGTCGTGGCCGAGGAGGGCGTGCTCGAGCGGCTGCTGCAGCCCGGCGGCCCGGTCGACCGCCTCACCCAGCCCGGCGGGCTGCTGGAGCTGGTGCTGCGCCCCGGCGGCCTGGCCGACCGGATGCTCACCGACGACGGGTTCGTCGAGCGCCTGCTCGCCGACGGCGGCACCCTGGACCAGCTGGTGGCCCTGGGCGACACGCTGGAGTCGATCCAGCCGCGTCTGGCCGAGCTGGCCGAGATCGTGCCGACCCTGTCGACCTCCGCGGACGCGCTCCACCGCGCCGAGGGTCCCCTCGGCGACCTCGCCGGCCGACTGCCGCTCAACCGCCGCCGCCCGCTCGCCGCCGGGACCCCCGCCGGAACCCCCGCCGGAACCCAGGCGTGAGCGACCGGCTGCCGCCGGTCACGCCCGACTCCCGCGACCACCCGCCACTGCCCCCGGTCCGGGCCGAGCGGCGCGACGTCGACGAGGCGGAGTCACGCGCGGCCAACGGGCCGGACTGGGACCGCTACGCCGACGACTACCAGGCCACCCACGGCGAGTTCCTCGGCGACGCCGGCTTCGTGTGGGGTCCCGAGGGGCTCACCGAGGCCGAGGCCGGGGTCCTCGGCGTCGTACGCGACAAGGACGTGCTGGAGGTCGGTTCCGGTGCCGGGCAGTGCTCCCGGTGGGTGCGCGCCCAGGGTGGGCGCGGCATCGGCCTGGACCTCTCCCACCGCCAGCTGCAGCACTCGCGACGGCTGGACGAGGTGACCGGGCTGGCCGTCCCGTCGGTGCGCGGCACCGCGACCGCGCTGCCCTTCCGCGACGCCAGCTTCGACGCGGTCTTCTCCTCCTTCGGGGCGCTGCAGTTCGTCGCCGACCTCGACGACGCGGTCGCGGAGGTCGCGCGGGTGCTCAGGCCCGGCGGCCGGTTCGCCTTCTCCATCACCCACCCCACGCGGTGGATGTTCCCCGACGACCCCGGGGACGAGGGTCTGGTCGCGTCCCAGTCCTACTGGGACCGCCGGCCCTACGTCGAGGTCGACGAGGCCAGCGGCGCGGTGTCCTACGTCGAGCACCACCGCACGCTGGGCGACTGGGTGGCGGTCCTGGCCGCCCACGGCTTCCGCCTCACCACCCTGCTCGAGCCGGAGTGGCCCGAGGGCCACGAGCGCGTCTGGGGCGGCTGGTCGGCCGTCCGGGGCCGGCTCACCCCCGGAACAGCAGTGATCGGGTGCGACCTCGGCTGAGGTCGCACCCGATCACGGGTGCCGGGGGGAGATGAGGGTCAGCGACCGGCGCCGACGACCTCGCGCTCGCGGTGGGCCACCGGGCGGGCAGCCGGACGACGCATCATCAGGAAGCCGATCACCAGCAGCAGGCCACCGCCGACGAAGCCCACGATCGGCAGCACGACCTCGATGACGGTGAGCAGCGACTTGTTGTCCTTGGCGTCGGCGACCGACGAGGCGACCTGGTCCTCGGTGAAGGCCAGCTGCAGGTCGAGGGCGGGGGTGCCGTCCTCCAGCCAGCGCTGCTGGTCCTCGGTCTGGTTGACGATAGAGCCGGTCTTCGGCTCGACGAAGATCTCCTTGGAGGTGGAGTACGTGCCCTGGGTGCCGGCGGCGATCTCCGCAGGCGCCTCGACGACGGAGACCTCGTAAACGTAGGCCTCGATGCCACCGATCTCCTCGGTGCGGTCGTAGACGGCGTCGACCGCGCGACCGAGCGTGCCGTCCCAGTAGGGGTAGGTCTTCTGCTCGGCGTTGAAGGGCCACTTGTTGACCAGGCCCTCGTGGGGCGTGGCGTCGGCCGGCAGGTCGATGCCCTCGTTGACGGCCTCGCCGCTGACGCGGTCGGTCGCGAAGACGTCCACCGAGGCGGTGATCATGTCCGCGGAGCCGTCGACGCAGGAGCGCTCGCCGCCGCGGTCGATCATCACACAGGAGGTGGAGACCCAGGCGACGACGTCGTCGGTCGAGACCTCGCTATCGGTCTTGGTGTCACTGATCGCGAAGATCGGGTTGCGCACCAGCTCGCCGGTGGAGGCGTCGAGCTTGCCCGCCTCGCCGTCGAGGTAGGTGATGGTCTTGACGTCCACCGGCGTCTTCTCCACCACGCCAGGGGCCCACACGAGACCCAGCAGGCCGGCGACGACCAGGAACCCTCCGAGGCCGAAGACGACACGGCCGATCCAACTACGCACAATTCCCTCCCCAGGAAGAAGTCCCGTCCCCTCCCCAGGTGACGGTCATGCAACGGACCCACGCTACTGCACCGCGAACGTTTTCGTGGCATTCGCCACAAACCCCTCCCGGCCCCCGCGCTGTGCGACACTCGCGCGGTGCGTGGGGTGGAGGCTGCGCGGGACTCCCGTGGTGACGCCGTGTGGGTCCTCGGGCTGCTCATGATCGCCCTGGCCACGCTGGGCCGTGCCTGGTCGCTCTACGGCTCGTGGTTCTACACCGACGACCACCGGCTGGCCGGTGACGCACTGGCCTCCCGCTCCCCCGCCGACCTGCTGGAGCCGTTCGACTCCCAGCTGATGCCGCTGGGACGGGCGCTCGCGTGGGTGGTCACGGCATCGGGCCAGGAGAGCTGGACCGCGGCGGCGACCACCACCCTGGTCGCCTCGACGATCGCCGGGCTGACGTGCCTGGTCGCCCTGGTGGTCCTCTTCGGCGCTCGACCAGCCGTTCTCGGCCTCCTGGCCGTCTACCTCACCTCGGCACTGACCCTGCCCGCGACGATGTGGTGGGCGGCCTCGCTCAACCAGCTGCCCCTGCAGGCGGTCCTCTGGGGCAGCGTGGCCACCTGGGTGACCTACCTGCGGACCGGGAGGCTGCGCTGGCTCGCCGCGACGGGCGCGGTGCTGGTCGTCGGCTTCGCGGCGTACGTCAAGACCGCGCTGGTGCTGCTCCTGCTCGCGGCGCTGCTGGTCGGCTGGTTCACCGGGGGTGGGCCGGTGCGCCGGGTGCGCGAGGCGTTCGCCCGGGCGTGGCCGGCGGCCGTGGCGCTGGGCCTGGTGGCGGCGACGTACGCCGGCTACTACGCCACGCAGGTGCCGCAGGTGGTCGAGGAGGAGGTCGACGCCTCGGTCGCGGGCGACCTCGCCTGGCAGATGCTCGGGCGCACCCTGCCGACCATGCTGCTCGGCGGACCGTGGCGGTGGTCGAGCGACAACCCGCCGGTCAGCCGGGCCGACGCTCCCCCGGTCGCCGTCCTGCTCTCCTGGCTGGTGCTCGTCGGGCTGGCCGTCTGGCTGTGGCGTCGACGGACCCGCACCGGACGCTGCTGGCTGCTGCTGGGCGGCTACGCGCTGCTGGCCTACCTCCTGGTGGCGACCAGCCGGGCGCAGGTGATCGGCGCGGTGATCGGCACCGAGCCGCGCTACCTCACCGACGTCGCGCCGGTCGCCGTGCTGGCGCTGGGCCTGGCGGCACTCGGCCTCCCCGGGGCGCCCGGGTCCTCCGCCTCCCGTGACGCGACGGCGACCGACCCGGTCCCTCGCCCTGTCGCCCTCCCTGTCGCTCGCCCTGTCGCCCGCGCGGCGACGCCGGTGCTCCTCGCAGCCGTGGTGCTCGGCGGGCTCCTGTCCTCGTGGGGCTACGTGCACGTGTGGCACACCGACAACCCGGGCCGGGACTACCTCACCACCGCCACCGACTCGCTGGCGGGCGCCGGACCCGTCGACGTCGCGGACACGGTGGTGCCCGACGAGGTCGTGCCCGGCTACCACTTCCCACGCAACACCACGGCCTACCTCCTGCCGCTGCTGGTCGACAACGCGCGGTTCCCCGCCGCCAGCGAGGACCTCCACGTGCTCGCCGACGACGGCCGCCTCGTGCCTGCCGGCGTCGAGGGCGAGATCCGCTCCGGGGCGGGCCCCGAGGAGGGCTGCGGGTGGCGGGTGCGGTCGGGGTGGACGACCGTGCCGCTGTCCGGGGAGACGATCGACCTGGTCTGGTGGCTGCGCATCGGCTACCTCGCCTCGACCGGCACCGACGTGCTGGTGCAGGTCGACGGTGGCGACCCGGTGCGCGCGCCGGTCGTGCAGGGACTGGGCGAGGTGCTGGTGCGCGTCGAGGGCGGCTTCGACAGCGTGCGGTTGGGCGGACTGCCCGAGGGCGAGACACTGTGCGTCGACGAGGTCGTCGTCGGGGAGCTGGAGGTGGCGCGATGAGCACGGTGGACCGGGCAACCACCCCCGCGGTCGAGACGCCGCCGGAGACGGCCACGACCTTCCCGCACGTGGACACGCTCCGCGCGGTCGGAGCGCTGGCCGTGCTGACCACGCACGTGGGCTTCTGGTCGGCGTCCTACGGCACCAACGGCACCGTCGGCGCCCTCCTCGCGCGCCTCGACGTGGGTGTCGCGCTGTTCTTCACCCTCAGCGGGTTCCTGCTCTCGCGCGCCTGGCTGAGCCGGGCGGCTGATGGTCGTGCCGCTCCCCGGACGGGCCACTACCTGTGGAAGCGCGCGCTGCGCATCCTGCCGGTGTACGTCGTGACCGTGACCCTCGCGCTCGCCCTCATCGACGCCAACAGGGGGCTGGGCTGGGGCGACCGACTGGCGACGTACCTCATGGCCTCGACGCTGGTCGACGCGACGTTCCCGGCCGGGCTCACGCACATGTGGAGCCTCGCGGTCGAGCTGCACTTCTACCTCCTGCTGCCGCTGCTGATGCTGCTCGGCGTCGGCCGCACCCTGCGACCGGCCCGCGTGGTCGCCCTGCTGGTCGTGCTCACCGCGCTGAGCACCTGGTGGCACCTCCACGGCGGGGCGTGGGCGCTCGGCGACAGCCTGGTGGCGACCCCGCAGTGGCTCGTCGGCTACCTCGACTGGTTCGCCGTCGGTATCGGCCTCGCGCTCGCCTCCGTGCTGCACGAGCACGGCCGGGGCGGCCGTGTCGTCGCCGGGCTGCGCTCGCTGGCGGCGCAGCCGGGGGTGTGCTGGCTGCTGGCCGGCTCCCTCATGCTGGTCGCGACCACGCCCCTGGCGGGCCCGCTGGTCCTCGACCCGCCCACCGACGCCGAGGCGCTCACCAAGAACCTGCTCTTCGCCGCCGTCGGCGGCCTCGTCGTGCTGCCGGCCGTCATGCGCGAGGTGCCGGCCACCCCCACGACCTACGACCGGGTCCTGCTGCACCCGGCGGCCCGGCACCTCGGCTTCACGTCGTACGGGCTGTTCTGCCTGCACGTACCGGTGCTGCACCTGCTCACCGCCACCACGGCGTGGGAGCCGTTCCAGGTCGACTTCTGGCCGCTGTGGATCGCCACCCTGGTCGTCAGCGTCGTCGCGGCCGAGCTGGCCTACCGGCTCGTGGAGCGACCCGCGCTGCGTCTGAAGGGTCGCCACCCGCTGGCCCGTCGCCGGGAGGAGTCGGCCGCCATCGCGAGCGCCCCGAGCACCGGCACCAGCGCCAGGTAGGACGGCCAGGCCAGCGCCCCCGCCCAGCCGTCGGGGTCGCCCCACGGCCGGACGGCGTACGCCGCCCCCATCGCCAGCAACGGGCCCGCCAGCACCCATGGGAGCGCCTCCGCTGCTGCCGGGACGCGACGCAGCAGCACGGGCACGAGCAGGCCGAGCACGGCACCGAGGGCAGCACCGACGGTCCCGGCCAGCAGGCCACCGACCAGCGTGGCGGTGAGCCCCGCCACGAACGGGCCGTGTCGTCGGGTGCCCAGCGCGGCCGGGCCGACGGGCTGCGCCCGGCGGCCTCGACGCCAGGTGGCGACGAGGGTCCCGAGGAGCAGCAGGACCAGGGTCAGCGCCCCCAGGCCGAGCCCGGCACGGTAGGGCAGGTCCGGGCCGAACGTGGCCACGACCCGGGTGTCCTCGGCGGGCGGCGCCGGCACCAGCCACGCCTGCTGCCAGCCGTCGACGGTCAGGTCACCCAGGCTCCCGCCCACTGCGCCGCCCGAGGGGCCGTCGAGCTCGGCGGACCAGCCGGGGTTGGCGTTCTCGCGGGAGACCAGGACCCCGCCGCGTCCTTCCGGCAGGTCGAAGACCCGGGTCGCCGGCTCCTCAGCGACGGCGACCGGGGCCGGGTCCGGGCCGGAGGGCAGCGACCCGAGGACCACCGACACCGCCTCCACCGCGGCGGTGTCGGTCATCCGGATGCGCGTCTCCCCCGCCGTGAGCACGAGGGCGGGCTCGCGGCGCACGTCCCGACCGCACGGGCGCAGCTCGACGTCGTCGCCGGCCAGCAGCGTGGCGGGCGCGGCCACCAGGCGTGTCGGCACGACCCGGTCCCCCACCTCGAGGTCGGGGCCGGTGCCGCAGGAGAACCGACGGGGCTCCAACGACGGCTTCAGCGGCTCGTACGGCACCCCGAGCAGGCGCAGCTCGCTGATGCCGGCGCCGACCGGGCGTCCGACGCCGTCGAAGCCGAGGTCGCGGGTGGGCTCGGTGCCGAGCACCTGCAGGCGCAGCCGGTCGGTCGTCACCGGGTCCTCGGACAGGTCCGCCCGCCCCTCGACCAGGTCGACGTCGCGGGTGCCGCCGGGCCAGGTGAGCCGGAGCGCGGTCGGCCGGGACGCTGCGGTGTCGGGGTCGAGGCGGACGCGCAGGCCGGCGACGTCGCGCTCCTCCAGCCACGACACCTCGAGCGACGGGAAGTCCTCGGCGGGGTCCGCCACCCAGGTGGTCCCGGGGTCGCCGTCGATGGCGGCGAGCGCGCCGGCCCGGGGGTCCTCGACCGCGGTGGACGAGGCGCGCGCCGCGATGGCCCGTCCCTCGACCACGAGCGAGTCGAGCGCGGCCCCGGCGCGGGGTCGACCCCGCAGCGTCACCTCGTCGTACGTCGCCTCCGCGGGCAGCGTCACCACCCGGTCCAGGCCGTCGGGCTCCTCGTCCTCGACGGCTCGGCGCGAGTCGCAGCGGGTCTCCTCGCGGGTGCGTCGCAGGTCGGAGGCGACCACGCAGCCGGTCCGGGGATCACGGTCGGCCCGCAGAGCGATGACGTCGGGCTGGTCCCACACGGAGAGCCAGGACTCGGGGACGGCGGGCAGCACCCACGGACGTCGTACGTCGAGGTCGGGGACCTCGACCTCCGCGAGGTGCAGCGGCCGGTCCGGCACGGCAGACTCGACCCGCAGCGTCGTCGTGGGCCCGCCGTCGAGGAGGACCGCGCGGGTCTGACCGGGTCCGAGCGCGAGCTCCTCGGTCACTCCCGTGTCGGTGACGACCCGGACCCGCTGGTCCTCGAGCGCCTCGGGTCCACCGGTGATCGTCAGCCGCTCGACCGCACGCTCCTCCTCGAGGGTCACCTCCCACCACTGGGTGCCGGCGGCGAAGGGGCCGGTCCGGAAGGCGGTGCGCGGGTCCCCGTCCAGGGCCGCCCAGGGCTGCGCGCCACGGCGCACCGGACCCAGCGAGCTGGTCCAGGCGTCGGAGGAGGACGCGTCGAGCGCGGCGACCCCCTCGAGCCGCGCGGTGGTGCGCCAGCGCGCGTCCTGTGCCGGGTCCCCGATCTCGTAGTCGCGGGTGGGGTTGCCGTTGCGGCGCGGCGCGCCCGGCTCCAGGACCGGGCCGAAGGTCCGCGAGGTCCTCGGGCCCACCCACGACCACCGGGAGGTCCTCGGCCAGGACCGCCCGCTCGGCCCCCTCCACGGCCCACACCTCGACGGCGCGGTAGCGGGTCTGCCAGCCGCCGCCGACCACGACGCGCTCGCCCCCGGCGCCCTCGAGGCGCGCCTCGCCACCGAGGACCGGGCCGAAGGTCTCGGCCACCACGAGTCCCGGGGAGTCCTGCAGGGCCTGGCGCACCAGCAGCGGGTCGGGCACGTCGTCCGCGCGGGTCAGGTCGTTGCGCACCACCACGTAGCGCACCCCCGCCCGGGCGAGGGCGTCGGCGAGCCCGGGCGACCCGCGACCCTCGGCCAGGCGCCGCTCGATGCCGTCGAGCATCCGGACCTGCCCGGCCGGGACGAGGGGCACGACGTTGCGCACCGCCCAGCGGGAGTCCGCCAGCCACTGCAGCGGCTCGTCGTCGGGTGAGCCCCACTGGTAGCGACCGAACCCCGAGCCGGGCACCAGCAGCGCGGTCGCGTCCCCCTCGGTCGCGTCCTGCTCGTCCAACCACTGCGCGGTCGCGGACCAGTAGCCCGGCACGGCCACCACCGGCTCGCGAGGGGCGATCCGTCCGGTGAGGGCGGGCATCGCGCCGGCCACCACGACGGCGACCGCGGTCGCGGTGAGGACGGCGGTGCTCAGCCGCTGCTGACGGGTGGCACCGGAGCCGGTGCTCGACCCCGCGCGGAGCTGCTCGACGGCGTACGCGAGACCGATGACGAGGGGCAGCCGGATGATCGGGTCGAACTTGTGCACGTTGCGGATCGGCGAGAGGACGCCGTCGAGCAGGTCGTGCAGGGTCGCCGCGCCCCAACCCTGGACCGCGCCCTCGTGGCCGAGCGTGACCAGGACGAGCCCCACCGCCAGACCGCGGGCGAGGAACGCCCGGTGGGGGTTGCTGCGCAGCACCATCCCCGCGCAGCCGAGGAGCAGCAGCACCCCGGCGTCGAGCGCGAGGTAGGGCGTGCTCAGCAGGTCGCGCCCGGCCCGGGAGGTGGTGTCGATGTAGGCGACCCAGTTCGAGGTGCCGCGCAGGGCGTCGGCGACCGTCGTGGGGAACGTCGTGACCGAGGCCGTCTCGATCCAGTCCAGGAAGGGCGGGCTGTAGGCACCCATCACCGCCAGGGGGACCAGCCACCACAGCGTGCCGAGGAAGGTGAACACCGGCCACCAGAGCATGAGCGCGCGACGGCGCGGACCGCGCGTGCGGGTCAGCAGCCACACGACGCCGAGCGGGATGACCGCGAAGGCGGCCGCGGCGTTGATGCCTCCGACGCACGCGACCGCGACACCGGCCCAGGCCGCTGCCAGGCGCGGGGAGCCACGCTCGGCGCCCACGACCAGGGGCAGCAGCACCCACGGCGCCAGCGCCATCGGCCAGCTCTCGCTAGAGATGGGCCCCAGCGTGGTGAGCATCCGCGGCGAGAGGGCGTAGGCGACGCCGGCAAGCAGGCAGGCGAGGTCGCTGCGCACCCCGAGCGCCCGCACCAGCCGGGCGGTCCCGGCGAAGGCGACCGCGAGGACCAGCCCCCACCACAGCCGCTGCACCACCCATCCCGGCAGCCCGGCGAGGACGCCGGTCAGGAAGAACGGGGCGGTCGGGAAGAGGTACCCGTAGGCCTGGTTCTGCAGCTGTCCGAACGCGCCCTCGCCGTCCCAGAGGTGCAGGGCGCGCACGACGAAGTCACCCGGTGCGGCGACCAGGTCGAACTTGGTGTCGGCCACGAGGTAGCCGGGGTCCTGGGTGAACGCGAGGCCGAGGAGCAGCCCGCACCCCGCCAGCACCCGCCAGGCGAAGGTGCTCATCAGCGGCGGCGCAGCACCAGCACGAGGTTCCAGGTGACGAGCTCGCGCACGACCGGGACGCGCAGCAGCCACCGGCTCCACCAGGGGTTGTAGCGCGGGGTGAGGTGGACGACGTCCACGGTGCCCGCGTCCTCCTGCTCGCGCGCCCAGCGCAGCCCGGCGGCGACCGTCACGGGGAAGAGCGACTCGCCGAACTTGTTCTTCGGCTCGTGCCCGTGGACGCGGGTGTAGCGGCGGCGCGCCCGGGCGCCGCCGAGGAAGTGCCACGGGGCCGTCTCATGGCCGCCCCACGGGCCGAACCAGACGGTGTAGCTGATGAACACCAGGCCGCCCGGCTTGGTGACGCGCACCATCTCCCGCGCCATCGTCCACGGCTCCGGGACGTGCTCGAGGACGTTGGAGGAGTAGCAGACGTCGACGCTGGAGGAACGGATCGGGGAAGTAGCCGGGGCCACCGCCGACGTCGAAGACCAGCCGGGACTCCAGCGGCGCGTAGTGCGCGACCTGGGCTGCGGAGTCCTGGGCCAGGGCGGTGTAGAAGCGGGCGGGATCGGGCTGCTCGTAGCGGAACTCCCGCAGCAGACGCACCGACCTCGACAGCGAGGCCCGGAAGGGCTTGGTGGACGGGCGTGGCACGACGTGGACCCTATAGGCTCCGGCGGATGCACGAGGGCTCGCTGGACGGACGCCACGTCGTCTTCCTGAGCTGGCGCGACACCGCGAACCCGGAGGGCGGCGGGGCCGAGCGCTACCTGGAGAAGATGGCCGAGGGCCTGATCGAGCACGGGTGCACCGTCACCATCTTCTGCGCCGCCCACGCCGCGGCCCCGCCGGAGGAGACCCGCGGTGGCATCCGGTTCGTCCGGCGCGGCACCAAGCTGTCGGTGTACGCCGCCGGCATGCGCGCACTGCGTCGCGGCGACCTCGACGGGCCGCAGGGTCGCACCGACCTCGTGGTCGACGTGCAGAACGGGCTGCCGTTCTTCAGCCGGATGGTCACCGACGTGCCCGTGATCGTGCTGATCCACCACGTGCACCGCGAGCAGTGGCCGGTGGTCTACCCGGGGCTCAGCGGACGCATCGGCTGGTGGATCGAGCGCCGCTTCGCGCCCCGGCTCTACCGCCGCGAGCAGTACGTCGCGGTCTCCCGAGCCACCCGCGACGAGCTGGTCGCGCTGGGCATCGACCAGGACCGCATCGCGGTCGTGCACAACGGCACCGACCCCTACCGTGCGGTCGACCCCGGCAAGAGCCCCGACCCCATGGTTGCCGTCGTCGGACGCCTCGTCCCCCACAAGCAGGTCGAGCACGCCGTCGACGCCGTGGTGGCACTGCAGGCCGAGCTGCCAGGGCTGCGTCTGCACGTGGTCGGGTCCGGCTGGTGGGAGGCCGAGCTGGCGGCGTACGTCGAGAAGGTGGGGGCGGGCGACTGCGTCGTGCTCGAGGGCCACGTCACCGAGGAGCACAAGCACGAGGTCTACGAGCGGGCGTGGGTGCTTGCGCTGCCGTCGCTGAAGGAGGGCTGGGGGCTGGTCATCGGCGAGGCCGGCATGCACGCGACTCCCGCTGTCGCCTACCGCGCCGCCGGCGGCACCCAGGAGTCGATCGAGCACGACCACTCCGGCCTGCTGGTCGACACCCACGAGCAGTTCACCGAGGCGCTGCGCAGGCTGCTGACCGACGAGTCGCTGCGCCGCCGCCTCTCCGCCGGTGCGCTCGAGGTCAGCCACCGCTTCACCTGGACGCAGAGCCAGCGGTCCTTCGCCGAGGTCGTCGCCGCCAGGCTCGACGGTCGCATCCTGCACGCCGACGACCCGGGCGCCACCCGCGTCTGACCCGGGCCTGACCCGGTCCACGATGTGCAGCAGGAGTCGACGGCGATCTGGCCGGCGAGGTCGATGACGGGCTTGACGGGTGATGACCACGAACCAGCCCGACTGGAGGGCGTGGCGTGAAAGGGGTTCACGAGGAGCCCTCCAGTCGCCCCGCGGGGACGGCGTGGAGGGCACACCGAAAGGCCGACAGCCCAGGGCTGCCGGCCTTCACGTGGTGCGTGCGGCTGGGCTCTAGTTGGTCGAGCCGTAGACCACGACGGGTGCGTTGACGTTCGCCGGGGAGTCCCCCTGCGGGCTCGTCTGCGACGACACGACGCCGACCACCGTCACGGTGGCCACCGCTCCGCCGACGATCATCGCCGCGACGGTGCCAAGAATGCTTCCCACTTCTCCACCCTCCCTCAAAGGTAGGAAAACGTTAGCAGTCTCACGCCCTATCCGGACAAATTCCGACGCAAACGTTGCCGAGCGCAACGGACGCCAGCGACCACGGCAGCCAACAGGACCGCGAGGTGCGCCGTCCAGGCGAGGCCCATCGCCACCTGCCACGAGGTCGGCGAGGTCGTCTCGTCGACCTCGTCCAGCCGCACGACCCGCAGGCGCCCGTCGTCGAGGAGCGTCTCCCCCGCCACGTCCGGTGCCGGCCCGGGCGCCGTCAGGTCGGTGGCGACCGCCCCGACGCCGAGGGAACCGAGCACGTCGGCCCGAGCCTGCGGGGTGGGCAGCTCGATCGCGTCACGGACCCGTTGCACGCGCTGGTCCTCGCCCTCGATGACGACGTCGTCGACCACCAGCTCGTCGGAGGCGACGGGCACAGGTAGCAGCACCCTGCCCAGCGGGTCGAGGACCTTGTGCCCGTCGTTCCAGTCGGGCTGCCGATAGCTCGAGAGCGGCAGCACCAGGACGTCGCCCGCCCCTTCACCGAGCGCGGCGCGGGCGTCGGCGTAGGACACCGGGTAGTCCACCGCGACCAACCGCCCCCCGGCTCCCCATGCGGCGTCGGGCAGGACCGTGACCGGCCATAGGACGGCGACGACCGCCAGGGAGACGCGCGCCGGCGTGGCCCAGCGGCCACGGGTCCACCGCCAGGCACCGTCGACGGCGACCGCCACGAGCGCGACCAGCAGGGGGACGCACAGCACGAGGAGGCGCGAGCCGTCGCGCAGCACTCCCCCACCCGGTACGACGCCGGCCAGCTGCCCCACGGGCCCGGGAGCGGCCCAGGTGAGCACCGCCAGCAGCCAGCCGACGGCCCACAGCAGGACGAGCGGCGCCCATGGGACCGCGAGCACGATCGCCTCCCGGCGGGACCGCCGGACGCCCAGGACCAGCAGCGGCACCAGGGCCAGCAGGGCGACGAGAGCAGCCGGGCCGGTGCGACTGACCGGCACCACCTCGGCGTTCCAGACCCCGCCCAGGGTCAGCGCCGCGAGCGGACCGGGCAAGGGGCCTTCCCCGGACAGGGCGAAGAGGCGCGCCGCGGCAGGGTCGCTCACCGCGTCCCGGACGTGCAGCAGCCCGGAGACCAGCCACGGGGCCTGCGCCGCCAGCACGAGGAGCGCCCCCCGCGCCCACAACCGGCGCTCACCGGGCCCGAGCACGAGCCCGGACAGCAGCACCAGCGAGGTCGCCAGGCCCGCGCTGACGCTGAGGCTGCCGAGCAGCACGGCGAGCGGCAGCCACCAGGGGGCTCGCCCGGTCGCCCGCCAGCGGGTCGCGCCCAGCAGGACCCACGGGAGTGCGGCGTACCCGAGCAGGACCGGCCAGTGGCCCAGCACCAACCGCTCGACGACGAACGGGTTCCAGCACCACAGCGTGACCGCAGCGAGCCGGGACACCACGCCGAGTCCGGCCAGGACCCGGTCGATGCCCGACGCACCGCCGAGCAGCATCCCGAGCAGCACCAGCTTCTGCAGCAGCATCCCCGGGACGACCTCGTCCAGCACCGCCACCCAGGCGTCGCTGGGGACGGCCGGGGGCAGGCCGCTGCCGAGCCCCAGGACGTCTGCGCGCACCGCCAGGTCGCGCACCCAGACCATGTCGTAGGACAGGACGTAGCCAGGACCGAGCGCCGGGCCGAGCACGAGCCCCACGAGCACGAGGGACCACACGGCGACCAGCGCACGCTGCCAGGTCGCACGCGGATCCGGGGTCGCCACACGAGGAGCAAAGCACGTCGGGGCTTCGCCCACCTTTTCGCGGGCGTTGGCCGACACTTCCCCCGGCGGCCGCGACCTCACCTAGTCTCACAGGGTGACGACCACGACTGAGCAGGCCTCGGGGGCCTCAGGGGACCAGGAGGGCCGCCGACGGCTGCCCGACCTGAAGGCGCTGCTGCGCAGCAGCGCCGGCATCGCCGTGGCCATGGCGGTCATGAACGTCGCGACCTACGCCTTCCAGATGATCTCGGCGCGCCTCCTCGGCCCGACCGAGTACGGCGCGGTCGCCTCCCTCATGGCCCTGCTGATGGTCGTCGCCGTCCTCCAGCTCGGCCTGCAGGCCACCGGCGCCCGACGCATCTCCGCCGAGCCGGAGCACGTCGCCCAGATCGAGCGCATGGTCCTGCGCGTCACCTACCGCGCGGCCCTCGGGCTCGGCCTGCTGATGATGGCGCTCGCACCGGTGGTGCACCAGGTGCTCCGCCTGGACTCCGTGGTCCCGGCGCTCCTGCTGGCCGTCTCCGCGGTGCCCCTCACGATCATGGGCGGCCAGGCCGGCGTGCTGCAGGGCGAGCGCCGGTGGTTCTCGCTCGCCGGCATCTACCTCGCGATGGGCCTGGGCCGTGTGGTCGTCGGCACCGCCTGCATCGTCGTCTCCCCCACCGAGTCGGCGGCCATGCTCGGCGTGATGATCGCGATGTTCGCCCCGGCACTGGTCGGCTGGCTGGCGCTGCGCCGCCCGGGGCTGCACGTGCGCGACGGCGACCGGCACAGCGACCAGCACACGGCGCGCCGCGTCGTCACCGAGACCGGCAGCGCCTCGCTGGCGCTGCTGGCCTTCTTCGTGCTCTCCAACCTCGACATCGTGGTAGCGCGCAACGTCCTCGACGACCACGACGCCGGCCTGTACGCCGCCGGCCTGATCCTCACCAAGGCGGTGCTGTTCCTGCCGCAGTTCGTCGTGGTCGTCGCGTTCCCGGCCATGTCCACGCCGGCGCAGCGCCGCCGCGCCCTGCTGCGCAGCCTCTTCGTCGTCGGCCTGCTCGGCGTGGTCTGCACCCTCGGCGCGTGGCTCCTCAGCGGCCTGGCCATGGTCTTCGTCGGCGGCGCGGAGTACGCCGACGTGGAGTCCCGCCTGTGGGTCTTCGCCGTGCTCGGCACGCTGCTGGCGATGCTGCAGCTGCTGGTCTACTCGGTGCTGGCCAGGCGCGGCACCAAGACGACGTACCTGGTGTGGATGGCCGTGATCGCGATGATCGTGCTCGCCAGCACCGTCGAGGAGCTGGGCACCCTCGCCGCGGTCGTGGTGTGCATCGACGCCGCGCTCTTCGCCGCCCTGCTCGGCATCAGCCTGTGGCGGCTCAAGGAGCCCGTCCCCGCGCAGCCCGAGGACTGAGTCCTCTCGCTAGTGCGCCGCCTCGTGCCACGAGCGACCCGTGCCGACGGAGACGTCGAGGGGCACGAGCAGGTCGGCGGCGGCGCCCATGTGCTGACGCACCAGCTGCTCGAGCTGCTCCCGCTCCCCGGCGGCCACCTCGAGCACGAGCTCGTCGTGGACCTGCAGCAGCATCCGTGAGCGCAGCCCCGCGGTGGCGATGCCCTCCTCGAGGTCGAGCATGGCGACCTTGATCAGGTCGGCCGCCGACCCCTGGATCGGCGCGTTGAGCGCCATCCGCTCGGCCATCTCGCGACGCTGGCGGTTGTCGCTGGTCAGGTCGGGGAGGTAGCGCCGGCGACCGCGCAGGGTCTCGGTGAACCCGGTGCGCCGCGCCTCGTCGACCACGCCGCCGAGGTAGTCGCGCACCCCGCCGAAGGTCTCGAAGTACTCGTCCATCAGTCCGCGTGCCTCGCTCGGCTCGATGCCCAGCTGCTGCCCGAGGCCGAACGCGGACAGGCCGTAGGCCAGCCCGTAGTTCATCGCCTTGATCTTGGCCCGCTGCTCGGTGGAGACGTCCTCGGCCGCGACGTCGAAGACCCTCGCCGCGGTGATGGAGTGGAAGTCCTGGCCCGAGCGGAACGCCTCGATGAGCAGCGCGTCCTCGGAGAGGTGGGCCATGATCCGCATCTCGATCTGGCTGTAGTCGGCCGTCATCAACGACTCGAAGCCCTCGCCCACCACGAAGGCCTCGCGGATGCGGCGGCCCTCCTCGGTGCGGATCGGGATGTTCTGCAGGTTGGGGTCGGTGCTGGAGAGCCGACCGGTCGCGGCGATGGTCTGGTTGAAGGTGGTGTGGATGCGCCCGTCGGCCGCCACGGTCTTCAGCAGCCCCTCGATGGTCTGCCGCAGGCGGATCACGTCGCGGTGGCGCAGCAGGTGCAGCAGGAAGGGGTGCTCGGTCTTGACGTACAACGCCTGCAACGCGTCGGCGTCGGTGGTGTAGCCGGTCTTGGTGCGCTTGGTCTTGGGCATGTCGAGCTCGTCGAAGAGCACCACCTGCAGCTGCTTGGGCGAGCCGAGGTTGATCTCCTTGCCGATGACGGCGTAGGCCTCCTCGGCCGCGGCGCGCACCTCGGCGGAGAAGTGCTGCTCCAGCGACTCGAGGTGCTCGCTGTCCACAGCGATGCCGAGGGTCTCCATCCGGGCGAGCAGGTGCACGAGTGGCAGCTCGATCTCGGCCATGAGCTCGGTCCCGCCGTGCTCCTCGACGGCGGTGTCGAGCGCCTCGGCGAGGTCCAGAACCGCCCGCGCGTGCAGCATCGCGGTGTCGGCGGCGGCGCTGTCGCCCTCGTCCCCGAGGGTGTCGAGGCTGAGCTGCCCGTCGTCGGCCTCCCCCTGCTTCAGCTCGCGCTTGAGGTAGCGCAGGGTCAGGTCGGCGAGGTCGTAGGAGCGCTGGTCGGGCCGCACGAGGTACGCCGCGATCGCGGTGTCGCTCTGCAGGCCGGCCAGCGGCCACCCGCGGGCCGCGAGCGCCAGCATCGGGCCCTTCGCGTCGTGCAGGATCTTGGGCCGCGCGGCGTCGGCGAGCCAGGCGGCGACCGCGGCGTCGTCGGCGGGGGTCACCTCGGCCGCGTCGAACCAGGCAGCCGTGCCGTCCGCGGCGGCCAGGGCGAGCGACCAGACCTCGCCCGTGCCTGCTCGCCAGGCCCCCTGCACCGCCACGCCGGTCGCGACGTCGCCGGAAGCGTGCTCGGCCAGCCAGGAGCCGACCTCGTCGGCGCCCAGGCGGGTGCCGGCCAGCTCGAAGCCGGAGTCGTCGACGACGTCCTCCTCCGAGCTCAGCGTCTCGAAGAGCCGGTCGCGCAGCACCCGGAACTCCAGGCCGTCGAAGAGCGTGTGCACGGCCTGGCGGTCCCACGGACGCAGCGCGAGGTCGCGCGGGTGCAGCTCGAGGTCGAGGTCACGGACCAGGGCGTTGAGGCGTCGGTTGCGCATGACGTCGCCGAGGTGCTCGCGCAGCGCCTCGCCCTTCTTGCCGGTGATCTTGTCGGCGTTGTCGATCACGCCGTCGAGGTCGCCGTAGGTCTTGAGCCACTTGGCCGCGAACCCCTGACCGACCCCGGGCACGCCGGGGAGGTTGTCGGAGGTCTCCCCGACGATGGCGGCCAGCTCCGGGTACTGGTGCGGCGGGACGGCGTACTTCGCCTCGACGGCCTCGGGCGTCATCCGCGCGAGGTCGGAGACCCCGCGCATGGGGTAGAGCACCGTGGAGCGGTCGGTGACCAGCTGCAGGGAGTCGCGGTCCCCGGTGAGGATCAGCACCTCCATCTCCGGCTCCGCCAGTGCCTGGGTCACCAGCGTGGCGATGATGTCGTCGGCCTCGAAGCCGTCCTTCTTCAAGAAGGGGATGTTGAGCGCGTCGAGGACCTCCTCGATCAGCGGCAGCTGGCTGGAGAACTCGCCGGGGGTCTTGTTCCGCTTCGCCTTGTACTCGGAGTACTCCTGCATGCGGAAGGTCTGGCGCGAGACGTCGAAGGCCACCGCGACGTGCGTCGGCTGCTCGTCGCGCAGCACGTTGATCAGCATCGAGGTGAAGCCGTAGACGGCGTTGGTGTGCTGCCCCGTCGTGGTGGAGAAGTTCTCCACCGGGAGCGCGAAGAAGGCGCGGTAGGCCAGCGAGTGGCCGTCGAGCAGCAGGAGCCGGGGGCGGGCGTTCGTCTCGGGCACCCGCCGAGACTATCCGTGGCCACCGACATCCCGGCCGGGCGGTGGCGGCTAGGTTGAGCGGCATGACAGAGCAGAGCATCTCCGTGGAGGACTACCTCGCCTCCATGCCCCAGGGCATGGGCGGGCTCAACGACAAGCTCGGCGTCACGCTGCTGGAGCTGTCGCCGGAGCGGATCGTGGCGACCATGCCCGTCGAGGGGAACACCCAGCCCTACGGGCTGCTCCATGGTGGTGCCTCGGTGGCGCTCGCCGAGTCCCTGGGCTCCATCGGGGCGGGCCTGCACGGCATGCCCGACAAGGTGCCGGTCGGTGTCGACATCAACGCCACCCACCACCGCGCCGCCACCTCCGGCCTGGTGACGGCGGTCGCGACGCCGGCCTACCTCGGGCGCACCCAGGTGACCTACGAGATCGTCGTCTCCGACGAGCGTGGCAAGCGGGTGTGCACCTGCCGGATCACCTGTGCGCTGATCCCGAAGGAGAAGGTCGGGCTGTAGGGCCCAGTCGGCCGGTTCAGGCCTGCTGCTCGGACTGCTGCCGTCGCAGCGTGCGGCGGGCCGCCAGCAGCTGGGCCCGGGCCCGGTCGCGGTGCCGCTCGGCGGGCGGACGCTGCGCCTCGGCCTTCGCGCGCACCAGGTGCGAGGGGGCCACCCGCAGCACGGCGTGCGGCCCCAGCCCCAGACGTGCCATGAACCGGTTGGCGTCCCGGGAGCCGGCTGCCGCGCCGGTCGCCACGTGCGCGATGCCGAGCTCCTCGGCGTACGCCGCCGCCGACTCGACCAGCAGCCGTCCGACGCCCAGGCGCCGGAACTCCGGCAGCACGTGCGGTGAGACCGCCTGCACCACGGGCTCGAGGTTGAGCGGGGTCAGCGTGGTGACCTTCAGCAGCACCGCCCCGGCGGGGGCACCGTCGACCTCGGCCACCAGGAGCCGCTGCTCGGCGGAGACCAGCGAGTCCTTGACGAGCAGCTCGACGTCCGCGACCTGCTCCTGGCGGTCGCCGCGACGCAGCGCGTCGGACCACAGCACCGCCAGGAAGAGCGAGTCCTCCACCCGGGCGGGACGCAGCACCACGGAGTGACGGCTCACGGTGCACCTGCCTGGGGTCGCGTCGGGGGATGGGCCAGAGAAGATTACGCTCGGCACGGCCGACGGCAACAGCGGCCCGGACCGGTCTTTACCTTGCGGGCCCACAGCCCCACCATCCCTCTCGGAGGCAGCCCTGTTCACCGGCACCGGCACCCTGGTCAACGTCGTGACCGTGCTCCTGGGCTGCAGCCTCGGGGTGCTGCTCGGCAACCGGTTGCCGGTGCGGACCCGCGACCTGGTCACCGACGGCCTCGGCCTGGTGACGCTGCTGATCGCGGCGACCTCGGCCATGGCGGTGCTCTCCCCCGCCCTCGCTGCCGAGGTGGGCGACGCGGCCCCGATGCTGATCGTGCTCGGCGCCGTCCTGGTCGGAGGCATCACGGGGTCGCTGCTGGGCCTGGAGACCGGTGTCGAGCGCCTGGGTGGCTGGCTGCAGGCGCGGTTGGTCGGCAGCAGCGGCTCGACGGACCGGGCACGGTTCGTCGAGGGCTTCGTCATCGCCTCGTTGGTCTTCTGCACCGGTCCGCTCACCATCCTGGGTGCGCTCAACGACGGGCTCGGCAACGGGGCCGACCAGCTGCTGCTGAAGTCGGCCCTCGACGGCTTCGCCGCGATCGCCTTCGCCGCGGCCTTCGGCTGGGGCGTCGCTGCGAGCGTCGTGACCGTCCTGACGGTCCAGGGCACCCTCACGGTGCTGGGGGTCGTCCTCGGCGACGTCCTCCCCGAGGCGCACCTCGCGGCCGTCACCGCCACCGGCGGCGTCCTCCTGGTCGGCGTGGCCATGCGCCTGCTGCGCCTGCGCGAGATCGCGGTGGCCGACCTGCTGCCCGCACTGGTCGTCGCACCGGCCCTCGTCTCGCTGGTCGCCGCGCTGCGCTGAGGACCGGCGGCACCTGGCACACACACCCCCTGAGGCATCAGGGGGCTCCGCTGCCGAATTGTTACGTTTCGGGCACATCCGTGCCTCGGTCCGACAAGGACCCCCGCGGGGACCCTCACTTCACTATGGTGCCTCCAATGCCCGCCTTCCGGGCAGGGAGACAGAAGCGACAGATCCGGAGACCCCATGAAGCGGATGACCCACACGATGCGCCTCGCCGCCGTCGCCTCGGCGACGATGCTGGTGCTGGCTGCGTGCGGTAGCGAGGACAGCAGCAGCGACACCGACACCGACGCCGGGGACGACACCCCGACCACGTCGAACATCGACCTCAAGATCGGGACCGCGCTGCCCCAGACGGGCAACCTCGCGTTCCTCGGCCCCCCGGAGGAGGCGGGCGTCGGCTACGCCGCGTCGCTCATCGAGGAGGCCGACACCGGTCTGAACCTGGAGATCGTCTACGGCGACTCCGGCGACACCGACAACAAGGCCTACGAGTCCGAGATCCCGCGCCTGCTCGGCGAGGACGTCTCGGCCATCATCGGTGCGGCCTCGTCCGGCACCTCGCTGCAGTTCATCGACCAGGTCGTGGACGCCGGCGTCATCCAGTTCTCGCCGGCCAACACCTCCGACGCCTTCACCACCTACGAGGACGACGGCCTCTACTGGCGCACCGCCCCCTCCGACGTGCTGCAGGGGGACGTGCTCGGCAACCTGATCGCCGCCGACGGCGCCGCGACGCTGGGCATGATCGTGCTCAACGACTCCTACGGCACCGGCCTGGCCAAGTACGTCACCGAGGCCTTCGAGGGCGCCGGCGGCGAGGTCGTGGCCATGGAGACCTACAACACCGGTGACACCTCCTTCGACTCGCAGGTGAGCGCGGTGCTGGCGGCCAACCCGGACGCCATCGCCCTGATCACCTTCGAGGAGGTCGCCACCATCCTGCCGAGCCTCTTCGGGGAGTTCCCGTCCGAGAACCTCTACTTCGTGGACGGCAACCTGTCGAACTTCGGCAAGCAGTTCCCGAAGGGCTCGCTGACCGGCGCCAAGGGCACCCTGCCCGGTCTGTCGATCGACTCGCTGAAGGCCTTCACCGACGACCTGAACGCCTACGCCAAGGAGTCGGGCCAGTTCCCGAAGGGCCTCGACGAGTTCAGCTACGCCGCTGAGTCCTTCGACGCGGTCAACCTGATCGCGCTGGCCGCCCTGGCCGCTGGTTCCTCGGACCCCGCGGACATCGCCGGCAAGCTACAGGAGGTCTCCGGTGGCACCGGTGAGGGCGAGAAGTGCACCACCTTCGCCGACTGCGCCGAGATCATCCAGAACGGTGGCACGGCCGACTACGACGGCATCTCCGGTCCGATCACCTTCGACGAGGTGGGCGACCCGCAGGACGCCACGATCGGCATCTACCAGTACGGCGACGACAACACCTACGCCGCCTACACGGGCTGACCAGGGGTCGCTGACCTGACAGCACAGGGCCCGGGTTCCTTCGAGGAACCCGGGCCCTGTTGCATGTCCGGACCCTGACGCCAGGGCCCCGGTCGTGCGCCTCCGCGCGCCGCACCCTCGACCAGCGCCCGAGGGCACGACCGCAGCAGCACAGGAGCACGCTGGAGCACAGGACACCACCCTGGGAGCGACTCCAGGGCCCTGACCCGCACCGTCCCGGTCCTCCAGCACGCCAGAGGGCCCCACGCACAGCGGAGGGCCACGCACAGCAGAGGGCCACGCACAGCAGAGGGCCTCGGGAACCTGTGCGGTTCCCGAAGCCCTCTGCGGCGTCGTACGACGAAGGACCGCCCGAGGGCGGCCGGGTGCTACTTGCCCAGCGTGCCGAGGTACAGCTCGGTGACCTTGGGGTCGTCGAGGAGGTCACGGCCGGTGCCGGTGTGGGCGTCCGTGCCGAGGTCCAGGACGTAGCCACGGTCGCAGATCTGCAGGCAGCGGCGGGCGTTCTGCTCGACCATGATGCAGGTGACGCCGGCCTTGTTGATGTCGGAGACGCGGATGAACGCCTCGTCCTGGCGCACCGGCGAGAGACCCGCGGACGGCTCGTCGAGCAGCAGGACCTTGGGGTCCATCATCAGCGCGCGGCCCATGGCCACCATCTGGCGCTCACCGCCCGACAACGAGCCGGCACGCTGCTTGAGCCGCTTGCCGAGCTCGGCAAAGATGCCGGTGACGAACTCCAGGCGCTCGGAGTAGACCTTGGGGTTCTGGTAGAGCCCCATCTGCAGGTTCTCCTCGATGGTGAGCGAGGGGAACACGTTGTTGGTCTGCGGGATGAACCCCACACCTTTGGCGACCAGCTTGTTGGCCTTGAGGCCGGTGATGTCCTGGCCGTCGAGGGAGATCGTGCCCTCGCGGACCTGGACCATCCCGAAGATCGCCTTCAGCAGCGTCGACTTGCCGGCGCCGTTGGGGCCGATGATGCCGATCAGCTCGCCCTGGTGGGCGGTCAGGGAGCACCCGTTGAGGATGTTGACACCGGGCAGGTAGCCCGCGTGGACGTCGTCGACGAAGACGACCGGCGTCCGGGTCTCGGTGGCGGCGGCACTCATCGCTTCTTCTCCTCGCGCTCCAGCTCGTCGTTGGACTCCTCCTCGATCATGTGCCGCGAGGCGTCGGCGTCGGCGCCGTCGCCGGCCACGCGGCCAGTCACGACACCGAGGTCGACGTCCTGGTGGGCACCGAGGTAGGCGTCGATGACGGCGGGGTCGGACATGACCGTGCTCGGGTCGCCCTCGGCGACGATCTTGCCCTCGGCCATCACGACGACCCAGTCGGCGATGTGGCGGACCATGTGCATGTCGTGCTCGACGAAGAGCACGGTCATCCCCTGCTCCTTCAGGTCGAGGATGTGGTCGAGCAGCGACTGCGTCAGGGCCGGGTTCACACCGGCCATCGGCTCGTCGAGCATGACCAGGGTGGGGTTCGACATCAGCGCACGGGCCATCTCGAGGAGCTTGCGCTGACCACCGGAGAGGCTCGCGGCGTAGTCGTCGACCTTGGCATCGAGCTTGAACCGCACCAGCAGCTCACGCGCGCGCTCCTCGATCTCCTTGTCCTGGCTGCGCCAGGCCGCGGGGAACAGGCTGGTGAAGAACCGCTCACCACGCTGCTCGGTGGCCCCGAGCTTCATGTTCTCCAGGACGGTGAGCAGGCCCAGCGCCTTGGTGAGCTGGAAGGTGCGCACCAGGCCACGGCGGGCGACCTTGAAGGCCGGCACGCCCGCCAGGGAGCGGTCGTTGAACGACCACTTGCCCTCGTCGGGGGTGTCGAAGCCGGTCAGCAGGTTGAAGAAGGTCGTCTTGCCGGCACCGTTGGGACCGATGAGCGCGGTGATCGCGCCCCGAGGGATCTCCACGTGGTCCACGTCGACGGCGTGCACGCCGCCGAAGGAGCGGCGCACGTTGTCGGCGACGATGATCGGGTCGACCTTCTTGCAGCCAGGGGTGGCCTCACCGACGTGGAGGCCGGTCGTCTTCTCCCGCGGGACCAGCGTCGGCGGTCCGGACTGGGACGAGGCGTCACTTGACAAAGGTCATCTCCTTCTTGTTGCCCAGGATGCCTCACTGCGCCGAGCACCGGACCGAACACCGTCGCCGCACCGCCGAGCAGCACGATCGTGTAGACGAAGAAGGTCAGCGAGGTCACGTAGACGCCGGGGCTGGCGTTGGAGCCCAGGGTGTAGACGATGCCGCCGGCGGCGATGATCACGCCACCGATGATCAGGGCCTGCATCTTGTAGGCGAAGACGTTCTTGCCCAGGGCGCGCACCGCGTCCTCGTCCTCGCGGATGCCGCGCAGGACACGGCCCCACGGGCTGCGCATCATGGCCCAGACCAGCAGGACGGCGAGCGCCAGCAGGACGATGCCGATGACGATCGGCCACAGCTCGTTCTGGTTGAACTGCCACGGGCCGAAGCCGTACTCCCCGTCGGGGATCGGGTTCGCGGCCTGGAAGTCACCGGAGTAGCCGTACAGGCCGTCGGCGGAGCCGGTGACCTCCTCGAAGGCCACGGTGAGCAGCAGCAGGCGCAGCACCTCGGCCGCGGCGATCGTGACGATCGCGAGGTAGTCACCGCGCAGTCGCAGCGTCGGGACGCCGAGGATCATCGCGAAGACGACCGCGGCGAGCAGCGCGACGATCGCGGCCAGCCACCACGGGAAGCCGAAGGTGAGGATGGAGATCGCGTAGCCGTAGGCACCGACGGCCATGAAGCCGGCGACACCCATGTTGAGCAGGCCGGCCTGTCCGAAGTGGACACCCAGACCGAGTGCTGCGAGGGCGTAGGCGATCGTCGTCGTCGAGATGATCGACGAAGCCGATTGGTTGAAGATCTGACCCCAGTCCATGGCGGGCTCCTATCCGATTCTCTCGCGCCGACCGAGGATGCCCTGGGGCCGGACCAGCAGGATGATGATGAGGATGGCCAGGGCGGATGCGAACCGCAGGTCGGCCGGGATGAACAGGCTCGAGGTCTCGACGATGATGCCGATGATCAGCGCACCGATCAGGGCGCCGAAGGCGGTGCCGAGACCACCGAGCGTCACGGCCGCGAACATCAGCAGCAGCACCTGGGTGCCCATGTCCCACTTGATGCCGGGCCGGTAGTAGGCGTAGAGGACGCCGGCGAGACCGGCGAGCGCCGAGGCGAGGATCCACACGACCCGGACGACGAAGTCGACGTCGATGCCCGAGGCAGAGGCGAGCCCCGGGTTGTCGGAGATCGCACGGGTGGCCTTGCCGAGCCGGGAGTAGGTCAGCCACAGGGCGAAGGCGACGATCACGATGATCGCGATGACCATGGAGACGATGTCGACCTTGGTCATCCGGATCGGGCCGATGATGTCGATCTTCTGCGGGGTCGAGCCCGGGAGCTGCTCGGTGCCGCCGCCGATGAAGTACTGGAAGATGTAGCGGATCGCCAGCGAGAGGCCGATGCTCACGATCATCAGCTGCACGACGCCGACCGAGCGGTGGCGCAGCGGACGCCAGATCACCGCGTCCATCGCCAGCCCGAGCAGGCCGCTGAGCAGCACCGCCAGTGGCAGCGCGATCCACAGCGAGGCACCGATGAAGGCCGTGCCGCCGAGCCACAGGGCGATCACGGCTCCGAAGGTGACCATCTCGCCGTGGGCGAAGTTGGAGATGCCGGTGGTGCCGAAGACCAGCGAGAGGCCGACCGAGGCGAGCCCCAGCATGAGGCCGAAGTTGATGCCCTGGACCAGGCGCTGGACGAGCTGCGTGGCGAAGGCGCTGGACTCGCGATCACCCTCGCCGATGAAGAAGTTGACCGCCTTCGGTGCGAACGGCACGTTCGGCGTGACCTCCTTGGTCTCCGGCGTGTCGTCCTCGGGGTCGTCCAGCGTGATGCCCTCGGGGAGCGTGTCGACGTCGAGGACGACGGTGTACTCCGCCGACTCCGGGACGCTGACCTGCCACTGGCCGCGGGGACCGGTCTCCACCGTCTGCGGCCCACCGGGACCGTCGACGGTGATGGAGACACCCTCGATGGCCTCGCCCTCGTTCTGGACGTTGCCGGCGATCTTGAACGGGTCGCCCTCCGCCGCGACGGCGGGTCCGCCGCCGAGCAGCGTGGCCAAGCCCAGTGCGAGCAGCAGCATGGTCGCGATGCGCCAGACGGCGGACACTCCCGACCTGGTCGTGGGTCTCATTGGGCTCTTGGTCCTCCATGCCTCTCGACGTCTGTGTCGCACTGCGTCAGGGACGCTAGTGGTGGCACGTGTCCCCGAGGTTTCGGCCACCGCCAGCGAACGCTACACGCAGCGAGCCGCTCCCGCGGGCGTCCGGAGGAAGGCGCCGCGATCGGGTCGTGCTCGTGCCCGGATCGTTACGTGAGGCTCTGCCGAGAGGGGTTCTGAAACCCCTACTCGGCCGGGCCGGCGATGCCGGGACCGTGCGAGATGACGCCCTCGGCGACCTGCTTCATCGACAGACGCAGGTCCATCGCGGTCTTCTGGATCCACCGGAACGCCTCGGGCTCGGTGAGGCTCAGCTGCTCCTGCAGCACGCCCTTGGCGCGGTCGACGACCTTGCGGGTCTCGAGGCGCTCCTTGAGGTCGGCCACCTCTGACTCGACGGCCGCGAGCTCGGCGAACCTGCTCACCGCCATCTCGATCGCCGGCACCAGGTCGGACTTGGAGAACGGCTTGACCAGGTAGGCCATCGCCCCGGCGTCGCGGGCCCGCTCGACCAGCTCGCGCTGGGAGAAGGCGGTGAGCACGATGACCGGCGCGATCCGCTGCCCCGCGATCGACTCCGCCGCCGAGATCCCGTCGAGGACCGGCATCTTGACGTCGAGGATGACCAAGTCGGGGCGCAGCTCCTCGGCCAGCTCGATGGCCCGGGCACCGTCGCCGGCCTGGCCGACGACGTCGTAGCCCTCCTCCCCCAGCATCTCGGCGAGGTCCATGCGGATCAGCACCTCGTCCTCGGCGATGACGACGGTGCGGGGTGCCGGTGCAGCAGGCTGGGTCACGCCCGACAGGGTAGGGCACTGGCGGCCCGGCGCAGCAGACTCGGGTAGCCTTCGCAGGCGTCAGGCCCCGATATTCCAATTGGCAGAGAAGGCGGATTCAAAACCCGCACAGTGTGGGTTCGAGTCCCACTCGGGGCACCGAGTGTCGGCGGTCGCCGAGATGCTGTGGTGATGCATCCCGCGGCGACCAGGCTCGAAGCGGTCGCACTCGTGCGATCAGGACACACCGTGTCCTCCGTTGCCCGTCAACTGGCCCTGCCGGCCAGCACGGTTCGGGACTGGGTCACCGGGAGGACCACCGGTCCACTCGATGAGTGCCCGCGCTGCACCGGGGCTTCCGTCCCGGAGGGTCCCTACGCTGCCCTGCTGGGCTACTACCTGGGCGACGGGTGCATCAGTCATGCCCCGCGCTACGACGTCCTGCGCATCTCCTGCGACGCCAGGCTTCCCGGCATCGTCGCTGGCGTCAGCCAGGTGCTGCGCGAGGTGCGCCCCACGGGCAAGGTGTTCCACGTCTCCGGACCAGGAACGATCGTCGTCCAGGGGCACTGGAAGCACTGGACCTGCCTGTTCCCCCAGCACGGCCCCGGTCGCAAGCACGAGCGGGTCATCGCTCTCGAGCCGTGGCAGCAGGAGATCGTCGAGCGGCACCCGGGCCCCTTCCTCCGCGGGCTCTTCCACTCCGACGGGTGCCGCGCGCACAACTGGACGACCCGTCGGGTCGGTGGCGAGCCGAAGCGCTACGAATACCCGCGCTGGCAGTTCTCCAACCGGTCCGAGGACATCCTCGGCCTGTGCACGTGGGCGCTGGACCTGGTCGACGTCCCGTGGCGCCGCAGCGGTCGATGGTGCGTGAGCGTGTCCCGCCGCGCGGGGGTCGCACGCCTGGACGAGCTGGTGGGCCCCAAGCGCTGATCCCCGCTCAGGGGCGCCGGTTGTCCGGCGTCCCTGAGTGCGTGGAGTGCGCGCATCGCAACGCGGAGGCGCGAAGGCGGCCTTCGAGCGGAGCGGGCCGTCGAGCGCCGACAACGCGGCGAGGTGCGTGCTCCACGTGTTCAGGGACGCCGGTACGCCGGGGCGACGCCATTGATGGCGTCACCCATCTTGTGGATGCGCAGCGCGTTGGTGGAGCCGGGGATGCCCGGCGGGGCGCCGGCGATGATCACCACGAGGTCGCCCTCCTGGACCCGGCCGATCTGGAGCAGCTGCTCGTCGACCTGGCGCACCATCTCGTCGGTGTGCTCGACCTCGGTGGTCTTGAAGGTCTCGATCCCCCACGACAGCGACAACTGCGAGCGGACCTTGTCCTCGGGGGTGAAGGCGAGCAGGGGCACGGGGCCGCGCAGCCGCGACATCCGGCGGGCGGAGTCACCGGACTGGGTGAACGCGACGACGTCCTTCGCGTGCACCCGCTCCGCGACCTCGGCCGCCGCCTTGGCGATCACGCCGGACTTGGTGTGCGGGTCCCAGTCGATGGCGTCCAGCCCGGTCTCGTGGGCGCTCTCGAGGGCGTGCAGCTCGGTGGCGGAGATGATGCGCGCCATCGTCTCGACCGTGTGGACGGGGTACTCGCCCACGCTCGTCTCGCCCGAGAGCATCACGGCGTCCGCACCGTCGAGGACCGCGTTGGCGACGTCGGAGGCCTCGGCACGCGTCGGCTGCGGGTTGCCGATCATCGACTCCAGCATCTGGGTGGCGACGATGACGGGCTTGGCGTTGAGGCGCGCCTTGCGGATGACCTGCTTCTGCAGGAACGGCACCTCCTCCAGCGGGCACTCCACGCCGAGGTCGCCACGCGCGACCATGAAGCCGTCGAACGCGGCGATCACCTCGTCGAGGTTGTCGATGGCCTGGGGCTTCTCGATCTTGGCGATGACGGGCACCAGCACGCCCACCTCGCGCATGATGCGGCGCACGTCCTCGGCGTCCTTGGCGTCGCGCACGAAGGACAGCGCGACGAAGTCGACGCTCAGCGACAGCGCGAAGCGCAGGTCCGCCTCGTCCTTGGCCGAGAGTGCCGGCACGGAGACGGCGACGCCGGGCAGGTTGATGCCCTTGTTGTTGCTGACCCGACCGCCGACGAGCACCTCGCAGCGCACGTCGGTGTCGCCGACCTCGAGGACCCGCAGGCGGATCTTGCCGTCGTCGATGAGGATCGGGTCACCGACCGAGACGTCGCCGGGCAGGCCCTTGTAGGTGGTGCCGCAGACCTCGGCGTCGCCGGGCACGTCGCGGGTGGTGATGACCCACTCCTGACCGCGCCTCAGGTGGGCCGAACCCTCCGCGAAGGTCTCCAGGCGGATCTTGGGGCCCTGGAGGTCGGCGAAGATGCCGACCCCGTGGCCGCTGGCGTCGGAGGCCTCGCGGACCAGGCGGTAGGACTCCGCGTGGTCCTCGTGGCTGCCGTGGCTCATGTTCAGCCGGGCGACGTCCATCCCGGCGTACACGAGCTCTCGGATGCGCCGGGGCGACGCCGTTGCCGGCCCCAGCGTGCAGACGATCTTGGCTCTACGCACGGTCCCACCCTAGCGGACCTTGGATCGATCAAAGGGTGGGAGCGGCCGAGCCGGCGCATCTTTCCGTGCGCGCTGCACGCAAGGATGCGCCGGCTCGGCGAGGGACCTGCTCAGACCACCAGCGGGCGGTCGGTCGGCTTCACCGGCGCGGGCAGCGCGGTGTCGCCGGTGAGGAACGCGTCGACGTACGACGCAGCCGCACGGCCCTCGGCGATCGCCCAGACGATCAGCGACTGGCCGCGGCCGGCGTCGCCGGCCACGAAGACGCCGGGCCTGGAGGACTGGTAGTCCGAGCCCCGCTGCACGTTGCCACGCTCGTCGAGGTCGACCCCGAGCTGCTCGACCAGGCCGGGCTTCTCCGGACCGAGGAAGCCCATGGCGAAGAGCACCAGCTGCGCCGGGATCTCGCGCTCGGTGCCCTCGACCTCGGTCAGCTTGCCGTCGACGAACTCGACCTCGACCAGCTTCAGCGCCCGGACGTTGCCCTCGTCGTCGCCGAGGAACTCCTTGGTCGAGACGCTGTAGACGCGCTCGCCACCCTCCTCGTGCGCCGAGGAGACGCGGTAGGTCATCGGGTACGTCGGCCACGGCTGTCCCGAGGGACGCGCCTCGGGCGGGCGCGGCATGATCTCCAGCTGCGTGATCGAGCGCGCGCCCTGGCGGATCGACGTGCCGAGGCAGTCGGCGCCGGTGTCACCGCCACCGATGATGACGACGTCCTTGTCGGTGGCCATGATCTGGCCCTCGACGGTCTCACCGAGCGAGGAGCGGTTGGCCTGCGGCAGGAACTCCATCGCCTGGTGGATGCCGCCGAGCTCGCGACCGGTGGCCGGGAGGTCCCGGGGCTCGGTGGCGCCCATGGCGAGCACGACGGCGTCGTAGCGGTCGACCAGCTTGTCGCCGGTCAGCTCGCCGCCGACCTCGACGCCGGCCCGGAAGACGGTGCCCTCACGGCGCATCTGGTCCAGGCGCCGGTCGAGGTGCTTCTTCTCCATCTTGAACTCGGGGATGCCGTAGCGCAGCAGCCCACCGATCTTGTCGGCGCGCTCGTAGACGGCCACCGTGTGACCGGCCCGCGTCAGCTGCTGGGCGGCAGCCAGGCCGGCGGGACCCGAACCCACCACGGCGACGGTCTTGCCCGAGAGCCACTCCGGCGGCTGGGGCCGGACGAAGCCGGACTCCCAGGCCTTGTCGATGATCGAGACCTCGACGTTCTTGATGGTCACCGCGTCCTGGTTGATGCCCAGCACGCAGGCGGTCTCGCAGGGGGCCGGGCACAGGCGACCGGTGAACTCCGGGAAGTTGTTGGTCGCGTGCAGGCGCTCGATGGCGCCCTCCCAGTCATCACGCCAGACCAGGTCGTTCCACTCCGGGATGATGTTGCCCAGCGGGCAGCCCTGGTGGCAGAACGGGATGCCGCAGTCCATGCAGCGGCCCGCCTGCGGCGTGATGATCGGCAGCAGCGCGCGGCCGATGCCGTCGGGGTAGACCTCGTCCCAGTCCTTGACCCGCTCGTCGACGGGACGCCGGGTCGCGACCTGGCGTCCCTCCTTCAGGAATCCCTTCGGATCAGCCATGGAGGGCCTCCATCATCTTCTGAGCGGTCTCGTTCTCGTCCAGGCCGTCGGCCTCGGCCTTCGCCTTGGCCTCCAGCACGATCCGGAAGTCGCGGGGCATGATCTCGGTGAAGCGGGTGAGCGAGCTCTCCCAGTCCTCGAGCAGCTCCGCGGCGACCTCGGACCCGGTCTCCTCCAGGTGCGCGCGGACCAGGCCCTCGAGCTCGACGGCGGCCTGGTCCTTGACCGGGCCGAGCTCCACGAGCTCCTTGTTGACGCGGAAGTCTTTGAGGTCCAGGACCCAGGCGATGCCACCGGACATGCCGGCCGCGAAGTTGCGACCGGTCTTGCCCAGCACCACCAGGCGGCCGCCGGTCATGTACTCGGCGGCGTGGTCGCCCACGCCCTCGGTCACGACCCAGGCACCGGAGTTGCGCACGCAGCAGCGCTCGCCGACCCCGCCCCGGATGAAGATGTTCCCCGAGGTGGCGCCGTAGGCGATCGTGTTGCCGGCGATGATCTGCTCGTGGGAGCGGAACGGCGCCGACCGGTCGGGCCGGACCACGATGCGGCCACCCGAGAGCCCCTTGCCGACGTAGTCGTTGCTGTCGCCCTCCAGGCGCAGGGTGATGCCCTTGGGCACGAACGCACCGAACGACTGACCGGCCGAGCCGGTGAACGTCAGGTCGATGGTGCCCTCGGGCAGGCCCTCACCGCGGTACTTCTTGGTCACCTCGTGACCCAGGATCGTGCCGACGGTGCGATTGACGTTGCGGATCGGGAGCTGGGCGCGCACGGGCTCGCCCTTCTCGATCGCCGGCTGGCACAGCGGCACCAGCTCGGTGACGTCGAGGGAGACCTCCAGCGCGTGGTCCTGCTCCTTGGTGCAGCGCAGGTCCTGGTCGGGGAAGGCCGACCCGTCCGGCACGTGCAGGATCGGGCTCAGGTCCAGGCCGTGGGCCTTCCAGTGGTCGACCGCGGGCTGCACGTCGAGCGCGGCGACCTGGCCGATGGCCTCGTCCAGGGTCCGGAAGCCGAGCTCGGCGAGGTACTCGCGCACCTCCTCGGCGATGTACTCGAAGAAGTTCACGACGTACTCGGCCTTGCCGGAGTAGCGCTCGCGCAGGACGGGGTTCTGCGTCGCGACGCCCACGGGGCAGGTGTCGAGGTGGCAGACCCGCATCATGATGCAGCCGGAGACCACGAGCGGGGCCGTGGCGAAGCCGTACTCCTCGGCACCGAGCAGCGCGGCGACGACCACGTCACGACCGGTCTTGAGCTGGCCGTCGGTCTGCACGACGATCCGGTCGCGCAGCCCGTTGAGCAGCAGGGTCTGCTGGGTCTCGGCCAGGCCGAGCTCCCAGGGGCCGCCCGCGTGCTTGAGCGAGGTCAGCGGCGAGGCACCGGTGCCGCCGTCGTGGCCGGAGATGAGGACCACGTCGGCGTGCGCCTTGGACACACCCGTCGCGACCGTGCCGACGCCGACCTCGGAGACCAGCTTCACATGGACGCGGGCGCTGGGGTTGGCGTTCTTCAGGTCGTGGATCAGCTGGGCGAGATCCTCGATCGAGTAGATGTCGTGGTGCGGCGGCGGGCTGATCAGGCCCACGCCCGGCGTGGAGTGCCGGGTCTTGGCCACCCACGGGTAGACCTTGTGGCCGGGCAGCTGACCGCCCTCGCCGGGCTTGGCGCCCTGGGCCATCTTGATCTGGATGTCGTCGGAGTTGGTGAGGTACTCCGACGTCACGCCGAAGCGGCCGCTGGCGACCTGCTTGATCGAGCTGCGGCGCTCCGGGTCGTAGAGACGCTCGGGGTCCTCGCCGCCCTCGCCGGTGTTGGACTTGCCGCCCAGCCGGTTCATCGCGATCGCGAGGGTCTCGTGCGCCTCCTGGCTGATCGAGCCGTAGGACATCGCACCGGTCGAGAACCGCTTGACGATCTCGGAGACCGGCTCGACCTCCTCGATCGGGATCGGCTGGCGACCGGTGCTGCCGGCGTCCTTGAACCTGAACAGCCCGCGCAGGGTCATCAGCCGCTCGGACTGCTCGTCGACGCGCGAGGTGTACTGCTTGAACACGTCGTAGCGCCCGGCACGGGTGGAGTGCTGGAGACGGAAGACGGTCTCGGGGTCGAACAGGTGGGGCTCGCCCTCGCGACGCCACTGGTACTCGCCGCCGATGGTGAGCTCGCGGTGCGCCGGGCTGATGCCGCCGCGCGGGTACGCCGTGCGGTGCCGCATCGCGACCTCCTCGGCGATCACGTCGAGCTCGATGCCGCCGAGCTTGGACGTCGTGCCGGTGAAGTAGCGGTCCACCAGGGTCTGCGAGAGCCCGACGGCCTCGAAGATCTGCGCACCGGTGTAGGAGGCCACCGTGGAGACGCCCATCTTGGACATCACCTTGAGCACGCCCTTGCCCAGCGCCTTGACGAGGTTCTTGACCGCGACCTCGGGGTCGGCCTTGACGTAGTAGCCCTCACGCGCGAGGTCCTCGACGGACTCCATCGCGAGGTAGGGGTTGACCGCCGCAGCGCCGTAGCCGACCAGGAGGGCCACGTGGTGGACCTCGCGCACGTCGCCGGCCTCGATGAGCAGGCCGACCTGGGTGCGGGTCTTCTCGCGCACCAGGTGGTGGTGCACGGCTGCGGTGAGCAGCAGCGACGGGATCGGCGCCAGGTCGGCGGTGGAGTGCCGGTCCGAGAGCACGATGATGCGCGCACCGTCGGCGATCGCGGCGCTGACCTCGGCGCAGATCTCGTCGATCCGCGCGGCCATCGCCGCTCCCCCGCCCTCGACGTCGTAGAGGCCGCGCGAGACGTGGGTGATGAAGCCGGGCATGTCGCCGTCACGGTTGATGTGACGGATCTTGGCCAGGTCGTCGTTGGAGATGACCGGGAAGGGCAGCACCACCTGCCGGCACGAGGCCGGCGTCGGCTCGAGGAGGTTGGCCTCGGGACCGATGGTGCCGTTGAGCGAGGTGACGAGCTCCTCGCGGATCGCGTCCAGCGGCGGGTTGGTCACCTGGGCGAACAGCTGGGCGAAGTAGTCGAAGATCAGCCGCGGCTTGTCCGACAGCGCCGCGATCGGGGTGTCGGTGCCCATCGAGCCGATGGGCTCCGCGCCGGTGTTGGCCATCGGCGTGAGGAGGACGCGCAGCTCCTCCTCGGTGTAGCCGAAGACCTGCTGACGACGCGTGACCGAGGCGTGGGTGTGCACGACGTGCTCGCGCTCGGTGATGTCGTCGAGGTGCACCAGGCCGGCGTGCAGCCACTCGTCGTAGGGGTGCTCGGACGCGAGCTGGGACTTGATCTCCTCGTCCTCGACGATCCGGTGCTGCTCGGTGTCGACGAGGAACATCCGGCCCGGCTGGAGGCGGCCCTTGCGGACCACGGTGGCCGGGTCGAGGTCGAGCACGCCGACCTCGGAGGCCAGGACGACCAGGCCGTCGTCGGTGACCCAGTAGCGCGAGGGGCGCAGGCCGTTGCGGTCGAGGACCGCGCCGATCTGGTCGCCGTCGGTGAAGACGACGCAGGCCGGCCCGTCCCACGGCTCCATGAGGCTGGCGTGGAACTCGTAGAAGGAGCGACGGGCGTCGTCCATCTCGGTGTGGTTCTCCCAGGCCTCCGGGATCATCATCAGCACCGAGTGCGGCAGCGAGCGGCCGCCCATGTGCAGCAGCTCGAGCACCTCGTCGAAGGAGGCGGAGTCCGACGCACCGGGGGTGCAGATCGGGTAGAGCCGCTCGAGGTCCCCGGGGATGAGGTCGGAGGACAGCAGCGCCTCGCGCGCCCGCATCCAGTTGCGGTTGCCCATGACGGTGTTGATCTCACCGTTGTGGGCGATGAAGCGGAACGGGTGGGAGAGCGGCCAGCTCGGGAAGGTGTTGGTCGAGAAGCGCGAGTGCACGACGGCCAGCGCGGACGCGACGCGCTCGTCGACCAGGTCGGGGAAGAAGTTGTCGAGCTGGTCGGTGGTGAGCATGCCCTTGTAGGCCATGGTCCGCGAGGACAGCGACGGGAAGTAGACGTCGGTCTCGCGCTCGGCGCGCTTGCGCAGGCAGAAGGCCATCCGCTCCAGCTGCATGCCGGTCACGCGCTGCGTGGCGCCGGCGACGAAGAGCTGGCGGAAGGTCGGCATGACGCCGAGCGCGGTCGCGCCGAGGATCGAGGGGTCGGTGGGGACGTCGCGCCACCCGAGGACCGCGAGACCCTCCTCGGCGGCGATCTCCTCGATGCGGGCCACCTGCGTGGCGACCTGCTCCTCGTCCCCCGGGAGGAAGGCGGTGCCGACGGCGTAGGAGTACTGCGGCGGGAGCTCGATGCCGAGCTCGGCCGTCACCTCGCGCAGGAAGGCGTCGGGCACCTGCATGAGGATGCCGGCGCCGTCGCCGGAGTTCGGCTCCGCGCCCGCGGCACCACGGTGCTCGAGGTTGCGCAGAGCGGTCAGTGCCTTGGCCACGATGTCGTGGCTGGCGACGCCGGTCAGGGTCGCGACGAAGGCCACGCCACACGCATCGTGCTCGTGGCGGGGGTCGTAGAGCCCTTGGGGCGGCGGGAATGCGTGCTGATAGGGCACCGGGCGTTCTCCCGTCGTCGTCATGCCGGACGGATCTCCCGCCGGCATACATCGGTGTGAACTCAAGCGTTCGGGTGCAGGGGACGACATTGGCCCACGCGCGGAGCCGTCAGATTACCACCGAGTTTCGCGGCCTCAGTCGCCGGCGGCGTCCGGGACGAGGGATGAGACGTGGCGGTCGGTGTAGACGGCCTCGTCCCGGCCCGGGTGGCGGCGCGCCGACCACACGACGTACGCCGCTGCGGCCAGGAACAGCACGATCGAGGTCCACACGTTGAAGCGCAGGCCCGCGACGTCGGCGAGCTCGACGTCGTCGATGCGCAGCATCTCGATCCAGCCGCGTCCGGCGGTGTAGAGCATGACGTAGGCCGCCATCACCCGTCCGTGACCGAGCCGGAACCGCCGGTCGAGCCAGATGAGCAGCGCGAACGCCGCGAGGTTCCACAGGCACTCGTAGAGGAAGGTGGGGTGGAAGGTGGTCCCGAGGGGGAAGGTGAGGTCTCCCGGCCAGTTGCGCGGGTCGATCTCCAGGCCCCACGGCAGGTCGGTGGGCCGGCCGTAGAGCTCCTGGTTGAACCAGTTGCCCCAGCGTCCCAGCGCTTGCGCGACCAGCACCCCCGGCGCGATCGCGTCGAGGACAGGTGCGATGCGGATGCCCTTGGCGCGGGCGCCGAGGTAGACCCCCAGCGCACCCATGGCGATGCCGCCCCAGACCCCGAGGCCGCCCTTCCAGAGGTAGAGCGCCTCCCACGGGTTCCCACCGTCGCCGAAGTAGCGGCCGGCGTCGGTGGCGACGTGGTAGGCGCGGGCGCCGACCAGGCCGAACGGCACCGCCCAGATGGCCAGGTCCTGGATCTCACCGGCCTCGCCGCCGCGGGCCACCCAGCGGCGTTCGGCGATCCAGATCGCGGCGACGATGCCGGCGATGATGGACAGCGCATAGCCGCGCAGCGGCAGGGGCCCGAGGTACCACGTGCCCTCGGCCGGGCTCGGGATGGACAGCACGTCGAGGACCACGGTCAGCTCCTGAGCAGAAGGTCGATGTCGGCGGCGAGGTCGGCCGAGGAGACGTCCTGCCGCCAGAAGGCGGGGGCGCGCCCCTCCCCGTCGACGGCGATGACCTGAGAGCCGTGGCTGCCGAGGTCGTAGCCGCCCGAGGCCAGCTCCTCCGCGTCGGCGACGAAGATGCCGACGCTGTCGCCCAGGGCCTCGACGTCCTCCAGGTCACCGGTGAGACCGACCGCAGTGGGGTCGTAGCCGTCGAGGTAGCGGCGGATCGTCTCGGCGTCGTCGCGCGGTGGGTCGGTGGTGACGAACACCAGCTGCACCTGGTCGCGGTCCTCCGGGTCGAGCCGGGTGAGGGCGGTGGCGATCGTCGACATCATCAGCGGGCAGACGTCGGGGCAGTGGGTGTAGCCGAAGAAGACGAGCGTGAGCCGGGCGTCGGGGTCGGCCAGGCTCATCGTGCCCCCCTCGGTCGACTCCAGCGCCACGTCGGCGACCTCGAACGGCGGGGCCACGCGGGACGCGGGGAGCGTCCCCGACGGCTCGTCGGACCCGCCGCAGGCGCCGAGCACCAGGGCGGTGACCAGCGCGAGAGCGACGAGCAGGCCGCGGCGGCGGTCAGGCACGTCGTACGCCCCCGGCGAGCTCCTCGGTGAGGGTGCGCAGCGCCCGGAGGGCGGCGTCACGGTCGTCGGCGTGGTCGAGGAGCGTACGGACGAAGGCGGTGCCGACGATGATGCCGTCGGCGTGCTCCGACATCGCCGCCGCCTGGACCCCGGTGCTCACGCCCACCCCGACCCCGACCGGCAGGTCGGTGGTGGCCTTCGTGCGGGCGATGAGCGGCGCGACGCCCTCGGCGGTGGCCTGCGTGGTGCCGGTGACGCCCATGATGCCGGTGGCGTAGACGAAGCCACGGCAGTGCGCGGTCGTCGACGCGATGCGCTCGTCGGTGCTCGAGGGCGCCACGAGGAAGACCTTGTCGAGGTCGCGCGCGTCGGCCGCCTCGGACCACTCCCCCGCGAACTCCGGGATGACGTCGGGCGTGATGAGGCCGGCGCCGCCGGCGTCGTCGAGCTGCTGGGCGAAGCGGTCCACGCCGCGCCGCTCGACGGGGTTCCAGCTGGTCATGACCAGCGTGGGCGTGCCGGTGGCCGCGACCGCCTCGACGACACGGAACAGGTCGTCGACCCGGAAACCGCCGTCGAGGGCGTGCTGGACCGCCCGCTGGATGACGGGGCCGTCCATGACGGGGTCGCTGTAGGGCAGCCCGACCTCGATGACGTCGCAGCCGGCGTCGACCATGGTCCGCAGCGCGGCGATGGACCCCTCGACGTCGGGGAACGCCGCCGGGAGGTAGCCCACCAGGGCCGACCGGCCCTCCGCGCGCGCCGTCTCGAAGGCGGAGGCGACCCGGAGCCCGCTCACCGCTCGTCCTCCTGTCCGGCCTCGCCGAGGCCGAAGTACTCGATGGCGGTGCCCATGTCCTTGTCGCCGCGGCCGGAGAGATTGATAAGCACGGTCGCCTCGGGCCCCTTCTCGGCCGCGAGCCGCTCGGCGACCTTCAGGCCCCCGGCGATCGCGTGGGAGGACTCGATGGCCGGGATGATCCCCTCGGTGCGCGCGAGCAGGCTGAAGGCCTCCATCGCCTCGGTGTCGGTGACGGGGAGGTACGTCGCGCGGCCGCTGTGCGCGAGCTGCGCGTGCTGCGGCCCGACGCCCGGGTAGTCCAGGCCGGCGGAGATCGAGTGGGACTCCACGGTCTGGCCGTCGTCGTCCTGCAGCACGTAGGTGCGCGCGCCGTGCAGCACGCCGCTGTCGCCGGCGTGGATGGTGGCCGCGTGCCGCGGGGTGTCGACCCCGTCACCACCGGCCTCGAAGCCGTAGATGTCGACCTCGTCGTCCTCGAGGAAGGCGGTGAACAGCCCAATCGCGTTGGAGCCGCCGCCGACGCAGGCGGCGATGGCGTCGGGCAGCACGCCGTACTGCTCCAGGCACTGGGCCCGCGCCTCGTCGCCGGTGCCGCGGACGAAGTCGCGCACCATGCTCGGGAAGGGGTGCGGGCCCGCGGCGGTGCCGAAGAGGTAGGCGGTGTGGTCGACCGTGGCGACCCAGTCGCGCAGCGCCTCGTTGATGGCGTCCTTGAGGGTCGCGCTCCCGGACTCCACGGGGACGACCTTGGCGCCGAGCAGCTGCATGCGAGCGACGTTGAGCGCCTGGCGGCGGGTGTCGACCGCGCCCATGTAGACGGTGCAGTCGAGGCCGAAGTACGCCGCGGCGGTCGCGCTCGCGACCCCGTGCTGGCCGGCCCCGGTCTCGGCGATGACGCGCTTCTTGCCCATCCGCTTGGTCAGCAGCGCCTGGCCCAGGACGTTGCGGATCTTGTGGGCGCCGGTGTGGTTGAGGTCCTCGCGCTTGAGGAGCACGCGGCAGCCGACGCGGTCGCTGAGGCGACGGGCGTGGAAGAGAGGGCTCGGGAGACCGGCGTACTCGCGCAGGACCAGCTCGAACTCGCTCACGAACACGGGGTCGGCCATCGCGTCCTGCCAGGCGACGGTGAGCTCGTCGAGGGCCGCCATCAGGGCCTCGGGCATGAAGCGGCCGCCGAAGAGCCCGGGCTCACCGAACCAGCCCTGGTCGTCGGCGTCGAAGCGGCTGCGCTCGCTGGTCACGTCGGTCATACGCCTATTCCTGTCATGGCTGCGACGGCGGCCGTGGGGTCGCCGTCCTTGACGAGCGCCTCGCCGACGAGGACGGCGCGGGCGCCCTCGGAGACGAAGCGGGTCACGTCGGCGGGGGTGAAGATGCCCGACTCCGCGACCTTGACGCGGTCGTCTGGGATGCCGGAAGCGAGTCGACCGAAGGTGTCCGGGTCGATCTCGAGGGTCTTGAGGTTGCGGGCGTTGACGCCCACGAGCTCAGCGCCGAGGGCCACGGCCCGCTCGGCCTCGGCGTCGTCGTGGACCTCGACCAGGGCGGTCAGCCCCAGCTCGCCGGCCAGGTCGTGCAGGCGACGCAGCTCGTCGTCGTCGAGCGCGGCCACGATGAGGAGGGCCAGGTCGGCGCCGGCGGCCCGGGCCTCCCAGAGCTGGTAGTCGGTGACGATGAAGTCCTTGCGCAGCAGCGGCACGTCGACGGCCGCGCGGACCGCGCGCAGGTCGTCGAGGCTGCCGCCGAAGCGGCGCTGCTCGGTGAGGACGGAGATCGCCGCGGCACCGCCCTCGGCGTAGGCCTTCGCCAGGACCGTGGGGTCGGGGATCTCGGCGAGGTCGCCCTTGGAGGGGCTGCGGCGCTTGACCTCGGCGATGACGCTCGAGCCCGGTGCGCGCAGCGCGGACATCGGGTCGCGGGGCGGGTCGACGTCCGCGAGCGCGGCCTTCAGGTCGACCAGGGGCAGCGCCGCCTCGCGCTCGGCGAGGTCCAGGCGCACGCCGGCGACGATGTCGTCGAGGACCGACATGACGGCTCCGTTCGAGGCGCGGGGAATGACACCCGAGTCTGTCATGTGAGGCGAAGCCGCTCGGGCACGGGTACGGTCGCCGGACGCACCTGAGAAGCATCTGAGCGATCGCCCGCCGCGATCGCAGGGACCGACTCGGGGCCGTCCCAGGCACCAGCCCACGAAGGAGAGTCATGAGCTACGACCAGCCTCCCCCGCCGCCGCCCCCGGGCTACGGCGCAGCACCCCAGCCCCCGTACGGCGGACAGCCGGCCGGCACCTCGCAGAAGGCCATCTGGTCGCTGGTGACCGGCATCCTCGGCCTGCTGTGCTGCAGCCCGCTCGGCATCGTCGCGATCCTGCTCAGCCGCTCGGCCAAGGAGGAGATCCGCTCCACCGGCAAGTCGGGTGACGGCCTGGCGACCGCCGGCCTGGTCACGGGCATCATCGCCTTGGTGCTCATGGTCGTGTCGATCATCCTGATCGCGACCGGAGCCTTCGAGTTCAACTTCGAGACCAGCTGACCGCTCGGCCTGTCAGGCCCCGCTCACGGGGCCAGCCAGGGGGCGGCCGGGGTGTTGCGCAGCAGCATGAACAGCCCGGCCGCTCCCAGCAGGGCCCAGCCGCCCACGACGACGAGGCGGCGCGGCAGGCGGCGGCTCCGGCCCCGCCAGCGGTCGAGCGTCCAGACCGCGAGGGCGAGCACCGCCAGCGGCATCAGCACCACGAGCAGCAGGTTGCTGCTCGCGGCGGAGGCGACCTCACCGTGGGTGAGGTCGTTGACGGCGCGCAGGCCACCGCAGCCCGGGCACCAGAACCCCATGGCCGCGCTGGGGCAGATGCCCCAGGAGCCGCCGACGTGCGGGTCGCGCAGATGCAGCGCGAGCGTGGCGAGCCCCAGCCCGCCGATCGTGACCAGCGGCGCCCGCACCCGGTCCCACCGGCTCGGGACCGGTGCCGGGGCGAGCAGGGCGCTCATCGGGGCAGGTACCTCAGTGGCCCTCGTGCAGACCCATCTTGGCCATCACGAGGAAGACGACGCCACCGGCGAGGGTGATCACGACGCCGGCCCAGAAGACCGGCATGCTGATCGGGTCGAAGATCAGGCCGACGCTGCCCACCACGAAGCCGATGAGGCCCACGACCACGGCGCTCCACGCGGCGGGGGTGTTGCCGTGGCTGTTGGACATGCGGGGCTCCTCTGTGGCACGGGTGGATCGGGTTCGTCGGTGCTGCTGGCGACAGTCTAGGGGGCTGTCCGGTCGGTCGGGTCGTGGCCCTCGTCCATGGCCTTCCACAGGTCCAGGGAGGTCTCCGGCTCCGTGGGCGCGGGTCGCTCCTCACCCGTGGGTGAGTCGTAGCGGCTGCCCATCTCCGGCCAGCCGGGCACCCGCCACACCGCGAGCCCCGCCGCGGCCGCGAGCACCACCCCGCCGGCCACGGCGGCGAGGTACCACCCCGTCACGCTCGCTCCCCCGGTCGCCCCGACCTGGGTCAACGCGTCCTCGACGGTGGCCCGCAGGTCGCCCAGGGCCGCCGCGGACGCGACGAGCAGCCCCAGGGACGCCAGCAGGGCCAGGACGGCCGCACAGCGTCGTACGACGCGGCGGGTGACGAGCAGGACGCCCCACGCGGCGAGGGCCACCAGCGCCAGGGACGTGACGAGCGGCATGGTCAGGGCATCGCCCTGGCCGGTGCCGGCGGTGACCATCACCGCGGCCTGGCCGTCGGCGTCGACCTCGACCGCGGCGCGGGTGCCCGCGACCGCGCACAACGTGCCGGCGGCCAGCGCGACCAGGGTCGTCAGGCCGAACCCGCGGGCTGTGGCGCGCCGCTGCTCAGCCACGCTCGAGGACCAGGTCGGCGTCGAAGCAGGTGCGGTCGCCGGTGTGGCACGCGCCGTCGACCTGGTCGACCTTCACCAGCAGGGTGTCGCCGTCGCAGTCGAGGCGCACCTCGACGACGCGCTGAGTGTGGCCGGAGGTCTCGCCCTTCACCCAGTACTCCTGGCGGCTGCGCGACCAGTACGTCGCTCGCCGGGTGCTCAGCGTGCGCGCGAGCGCCTGGTCGTCCATCCACCCCAGCATCAGCACCTCGCCGGTGTCGTGCTGCTGGACCACGGCCGGCACCAGTCCGTCGGTGGTGCGCTTGAGGCGGGCGGCCAGGGCCGGGTCGAGCTCCGGGACGGCGTTCATGCCCCCCATCATCCCCGGCGGATCCACCCGGACGTGCCACGGGGCACCGCGGCGGTCTTCCGCCGGGTGCCCCGTGGCCGGTGCTGCTGTGCTGACGGTCCGGTCAGCGGATGGTGAAGTTCAGCGTCTTCGACTTCTTCTTCACCAGGTCGTTGCCGAGGAAGGTGAGCTTCACCGAGTGGTAGCCCTTCTTCAGCCCCTTCACGACCAGCTTCTTCTTGCCGTTGTTGAGCGTCTTGAGGACGGTGAACGCCTTGCCCTCCTTCAGCTTCACCTGACCCGTCACCGGGTCCTGGCTGTCGGCGAAGACCCGGACCTTGACGACCAGCTTCTTGCCCTTGATCTTCTTGGAGGTCTGCAGCGTCGGCTTGACCGGGTCGGGCTCCTCCGCCTCCGGCTCCACCGGGCCCACGGCCGAGGTGCTCTTCACCAGGGTCACGAAGTCGTCCTTGGCGTAGGTCACGCGGGCCGTGATGAGCGCGTCCTCGTCGGCGGCCACCAGGCGGTAGGTCCGAGCGGTGGCGCCGGTGATGGCGGTGCCGTCACGGAACCACTGGACGGTGATGGTGGCGTCACCCGGGGTGACGCTGCCCGGGTTGAGGCTGAGCAGCTCCCCGACGGCGTCGGTGCCCGCGATGCTCGGACCACCGGTGACGGTGATCTCGCCCTGCGGCTCGTCGATCGGGCCCACCCCCGCCGAGGTGGCCGTGCCCGAGTCGAAGCCGTTGGCCGAGGCCGTCACCTTCACCGTGATCGTCTTGCCCACCTCCGCGGAGGTCAGCGTGTAGGTCCGCGACGTGGCTCCGGCGATGTTCGCGCCGTCGGCCACCCACTGGTAGGTGAACACCGGCGTCACGGTCTCCGGCTCCCAGGTCCCCGGGTCGGCCGTCAGGGTCGCGCCCTCGAGGGTCTGCCCCGTGATCGTGGGCTTCGTCTTGTTCTCCAGCGGGCCACCGGCGACCGCAACGGTCTCCTCCGAGGTGGCCGTGCCCGAAGCAAGGCCGCTCTTGCTGGCCGTGACCCGCACCGACATCTTCTTGCCGCGCTGGTCCTTGGTCAGGACGAACGTCGACGACGTCGCCCCGGTGACGGCGGTGCCGTCGGCCAGCCACTGGTAGGCGAAGCCGGTCGGCTCGTTCGACCAGGTGCCGTCGGTGGTGGACAGGGTCTCCCCCACCTTCGCGGTGCCCGAGACGATCGGCTTGGTCTTGCTCACGACCTTGGTCGGGTCGTCACCGACCGCCGCGGTCGACGTCGAGGTGGCGCTGCCGGGGCTGTACGCCGTGCCCTTGGTCGCGGTCACGCGGACCGCGATCGACTTGCCGAGCTCAGCGTCGGTGAGGACCAGCTTGTTGTTCGTCGCACCCGTGATCGCCTGACCGTTGGCCAGCCACTGATAGGCGAAGGTGGGGCTCGGGTCGTTCCAGGTCCCGGGCTCCGCCGTCAGCGTCTTGCTCACCAGGACGTCGCCGCTGATCGTCGGCAGGACGGTGTTCTTCAGCGCCCCCTTGCCGACAGCCGGCGTCGCCGCGGAGAGGACGACCTGGTCGGGGTTGCTGCTGGTCTCGGTGACCCGGAACCGCAGCTCCATGCCCAACAGGTCGGGTCCGACCTGGAGGGTCTTGGCAGTCGCGCCGGCGACGACCTGGCCGTTGGCCAGCCACTGGTAGCTGAACGTGCCGCCCTCGCTCCAGACGCCGTCGGTGGCGGTGAGGGTCTCACCCACGATGGCCTTGCCCATCACCTGCGGATCCTGACGGTTCTCCGTGGTCGTGTCCGCACCTGTGCCGGGGAAGGCCGGGGTCGCGGCGACGCCCGTCCCCTTGCTCTCCAGCACCTTGGTGCCACCGTTGGCGCCGGCACGGGTAGCCGTCACGACGACCCGGTAGGCGTAGGCGGTGTAGCCGGTGTTGCAGCCCGGCGGGAAGATCATCGGGATGGTGCACGAGGTGCCGATGGTCAGCTCTCGACCGTCGATTCCGCCGACCGAGAAGCTGCCGGTCGTGTCTGCGCTGGCCGGCTGCCACGAGCCGGTGGCGGTCCTGAACTGCCAGTCGTAGTCGAAGTCGGTGTCGCTCGCCGACCAGAGTCCCGGCTCCGCGGTGAGGGTCTCGCCCTCGGCGGAGATGCCGGTGACGTACGGCGGCTGGACGTTCACCGGAGCGCCGACGTTGAGCCGGAAGTCGATGCCCGTCACGTCCTCACCACCGACGGTGACGTCGTCAGCGTCGTTGATGGCGCTCGTGGGCGTGCCGGAGGTGAAGTAGCCCTCGTCGTTCTGCCCCGCACCGGAGCCGGGGACGTCCACGGCCCCGCCTGCTCCCAGCGCGCCGACGCGGTAGGTGCGCGCGTAGACCGGCAGCGTGTACCCGCCGGCCGAGTTGGAGAGCTTCGCCGGGGTGACCGCGATCCACGGGCTCAGCTGGGGAGCCCCGTCGACGACGTTGGTCACATACCGGTACACGGCGGAGATGGCCTTATCGGGCACGGCGGAGCCGGTCAGGTTGGTGACGGTCCCACGGATCTCAGCGGTCGCCGGGAGGGCGTACTTCTGCTCCCCCAGCATCTGCTCGACGCCCAGGCTGACGGTCGGGGCCTGGTCGAGACCGACGAGGCCGGGCATGAAGCCCTGGCTGTTGTCAGCCAGCACCGTGCGGATCTTGTAGTCGCCAGGGGCGACGCTGAACGAGAACGCACCGGAGTCGAGGTTCCGACTCGCTGCCTGTCGCCACTCGGAGTGGCTGGCGCCGCCGGCCTGGCCGTTGTCGGTGTAGACGACGCGCTTCCAGAGCTCGACGATGCCGCTGCCCGTGAACTGCGAGCCACCGTCGCGGGTGAACGATCCCGCGAGCACCGAGGGCTCGGGCACCGAGATGTCGCGACCGGTGACGACCTGGTTCGTCGTGACCGCCACGTTGGAGGCGCCATCGGGACCGTAGACGTTCGGGAAGTACGTCGTCACGCGACCGTCGCGAGTGGCGCGCAGGCGGAAGGTGGTGGTGCCCGTCGCTTCGGGGGTCACGGTCATCACGAACACTCCGTCGGCACCCGTGGTGACGACGTCGGCCACGGACGAGGACACCCGACCCCAGGTCTTGGGGGTGGTGCCGGCGACGATCGCGTCCACCGTCACGCCAGCCAGCGGGAGGCCCTGGGCGTCCGTGACCTTTCCGGTCACGTACGTGCCACGAGCCAGCGCGACCGCACCCAGCGGCTCGGAGACGGCGTTCGCGGCCGAGTACTTGGTGGCGGAACCGGCCGACTTCACGGTCGGCCCGTTGGTGTCATCCAGTCGGTAGACGGTCAGGTACTCCGGGTAGCTGTACGAGACGATGTACTGCCGTCCGGCGACCGTGGGCGCCACCAGGGTGAACGAGCCGTTGGCGGCGGTCTTCACGCTCGCCGCGGCGGTCCACACGATGCCGCCGTTGGACTGGATGATCGGATAGAGCGCCTTGACCTCGACGTCCTTCAGCGCGGTCGAACCGTCGGTGACGGAGCCGGTGAAGGTGACACCGGAGTTGAGGGCGACAGAGACGTTGGCGGCCGCGCCGGCGTTCTTCGTCAACGTGATCGTCCGAGCAGTGTCCGGGTTGGTCGACCCGGCGCCGCCCCCGTTGAAGTAGAGGGTCTGGAAGGCGTCCGAGGAGTACTTCACGACGTAGGAATTGTCGAGCGCGCCCTCGATGGCGAAGCGCCCGTCATCACCGGTCGTCGCACTCAGGGGTGCAGTCGGCGAGGCCAGCGGCGGGTCGTAGGTGACGGTGCCGGTGCCGCCGTCGGCGTTGGCGCGCACGTGGAGGGAGACCGTCACGCCCTTGATCGGCACACCCGTCGACGTGGAGACGACACCGCTGATCTCGGAAGTGGTCGTCTTCACCAGAGTCGCATTGACCGCGTCGTTGGCGACACCCGGCTTCACCTCCACCAGGTCCGGGGTCCCGGAGGCGGTCTTCTCGTTGTAGAACTCCGTCTCGTACCCATCGCCAGAAGGCGACTCGAACTTGACCTGGTACTTGGCCGGAGAGACGTCCTCGAACTCGTACGTTCCGTTGGCGTCAGTCGTCTCGGGGTCGATCCCCGAGTCACCGCCGGTGGCAGTCAGCAGAGTCACCGTCGCGCCGGGAATCGCGGGAGTGCGCACCGAGTCGACTCGCGTCACCTTGCCGGAGATGGAACCGGGAGTCGCGGTGATGCTCCGATTGAAGGTGGTCGGGGTCCCCGCCGTCGCGAAGGTGATGAGCGAGGCCTCGTCCTTCTGGGCCGTGGTGGAGGCGTCCTTCACGAAGACCGTCTGGTAGCCGGACTTGCTGAAGCCGAGGATCAGGTTCGGCTGCTGGGCCACCGTGAGCGTGTAGCTGCCCTGCGCGTCGGTCACCACGCTCGACGGAGCGGTGGGCTGCGCCGTGTAGGTGCGCGGCGAATCCGTGGCCGCCTCGACCTTCACCGCGACGCCCTCGACGGGCACGGCAGGGTCACCGGTCGTGATCTTGCCGGTGATCGTGCGGCTCAGGAGGCGCGGGTTGGCCGAGGAGTCGTTGGCCCCCGAGGACACCGCCGTCGCGTCAGCCAGGGCCGTGACGACGGGCTGGTTCTCGCCGTCGTAGTAGGCAGCAGCGTCCACTCCCGAGGCGCCGGTGTACTGGATGAAGTAGTCCCCGCTGGCGACCCCGGTGAAGGAGTACGCGCCATTGGCGTCCGTCGTCTTCGAGGCTCCCTCCTGCTGGAAGGCACCGTTGCTCTCGGTGCCGAGCTTCACCACGACGCCCGACAGGGCCAAGCCGTCACGGTTCTTGACGATGCCCGAGATCGTGTTAGCGGCGTACGCCGGGGCACCCAGCCCGCCGACGAGGAGCCCTAGGACGGTCAGGAACAGCAGAGGGAGCGCACTGGTTCTTGTGCGGCGTCGGGACGAGCGGGAGAACAACATGGTCACCTCGAAGCGGCGGGGGGGGGGGAGCACGACAAGCACCGGGAGATCCCAGCGCCGCCTCAACGTGACGGGAGCGCGCAGCGTTACGGCTGGGGGCAAAGAAACTTGACAGTCCGGGCAAAGGGGCTCTTGTGGTCCAGACCACGCGCCTTTACCGACTTGACCTTTACTTCTGCACCATCTAGAGAACCCGCCCTCACTCCCCTGTCCGCCACCGATCCGCTCTAGGGTCGAGGAGTGAGCAGCTCGGACAGCGACGCACCCGACCCGCAGGCCCTCCTCACCCAGGTCCAGGACGGCTACACCTTCGACGGCCCGGCGCTCGAGCTCGGCGCCCTGATGAGCTCGGCCGACGCCGTGCACGCGGACGCGCCCGTACGCATCCCGCTGGGCATGCTCAACCGGCACGGCCTGGTGGCCGGCGCCACGGGCACCGGCAAGACCAAGACCCTCCAGCTGCTGGCCGAGCAGCTCTCGGACGCAGGCGTCCCGGTGTTCGCCGCCGACGTGAAGGGCGACCTCTCCGGCCTGCTCGCGCCCGGGGAGGCCTCGGCACGCGTGGACTCCCGGATGGAGTCCCTCGGGCAGGGGTGGGCGCCGACCGGCTACCCGGTCGAGCTCTACGCCCTGGGTGGTGAGGGAACCGGCGTACCCCTGCGGGCCTCGATCAGCTCCTTCGGCCCGCTCCTGCTGAGCAAGGTGCTGGGGCTGAACAAGACCCAGGAGTCCAGCCTCGGGCTGGTCTTCCACTACGCCGACAAGGCCGGCCTGCCACTCCTGGACCTCTCCGACCTCCAAGCACTGCTGCGTCACCTCACCTCCGACGAGGGCAAGGCCGAGCTCAAGGGCATCGGCGGCGTCTCTACCGCCACCGCCGGGGTCATCCTGCGCTCGCTCGTGACGCTGGAGACCCAGGGCGCCGACCGGTTCTTCGGCGAGCCGGAGTTCGAGCCGTCCGACCTGATGACCACGACCGACGACGGGCACGGCCTGATCTCGCTGCTGGAGCTCCCCCGCCTGCAGGACCGCCCGGCACTGTTCTCGACCTTCCTCATGTGGCTGCTGGCCGACCTGTTCAACTCCCTGCCCGAGGTCGGGGACCCCGATAAGCCGTCGCTGGTGTTCTTCTTCGACGAGGCGCACCTGCTCTTCGACGACGCCTCGGAGGCATTCCTCGACCAGGTCGCCCAGACCGTCCGGCTCATCCGCTCCAAGGGCGTCGGCATCTTCTTCGTCACCCAGTCCCCCACCGACGTGCCCGACGAGGTCCTCGCCCAGCTCGGCTCCCGCGTCCAGCACGCCCTGCGCGCCCACACACCCAAGGACGCCAAGGCGCTCAAGGCCGCGGTCAGCACCTACCCGCACTCCGGGTACGCCGACCTCGGCCGCGTCCTCACCTCGCTCGGCGTCGGCGAGGCCGTCGTGACCGTGATGGACGAGCGCGGGGCGCCGACGCCCGTGGCCTGGACCATGCTGCGCGCGCCGCAGTCGCGGATGGCCCCGGCGGACCCGGCTGCCATGGAGGCCCTGGTCGCAGCCAGCCCCCGCCAGGCGACCTACGGCACGCCGATCGACCGCGAGTCCGCGCGCGAGAAGCTCGCAGCCCGCCTCGAGTAGGCCGCAGAGAAGGAGGCCGCGCCGCCGGCCACTCCCGACCCGACCCCGGTGCCGCCGTCGCAGCGCAAGATCCCCGTGCCCCGGACCACCGTGCCGTCCGGGAGCGGAGGCGAGTCCACGCTGGAGAAGGTCGTCTCCTCGCCGGTGTTCAAGGACGCGGTCCGCACAGCCGCGCGCGAGATCGTGCGCGGGATGTTCCGCACCGGACGGCGCTGAGGACCGTCACTCGGCGGAGGATTCGGTGCACGGGATGCACCGGATCCTCGTGACCCTGCGCGGTCAGCGCACCGGGTGGCCGGCCTGGGCCAGCGACTCCTTGACCTCGGAGATCCGGCAGGTCCCGAAATGGAAGACCGTCGCCGCGAGCACCGCGTCGGCGCCGGCGTCGACGGCAGGCGCGAAGTGCTCGACCCTCCCCGCGCCGCCCGAGGCGATCACGGGGACGGTCACCTCGCGGCGTACGCGGGAGATCAGGTCGAGGTCGAAGCCGTCCTGGGTGCCGTCGGCGTCCATCGCATTGAGCAGGATCTCCCCCGCCCCCAGCGCGCAGGCGCGGGCCGCCCACTCCAGGGCGTCGATGCCGGCCGACTGACGGCCGCCGTGGGTGGTGACCTCGAAGCCCGAGTCCGTGCCGGCGGCCCGGCGTGCGTCGACGGACAGCACCAGCACCTGGTTGCCGAAGCGGTCGGCGATCTCCGCGATCAGCTCCGGACGACGGATCGCCGCGGTGTTGACCGCGACCTTGTCCGCGCCGGCACGCAGCAGCCGGTCGACGTCCTCGGTGGAGGACACTCCCCCGCCCACGGTGAGCGGGATGAAGACCTCCTCGGCACACCGCGACACGACCTGCATGGTCGTGGCGCGACCCTCGTGGGAGGCCGAGATGTCCAGGAACGTCAGCTCGTCGGCACCCTCGGCGTCGTAGGTGCGAGCCAGCTCGACCGGGTCACCGGCGTCGCGGAGGTCCTGGAAGTTGATGCCCTTGACCACCCGGCCGCCGTCGACGTCGAGGCACGGGATGACGCGGACGGCCAGGCTCACTGCGACGCTCCGGTCCCCTGGGTCAGCGCCAGCGCGTCCTCGAGGGTGAACCGGCCCTCGTAGAGCGCGGTGCCGGCGATGGCGCCCTCGACGCCCAGCGGGACCAGGTCCATCAGCGCGCGGATGTCGTCGAGGGTGGTCACCCCGCCCGACGCCACCACGGGTGCGTCGGTGGCGGCGCAGACGTCGCGCAAGAGCTGCAGGTTCGGGCCGGCGAGCATGCCGTCCTTGTTGACGTCGGTGACGACATAGCGGGCGCAACCCTCGGAGTCGAGGCGGGTCAGCACCTCGTAGAGATCGCCGCCGTCGCGGGTCCAGCCGCGGGTCGCCAGGGTGCGGCCGCGGACGTCGAGACCGATCGCGACCCGGTCGCCGTGCTCGGCGATGATCTTGGCGCACCACTCCGGCTGCTCGAGGGCCGCGGTGCCGATGTTGACGCGGGTGCAACCGGTGGCCAGAGCAGCCTCCAGGGACTCGTCGTCGCGGATGCCGCCGCTCATCTCCACCTTGATGTCGAGGGCCCCCACGATCTCGGCCTGGAGCTCACGGTTGGTGCCGCGGCCGAAGGCGGCGTCGAGGTCGACCAGGTGCAGCCACTCCGCTCCGGCGTCCTGCCAGCGACGGGCAGCGGCGACGGGGTCGCCGTAGACCCGCTCGGAGCCGGCCACGCCCTGGGCCAGCTGGACCGCGCGGCCCTCGGTGATGTCGACGGCGGGCAGCAGCTCGAGGTAGTCGCTCATGTCTTCTCTCGGTCGGTGTGCGTGCGGAGTTCGGGGAGGGACCCGGCGGATCAGGTACGCCGGAACAGCATCGTGTGGAGCACCGGCGCGCCCAGCGCGCCGACCGCCAGGGCCAGCAGCACGGCCGCGGGGCTCTCGGTGAAGGCCCAGGTGAGCACGACCGCCGCGAGCACCAGGGCCACGGTCGTCGCGGTCTGCCGACGACGTCGCTCGGCGAGGATGCCGGACTGCCGGTTGCGCGGCCCCCTCGAGGGCAGCCAGCCGGTCAGTGCCCGGCGTCGCGCGGCCCAGCGCTCACGACGGGCCACCTCCGCTGCTCGTCTCTCGGCCAGCAGCGCCGCCGCGGCCTCCCGCTCGGCCCGGCGTCGCGCACGCTCCTTGCTCACAGCGTGCGGACCCAGTTGCGCAGGAGGGCGGCGCCGGCGTCCCCCGACTTCTCCGGGTGGAACTGGGTGGCCCACAGCGGACCGTTCTCCACGGCGGCGACGAAGCGGTCGTCCCCGTGGGACGCCCAGGTCACCAGCGGGGCCGCGGTGCGGTCGTTGGTGACCAGCGTCCAGTCGCGCACGCCGTAGGAGTGCACGAAGTAGAACCGCTCCTGCTCGATGCCCTCGAACAGCTTCGTGCCCTCCGGTGCGGTCACGGTGTTCCAGCCCATGTGCGGGACGACCGGCGCCTGCAGACGCTCGACCAGCCCCGGCCACTCGTCGCAGCCCGCGGTCTCGACGCCGTGCTCGATGCCGCGCTCGAAGAGGATCTGCATCCCCACGCAGATGCCGAGCACCGGCCGGCCGCCGGCCAGCCGCCGACCGATGATCCGCTCGCCCTTGATGGCGCGCAGGCCCTCCATGCACGCGGCGTACGCCCCGACGCCGGGGACCAGGAGGCCGTCGGCCTCCAGGGCGGCGTCGAAGTCGGAGGTCAGCGTGACGTCGGCACCGGCACGCTCCACCGCTCGTACGGCGGAGCGGAGGTTGCCGGAGCCGTAGTCGAGGACGACGACCGACGGAGCGGTCACAGAGTGCCCTTCGTGGACGGCACGCCCGTCTCGCGCGGGTCGAGGGCGACCGCGTCACGGAAGGCACGCGCGAACGCCTTGAACTGCGTCTCCACGATGTGGTGCGGCTCGCGCCCGGCCAGCACGCGCACGTGGAGGGCGAGGTGGGCGTGGAAGGCGATGGACTCGAAGACGTGCTGGGTCAACGACCCGAGGTAGGACACCCCGGACCCACCGAGCTGGACGTACTGCTGCCCCTCGGGCTCACCGGTGTGCACGCAGTAGGGACGACCGGAGACGTCGACGACGGCCTGGACGAGCGCCTCGTCGAGCGGGACGGTGGCGTCGCCGAAGCGGCGCACGCCCTTCTTGTCCCCCAGCGCCTGGCGCAGCGCCTGGCCGAGGGCGATCGCGGTGTCCTCCACGGTGTGGTGGGCGTCGATGTGCACGTCGCCGTCGGTCTGGACCGTCAGGTCGACCAGCGCGTGCCGGGCGAACGCGGTGAGCATGTGGTCGTAGAAGCCCACGCCCGTGGAGATGTCGTGGCGCCCGGTCCCGTCGAGGTCGACCTCGACGAGCACCTTCGACTCGCTGGTCTGGCGCTCCACGCGTCCGGTGCGGCTCATCACTTGCTCCCACTCTCGTCCAGCACGGCGTCCAGGGCCTCCCTGAACGCGGTCATCTCCTCAGGCGTCCCGATCGACACCCGCAGCCAGCCCTCGGGGCCGACCTCGCGGACCAGGACCCCCTGGTCCAGCAACCGCTGCCACACAGCATGCCGGTCCGGGAAGGTCCCGAACAACGCGAAGTTGGCGTCGGAGTCGGCGACGTCGAGGCCGCGACCCCGCAGCCAGGCCACGGTCTCGTCGCGCTCGTGACGCAGCTCGTCGACCTTGCCCAGCAGCTCCTCGTGGTGGCGCAGGGCCGCGAGCGCGACCGCCTGGCTCACTGCGGAGAGGTGGTAGGGCAGGCGCACGACGCGGATCGCGTCGCAGATGCGCGGGTCGGCGGCGAGGTAGCCCAGCCGCAGCCCCGCACCCGCGAACGCCTTGCTCATGGTGCGCGTGACCACGAGGTTGGGGTACGACGGCAGCAGCTCGATCGCGCTGGGCGTGCCGGTCCGGCGGAACTCGCCGTAGGCCTCGTCGACCACCAGCAGGCCGTCGTCGCCCAGCGCCTCGCACAGCACGCCGACGACCTCGGGCTCCAGCGCGGTGCCGGTCGGGTTGTTGGGGCTCGGCAGCAGCACCAGGCTCGGCCGCTCGGTGCGCACCAGCTCCAGCGCGGCGTCCACGTCGAGCGTGAAGTCCTCGGCGCGACGCCCGGCCACGAAGCGGCTGTGGGTGTCGCGGGCGTACTCCGGGTACATCGAGTACGTGGGCGCGAAGCTCACGACGGTCCGGCCCGGGCCCCCGAAGGCCTGCAGCAGCTGCAGCATCACCTCGTTGGAGCCGTTGGCGGCCCACACCTGCTCGGGGGTGATCGGGTCCTGCCCGTCGGCCACGTCGCGCGACAGGTAGTCCGCCAGTCCTTCGCGCAGCGCGACGTGCTCGCGGTCGGGGTAGCGGTTCAGCCCTCGAGCCGCCTCGGCCGCAGCCGCCGCGATGTCGGCGACGCACGCCTCGGAGGGTCCGTAGGGGTTCTCGTTGGTGTTGAGCTGCACCGGCGCCTGCTCCAGCGAGAGCTGGGGCGCGCCGTACGGCGCGAGGCCGCGCAGCTCCTCGCGGAGCGGCGGGAAGGTCATCCGGATCCCCTAGCGCTGAAACCGGATGCGGACCGACTGCCCGTGGCCGGGCAGGTCCTCGGCCTCGGCCAGCGTCACGACGTGGTCGGCGACCGCCTCGAGGCCCTCGCGGGAGTAGTCCACGACGTGCACCGACTTGGTGAACGCGCGCACCGACAACCCCGAGGAGTGGCAGGCGCAGCCGCCGGTGGGCAGCACGTGGTTGGACCCGGCGCAGTAGTCGCCCAGCGCGGTCGGGGCGTAGTCGCCGATGAAGATCGCTCCGGCGTTGCGGATGCGGGCGGCGACGGCCGCAGCGTCACGGGTCTGGATCTCCAGGTGCTCCGAGGCGTAGGCGTCGCACACCTCCACGCCCTGGTCGAGGTCGTCGACCAGCACGATGCCGGACTGAGCACCGCCCAGGGCGACCTTCACGCGCTCGACGTGGCCGGTGGTGGCGACCTGCTTCTCGAGCTCGGCCTCCACGTCGTCGGCCAGCGTCTCGGAGTCGGTGACCAGCACGGCCGCGGCCAGCGGGTCGTGCTCGGCCTCGGAGATCAGGTCGGCGGCGACGTACGCCGCATCGGCGGTCTCGTCGGCGAGGATCGCGACCTCGGTGGGACCGGCCTCGGAGTCGACGCCGACCAGGCCCTTGAGGAGGCGCTTGGCGGTCACGACCCAGATGTTGCCCGGCCCGGTCACGAGGTCGACCTTGGCGCAGGGGCCGGTGCCGTAGGCGAACATGGCGATCGCCTGCGCGCCGCCCACGGCGTAGACCTCCTCGACCCCGAGCAGGGCGCAGGCCGCGAGGATGGTGGGGTGCGGCAGGCCGCCGAACTCCTTCTGCGGCGGGCTCGCCAGCGCCAGCGACGGGACGCCGGCCACCTGCGCCGGCACGACGTTCATCAGCACGCTGGAGACCAGGGGCGCGAGGCCACCGGGGACGTAGAGCCCGACGCGACCGACCGGGACCTTGCGGTGCACGACACGCGCGCCCGGGCCGAGGTCGGTGACGACGTCCTGCTCGAGCTCGGCCTCGCTGGCCACCCGCAGGCGGCGGACGGACTCCTCCAGCCCGGCGCGGATGGCGGGGTCGAGCTCCTCCAGCGCGCGGGTCATCTCCTCGACCGGCACCCGGATGTCGCTCTGGGTGACGCCGTCGAACTTCTGCGACATCTCCAGGATCGCCTCGAGGCCGCGGGTGCGGACCTCCTCGCAGATCGCATGCGTCGCCGGGACCGCTGCTTCCACGTCGAAGTCCGCACGCGGCAGGGCCGTCCGGTAGTCGAACGGCTCACCCGGCGTGCGGCCCGTGGCGGCGCTGCGCAGGTCGATCCGGCGAATCATGGGGCCAAGTCTACGAGCGGGCGGTGGCGCGCCCGAACCCGCGATGCCCCGATGGACACACCACCCATCCCCTAGGGTCGAAGACGTGACCTCGACGCTCCCGATGTTCCCGCTGAACTCGGTGCTGTTCCCGGGCGTCACCGTCCCCCTGCGGGTCTTCGAGGACCGCTACCGCGCGATGGTCCACCACCTGCTGCGCATCGAGGACCCCGCCGAACGGCTCTTCGCCTCCGTCGGCATCCGCGAGGGATACGAGGTCGGCGAGCACGGCGCCCAGTCGCTCTACCGCGTGGGGGTGCGGCTTCAGCTGACCGAGGCCGAGCAGCACGACGACGGCACCTTCTCGATCCTGGCGGTGGGCCGCGACCGCATCTCCCTGGAGCGGCTCGACAGCTCCGGTCTCTTCCCCCTCGGCCATGTCGAGGAGCGCCCCGAGGCGGTGCCGGTCATGGACCCGATGCTCGAGGCCGTGATGGAGCGGGCCCGGTCCACGTTCACCGCCTACCGTGCCGCGCTGGCCGCGATCCGGGCGGACCCGCACGAGGGCTCGCTGCCGCAGGACCCGACGTACCTCTCCTGGACGCTGTCGGCCAGCGCTCCCCTGCCGATGCCGGAGCGGCAGGGGCTGCTGGAGTGCGACGACCCGATCTCGCGCCTGGAGATGGTGACCGACCTGCTGCGAGCCGAGCTGCGCGCGATGAACGTCATCCCCTCCCTGCCCGCCACCGAGGTGGCCCGCACCCGCTGGTCGCCGAACTGAGCCGCCAGGAACCGTGCGAGGAACGAGCACGGTTCCGTGGGCGGTGAAGGTCGAGCAAGCGTCGCGACCCGGTGAGACGAAGGAGAACCTGACACCCATGGCCAAGAAGACGAAGCAGACCGCCGGCACCCCGGCGACCGTCGCCCTGACCCGCGCAGGCGTGGAGTTCACGGTCCACCCCTACGATCACGACCCCCGAGCGGAGTCCTACGGCCTGGAGGCGGCCGAGGCGCTCGGGCTGGCGCCGGAGCAGGTGTTCAAGACCCTCTTCGCGAGCCTCGACGGGCGGTTGGTCGTCGGTGTGGTGCCGGTGACCGGCCAACTGGACCTCAAGGCCCTGGTCCGGGCGCTGGGCGGGAGCAAGGCGGTGATGGCCGACCCGGCGGCGGCCGAGCGGGCGACAGGGTACGTCGTCGGCGGGATCTCCCCGGTGGGCCAGAAGCGGCAGCACCCGACGGTGGTCGACGAGTCCGCGCTGACCCACGACCGGGTCTACGTCTCCGGTGGCCGCCGGGGCCTGGACCTGGGCCTCTCCCCCGCCGACCTCGTGCGGATCACCTCCGCCGTGACTGCCCGCATCGGTCGCTGAACGACCCTCACACACCCGCGGGCCCCTGCCCGCCGAACCGGCGTATTGATACGCCGGCTCAGCGTGAGCGGGTCAGTCGGTGGAGATGCGCAGCAGACCGCGCAGGCTGCCGTCGTCCTCGATCCAGGACGAGGAGCCCAGGGCGGCCAGCGGCTCCAGGTTGTCGCGGACCTCGGCCATGTCGTCCCCCTCGTCGAGGGGCTCCTCGACTCCGGGCAGGTCGCCGAACCCGGCGGTGAACGCGTCCTCCAGGGCCTCCATGAAGCCGATGGCCACCTCGGCCACCACGTCGATGTCGGCGTAGGCGACGCTCACCAGGCCGTCGGTCTCCGGCACCACGTCACGGAAGCGATCGCTGTCGCCGAGGTCGCCGCCCTCGGCGACCTCGTCGCGCCACGAGGCACTGGGGCCCACCGCCACCACGTCGTCGCCGGCACTGACACCGAGCAGGTCCGCGCCCGGGGCCTGGAAGGGACCGAGGAACGGACCCACCGCGTCGGCGAGGTCCTGCACCGCCTGCTCCTCACCGTCCATCACCAGCGCGAGCGGGATGGAGCCCAGGTCGCCCCGGAAGAGGTCGTTCGCGTCGACGTCGCCGCCGACGGCCAGGGCGATCGCGTCTCCCGCAGCCTCCTCGACCTCGTCGAGCCCGAGCCCGACGGTCTCCTGGAGCGCGAGCTCGACGTCGCCGGGCTCGAGGCCGGCGGTGGGGTCGGACTCGATGAGGTCGGCCAGCCAGCCGGTCCAGCCCTCCCCCAGGCCGTAGGCGTAGACCAGCGAGGTGTCCTCGGGCAGGTCCTCGACCAGCGTCCCCGCGTCGCCGTCGAAGGCGTCCAGCAGCTCGGACTCGCCCATCGACCCGGCCAGCTCCAGCTCGAGCCCGCCGTCGTCGAAGCGCACCTGGGCGATGCCGCCCTCGAACTGCTCGGCGGCCTCGACCACCTCGGCGGGAGGCTCGGAGGGAGCGCCCAGGCTCGGGTCGAAGCCCATGACCGCCTCCCAGTTGTCCAGCAGCAGCGTCCCGGCCCCGGGTGCGGCGTACATCGTGAGCAGGCCGGCGTCGAGCTCGCCCGTCCAGCGCTGGAAGTCCTCGTCGTCGGCCAGCGTGCCCTCGTCCTCGACCAGCTCGCCGGCCCGACGGAGGTCCTCCTCGGTCTCGGCGACGAGCATCCAGCCGTCCTCCACGGAGTACGCCGTCGAGTCCTGCTCCCCGACGCACTCGGTGACCGCGGCGATGCCCTCCGTGGCCGCGTCCTCGTCGCGCACCTCGAGGGCGATCAGCGGCGAGGGAGTGTCCGTGGTCAGGGCGACGGCCGCCAGGCCGATCCGCTCCCCCAGCCACGGCTCGATGTCTTCGTCGTAGGAGAGGCCGTCGCAGCCGGACTCCGCGATGAGGAGGTCGGCCAGCTCCTCGCGCAGGTCGATCTCGCCCAGGTCGCCGTCGAGACCCAGCTCCTCGGCGATCAGGGGGAACTTCTCCAGGGTGCGCAGGGCCTCCAGCTTCTGGCTGCCGCTCGGGTCCAGGGTCAGCCCGACGTAGCCGACCGCGGACGCCGGCAGCGCCTCGGCGGCCTGTGCTCCCTCGTCGAGGAACCACCGGGCGCCGAAGGCAGCGCCACCGACGGCGGCGAGGCCGAGGCCGGCGAGCACCGGCACGAGCACCTTGCGGCGACGGCCCGGACGGTCACGGTCGAGCGGACGACCCCCGCCCTGCTCGAGAAGCTCCGGCTGCCCGCCGTCGTGCGGATCGGGGGTGTGGCTCATGGGGGACTACTCCCGGTGTCGCCCAGGGATGAGGAGGAAGACCGCGCACAGCGCCACGAGCGAGGCGAGCGGCCACACGAGCAGGGCCCCTGGAGATCCCAGCGCGAGGTGGTCGGGCAGCACGGTACCCCGCTCGGCGGTCAGCGCGAGGACCTGAGGGTCGGCCGGGCCGAGCCGGGTCCCGACCTGCCACATGAGGACGGCGGCCACCACCGAGCCGCCGGCCACCGTGCCGAGCACCAGCAGCTCGTCGCGCCGGGCGAGCAGCGCCATGAGGCCGCCGAGGACCAGCCCGGCGGCACCGCCGATGACCACGAACAGCCCGGTGCCGGAGAACTGGTTGCGCAGCCCCGCGGGGTCGTAGCGGAACTCCGAGTCCACGACGAACCACTCGCGGCGCACCACCAGCCCCTGGCTGGGCTGCCACAGGTGCTCCCACAGGACCCCCAGGCCGGCACCGGTGAGGGCGAAGAGTCCGAGCACGAGGGCGGCCCGCAGCCAGGCCCTCCGCGTCTCGGGGGACGCGGGCACGGAGGTCACCCGGATCGGGGCCGAGGAGTCGGTCAGCTGGTGAGACACCCGGGCCCCAGCAGCTGCTTGAGGTCCGCGAACAGCGCCGGCGTCGGGGTGACCCGCAGCCGGTCGTCGAGCCTCATGACGAGGGTCTGCTCACGCTTCATCAGCCGCAACCGTACTTCGGTCATCCCAGGATGGGTGGCGAGCACGTCGCGCAGCTGCTCCACGACGGGGCCGGTGCACCGGGTGGAGGGCAGCGAGATCACGACCGGCCCCGATGGCCCGTCGGTGATGTCGGGGACCGACACCTCCTGGCCGTGGATCTCCGGCTGGTCCTTGCTCTTGGACAACCGGCCCTTGACCGTGAGGATCGCGTCCTCGACGAGCAGGGTGCTGGCCAGCTGGTAGGAGCTGGGGAAGAGCAGCACGTCGATCGCGCCGTCGAGGTCCTCCAGCGTCACCATCGCCCAGGCGTCGCCGCGCTTGGTGATCTTGCGCTGCACCGAGGTGACCAGGCCGCTGATGCAGATCGGGGACCCGTCGGCCCGTGACTCGTCGAGCATCAGCTCGCCGATGGTGCAGTCGGTGCCCTGGGAGAGCACGTGCTCCAACCCGAGCAGCGGGTGGTCGGACACGTAGAGGCCGAGCATGTCCCGCTCGTGGCCGAGCAGGGTCATCTTGTCCCACTCGTCGATGTCGGGGATCGTCACGCTGACCCCGAAGGAGCCGGAGTCCTCCTCGTCGAGCCCCCCGAACAGCGAGTCCTGGCCGATCGCCTCGTTGCGCTTGATGTCGACGTACTGGTCGACGGCCGTCTCGTGGATCGCCACCAGCGCCTTGCGGCGGTGCTTCATCTCGTCGAAGGCACCCGCCTTGATCAGCGACTCCATCACCCGCTTGTTGCACACGTGCGCGGGCACCTTGGACAGGAAGTCGTTGAAGTCGGTGTAGCGGCCCTTCTCCTCGCGCGCGGAGACGATGCCGTCGACGACGTTGCCGCCGACGTTGCGCACCGCGGTGAGGCCGAAGCGGATGTCGGTGCCGACGGGGGTGAAGTTGGCCGCCGACTCGTTGACGTCGGGCGGCAGGACCTGGATCTTCATCCGCCGGCACTCGTTGAGGTAGATCGCCGACTTGTCCTTGTCGTCGCGCACCGAGGTGAGCAGCGCGGCCATGTACTCGGCCGGGTAGTTGGCCTTGAGGTAGGCGGTCCAGTAGGAGACCAGGCCGTACGCCGCGGAGTGGGCCTTGTTGAACGCGTAGTCGGAGAACGGCAGCAGGATGTCCCACAGCGTCTTGATCGCCGCGTCGGAGTAGCCGCGCTCCTTCATGCCGCCGGAGAAGCCCTCGAACTGCTTGTCCAGCTCGGCCTTCTTCTTCTTGCCCATGGCGCGACGCAGGATGTCTGCTTGTCCGAGGCTGTAGCCGGCGAGCTTCTGGGCGATCGCCATGACCTGCTCCTGGTAGACGATGAGACCGTAGGTCTCCCCCAGGACGTCCTCGAGCGGCTCGGCGAGCTCGGGGTGGATCGGCTCGACCGGCTCGCGGCCGGTCTTGCGGCGGGCGTACTTGTTGTGGGAGTCCGCACCCATCGGACCCGGTCGGTAGAGCGCGCCGACGGCGGAGATGTCCTCGAAGGTGTCGGGCCGCATCGAGCGCAGCAGCGCGCGCATCGGTCCGCCGTCGAGCTGGAAGACGCCGAGGGTGTCGCCGCGCTGCAGCAGCGCGTACGTCGCCGGGTCGGTGAGCGGGAGCTCCTCGAGGACGACGTCCTCGCCCCGGTTGGCCTTGATGTTCTTCACGGCGTCGTCCATCACCGTGAGGTTGCGCAGCCCGAGGAAGTCCATCTTGATCAGGCCGAGACCCTCACAGGTGGGGTAGTCGAACTGGGTGATCATCGCGCCGTCGGCCGGCCGCTTCAGCAGCGGGATCACGTCGATCAGCGGCTCGCTGGACATGATCACGCCCGCGGCGTGCACGCCCCACTGCCGCTTGAGGCCCTCGATGCCGATCGCGGTGTCGACCACGCGCTTGACGTCGTTGTCGGCGTCGTAGAGCTGCCGGAACTCCCCCCCCTCGCCGTAGCGCTTGTGCTGGGGGTCGAAGATCTCCTGCAGCGGGACGTCCTTGCCCATCACCGCGGCCGGCATCGCCTTGGTGATGCGGTCACCCATCGCGAAGGGGTAGCCGAGGATGCGCGAGGAGTCCTTGACGGCCTGCTTGGCCTTGATGGTGCCGTAGGTGACGATGTAGCTGACCCGGTCATCGCCGTACTTCTCGGTGACGTACTTGATGACCTCGCCGCGCCGGCGCTCGTCGAAGTCGATGTCGAAGTCGGGCATCGAGACACGGTCGGGGTTGAGGAAGCGCTCGAAGATCAGGCCGTGCTCGAGCGGGTCGAGGTCGGTGATCCGCAGGGCGTAGGCGACCATCGAGCCCGCACCCGAGCCTCGGCCCGGCCCCACGCGGATGCCGTGGTCCTTGGCCCAGTTGATGAAGTCGGCGACGACGAGGAAGTAGCCCGGGAAGCCCATCTGAGTGATGACGCCCAGCTCGTACTCGGCCTGCTTGCGGACCTTGTCGGGCACGCCGCCGGGGTAACGGTGCGAGAGACCTGTCTCGACCTCCTTGACCAGCCAGGAGTCCTCGTTCTCCCCCGGCGGGCAGGGGAAGCGCGGCATGTACTTGCCGACGGTCTCGGTGAACTGCACGTCGCAGCGCTCGGCGATGAGCAGCGTGTTGTCGCAGGCGGCCGGGAAGTCGCGCCACAGCTCGCGCATCTCGGCGGCGGACTTGATGTAGTAGCCGTCGCCGGAGAAGGCGAAGCGCTGGCCGGGGCCGTCACCGGCGGGGATGTCCATCGTCGAGCCGGAGTTGATGCACAGCAGGTGCTCCTGGCTGGCGGCGTCCTCGCGGTTGACGTAGTGGGAGTCGTTGGTGGCCAGCAGCGGGATCTTGAGGTCGTCGGCGAGGCGCAGCAGCCCGTCGCGGACCCGGCGCTCGATGTCGAGGCCGTGGTCCATCAGCTCGAGGAAGTAGTTGTCCCGGCCCAGGATGTCCTGGAAGTCGCCGGCCGCCTTGCGGGCGGCGTCGTAGTTGCCGTAGCGCAGGTGCACCTGCACCTCGCCCGAGGGGCAGCCGGTGGTGCCGATGATGCCCTTGGAGTGCTGGGCCAGCAGCTCGCGGTCCATGCGGGGGTGCTTGAAGAAGCCGTCGCGCCACGATCCGGTGGAGAGCCGGAAGAGGTTGTGCATCCCCTCGGTCGACTCGCTGAGCAGCGTCATGTGCGTGTAGGCACCGCGCGCCGAGACGTCGTCGGGGCCACCGTCGTAGAAGTTGACGCCCTTCTTCTCGAAGCGGCTGATGTTGGGGGTGAAGTAGGCCTCGATGCCGATGATCGGCTTGACCCCCGCGGCCTTGGCCTTGGAGTAGAACTCGTAGGCGCCGAACACGTTGCCGTGGTCGGTCATCGCCACCGCCGGCATGCCCAGGTCGGCGGCCCGCTGGGTGAGGTCGCCGAGGCGGGCGGCGCCGTCGAGCATGGAGTACTCGGTGTGGACGTGCAGGTGGACGAAGGAGTCCTTGGAGGCGGCGGGCCCTGACGGCATGGTCGCGCTGCATCCCTTCGGGGGTCGTCGAGTGGGCAGGAATGAGTCGGCCGAGCCGGAGCCCGACGCCGATCCCGGGGAAGGGGATCAGACTACGCGAGCCGACAGCCGGAGACTGCCAGGGCGCTCCGACAGTCCGGGCCGCGGGGCCGTCGTCGCCGTCCTGTCCGGTCTCAGTCGGCGGCGGCGTCGAGGGACTCCTCGACGACCACCCGCACGATCCGCTCCAGCCGGTCGATCCCGAGGGCCGGTGCCCGGGTCGCGAGGTGCTCGGCCACCGCGCGCTCGCGGGCCGGGTCACGGCGGGTGCTGCTCTTCAGCGGCTGGATGGCGCGGGTCAGCGCCGCCCGGCGGGCCAGCAGGTCGCCGAGCTGGGCGTCGACCTCGTCCACCAACCCGCGCAGGAACGCCACCGGGTCCTCCCCGGGCCAAGCCAGGCGCACGTCGGGCTCACCCTCCTCGTTGGCCGATCCGTCGGTGCGCTCGAGCTCGACCAGACCGTGACGGGCGTAGAACTCACGGGCCGGCCGGTTGCTCTCGAAGACCCACAGGCAGAAGCCTTCGGGCTGCCGGGCCGTCACCAGGTCCAGGAGCGCCGCGCCCACACCGGTGCCCTGGTGGGCGGGCTGGACGTAGAGGTCGTCGAGCCAGCCGGCGGTCGTGCGGGCGTAGCCCACCGGCACGCCCTCGACCTCAGCGACCCAGGTCTCGGCACCGGGCGCGTGGTCGGCCACGCGCTCACGCAGCCAGCGGCGTACGTCGTCGTCGGAGTGGACCGGGTCCGGCATCGGCGCCGCGCGGCGGGCCAGCAGGTGGATGAGCGCCAGGGCGTCGGCGTCGTCCTCGTCGGCCGGCCGCAGGACGAGCTCCGACTCCGCCACCGGAGCCGGCGCGGCCTCGTCAGTGGGCATCGCGGATGACCTCGAGCGCGGCGGCGAGGTCGTCGGGGTAGGTCGACTCGTACTCGACCTCGTCACCGGAGTCCGGGTGGGTGAAGCCCAGCTTCACCGCGTGCAGCCACTGCCGCTCCAACCCGACCCGACGGGCGAGGACCGGGTCGGCGCCGTAGGTGAGGTCGCCGACGCAGGGGTGCTTGAGCGCGCTCATGTGGACCCGGATCTGGTGGGTGCGTCCGGTCTCGAGGTGGATCTCCAGGAGACTGGCGAACCGGTGGGCCTCGAGGGTCTCGTAGTGGGTGACCGAGGCCCGACCGTCGGCCATCACCGCGAACTTGTAGTCGTGCTTGGGGTGCCGCCCGATCGGGGCGTCGACCGTGCCCTGCAGCGGGTCCGGGTGGCCCTGGACCAGCGCGTGGTAGGTCTTGTCCACGGTGCGGTGGCGGAAGGCGTTCTTGAGCACGGAATAGGCGTGCTCGGACTTGGCGATGACCATCACTCCGGACGTGCCCACGTCGAGGCGCTGGACGATGCCCTGCCGCTCGGACGCGCCGCTGGTGGCGATGCGGAAGCCGGCTCCGGCCAGGTGGCCGACGACGGTAGGGCCGCCCCAACCCGGAGATGGGTGCACGGCGACCCCCACGGGCTTGTCGATCACGACGATCGAGTCGTCGTCGTGGATGATCTTGATCCCCTCGACGATCTCGGGGACGACCTCGAGGGGGTCGACCAGGCTCGGGATCGTCACGTCGAGCATCGCGCCCGGCAGGACCCGGTCGCTCTTGCCGACGTCATGGCCGTCCAGACGCACCAGACCGCCCGCGATGAGGTCGGCCGCGCGGGTGCGCGAGACACCGAACATGCGGGCGATGGCGGCGTCGACGCGCTCGCCCGCGAGCCCGTCGGGCACGGAGAGCGTGCGCTGCTCGGAGGCCTGGGTCATGCGCTCTCCTCCTCGACGTCGCGGGTCCCGTCGAGGCGTACGCCGCGGAACGCCTGGAGCAGGATCACGCCGGCCGCCACGTTGATGCAGATGTCGGCGATGTTGAAGACCGGCCAGTTCGGCAGCATCAGGAAGTCGATGACGTGGCCGCGCATCGGACCCGGCTCGCGCAGGACGCGGTCGGTCAGGTTGCCGCTCACGCCCGCCAGCAGGAGCCCCAGCCCCACGGCCCACAGGACGCTGCGCACGCGCAGGCTGAGGTAGAGGACGACGCACACCGCGACCACCGCCAGGCAGCTGAGCACGACGGTGTACTCGGTGCCGGTGCTGAACGCCGCCCCCGGGTTGCGGGTGAGGTGCAGGACCAGGAGGTCGCCGACCAGCGGCACGTCCGGACGGCCGTCGAGGTGACGCACGGCGAGCACCTTGGTGAGGATGTCGACGGCGTACAGGGTGAGCGCGACGAGCGCGAGCACCCAGCGGGCCCGGACCGGGGACGTCATGGGGCGGAGGGGATCCTCCGGGGCTATCGCCGCTCCTCGCGCTGCTTGCATGTCATGCACAGTGTGGCACGGGGGAAGGCCATCAGACGAAGCTTGCCGATGGGCTGGCCGCACGACTCGCACACGCCGTAGGTGCCGTCCTCGATGCGCGCCAGCGCCCGATCGATCTGCGCGAGCTTCTCGCGCTCGCTGTTGAGCACGCTCATCTCGTGGTCGCGCTCGAACGTGGTGGCGCCGAGGTCGGCCTGGTCCTGCCCGGCCCCGTCACCGGAGTCACGCATGAGGCCCGACAGCTCGTCCTCCTGCTCGGCGACGATCTCCAGGCTGTGGGCGCGCTGCTCCTCGAGCTCGGCCATCACCTCGGCCAGCTCGGCAGGGGTCCAGGCGTCCTCGCCCTCCTTGACCACCAGGGTGTCGGCAGCGGCCTCGGGGGCAGGTGTCGGCTTCTTCACGGGAGCAGTCTTCTTGCTCGGGGCCTTCTTCGCAGGGGATGCGGTGACTGACACCGTACGGAAGGGAATACTGGTTGTCGACTTCGAAACCGTGACAAACGATTTCGCCAACGACCTGATGTACGGGTTCATCGCAGCCATGATGGCGGCTGCGATATGGCTGACGACGGCCACCAGGCTGGGGCTGCCAGTCTCCACCACTCACAGCATAATCGGGGGGATCATCGGAGTCGGACTGGTTCTAGAGGTCCAGCACGACACTGAGCTGATCAACTGGGAGAAGACCCAGGAGGTAGTCATGTCATGGGTTGCCAGCCCGCTGATGGGGGGACTGCTGGCATTCGGAACGTTCTGGATAGTCCGCGAGACCATCCTCGAATCGAACAACCCCGAAGAGAGGTCGAGGTGGCTCGCCCCGATCATGGCGATCCCCACTTTCTTCGTCCTTGGCATAGCGCTCCAGTTCAAGGCCCTCAAGGGATTCTTCTCAAGAGCGGAGTCCAATGGCTGGATAGACGACAAGTACGACTGGCTCCCAGTCAAAGAGAACGGCTCTTGGGACCCCTTTGTCGACAACGCCTGGTTCCCGATAAACAGCATAATCCTCGCATTCGTCATCGCGGTAATAGCAGCAAGCGTTCTTGCTTACGTACTGAGGAACTACGAGTTCAAGGGCGAGGAGGACGGCTTCCACGGCGTCGAGCGGATATTCGTTTGGCTACAGGTCATTACTGCGGCATACGTCGCATTCGCGCACGGTGCCAACGACCGGTCGAATGCCATAGGGCCGATGGCTGCGGTCTACCAGGTAATATCCAGCGATGGGGTGCTGGCCGCCAAAGCAGACGTCCCGGTTTGGTTGGTCCTACTAGGCAGCGCGGGAATAGCGATTGGCGTTATGACCTGGGGATGGAGAGTCATGGACACCATAGGGCACAAGATCACCGACATCACGCCCACTAGGGGTTTCGCCGCAGAGTTCGGCGCTGCGACCACCATCCTGATTTTCTCCATGCCATTCCTGGCCGTTCCCGTTTCCACCACCCACACCCTAGTTGGAGCAGTGGTGGGAGTCGGCCTCGCGGGCGGAGCCAAGGCCGTTGACTTCAGGGTGTTCGGCAAGATCGTTTCCTCATGGGTTGCAAGTCTACCTGCAGCTGGTTTCGGATCGATAGCGATCTACGTTGCCTCCGGTTCTGACCCGATTAAGCTACTGGTCATAATCCCGATAGCCTTCGCGACGGTCGCGTATGTGATCTGGGCGACATGGGACGAGGAAATCCACGTCGAGGACGCCCTGTCCGATGCCGGTAGCGCGGACAACAAGGGAGCACCGACTCACTTCGAGCTGTTCCACGCACACGCAGTTGCCGTGGAGGAGACGGTCGGACACATGCTCAGCGCGGTAAATGCCGCTGCGGATGGGGAAGACCCGGAGGACCACATCACATCGACGGTCGAAGCAGAGCTCAGGGCAGACGAAGTGAAGAACGACATCAGGAGAAGGCTCGGAGCTGGACAGATATCCGTACTACAGGGCAAGGACGAGTTGTTCAGGATGGTTTCCAGGCAGGATAGGATTGCGGACTATGCACAGAACGTCGCCGAGCAACTATCCTTCAGGGAGTTGTTCGTCGACAAGGAGGCACGGGGTATGCTCAAGGAGATGGCAGAGGCCGTTTCTAAGACCACTTCCCTCTACGAGGACGCTGTCTCCCAGCTCAAGGACGTGGCCCTTTCGGGTTACACCAAGGCGGGGAGGGACAGGCTCGGGGAGTTGATCGACGAGGTCAACCTGGCAGAGCACGAGGCGGACCTGGTTGAGAGCAAGGCCGCTGCCTACGTATTCAGCCACGGCGAGGACGCGCCGCTGGCTGCTGTGCACATGTACAGGGTCCTGCAGAGGATGGACGACGTGGCGAACGCATGCGAGAAGGCCGCCAACGGTCTGCTGTCCATCGTCTACAACTAGTCGGTCCACCCGCACTTCTCGGCGAAGGCCGAGGGGCCCATCTCCTCGATCTCGTCGAGGGTGGGCTTAGTTGCCATCCAGGCAAGCTGAGCGACTGCTATCCCCGTCACCAGGTCGAACAGGTAGTGCTGCTTGGTTGTCAGGATGCTGATGCAGAGCAGGGCCCACTCTACCCAGAGCACGACCAGGAAGAGATTCCAGGTGCTTGACTCCGCGGCCTTCCTCGGAGTGGACGATGTGCAGGCTCGGCCATGCGTTCCAGGGGTTGTCGGAGAAGTGGATGAACTCGAAGAGTACGGACTCCCACCCGTTGAGGGAGTCCCAGTCGATCTGGTCCCTCATGTCTATCTCGGCGGGGAGCAGGAGGAAGATGGCGCAGCAGAACGCGGTGACCATGATCAGCGTCTGCATCCCGACCGCGAGCTCCGCGTGTCCCCTCTCATCCCGTGGGCAGAGTATCAGGGTGGCCGGGTAGAAAAGGTACAGCAGGGTGTAGGGGAGGATCATCCAGTTGACGACCGGGAGTTCGCGGTCCAGGGCGATCTCCGGGTCCCAGACCGTGTCCAGGTACATGCTGGCGATGTTGTTGGTGGAGAAGTACGGGACCGCCACCAGCAGGATCCCGAGGACGAACACCTCGAGGGGGAACCAAGCCCCCCCGGCCCCGTCCCTGCGTGACCATGGGCCTGCCCAGAACCTCCCCCATGGCCTGAGCGCTGCGAGCATGGCCCTACTCGTCGGGCAGTGCGTATGAACCTACTACCGTCGCCGCGGTTGACCCGATGATGGCTGAGAGGAACGCATAGAGGTTGGTGAGTCCTCCCTCGCTCGCTGGTACAGCCCCCCCTGTTGGGTGCACGATGTACATGTAGAACGCGGCATCCGCCGGGGGCTCGTACAGCCCGTATATCGCCACCGAGGCGAAGCCGGCTACGCAACCGATGAGGGCCCCGCGGGACGACACTCCCCCCCACAGGGTCATCAGGACGGGGGAGACAGTGGCTGCCGCCAGCATATCCGCGAACAGGAATATCCCGAACACGCTCCACGCGTTGAACTCGAAGCCGAGGATCGTCGGGCCTGATGCCAGGTATATCGCGATGGGTATCATCGCTATGGTGGCGATCCTGGATAATTGGAGGTCCATCCTGCTGTCGTAGATGTCCCTGGATATCGAGGCGACGATCGCGTTCTGCAGCGTATCGGCGCTGGAGCAGACGAGGGATATCACCAGCACTATGAGGACCGATGCTATGACCAGGCCGGACTCGTCTATCAGGTAGAAGAAGGCGATGGAGGGGTCTGCGATCCCCCCCTGCCCGGCCGCCACGGTACCGAGGAAGCCCATGGCGAACACGAGTGGGAAGACCATGGCGGCGGCCAGGAGGGCCCCCCTCCTGAGGGACTCGTCGTTGTCCGAGGCGTACACCCTCTGCCAGTTGCCCTGGGAGAACATCTCCGCGGCTGTCACCGCGACTATTAGCGCCAGTCCTGATTCCCACGAGCCCATGTAGCTCATGCTGCCTAGTAGCGACCAATCGTCATCCGTGTTGTACGCCCTGGCGTCATCGATCATCTGGCCCAGGTCCCCCCCTACGAGGACGACCAGGATCATCGTGACGAGGACGGCGATGACCCATGCCTGGGCCCTGTCAGTGGCCAATGAAGCAGGAAGGCCCCCATACGCCGTGTAGGCGGCTGTTACGATCCCCACCATTATCATCGGGTGAAGGGGGTCCATCCCCGAGAGGTGCTCCATCACCTTGCCTATCGCAGTGAACTCCGCGAATAGGAAGGTGAACATGTAGAGGATGGAGATGATCCCCACGTAGAACTGCATGGGCCTGCCCAGCCTTTGCCTGACGTAGTCCGCCAGGGTGACACCGAGGGGGATGCGGTCGCGGATCATCGGCCCGACGTAGGCTAGTAGCAGGAAGGGGGTCATCGATGAGGCTGCGTATCCGAGCACGTCCCAGAAACCGCCGTAGTAGGCGACCTCGGAGGGTCCCAGCAGGACCCAGACGCCCATTCCCGAGGCGAACAGGCTCAGGCCTATCCCGAGCCATCCCTGGGTCCCCCTGGATGAGAGGTAGTCATCGTCTTCGATGTCCTTCGTGGCGGATTGGTATCCGATGTACCCGAAGGCGGCCAGTACGCTAGCAGTCAGTATGTATGCGGTGTTCGTTTCCATTTCTCTTCCTCCGCTGGAATTACCCAGATCAGGTTCGCGGGTCGTCGCCTAGGCGACCTCTCAGCAAGTTGCTCCCCATTAGTTCGGTAGGGAGCGGGCAGTTCAACCTTGCCGATTCTCACTCTGGCTGCATGAACGGGTATCCCCAGTCCTGTGGGATGTCCAGCGTGCGCTTCACGGAGCGCGGGCTGATCCACCGGAGCAGGTTGAGCGGCCCTCCGGCCTTGTCGTTGGTCCCGCTCGCCCTGGCGCCACCGAACGGCTGCTGGGCCACCACGGCACCGGTTGGCTTGTCGTTGATGTAGAAGTTCCCGGCTGCGAACCGCAGCGCCTCGAACGCCCTCTGGACGTCCTCCTCGTTGTTGGCGAAGATGGATCCGGTGAGGGCGTACGGGGACCCCTTGTCGCACGTCTCCAGGGCTCCCTCGAAGTCATCGTCCTCGTAGACGTAGACTGTCAGGACCGGTCCGAAGATCTCCTCGCACATGGTCTCGGAGGCCGGGTTGGTCGCTCGCAGGAATCGTCTTCCTTGGCCCTCTCGATGTAGCCGGAGATCTTGTCGAAGGCCCTCTGGTCGATCACGGCGGTCATGAAGTTCGTGAAGTCCCGGGCATCGCCCATCTTGATCCTGGAGACCTCGGAGCACAGGTCGTCCCCTATCGCATCCCACACCGATGAGGGGATGTACGCCCTGCTGGCCGCGCTGCACTTCTGCCCCTGGTACTCGAACGAGCCCCTCAGGAGGGCCACCAACAGGCCCCGGTGGTCGCAGTCCGGATGGGCCACCACGAAGTCCTTGCCTCCCGTCTCGCCCACTATCCGAGGGTAGGACCTCAGGTCGGGCAGTGCCTTGGCAGTCTCCTGCCAGAGCCTCTGGAAGGTCGAGGTCGAGCCGGTGAAGTGGAGCCCTGCGAAGTCTGAGTTGGACAGGGCTGCCTCGGTGATCTCCGCTCCCGAGCCTGGGAGGAAGTTGATCACCCCCGGAGGCAGGCCCGCATCCATCATCAGCTGCATCACGACGTAGTTGGAGTGGTACGAGTTCCTGCTCGGCTTCCAGACGGAGGTGCAACCCACGATTGCGGGTGCGCTGGGCAGGTTGGCCGCTATGGCCGTGAAGTTGAATGGGGTGATCGAGAGTACGAAGCCCTCCAGCGGACGAATCTCCGTTGAGTTCTCGACACCAGGAGGGGAGGAGACCAGCGGCTGCAGGTAGTCATGGAAGCCCCGGGCGTAGTGGCAGTTGAACCTCCAGAAGTCGATCAGCTCGCAGGCCGATTCTATCTCTGCCTGGAACGCGGTCTTAGACTGGTTCAGCATTGTCGAGGCGTTCACTCGCATCCTCCAGTCCCCTGCCAGCAGGTCAGCGCACCTCTCGAAGATGGCGCACCTGCCCTCCAGGCCGAGGCCTATCCAGGACTCCTGGGCATCGACAGCGGCCCTGCACGCTGCCTCAATCTCCTCTGTCCCAGCCAGGTGGACGTTCGCCAGGATGTGACCATGGTCGTGAGGGACCACCTGGGTGACGGTGTTTCCCGTGAAGATCAGTTCACCATTGACCACGCACGGTATCTCGATTACTTCTCCGAGCTGCCTATCTATCTCGTTCTGCAGCGCCGCCCTCTCCGGGCTTCCTGGCGCGTATCCCATTATCGGCTCGTTCACTGGCTGACCCATAGACCACGCCGGGGGACGAATCATCTAACATTATTTCGCAGGTTGATTCTGGGCTACTCCCACTCCTTGGGCTCGCCCTTCTTCTCCTTCTTCCATGTCCTGTAGCACGGCTTGCAGAGAGAGAGCTTCCTGACCTTCTTGGATATTCCCGAGGTCCCCCAGTCGTCCACTGCCCCGCGCCCCCGTCTCCGGCTTGGGAAGAGGCCCTCCTCTTGCGGGCCCTGGACTTGAATCCCATGCCATCCCGGCGATGCGCGCCGATTAGAAGGTTGCTTCGGACATTTCCACGTCGAATGGCCCACCTGCGCTGGCTACGGAAGCGAGGCGGTCCGGGCCGACCCCTACGCTGACTACTGGCACTCCTGTGATCTCCTCGATTCTGGAGAGGTAGGACCTGATGGGGCTGGGGAGGGAGTCTATCCCACCTCCCTTCCTGGACTCCTCTGCCATCCCGATCCACTCGTCCTCGTCGAGCGCGGGGAATCCCGGGTGGCTCTCGTAGACGGGCGTGCATCTTGCGAGTTCCTCGGACGAGGACGGGACGTGGTCGATCTCCTCACCATCCAGATTGTACGATGTGCATATCCTCAGTTCGTCCAATCCCCCGAGCACGTCCAGCTTGGTGACGACGAGACCCGTGTATCCGTTGAGCCGCTGGCTCTCGTTGAGGGCAACCGCATCCAGCCATCCGGTCCTTCTGGGACGCCCCGTGGTGGTTCCGAACTCGTGACCGACCACCGACATCTGCTTCCCGGGACCCTCCTCAAGAGATAGCTCGGTAGGGAAGGGGCCGTTTCCGACCCTCGTGGTGTACGCCTTGGTTATCCCATAGCACTGGTCTATGTGTCCTGGATGGATGCCGGCACCGTGTGTGGCATTCGCCCTGCAGGTGATGGATGAGGTCACGAAAGGATAGGTCCCCTGATCGATGTCAAGCATAGCCCCCTGCGCTCCCTCGAGGAGGACCTGCTCGCCACGGGCGAGGGCCTTGTCCAGCATCGGTCCAGTAGCGCAAATTGCATCGGAGAATCTCTCGTGGACCCAAGACAGCTCGGACTTGAGTTGATCTGGATCGATCCTTTCTCCGACCCCTACTGTGGATAGTTGCGCGTTCATCCTCTCTGATATCTCGGCAATCTCGGAGTCCCTTCCCAAGATTAGCCCGATGTCCACGAATCGCAGACCTACCCTTTCGGTCCTGTCGCGGTACGCTGGACCTATGCCCCTGCCGGTAGTCCCGACGAGCTCGTCGGCCGAGTCGTATAGCCTGTGGAAAGGAAGAATCACGGCTGCTCTCTCGCTGATGAAGAGGCGTTTGCCCTCTGGGCTCTCTCCGGTCAGTTCTGCCCACTCGGATAGCTCCCTGTCCAGGACCCATGGGTCTACCACCATGCCGCATCCGAGCACCAGGTTGCAATCCCTGGCTGTGATTCCGGATGGTAGCAGGTGCATCTTGAGAGTGGTCCCCCCGGCCACTATTGTGTGACCGGCGTTGTTGCCCCCCTGGAAGCGTACTGCCCATTGGGAGTTGGGGGCCAGTTGGTCTATGGCCTTGCCCTTGCCTTCATCTCCCCATTGGGCCCCGAGCACTACGCTGGCAGGCACGGTCGCGGAACATGGCGATAGGTGTTTGAATGCTTTGGATGTGATAATTATCTGCTCGTTGCGTTGGGAAGCGGTTATGAAGGTCAGGAAGGTCGCGCGACATCATGGCACAGAGGCACCCTGAGGCAGAAGCAAGGCTTCTGGTCAAGTGGATCTGCATGAAATGCTCTGCGACCGTCCGAGCTCACGGCGGGGTCAAGCCACCGAAATCATGCAGGAAGTGCGGTTATACGGGCTTTAGGAAGAAGGCAGCAGAGCGCAGGTCGACATGAGTATGAGTGTCGGGTCTGCAGGACTCGAGGGATTCGCTCTTAGTTTGGGACTCATTCTAGCAATTGGCCCGCAGAATATCTTCGTTATGCGGCAGGGGCTGAAGCGCTCACATGTTTTTGCTACGTGCCTAGCGTGCTCGCTTGCTGATGCCATCCTGATAGCTGCTGGGATCCTGGGTGTCGGAGCCATAGTGGCGAGCATCGATGGGGCCGAGTCACTCATCTCTTACGGTGCGGGCGCTTTCCTGTTCGGATACGGGGTACTGAGGATCAGATCTTCGATGGACCCGGAAGGTTTCGTCGTGGAAGGAGAGGCCTCGGAAAGCCTGTCGAAGACCATGGGGGCCGTTCTCGCGTTCACCCTCCTAAACCCGCATGTCTACTTCGACACACTGTTCCTGATAGGGGGCGCTTCGACTGGTTTCTCGGGGGATGAGAGGATTGCTTTCGGTATCGGGGCATCTGCGGCTTCGTTCCTGTTCTTCTTCTCCATCGGGTACGGCGCTAGGAGGCTGTCAAAGGTACTGGATAGGCCCGATGCTTGGAGAATCATCGATAGGGGCATTGCTGCCGTGATGTTCGTAATTGCCGGGGCGATCGTCCTACCTCACCTATGAGAGGATGTCAGACAGCGCTGAAACGAGAGAGTCGATCTGCGAGACGTCGTTGTCGATGTGAGGCGACACGCGCAGCATCCCCGATCTGCTGGTTGTGAGTATCGAGTATTCGGACTGGAGCCTGTTGGATACCTCTACGCTGCTCAGACCGGAGGGCATCCTCAGGCTCACGATGGCGCTTCTCTCCGACTCCGAAGTCGGCGAGACCACTTCGATCCCCAGCCCCTCCACCCCTCTGATCAGGTGATCGACGAGCTCCAAGTCATGCCTCCAGACCTCGTCCATGCCCATTTCGAGAAGCTCGTCGATAGCAGTCGCAAGGCCTAGGGCGGCACCGAAGTGAATGGTCGTGAACTCGAACCTGCTCGCATCCTCTGGCAGTTCGAGCCTATCCGCCCTCAGGTCCCAGATATCCGAATTGCTCCTGAATCCCATCAGCCCGGGGTTCAGAGTCTTGACGACCGAGGGGGAGATGAATCCGACAGCTGCCCCGTACGTCCCCCTGAGCCACTTGTAGCCAGAGGACACGATGGCATCGGCATTGGTCTCGTATGCGTCGATGGGGACCATCCCCATTGACTGGGTCGCATCGACAACGAGCATGGCCCCGACGGAATGGGCCGCATCGGAGATCTCCCGCAGGTCATACCTCTGTCCGTTGGAGAACTCGACGTGCGAGACCGTGAC